>JGI25912J50252_10000323_pt1 | contig 15038 bp, 13 predicted proteins | sample LauGreSBDMM110DD_2_FD_50252 | JGI IMG/M metagenome (IMG submission 50252)
CCATCAGTTAATACTTCATCATTAAATGGAATTCAATCGCAACCTCCTCATTATCAAGAACCTAAAGTAACTGATTTGAATAATATGCCTTATCCTAAAATGTCTTCTGATATAGGTGGTAATGATGATATATACATGAATTATTCTAGTTTAAATGACAATACTATGTCGTCCACTATGACTCCGCATCAAAATAAACATGTCCCTCAAAAGCCATTAGTAAGTAATATGTCATCAAGTGATAATATGCATTCATTTAATGGTTATGATAATAATGATAATTATTCTTCTTATTAGAACAAATTTTTTTTTACAAATATAATAAATACATTTAAGAAATGTTTAATATTATATATTAATGTTGTTAATTATATATTAATGAAGAAAAAATACGATGATAATAATAAGAAGAATAATTATTTTCGCCCACAATGTTGTCGAAATTGTGGATTAAATGGACATTTATATAAAGATTGCCCACATCCTATAATGAGTTTTGGGATAATTTGTTATAAGATAATTAATAATGAAATAAAATATATTATGATACAGCGAAAAGATAGTTTATCTTTTATGGAATTTGTAAGAGGTAAATATAATATAGAAGATGATAAATATATAATAAAATTAATTGAATATATGACAGATTCTGAGAAGAAACTATTGCTTACAAATAGTTTTGAGCATATATGGAATTATACATGGTGTCAAATAAATCAGGGAACATTCAAACATACAAAGGAATATATAGAGTCAAAAAATAAGTTTGATATAATAATTACTGATAGTAATATTAAAAATATATTATCTGTGAAAAATTGTAATAACAATAATGAATCAGAACAAGAATGGGGATTTCCTAAGGGAAGAAAGAAATTAAAAGAGGCAGATATTGATTGTGCTGTAAGAGAATTTTGTGAGGAAACACAATTAAATAAGGATGATATAGAAATAGATAAAAATATAATCCCTTTTCAAGAAATATTCTTTGGAACAAATAATATATTATATAAACATGTATATTATATTGCAAAAATAATTAATGATAATGCGGAAATACAATTAGATAATACGTGTATTGAACAGATAAGAGAGATAAGATCATTGAAATGGTTTAGTAATGAAGAGGTATTAAATCATATTAAAAATCATAATACCGAAAGAATAAAGATATTTAAAAAGGCTCACAGCATAATAAATAATAAATCTTTAATGTAAATAGATAATGATTAAAATTAAAAGTTGTCCTGAAGGTAAAATTTTAAATCCAAAGACGGGTCGTTGTATTAATAAAAAACCTGATAAACCTACAATAAAAGAATGTCCCGAAGGTAAAATTTTAAATCCAAAGACGGGTCGTTGTATTAAGAAAAAACCAGATAAACCTACAATAAAAGAATGTCCTGAAGGTAAAATTTTAAATCCAAAGACGGGTCGTTGTATTAAGAAAAAACCAGATAAACCTACAATAAAAGAATGCCCTGAAGGTAAAGAACTTTATCCAGACACTAATAGATGCCGTGATAAATGTAAGGAGGGAGAAGTTAGAAATCCAAGTAATAAAGGAATATGTGAAAAAATAAAACAATCTAAACTACCTAAATCCTATTAAACTTCAAAAACCTACTAAATTGATTAAACAATCGCCTCATAAATCTCAATCGCCTCATAAATCTCAATCGCCTCATAAATCTCAATCGCCTCATAAATCTCAATCGCCTCATAAATCTCAATCGCCTCATAAATCTCAATCGCCATCATCTTATTCGTTACCTTCGTCATCTAAAGAATTTTCACAATTAGATTTATATTATCCTGATATGGATGATGAAAATTTTGAGAAAAAAATAGCAAAAAATAAGGAATTTTCAATACATAAAATAAGTAAGTTTCCAACTATAAGAACTATAGAAGATTTCAATAGAGTATCTAATGAATTATGTGGTAAATTTGAAACAACCCTATATCAACATTTTATAAGTCAATATCTTTCATATAGAACTCCATATAGAAGTATTATGTTATATTATGGCGTTGGTGTTGGTAAAACTTGTACTGCTATTACACTAACAGAAGCATTATTATCAACAAAAATAATGGATACTACAGAACCGCATATATGGGTAATAATGCCTCAAGCATTAGAAGAGAATTTCAGTAAGGAAATTTTTAATTATGATTTTAAAACATTTAAGGAGTTATTAAATCAATGTACTGGAGATAATTATATTAAATTACTCAATATATATGAAAACGCATTTAATAATGATAAAAATAAAAAAGATAATATTAATATTAAAAATTTATTAAAGAAAAGATATGAAATATTTACATATGATAGTTTCATGAAACGTATTAATGAAAAATATAATGATAAGATTGTAGAGAATAAGGTAATTATTATAGATGAAGCACATAATATTAGAAGTACAAATAATAAAGAAAAAGGAACTTATAGTACTCTAAAAAAAATATTAGAAAAAGGAAATAATAATAGATTAATATTATTATCAGCAACGCCTATGTATAATGAACCGAGAGATATATTAGACCTCTTTAATTTAATGCTAATAAATGATAAACGCGATAATATTTTAAAAGAATATTATAAAGTATTTAATAATAATAATAAATTTAAATTCGATGATAAAACAAAAATATTAATAAAACTATTATCATCTAATTACATTTCATATTTAAAAGGTAAAAATCCATTTACATTTGCATTAAAATTAAAAGCATCATATAATAGTAATATAAAAATATTAAAAACAGAACCTTCTAAAGACCCTTCAAATAATCCTATATCTACGAAAGAATTAGGATGGCTTGAATATATAACTGANGATATTGTAATTTCAAATCTTGGAATATATCAAAAAAATAAGATTGATAAATTAAAAAATGTAATAAATAAAATAAACTATAATANTGTTGAGGAAAATGATGAGAATGAATTAAACGACGATTTAGATGATAAATCTCAAGGTACTCAAGGAGTACAAAATCAAAATATGAAATTATTACAACCTATGAATATTGTATACGATAATGATATAGGTAAAATGGGTTTTAATACATTTTTTAGAAATGTTGAAGGTACAGCGAGTATATCAGTAAAATATGCTGAAAAATATAATAATGCCTTATATCCAACAGAAGAATATTTAGGAAAATATTCGGGTAAATTTCTAAACATTTGTAATATAATTAGAAAGTCAGANGGAATAGTAGTTATATATTCNAGATTTGCGTGGGCAGGTATAATACCTCTGGCAATTTGTTTAGAACATTTAGGTTATTCTCGGGAGGGTACAAATAATATATTGAAAAATCCCGATATTGTTAAAGATAAACCCATATATAAAGACGTAAGTAATCCAAAATACTGTATATTGACGAGTGATAAAAAGGAAATTATGGGTTCAACTACTATAAATAATTTAATAAAGAAAATTAATAATGATAAAAATATAAATGGAAAGGATATTAAGGTTATATTAATAACACAAGTCGCGAGCGAAGGACTCAGTTTTTATAATGCTCGCGAAATTCATTTAATAGAACCTTGGTATCATTTTAATAGACCTGACCAAATTATAGGAAGAGGCATACGTAATTGTAGACATCAAAATTTACCATTTGAAAAACGAAATGTTACTGTATTTATGCATGCTAGTGCTAACGATGACAAAGATGATATTAATACAGAAACAATAGATATACATGCTCTAAGAATATCTACGCGAAAATATATAGAAAGTAAGGAAATAGATAAGATAATATCTAATAATTCTATTGATTGCTCTTTAATGAAAAATCTCAATTATTTTCCTAAAAATATATTTGAAATGGGAAAAGTTGATATATTGACATCGCAAGGAAATAAAATAAAATATGAATTAGGTGATAATATAAATTTAGAACCTTCATGTGGCAATGAAAAAGATAATAATCGTGATACTCGTGATAAATCAGGATATAGAAGTGATGTCTATAAACATCTTTTAAAAAGAACTAAGAATATTATTAGAGAAAAAATAATAAAATTAATACAAGATAATATATATTATATATCATATGAGGATCTTATAAAAGGCATTGATGTAGATAAAGAAATTATAATATATGCTATAAATAATTCTGTAAGACCTAATATATTAATAGAAAATTACTACATAGAACATCATAATAACGGAATTAAAATAACAATTATAAATGATGAAGTTAATAAAATTGAAAAAATTAAAATAAAGATAGATGAACAAGATTTAAAAGAAGATATTGTAAGTAATTTCGAAGAAAAAATGAATGAAAATATAGATAATATATTGAAATTGATAGATATTAATTATGATAATATAATTAGTACTACAATTTCTATATATTTTAATTTAAATGACAAAAAATTCAAATTTTTACTTGAATATATTATAACTAATTATAGCAACTTAAAAGAAAAAAATATATTATATATTGTTAAGTGTTTAGATTCACAAGGTATCTTAATTAGGAAAAAAGATATGCTTTCTTATAATAAGTATAATAATCAAGATTATATAGGATATATTAATATATATAATGTAGAATCAAAAGATCGTGAAGATATTAATAATCTAGATATATCACTATATAATAATATAGAAAAGAAATGGGTAGAATCATTGACAATTACACAACAAAAAGAATTTTCTAAAAATCGCAGTAATGATATAATGACAATACCTGAAAATATGGAATTAGAAGAAATGCCGTGGGGTATTATAGAACCCCAATATTTTAAGAAGGAAAATATAATTAAAAATAATTTTAAAATATTCTCTACAGATGCTATAGTAGGTAAAGGAAAAAAAATAGGTCGCGTGTGTTCATTTTATAATAAAAAAGAACAACATACTTTTATTAAACAATTAGAGAAGGATAAGATATCTGTTAAAAACTTTAAAGATATAAAAGATTTATTATGTAAACATATAGCATATAAATTAATGGAAAATAAAAAATTAATATTATTACCACTATTTAAACCCTTGAAGATTTAGATATATTATATCATTATAATACCATTATTTTTATTATATATAATATTTTTATTATTGTAAACAACACATTTATCAAATAAGAAAGATATAAATAATACAGTTGACTTATTAAAACGGTTATTCGCAATTCCAGACATTATTTCAGCACTCTTAGTTATACCAAAAACTTTATTGAATTCTTTAGAAGATACAAAATTTATTATTTTTTCTCTTACATCATCTCTAAATGTTTCATATGTCTGCGATTCTTCTAAAATAATTTTCATAGGACTATTTATATTTTTTTTAACCTTATTATTAACTTTATTANNNTTATTAGGATTATTAGGATTATTAGGATTATTAGGATTATTAGNGTTAACTCTATCTACTACAATAGTAGATATCTTATCTACAGGGATATCATTAATATCTAATTCTACAGGGACAACCTGATTTCTATCTTCGAGGATAGAATAATCGCGTTTGTCTACAGGGATATTAGAATTAACAATATCTACAGGGATAATAGCATTAACTCTATCTACCATTACAAAGCGTATATTATCTACAGGGATATCATTAATATCTAATTCTACAGGGACAACCCGATTTCTATCTTCGAGGATAGAATAATCGCGTTTGTCTACAGGGATATTAGGTTTAACAATATCTACAGGGATAATATCACTAACTTTATCAATGGTGATAGTAGTATTAAGCGAGTTAACATTAACTCTGTCGGCTATGACAGGAATAACATTAAGAACTTTTGGAATTAAATTGGACTCTTTTTTATTGTATTGACAATACTTATCATATAGAACAGGGTCATTACACTTCCATACTATATTTTTTTTATCTATTGACTCTGGTAATTTATTAGTTAAGATATTTATCATACATTAATATATAATATAATTTATATATCATTTTTTATTTAATTATTTATATTTAATATCTTTTTATGTAATTACATATTCTTCATATGTTAATTCATTTTCTAATATATTTATTGGTATTATGTTATTTTGTTTCATAAACTTCTTTTTAAGCAAATAGAATTTCATACTAGATGAAAATTTCTGTCGTATATTATTATCAACATTATCTTGTTCTATTATTTTATTATTATTATCAACATCTTTAACACTTATAGTTTCATTAAGAAGACTTTTCATTAATTCATATTTAGTAATTTCATTTTGAGATTTAATACAAAATAATATATAATTATTAAGTTTTTTGAGTGTTTCTTCATTTAACCAATTAAGATTAATAAAAACGCCATTATTATTTTTCGTATAATTTTCACCAGTTTCTAATATTATTTTGAACAACTCTATAATTTCTACATTAGTTAACTTATTTACACTGTTTTGTATATTTTTGCATAATTCTTTTTTATTCATTATATATAATAATTATATAATTCTATTTATATAATTCTATTTATATAATATCATTTATATAATATCATTTATTATTCTGCAAAATCATCATATTCAGCATAAGATTCATCCTCATCTATATCATCTTCATCTATGTCGTCTTCTAATTCATCATCTTCTTCTTCATCTTCGTCTTCATCTTCCTCAATATCATCATCAAATTCTAAACCACCTATAATTTTAGTACTTTTACCTTTGTTTAACTTGTAATTATTACCTTCATCATCTTCATCTTCTTCATCTTCGTCATTAAACATTTCTATTCCATCATAATTATTATCATCTATTTCAGAATTATCTTCTTCATCTATAGATAAATTATCATCATCTATCTCTTGAACTTGAATAATATCATCTTTATCTTTAATTATTTTACCTATAATAGATATCATTTTATCATATAAGGTAAACTTTTTACCACATACTTGAACATTAACATGGTCGCCTATATTAATATTATCAATATTAACATCAGATTGTATTCCTGATGTAATTTTGGGTATAATCACTTCTAAAATAGCCATATCTTCGTATATTCCGATTGCTCTTAATCCTAAATTATTCTTTGCTTTAACCTCNCATTTAATAATAGAATCCTGNGCTGGATTACATATTTCTGCTACGCAACTTAAATCAAATGCTATATTACCATTTAAATGTGATTCTTTAAAATATCCTGCTGAACGTTTTATAATCTTAATACTATCTTTTTTAATATAACCATGCTTACTACAACAGTTCTCTAATGTGCTTCTAACTTTATTATAAACTATTGAATCAAAACCTTCTGTCATTTCTGAAGGAACAAGGATAATAGTAGTATTGAACTTAATAGGCATAAACATTTTATTAATAGGCATTTATAAATATGTTATTAATCTATAAGAATATATCATTTTTTTATTTATATATTAAAAATTGATATATAAAATCTATAATATCTATATTTATTAGAGAATATACATAATGGAAATATCAAAAGATGATGAAATATTTTCAATTATAGATACACATANTTCGCTAAATCAAGAAAATAGTTGCGAATGTTTAATTAAATTAACTAATTCAGGAGAATGGACGGAAAAAGAGTTTGCTAATTTTATAAATGTAATGAAGACAGAAGAATATGATGAAAATATAGATAGACAAACATTGGAAGTAATAACAGAAGATATTATATTAGAAATACGCGAAAATAGTAATATATCAAAATATTTGCGAAATCCTACATATATAAATTATAAGGATACTAATATATCTTTTTATAAATATAAGATTCTTTTAAAAAATAATTACGATAACTTATTTAATTCTAACTTATTATTTAAATCAACTGTAAAAAAAACTATTGATAAAGAGAATATATCTGATAATTGGAATGATAAGAAAAAATTCTTTAAAATTAATAAACGTATATTTTATACAGATAAAAAAACGAATATCCGTTTTATTGCGAATATTTGCAAATGCAATAAATATGATTATGAAGATACAGGAATTGAAGAATTACATAATAATATAGTAAGTTCTAAGATTATNAAATCTTCCCGAAAATATGAGTTTTATATAGATATAACAAATGCTTCCAAAGATAATATATTACACTCTTTAATTAAAATGGAACAGTCGTTATATCTTACACCCTTTATAATATCTAAAAAACAACAGAATGATGTTATAATAAAATATTCGGGTCTCGTTTCTAAAGATATTAGTATGCGTTATAATTATAATAATCGTAATAAAAAACAAGATATAAATAAACCCGTTCTTTTAACCCCTAAACCTGTTACTTTGGAAAAAATTAATATTTTAGAACCAGACGAATATACAGGAATTAGTATTTTATCAGAATATACAGTAACAGAAAAAGCCGATGGAGAACGATTATTGATGTTCATAGATGATGTTGGAAATATATTTTTAATTGATAATACTTATATTGTGATTGATACAGGACTTCATTCTACAAAGGAATTATATAATTCATTAATTGATGGTGAATTTATATCTTGTGATAAAAGAACAGATAAATCTAATACAGGATTATTTGCCGCCTTTGATATATATTATTATGGTGGTAAAAAAATCACAAGTCTTCCGCTTATTGAAGATGAATCAAGCGAAAATAGTCGTTATAAATATTTAGTAAATACTAAAAAAAATATTAAATCAAGGGATACTAATAATTCTATTGATTATATCGTAAAAGAGCATTTGTATAGTAAAAATATATTAGAAGATTGTGATAATATATTAAAAAAAACATCTAAATATTCTTATAGTATAGATGGTTTAATATTTACACCTGCAAAATTGGCGTTATTATCTTATTATAATAATAAACCTGTAGAAATAACTGAGAAACTCAAGTGGGATAGAGTATTTAAATGGAAACCACCCGAACAAAACTCGATAGATTTTTTCGCAAAGTTTGAAAATATTATTACGATAGAAGGTGAGAAATATAGAGAGATATCTCTAATGGTAGGATATAATTCTAAACAATATGGAAAATATACTATAAATGAAGCGTTGCGTCAAATATACGATGAAGAATATAGAAAAATAAATAATGAACAGAACTATAAATATAGTTTAAAATTATTTAAACCTGCTAAATATTATTCGGTGGGTGTAGAAAAATCCTATATAAAATTAAATTCACACGACGAAGCACGTTGTGAAAGTGGAGAATTGATTGATGGTGACAAAATTATTGAATACCGATATTTATTAGATGAAAATATAAATCCTTCAATGCGATGGATTCCTATGCGTTTGCGAGAAGATAAAATGAGAATATATAATACTACAAATGAAATTTCAAAAACGGCCAATGATTATTCTGTCGCTATAAATATATGGGATTCCATACATAATCCTGTTACAGAAAGTATTATTCGTGGAAAAACACCTACTATAAAAATGGATATAAACAATGAATTATTACAAGCAGATGATATATATTATTCGCGAAAAATTAATAGAGTTGAATTATTATCTGTAAGTATGCAACAGTTTCATAATATTTGTATTAAAAATATGTTATATGCTGAAAGAAAAAATAAAGGATATTTGTTAGAATTAGCATGTGGCGAAGGCGGAGATATGAATAGATGGGTAAATAATGATTATAAATTTGTTCTAGGAATAGATTATGTTAAATATGGAATATATAATACTGAATCAGGTGCTTATAGTCGTCTTATTAATAAAAGGGTTGAATACTTTAATAATAAATATAAAAAGTTTCCATTAAGATTTCCAGATATAGTATATGCCGCAGGAGATTGTGGTAAATCAATAATTAACGGAGAATGTTCATTATCTATAGATGATCAAGAAAGTGCTAATATTTTACAATTAGTTTTAAATAAAAAAGGGGCGAATGTTCCTAATTATTATAAACATATTGTTGGAAAAGGTGCTAATGGTTTTGACATTTGTTCGTGTATGTTTGCTATTCATTATTTCTTTGAAACTGAAGATAAAATAAATGGATTTTTAAATAATGTTAGAACTATGTTGAAACAAGGAGGTGAATTTGTATGTACATTTATGGATGGTAAAAGTGTAGTTGATGCTATAAATGCTAATGGTGGTGATATGGTAGAAGGGCGTAAAAAACTGAATAAATATAATGAGGATAAGGGTGTTCCTCTATGGGCAATTATTAGAAGATATGANAAAGATATTGAAACTGACTTTAAAAAGAAGGTAGATGTTTATATAGAAGCGACTAAAAAATTTATTCCTGAATTCATTGTTAATTTTGATGTGCTTATTAGAAAATGTAAGGAATATAATCTTGAATTAGTTGAAAGCGAATTATTCTCTCAAACATTTAATAAAATTAAATCTAAATATTTAGATATTAATGTGAAAAAGAATAATATATATAATATTATTACTGACCTCGATAAAGAAGAAGAACTTAAACAGTTCAGTTTCTTTAACCGTTGGTGTATATTTAAGAAAGTGTAGTCATAGAGTAAGATATCCGATATTATTAGCACCCCCTTATATACAATCGTATAACCTTGAGACAACCAATAATTTACTATTTTTTAATTTTAGAATTTGAGTACATAACTTTATATTTTCTAATATTTCAAAAGTTTTTTATAAATTTCTAAATAAATAAAGTTATGTACTCAANTTTTATTTTGATATTTTTGAAAGATTNTTGGTTGTANGGACATTTTGCTAATACCTNCNTTTCTTCTAATAAATCAACATCATCTTCAAAAACTTATANTANATCTCATTAACATCAAAAAAATGTGTTATGTGTGGTAAATACGGTCATTATGAAACAAATTGTTATTACTTTTAGTATGGAAAAATTCTATATCATTATAATTATCATTTATAATATAATTTATTTTACTCGCTTTCTAATATTTCATAAGTTATAGTAAATGCCTTATTCGTATATAAGACATTATTTATTTTTATAGTTATAATTAAGATGATATTATTTTATAGNGCGGAATGTAATCATAGTAAAATGTTGTTAGATAATGTTACAAGATATGATAAAGAAAAGAAAATAAAATTAGTACCTATAGATGAATTAAAAAAACAAAATATTAATGTTGAAAAAAAAATACATACAATACCTGCGTTTATGATACTTCCAAGTAAAGAATTATTATTCGGCAAAGATGTATTTGATTATTTATTATTACCTGGAAGAGGAATATTATGTAATAGTCAAAATACTAGATTAGATAAAAATATAACAGATAATAAATCTGTTATAGATAGTTCTATAAAACCTATGGAAAATATTAATAATGAAAATGANCCATCGGCATTTGCTCTTAATAGTTCAAAATTATCAGATAATTTTTCAACAATAGAAGATAATGAAGGNAATANTATATGTAATGATAAAAATTATAATTGGGATTTTATAAATAATGATAAAAATATTACTGATGGTATATCTAATATTAATNTTAATTATGATGATAATAAAAAATCTTCAATGCCTTCTATAGAACAACTTATGAAAGAAAGAGATAATTTAAAATTATAAATATATATAAGGAATATTAAATATATTTTACTATAGAGATAATGTCAAATCAATATGTATTTAATCAATATTACATAGATTTTATTAAAAGATTAAAACAGGCAGCAAAGAAGATGAAAGAAGATAATAGCGAGAATGTAGAAGATGAAAATATAGAAAACCAAAGAGAAAAGAATTATTTATTTGCCAAAAAAATAATTAAAAGTATAAAGTCTAATTATGTTACTTTTGATAAATCTTCTGACGAATATATTAAATATATCAATTCTCTTCCAGAAAATTTTTGGACTTCTTATGCTGATGCTGAGGAAAGTACAATAGATGATTGGTTTGATTTAGATGATGTTAAAGATGTTGAGATATTTACTAATATTAGTATAAAAAATATTCAAAAATTAATAAATGACAACTTCTTATGTCATCATTTTCTAACAGTATTCTATTTATTCAAGAATGATTTAAGTGACGAAGATGTTAAGAAATATATTAAAATATTTCAGGAATCAATGAGCGAAGAACTATTAAATGAAATTGAAAATGATAAAAATAAAAAAATAATTACTCGACTAAACTCTTTGAAAAATAAGAATATTAAAGATAAAACTAATATAAATATGGCTGGTATGGAAGATACTATGTTGGGAAAATTGGCGAAAGAAATATTAGAAGATGTTGATGTTGATAAATTACAAAAATCTATTGGTGATAATGGCGATATTCTTAAGGCAATTGGAGATCCTAATAGTGGTTTTAGCGATTTAATTTCAAATGTAAGCAGAAAAATGGCTACTAAAATATCTAGCGGCGAATTAAAACAAGAAAATCTTTTACAAGATGCCATGAAATTTGCTTCTGCTATGCCCGGTATGTTTGGAAATCAAGGTGGTGGAGGATTTTCGGGTGCTCCTGGTGCTCCTGGTTCATCGGGTACTCCTGGTTCATCGGGTGCTCCCGATATGGCTTCTATGATGAAAATGATGGGTGCTATGATGAATAACAAAGAGGGTATGGAAGCATTTGGAAATATGATGAATCCCAAAGGAAAAAAGAAAGATACTCGAACAACCTTTAATAAAAATGCCTATAGAAAATCTTTAGCAATAAATAGATTAAAAAGTAAATTAGATAGAAAANGCAAAGAAAGTGAATAAAAATAATATAGATATTAGAATAAGAATAATAATAATGTTTTGGTTAGATAATTTGAATGAATTATTTAATCCTATTTTATACCCTAATATGAATATGACAATAGATGAAAAAATCAATGCTATAATAAGATTAATACTGTTTACAGGTATTATAGCAACATTAATATTCAATGATTCTCGGTATATATTATTTATATTTATAATTATGTTAATTTCTATATTAATATACAATTATCAAATGGATAAAAATAAAATAATAGAAAAATATCTAAATGATAATGATTTGGATATTATTAATTCTGAAAAATGTGTTAAACCGACACAAGACAACCCTTTTATGAACCCGAGTTTAATTGGTTATAATAAAAAATACGAATCGTGTTCTATTGAAAATAAAAAAATAAAGGAGAATATAGACCACTATTTTAATAGTAATGTTTTTAGAGAAACTGATGATTTATATGATAAATCATTATTAGATAGACAGTTTTATACAGTTCCTTCAACTACTATACCAAATAATAGGGAAAAATTAACATCCTGGTTATATGAAAGAGGACCTTCGTGTAAAGAGAATAATGGCGAACAATGTTATAATAATTTATACAATAATATCAAGAATACCGCTCATTTTTAGATATATATTATAATAAGATTTTTTTTCTGTATTTATATTTAGTAAAAGTCAGTATATAAATAATATAATTATTATATAAATAATAATGATAAAAAAAACGAGTTTAAAGTTTGATATCGAGGTTAACGAGGATAATACAGCATCAAAGGAAATAGAATATATGAACTATTCTAAAAACAGCGATAACATAGAGAACTTACTTACCTATAAAAATATAATTAGATATGATGCTTATGGTAATAAATGTGAGAATAACGAAACATTTAATAAGATTAAAAAGAATGATGAAATTATTGACGAAATAGTTGGAAATAGTGCTAATAATAATGATTGGAAAATTTTACAATTTAAGAATCATGTATTAGAAAAAGATTATAGTAAAATTTATGATAATATTAAATTAGATATAAATTATGATATTATTAAAAATTGCGAAGATAAAAAATACATAGTAGATAAATAAATTATTTATTTATTATTAAAATATAGATAATGGAAAATAAAATTTTTGATAGTACAACAAATATATGCTCTGATGATTGTTGGAAAAATGCTAAAGAAATAAATAATAATAGAATAGAAGGTTATAATATATATCCTACTAATTTAGTTCCTTGCGAAAGTCCCTTCGTTAGAATGACAGATATGTATTTAAATCATCCTAATTTAAGAGGCCGTCCTGGATATGGTTTAGCGGACGATTGTTTAATAGATAAATATTCTATGTTAAGAAACGATCCTTCGTCTATGACACAAGACAGATGTCGTATACAATTAAATAACAGAATTTTTACATCTGGTCCAAATCTAAGATGCGGTAAAACAGATATAGGAGGTGAATTAGAATTAATAGAAGGAAAGGATACAAATAATGTTAGATGTAAAAAACAGATTATGGAAGAAGAAATGAATAATTTTATGCCTTTATTAGATTGTGTAAAAGATATTCAAAGACCCGAAAATATAGTTCCTAATTGGACTAACGGTGGTGAAGATACACGTTCATATATTCATAGAACAGAATTTAATAAAAATTGTAATTGGATAGGAAGAAATAAAAACTTTTCTATATAATATAGGAGAGTATATGAGTTTTAATAGAACAACGTATGATAATTGTTCGTATAAGCAAGAATTACAAGGTAATGTAAGTACTTTAAGTTATTTATTATCGCCTTACAGATATGAGCATGAAAATAAATGTAGACATCAATTGGTTTCTTGGGTGGAACAGTTGTTTCACATATTCAAGGAAATCTCGTTGATTTAGATAGTGAATTAAGAGGACAAACAAGAATAATATCAAAATGCGGAACAAATCAATATGTTCCAACTGAAGACGGTATTATTAAAAATGATAAAACACCACCTATAGATACATCGATGCTTCATTTACCCGCGTGTCAATCTATTATGTATCGCGAAGTACCTATGCCCCCTAAAATTAATTATGATAAATGCGGGTAAATGGTAATATATTATTAAAACATTATTAATAAAAGTTTTTTTTATATTAATATTAATCTTAATATTAACATAAATTACCTAAATAGTTTACAAAAAAGTACCATATTAAATATATAGGACCTAACATAAACGCTAAAAAGGCAAATAGTACTCTTAATGCTATATTTTGAATTGTTCCACCCCACGTACATTTATAAGATAAATATGCTGCGGACGCAGAGATAAGAAACGTCGCTATATATAATATTGCTACAAAAATTTTAT
>JGI25912J50252_10000324_pt1 | contig 15013 bp, 14 predicted proteins | sample LauGreSBDMM110DD_2_FD_50252 | JGI IMG/M metagenome (IMG submission 50252)
CCTGCAAATGGTTCATCTAGAAGTATAAGCTTTGGACTGGCCATCAGCGCCCGAGATAAATCAAGAAGCTTTCGCTGACCTCCCGAAAGAATTCCTGCATACTCATCAGCAAACTTACTTAAACCCACCTGCTCCAATCGGATCAACGCTTCATCACGGGCTTTTGATTCAAAAAATTTTCTTGATTTTGGCCTAAAAAAACCAGTGAGATTGTCCCCAGGATTGCCTTGTACAGCCATCATTAGGTTTTCAACTACAGTTAAACGTCTAATAATTTTTGCTCCTTGAAAAGTTCTTATCAATCCTTTTTGAGCGATTTTATGAGCATGGATCTTCTGAATCGGTTCACCACAAAAGAGGATTTCACCTGAAGTGGTTTTATTCATACCGCTTATCAAATTGAATAATGTAGTTTTTCCAGCACCATTTGGTCCAATTACCGATGTAAAACTATTCTCTTTTATCGAAAAACTAACATTTTGTACCGGCTTTATGCCACCAAAGCTAACAGAGATGTTTTTAACATCTAAAAGCGCCGGATGTGAAAAACTACCCTCTGAGGTACCTTCGTTAGTAAGTGACTGTTTTTTCATCGGTTACTCCAAGACCATCTCTTCGCGTTTTCCAAATAGGCCTTGTGGTCTTTTAACCATGAGCAGCACTATTACTAATCCAATCAAAAATACGCGTAAATAAGCTCGCTCTGGTGAGGATAGAAGTGAAAGCGGCCAAAACTCTAAAAATCTAGTCGCTCCATATAGAAAGCCAAAAAATATTGCAGCGACTAACAAGCCTTTTACGCGGGTGGCTCCGGCAAGAATCAAAATCATCCAGCCATAGAAGGTGACAATTCTTAGGAAGTCTTCGGGAGCTAAAAGAGCAAATTGTAAGGCCCAGAACACACCTGCGATTCCACCAAAAACCGCTCCGATTATTAAAGCCTGGAGTCGAAAGCGAAATACATTTTTTCCTAATGAACGTGCAACATCGTCATCCTCACGTGTTGCCCGTAAAACTCGAGCCCAAGAGGTTTGCTGCAATCGCGATGAGATCCAAATAAATAAAAATAAAAAAGGCCAGACAATAATTATCATGGACATATCCCGAGAAGCTTCGTCGCCAAACAATGGATATAAGCGTTCTGAAATCCAATAAAGAATTGCATCTGGTTGATCTGTATAGCCACCAAAACCTAATGGATTTGGAATTGCTAGTGTTCCTTGGGTTCCACCAGTGACGCTGTCGGTATTGAGAATCCAGTATCTTGTAATCTCAGCAAAAGCAATACTTGCAATGGCAAAGTAGTCACCACTTAAACGCAAAGTNGTTAAACCTAACAGCGCACCTAANAGTGCTGCCAACNCTACTCCGAGTAGTGCTGCCCACCAAAAACTCCATTGGTACTTGATCACTAGCACTGCAATTGTGTAAGCAGATACTGCCATCATGCCGACATGTCCAAAGTTCATGATGCCACCGACGCCATATTGAATTTGTAAGCCAAGTGCAAAAATTCCGTAGATACCAGCCAAAGCAAGTACAAAAACCCAAAAACCCGGTTGTAAGAATGCGCTCACGTTTAAACCTTTCTCGCCCGATAGCCAAAAATGCCTTCGGGTTTGAAGAGAAGAACCAATACCAAAACAGTGAATGCAACAACAGGTTTGTAATTACTTGGTACGCCACCAAAAAATATACTTAATTGAGAGAGTTCAGTGAACAAGCCCAGTAACAATCCGCCAACTAATGCTCCATAGGCATCGCCGATGGTACCTAAAACAACTGCTGCAAAAAAAGAAAGAAGTAAACTTTCACCCATAGCATTATTGAATTGACCCTGTACAAGACCTAAAAATACTCCAGCAAGTGAACCGAGCGCACCTGAAATCAACCAGGTAGCCAAGACAACTCGATCAACATTAATTCCAGACACTGCAGCTAGTCCAGGATTGTTCGCATATGCACGCATGTCTTTGCCAATACGAGCTTTAGAAATAAACAAAGCAATGGTGATAATTGAGGCGGATGCAAAAATCAAAACCAGCATTTGTGTGTGAGCAATTCGAGCGCCAAAAAGATCGTAAGTTTTCAGAATATCTATATTAAATTTTCGAGTTTCTGTACCAAAGAAGTATTGGATTAATGGGCGCAACATTAATGCCACTCCTGTTGCAACCAAAAAAAGAGCAAGCGTTCCTGCTTTGTTACGCCGCAAATTTCGCCAAAGGACGAGCTCTAGGAACCAACTTATTCCCATGCCGGCAAGCATTGAAATAAAGACTGATAAGAAAAAGTTCAATTCCATGGTTACACTAAGGAAATAGGTTATAAATGCTCCTAATGTTAAAAAATCCCCGGCAGCAAAATTAACAAGACGCAGCACACTGTAAAGAAGTGAAATTCCCACAGCTGCTATTGCAAATATAGAACCAACAACCAGTCCATTAAAAAGGAATTGGATTAGATCTGTCATTCTTAAACTTATCTCCTAGCCCAAATATATGGATCTGGTAATTCGGCCACCTTGAGGTCGAGAGCCTACCTTGGGGCCTGAAACCTTACAACGATTTTGATATCTTCTTCGATGATTGAGAGCTATAGGCGCATTAACCCACAAAATTGATGTTAGACACTATTTTATATTGTGGGTAACCCTTGACCTTGATCTAGGTACATAGCAGGATTTATTCATCCAGCATGGCTATTTTAGCGCTTGAAGCCGTGATGGTTGAAAGTGGTATTTAAGGTTAAATAGTTTAACTTTAATGTCATCCTTAAGGAGATTGAATGAAAATAGGTAAGAAATTTATAGTAGGAATCTCTGCACTAATTGTCGCAATTGGTGGATTGACTGCCTGCTCATCAGACAGCGACAAGGCGGCCCTAGATTGCACAGAGCCAATCTTGATTGGTGCGGCAATGGCACAAACAGGATTTATGTCCCCATTTGATAGTCCTGCACTTGCTACAGCTCAAATTGCAGTTGATAAAATCAATGCTGAGGGTGGAGTCAATGGCTGCCAATTAGTACTTGAGGCAGTTGACACTGAAACAAATCCAGATAAAGGTCAGCAAATTGCAACAGATTTAGTTGCCAAAGGTGCAAAAATGCTTTTGGTTACATGCGATTATGACATCAATGCTAAATCTTCACAGGTTGCAAATGATGCAGGCGTGCTTGTTGTAGCTCCATGCGTTGGATCTACCGCAATGGGTCCAAATAATGGATTAAATCTTGGTTACTCAATGGGATCTGCTGTACCTGGTGAGGCTGCAATCATGGCTGAGTATGCATTTGAGAAACTTGGTCAAACTGCCACATTGTTTAAGGACATGTCAATCGCTTACACAACATCACAATGTGATGCATTTGAGACACGATTTAAGGAGCTTGGTGGAACAGTTAAATCTGTACAGCAATTCTCCCAAACTCAAGCAGGAGCATTAGATAAGCCAGTGACCGCACAGGTTGCAAATGCTAAGAAAGATGGCGCACAAGTTATTGCGCTTTGTTCATATCCAGGTGGCGGTGCCCAGGCACTAGCTGCAATTCGAAATGCTGGCGTTAAGACTCCAGTTATTTCTGGATTTGGTCTAGACGGTGCATTCTGGCTTGGTGCAGTTCCTAACTTGAGTAACTTCTACACAGTTACTTATGCTTCAGTATTTGGTGATGACCCAAATTCAAAGGTTGTTGAATTATTAGCAGCTTATAAGACTAAGACTGGTCAAGATGCTGCTACAGGTGGATTGATCACTGGAGCATCAACAATTGAAGCATTTAAACTTGCAGTCGAGCGCGCTGGATCAGTAGATGGTGCAGCACTTTCAGCTGAGTTTAATAAATTCGATAATGAGGATCTAACAGCTGGACCAACATCCTTCACAGAGGATCTTCACGTCAATGTAACTCGGCCAATGGCGGTAATAACCGTTGAGGGTGGAAAACATAGATTCATTGAGTACCGAGCAGCACAGAAGCCGGTTCTATAGTTGATTTAATTCAATCAACAGCTTCAAGATATACAAGGTATGGGGTGCGCCAAAAAAGTGCACCCCATACCTTGTATATTCGAATAAATACTTAAATAAGCCAACTAAATTTTTGGGAGTTAGTAAATGATCCAGCAGTGTTTTGCTGCTTCTGATATAAGTAAATCTTTTGGTGCCTTACAGGTGCTAAAAGGAGTTTCTATCTTCATAAAACCTGGAGAAACCCTAGGTCTGCTCGGACCAAATGGTGCGGGTAAAACTACATTCATCAATATTGTTGCCGGGTATGAAGAGCAAGANAGNGGAACAATTTCAATCAATGGCACATCTATNGACGCTTTGAAGCCAGATGCTCGCGCTCGGGCAGGAATTGCTCGAACATTTCAATCTGGAAGGTTATTTTCCCAGTTAACTGTTGCTGAAAATATTGCGCTGGGAGCACTAGGTTTGGGAGTACATCGCGATGTAGCACATACAAGAGCGGCTGAAACAATTGAGATTTTAGGTTTGCAATCGCTGGCTAGCCTTCCTGCTGAGGCACTAAGCCATGGAAATGCCAGACTGGTCGGCTTAGCTCGAGCAGTTGCAGCTCAGCCCAAGTATTTAATAATGGATGAACCGGCTGCAGGTCTTAACGAAGCAGAGATTCCAAAGCTTCTAACGGCCCTAAAGTCAATTAAGGAAAGTATTGGATGTGGAATGTTCTTGGTTGAACACAATGTGGGCTTGGTAGCAAAAGCGTGTGACCGGGTAATTGTTTTAGCCACGGGGGTATTAATTTTTGATGGTGCTCCAAAGGATGCACTAAATAATGCTGAGGTGAAAAACGCCTATTTGGGTGATGCTGCTTTCGGAGCAGCAGTCTAATGAGCTTACTTAAGGTAGAAAATTTATCTGCTGGCTATGGCAAAGTTGATGTGCTATTTGGCATTTCTTTTTCGCTTCTTGCAGGAAAATCTCTAGGCATAGTAGGACCAAATGGTGTTGGAAAATCTACTCTGCTAAAAACTATTGCAGGTGAGATAGCACCGAAGTCTGGATCAATTTCATTGCAAGGTAAAAATATTGCAGGGAAAAAGCCTGAGGACATTGTTCGGGCGGGCCTATCACTAGTTCCAGAAGGTCGCCAAATATTTAGTGGGCTGACTGTGACTGAAAATTTGATGTTAGGGTTAACTGGTCGTAAGGACAAATCCACATCTAAAATTGCATTAGAGCAGGTAAGGCAGTTGTTTCCAGTATTAACCTCTCATGCTGGACATCAAGCTGGGATGTTATCTGGTGGCCAACAACAACAATTAGCAATCAGTCGCGCATTGCTGAGTGATCCAAAAGTATTGCTTTTAGATGAACCCTCATTGGGATTGGCACCAACTGTAATCATGGATGTCTTTGGAAAACTTAAGGAGATTATTGCAAATAAAACAGCTGTTGTTATTGTTGAACAGCGGGCTCACCTAGTCACCTCATTTGCCGATGAGACCATAGTTATTAGAGATGGTCAGATTCAAGCAAAGCTCACTCCAGAGGATGCGGAAAATGAAGAGCTTCTTCGCAAAGCTTATTTTGGATTAGGGGCCTGAGTGCAATCAATACTTGATGCAATAAGTTTAGGTGGCACCTACGCCCTGGCCGCTCTTGGCCTAGGACTTGTTTTCGGCGTATTACGTCTTGTTAACTTTGCACACGCTGAACTCATTACTATTTCCGCTTACATTATGGTTGTCACTAACGATTTGCCCTTAATACTTTCATTTTTGCTTGCTGCTTTAGCCTCCACATTATTAGCAATTGTTACAGAATTAACTGTTTATCGTCGGCTACGAGGAACTGGGCCAGCAATCATGTTAATTGCCTCATTCGGATTATCAGTTGGGCTACAAAAATCCTATGAGTTAATTTTTGGTGCATTGCCAAGATCAGCTGCAGTTGCTCCATGGATGACAGGATCTGTAGAGATAGCGAACTTAAATATGACAATTTCAAGTTTGGTAACAGTTGCTCTAACTATTGTTATCTTGATAGCGATGGGGTATTTAGTTGACTACACCACACTTGGATTACAGTTAAGGGCTGCCTCTTCGGATTTTAAAACTGCTAGGTTGTTAGGTGTTCGATCAAACCGATTAATTACCTCCTCCTTTGCAATTTCTGGCGTGTTAGCAGCTTTCGTTGGATTTATCATCGTGGTTGAAAACCCACAAGTAGAACCTATGTTTGGTTTGAACATAACTATTTTGGCTCTAGTCGGAATTGTAATTGGTGGAATTTCATCGCTTCGTGGTTGTGCTCTAGGAGGATTTATTGTTGGATTTATTTTAAGCCTACTTAATACTTTCCTTGGTAATGCCAGAGTTTATGCTTATTCATACTTATTCTTAGCTGTCGTAGTAATTTTATTAGTTCGGCCAGGTGGCATTCTTTCAAAGCGGAATGAAATGGAGCGAGTATGACAAGTAATAAACTCGCAGGACTCACTCGATTTAAAATGGTAGAAATTGTTGGGCCATTTATAGTTGTATCGGTTTTATCAATCAGTGTTGGATTACTTTCTGCAAGCCTGCAGTTAGCAGTTCAATTTGCACTTTGTAATCTAGTGATGGTGTTGGCACTTCAGGTCTTTATTGGCAACTCTGGAGTTTTATCATTTGGCCATGGAGCTTTTGCCATGATTGGAGCTTGGGTCTCTGGAATGAGTACAGCCTCTGAGCGGGTAAAAGGAAATGCTCTTGCCCTAGAAGATTTATGGCAGCCGCTTATTAGTTGGAATTTAAACCTATATGTATCAATTATATTTGCCATGCTTGCTGGCGGTTTGGTAGCAGCAATATCAGGTGCTTTTTTAATGAGACTAAATGGATTAGCTGCTGGCATAGCTACCTTTGCCATCCTTGGATTGTTTTACAACTTCTTTTTTAATAACACAAAGCTTGGCCCTGGTTCACAGGCGTTACCAGCGGTCCCTAAGTTTTCAGGTGTGTTTGAACCATTATTACTGGCAACAATTGCCATGATTTTAGTTTATAGTTTAAATGTCTCTTCGATTGGAAGAAAGCTCAGAGCTACTAGAGAAGATTTAATGTCAGCCCCGGCACTAGGAATTAGTACTCAAAAAGTGCGATGGATTGCCTTTACCTTATCTGGTGCACTGGCTGGGCTATCAGGGGGAATGTATGTCCATGTGGCCGGAACTTGGCAGGTTCAGGATTACTATCTAGTATTCACATTTCTCACTCTAGCAATGTTAGTAATTGGTGGCTCAGCAAGCATGTGGGGTGCAGTAGTTGGCACTCTTGTTGTTACAGCGGTCGGACAGGTCTTACTTTTATGGGAACAAGGTAAATCTCTACTTGGAATTAAAATCGACCTGCCAAATGGTGCGAGATCCTTAATAATTGCTGCGACTTTAGTGGGTATGCTGCTTTGGCGCTCNTCTGGATTAACCAATGGGCGAGAATTTAAACTCAGGCAAAGTAACAAAAAGTAGATTGAATATGAGTCAGCAATTTAACNTTCAGTTTAAAGTTATTGAATTTAAATGCATATTGTTGTAATTGGTGCTGGGGTTATTGGCTCTTCAATCGCACTTCAATTAATAAGATTAGGCCATAAGGTTACTGTAATTGACAGAAATTCTGGCGCTGGATTGGGCTCTACCAGCGCTTCAAGTGCGGTAGTTAGATTCAATTATTCAACCTTTGATGCAGTAATGCTCTCCTGGGAATCATACTTTCATTGGAAGGAATTTAAAGATTTAATTGATGGTACAAATGGTTACTCAAATAATCCATCAGTTAATTCGCAACCTCACTACGCACATCTTGAGGATCGTGGGTATGTGATGTTGGATGTCCCGGTACTTTCTACTGAAAAAACTGTCAAATTATTTGATCAAGCAGGTGTTCCCTATGAGATCTGGGATACCAACACCCTAAAAGCTCGGATGCCAGGAATTGATGCAGGAAAATATTGGCCAAATAAGCCCGTCAAATCAGATGACTTTTGGGAGGAAGCTACGAAAGAGTTAGGGGCCGTCTATGGAAAACATGGAGGTTATGTCTCAGACCCATTACTTGCTGCTCAAAACTTTGCCATGGCAGCTCAGCGAGAGGGTGTGAAATTTAAGTTTCGAAAAGCAGTAGTAGGTGTTAACAAAAACAATGGTCGAATTTCTGGTGTTTTAGTTAGAGATTTTGATTCCCAAAATAAGCGAGCATTAGATTCAGGAAGCGAAGAGATTTTGGCCGATGTAGTAGTTAATGTGGCAGGGCCCTGGTCAACCTTAATCAATCAAATGGCAGGTGCTGGAAGTGACTTCACTATGGAGTTAAAACCTTTGCGTGCTGAGGTGCACCAGATTTCAACACCAAAAGACATATTGCCAGGTCCGATTATGGGTGATTTAGATCTTGGTATCTATGTCAGATCGGGTCCTGGAGGAATCACTTTGGTGGGCGGAACAGAGCCAGAGTGTGATGCATTGGAGTGGGTTGAACCAGATAAAGTTGATGATGTAAATATGACAAGAACTGTGGAGGTTTTTGAATCTCAAACCTATCGATTTGCAAGAAGATTTCCGATAGCACAAATCCCCTCCACTCCAGTTGGAGTAGTTGGTGTATATGATGTTTCATCTGATTGGACACCAATCTATGACAAAACAGATATTCCTGGGTTTTATGTGGCAATTGGAACAAGTGGAAATCAATTTAAAAATGCACCAGGTGCAGGTTTTATCATGGCACATCTAATTACCCAAGTTGAAAATGGCGCAGATCATGATAATCAACCAGTTATTTACCAATGCACAAAAACTAATAAGCAAATTAATTTAAGTACATTTTCTAGAAAGCGCGCCCGTAACTTAACTAGCGGAACGGTAATGGGTTAAACAGAAAAAAACTTAGTGACCTAGGTAGGCCTTGGTAACCTTGTCATCAGCACTTAATTCTTTAGCAGTACCACTGATCTTTACTTTGCCAGACTCTAAAACATAAGCACGATCTGCCACATCAAGGGCAGCGGTTGCATTTTGTTCAATCAACAAAATTGTTACACCTTGCTTTCGAATCTTCACAATAGTGTCAAAAATTAGTTCAACTAAAACTGGAGCAAGTCCCATTGATGGCTCATCCAGTAGTAATAACTTTGGATCACCCATTAATGCTCGGCTAACAGCCAGCATCTGCTGCTCACCACCTGACATCGTGCCAGCGCGTTGATCAATTCGCTCTTTTAATCGTGGAAATAAGTCGAGCACCTTAGCCATATCAGCTGCAACCTCGCTCTTATTGTTTCTAAGGAATGCACCCAACTCAAGATTTTCCTTTACCGTCATACGAGGAAAAATTCTTCGCCCCTCTGGTGAGTGACAAATGCCCATGCCAACAATTTCATGCCCTGGCATGCCATCAATTCGCTTGCCATTAAATGTAATCTCACCAGATTTAGGTTTGATTAATCCTGAGATTGTTCGCAATGTGGTTGATTTACCAGCACCATTTGAACCAATTAAGGTGACAATCTCACCTTGGTTAACAGTGACTGACACATCTTTAACTGCAATAATCTTGCCGTAGGCAACTTGAATATTTTTAACCTCTAACATCGCACTCATTTTCTGGCCGCCTTAGGTTTACCAAGGTATGCCTCGATCACTCGTGGATTACTCTTTATCTCAGCTGGAGATCCTTCAGCAATCTTTCGCCCTGATCCAAAACAGTTACTCGTTGAGACAATGCCATAACTACCTTCATGTCATGTTCAATCAACATTACTGCGATATCTCGCTCTGCTACCAACTTATTAATAAACTCAATAAATACCTGTGACTCNTGGGTATTCATGCCAGCAGTTGGCTCATCAAGCAATAAAACCTTTGGATCCAGGGCTANNGCTCTGGCAACCTCAAGCCGGCGTTGATCACCATATGANAGATTTCGAGCAAACTCATAAGTCCACTTNCCAACACCTGCAAAATCAAGGATTGATTGAGCCTTCTCCTCAGCATCAGACTCNTCTTTGCGTTGCTTTTTAGTGCGCAAGATTGTGGAGGTAATTCCAGCTTTCAAGTGTGAGTGCATTGCAACTAAGAGATTTTCTTGCGCAGTCATTAANCCAAATAANCTAATATTTTGAAAGGTTCTAGCAATTCCAATTGAGGCAATTTTGTGTGGCGGNAGATCGGTAATATCNCGATCACCAAAAAGAATATTTCCAGCAGATGGCTTATAAAGACCAGTTAAAACATTAAAGAAAGTTGTCTTGCCAGCACCATTTGGGCCAATAAGNGAAACAATTGATTTGTTTGGAATATTAAAACTGACATCATTGACCGCTAATAAGCCACCAAATGCAACTGAAATATTCTTAGCCTCTAATACATTAGCCATGGCTTACTTACCTGCCTTCTGCTTTTTGCCCTTAGCTTGCGTATCATCTAACTCACCCTCATGCATTAACATCTTCATACGAGACTCTGGAATTAATCCCTCACGCTTAAATAGCATCATAAATATTAGAACCAAGCCAAAGAGTAAGAATGTGAATGAAGAGAAATCGATCTTGGTACCAAAACTATCGTTATAAACCCGACCAAAGGCAGATAGGCCATTTCCATTTACCCAGGAGAGCACAAATGCTCCCAAAATTACGCCCCAAACATTTCCCATACCGCCCAGCACAACCATGGCAAGTAAGAAGATTGAGATGGCAAAATTAAATCGCTCGGCATAAACACCATTTACGTGAGTTGCAAATGCCACACCACCTAAGCCACCAGCAAAAGCACCTACTGCATAAGCTGCCAACTTGGTGCGCATCAATGGCACACCCATCATCGATGCTGCTAACTCATCCTCACGAACGGCAAGCCAAGCTCTGCCCAATCGGCCACGGCGCAGGCGTAGTGAAATAAATACCATGACTGCAGTTAGGAATAAGAAGAGTAGTAATTTCCAACCAGCATCAAATGGTCCAAGATTTTTAAATCCAGCTGGAATCGGATCAACCACCACAATTCCCTTTGTTCCGTTAGAAATGTTAAAGCCAAAGAAATTCTCACCATTAAAGAAGACCTGCGGAATAATCTCACCAAAGCCAAGAGTTACCAACGCTAGGTAATCACTCTTTAAGCGAAGAGTTGGTGCACCAATTAATACACCAAAGAGTGCGCAGACAAAGCCACCAATAATCAATACCATCCAGAAGTTGATGTGAACTCCAGGAGTTCCTGCTGGAACTGATCCAAAAAAGTTAATATCTAAGAAGTAGAAAAACTCTGACATAAACCAACCTGCGCAGTAACCACCAATTGCCCAAAATGCCACATATCCAAGATCTAATAGCCCTGCGTAACCAACCACAATATTTAATCCCAACGCCATAATCACATAAACAAGTGATTCATTAACAGCAGATGGTGGCATCCACTGGTTTACCGTCCGATAAATACCAGATGGCAAGCCATCCCATGGAAGCAAAAATTGGTAGGTAATAAACAAGACAAAGCCAGCGATGGTGTAGCCGCGAATCCAACTACGGTTGGATTTATATACATTGTTTTGTTCTGGGGCTTTAGCCATCTGCTTAGACCTTTTCCATTGTCACTTTGCCCAAAAGCCCGGCTGGCTTGAATACTAAGATAATAATTAGGATGGTAAAGACCACAGTCTGTGACCATGCCTGGCCAAATGCGATGGGCAGACCATCATTTAATCCTTGAATTAATCCAATTACTAATCCGCCAAGGACAGCGCCCCAAAGGTTTCCAATGCCACCTAGTACCGCTGAGGTAAAGGCGATTAGTCCTAATTGAAACCCAAGGTTGTAGTTAGTAGTACCAATTGATTGCTGATACAAAAGTCCGGCCGCACCTGCCATAGCCCCACCAATTGCGAAGGTGAAAGCGATTGTTTTATTCACATTAATACCCATCAATGTTGATGCATCTTTATCCTGAGGTAGCTCGCATCGCCTTACCCTGCTTAGTACTAGTTACCAAGTAATTCAGCGCAATTAGCAGTGGGAATCCAATCAAAAAGAGCCAGATAGTTAGCATGCTGATTCTTACCTCACCAAGATAGATATCACCACTTGGAATAACTGTTGGCCACTGGCGTGGTGTTGATCCATTCCACTTTAAGCCAATGAAGTTAAGCAAAAAGGACATACCAACAGCGGTAATCAAGGTTGAAAGCCGTGGGGCATTGCGTAATTTGCGATAGGCAAAGCGTTCAATCAAAACATTTACAACAGCGCCAAAAATCATAACTGCGACTAAACAGAGCGCAAAGGCAAACCAGCCATAGCCATTTGATTGGTCAGCACCCATCCAAAAGGTAATAAAAAATGATGAGAATACGGCGCTAAGCATGAAGAGGTCACCGTGGGCAAAGTTAATTAACTCAATAATTCCATAAACGAGGGTGTAACCAAGGGCAATCATCGCGTAAATCAAGCCGTTACGAAGACCGGCGATCGCTGATTGAGCAAACTGATCAGGGGATTGAATAATATTTATTAACATCCAAAATGCTGCAATAAAACTGATTGCAATGGCGCCAATTCTTTCAATACGTTGGCGGCGGATTTGACCGGGTGTGCCAGTAAATTTTGTTTCTACCGCAGCCTTGGCCACTTAAACCTCTTTCAAAATGTCTAGGTACTGCCTGTTTTTCTAACCTAACTGACCTGAAAGATACAGTAAAACCTAAGTTTTGATAAGTAAAATTTGCTCCATTTTGCTAGGAGTCAAGATAAGGGCGGCTACTTTTTATAGTAGCCGCCCCATTCTTAAGTTCTAAAGAATTAGAACTAGTTGACTGTGATCTTCTTTTCGAAGGTCTCTTTGCTCTCCTTCACGACAAGAATAGTAATATCCTTTGAAAGAATATCGCCGTTCGCATCGAACTTCAGCTCTGTACCAACTACTGATTCAGATGCTGGGATAACAACAGTCTTTAGTGCCTCAAATACACTCTTTCGAGTTCCGTCTGAAGCTGCAATTGCGGCCAGGATTACCTGAGCTGCTGCTGCACCGTATACAGAGAATGAGCTAGTTGGAGCCTCACCGTACTCTGCTAGGTAATCAGCTTGGAACTTCTCGGCAGCGCCACCCTTAGGGAACTGATCAATTGAAAGACCAGTAAATGAAAGGTATGCACCTTGTGCCTCAGGAAGTGCTAGGAAGTCTGGATATCCAGTGAAACCATCTGGCATCATGAACTTAACCTTGCTGTTATCGCCAAGGTACTTAACCTTGTCTTTAACCAATTGTCCGCCGTTTAGATCAAAGATACCGCCGACATAAACCATGTCTGGGTTTAACTTCTTGATCTTGTTAAATAGCGCTTCGTAGTTTGGAGCCTTGTCATCCCAGCCTTCGCCAGCATCACCAGAAGATAGAACATTAATTCCTAGCTTCTTAGCAGCAGCGGTGAATGCACGAGCAACACCTTGTCCGTATGTTTGACGATCATTAAGAACATAAACCTTCTTAATGCCAATGCTGTTAGCAAACTCTGCTGCAGCGTTTCCTTGGTTATCATCAGTTGTTACAACACGGTAGTAGTTACGTAGACCTGTTGGGTAGTACTTCTCTGGCTCGCCTGGATCCCATGCCTTTGTAAGACCTGGGTTTGTGTTTGCGTTAGAAACCATGATCATTGGACCATCTGGATCTTGGTTAAGAACTGGAACAATAATCTTTGCGCAACCTGAGTTGTATGTTCCCATTACAGCAACTTCATCCTTAGCAGCAACGTGAGCTTGGGCGTTCTTTGCGCATTGCGCATCATCCCATGAGCCTTTAGCTGCAGTTGAGTTGTCATACTCGCGGAAACCAATTGTGAATTCGCCAGCCTTGTTACCAACCTGCTTTAGCAATAAATTAATTGCATTGTTTGTTGATTTACTCTGATCTGCAGATCCGCCCTGTAGTGGAAGGTCAGATGCAATGAAAAGATCAGAAGAAGATGAGGAGCATGATGTCAACACTAAGCTCACTGAAGCGGCTAGTGCAACAACTGCAACCTTTAAACGATTCTTTTTCATCAAGGGGTTAAACCTTTCTTAGTTTTTACACAGCCAACAGATGCCAACTATGTGTGGGCCTAGGCTAGAGGCTGGGGGAATATTTCGCCAACTGAAAATGAGCCTAAAACCACCTGGCACCGCATAAAATTTGAAAATAAACCGCCCAAATTAGTGAAATTACAAAATTGTTATAGAGCCTTTATGGAGGATCGAATAATCCTTCGCCTGCATATTACTTACGAGTATTTGAACCAATTCGGCCAAAATAAACCAAAGACAACATTGCACATGATGCAATGACAAATGCAATTGTTATTGAGGTTAATTCAACAATCCAAGCAAGTATCAATCTTGAGATAAACATAATTACTGCATTTATAAAACTTAGTTGTGCCACCGCTAATGCATTTTTACCATTTGAAAGCCGACCAGCGATTGTAAAAAATATTGGTGCAAGGGCAGAGCAACCAAGGCCAGCTAAAAAGAATCCAATAAATGCCAGAGCAAAAGCTAAATTTCGAAAGGAATCTACCAACAGCAAAGAGGATGTAGCCATTGCAGTAAATCCAATGCCGCCAATTAATCCACCTGTCTTAATCCAAAACTGTTCACTTTGATGTTTAAGCGCCCAACCAATTGAGTAACGACCAACAACTAAACCAAGCAGACAGGTTAGGTAACACAATGTGGCAACAGAGCTATTCATTCCCAACTCCTCTTTACCAAATAAAGTTGCCCAATCTGCGATTGTGAACTCCAAAACTGTTGCACAGAAAAATCCTAGACTTAAAAACCAATTAATCTTAAATTTGAATTGTTTAATAGAGCTGGCTTGGTAATCATCATTACTGGTGAGATTTTCTGCAAATGTTGGAGTTAATTTATTAATGCATATTTGACTCAATAGCCAAACCACCAACATCAAGATTGTAATGTGGGTGGTGATTGAAACTGAGTTTGAAATCAAAAATGCAATAGCAGAGGT
>JGI25912J50252_10000326_pt1 | contig 14968 bp, 16 predicted proteins | sample LauGreSBDMM110DD_2_FD_50252 | JGI IMG/M metagenome (IMG submission 50252)
CCCAGAATTTCCTTCAGTCGCTGCGGATCCTGAAGCCCGGGAACTTGCACCAAAATTCGATCAATACCTTGCCTCTGAATATTGGGTTCAGTCGTACCAAGCGCATCAATACGACGCCTGAGTACCTCAATGGCTTGATCAATTGCCTTCCTGACTTTCTCTTTGAGGCCAAATTCGGTCAATGAAACAGTAACCAGCCCGTCATTCTGCTCAATCAACTCAAGGGACGCCGAGCCGCTCCCCTGCATCAGACTGATGCTGTCGATCATTGTAAGTTCCCTGAGCTTCGGAAGTACCCGTTCCTTCTCAGTAGCATCGGATATCCGGACAGAAACACTCCGATTCTGAACCGCCAATCCTCCAGCTAACGCAACTTTCTGCTCCCGAAGAATGCGCCTCATGTCATCACGCAAAGTACTGACTTGTGATTTCAAGATCGCTTGCTGATCAACTTCCAACAGAACATGTGATCCGCCTTGCAAATCGAGACCGAGGACAATCGCTTGATGAGGCACAATCCATGCCGGTATCCAAGAAGGCGTTCCATTCTTGATTGCCAACCGTGCTTCCGGCGAGAGAATACTTGGCGCAGCATAAAGAAAACCCGCAAGCGCGAGAACTAAAACAGCGGTAATTTTGAATCGGGAATATCGGAACATGTGCGGCAAGAGTCCTGTTGCTTCTTTAAGACTTGACGGGTTCGCCCTTGCTCCGGACCTCGGCAATCATGTCCGCATGATCTTTACCTTGACGCCCTCAGCGATTTCGAGCTCGATTTCAGGTTCGTCACTAACTTTGGAAACCTTACCGATGATTCCACCGGAAAGCACAATCTGATCGCCTCTCCGGACATTCTTTATCATCTCCTGATGTGTCTTGGCCCGCTTCTGTTGCGGGCGAATGATCAGGAAATACATAATCACGAAAATAAGAATGAATGGCACAATCTGGATGAACATTTCTGAACCACCGACGGATGGCGCGCCTTGTGCAAATGCAGGGGTAATCACGGTCAAAGCCTCCCATAACGTTACAGACATGAAGTCTGTAAGACAAAATCAGCGGCGACTATACAAGCGGCAACGCGGAAAGCAATTAAGATAAAAAGAAAACCACCATTGAACGATGATGGACGCCACGGGCTAACCCCGCTATCAGCTTAGCAAGTTGCGTCACGCGCAAAAAACTCGCGACAAGGGAGGAAATGAGAATGATCCAGCCGGTACTTGACCCGTCTCTTCTTGAAACTCTTGTCCGTATTGCGGATGCCTTGGATCGCTTGGCTCCCCCTAGCACTGGGCCTGTAACATTTCAATCAGCGGATGCGTTTGTGTGGCACCCCGTACCACCTCATATAACCCCCGTCGCAAAGGTGAACGCAGTCGACTTGTCGCTTTTGCGTGGAATCGATCAGGTGAGAGACATTCTGACAAACAACACGGAGCGCTTTGCGAAAGGCCTCCCCGCCAATAATGCCCTACTTTGGGGAGCCCGCGGAATGGGTAAATCATCACTTGTAAAAGCGATTCACGCCGATGTTAATCGAACCCAATATGGTTCAGTGGCAGATAGTCCGCTAAAGTTGATCGAAATCCACCGGGAAGATATCGAGTCACTGCCATCGCTCATGGCGATGTTGCGTGTCTCGAAATATCAATTCATTCTTTTTTGCGACGATCTCTCGTTTGACGGGAATGACGCAACCTACAAGTCTCTTAAAGCAATACTCGAGGGCGGCATTGAGGGGCGCCCGGAAAATGTGATTTTTTATGCAACATCCAACCGCCGGCATCTTTTGCCACGCGATATGATGGAAAACGAAAAGTCATCCGCGATAAACCCGGGCGAAGCCGTGGAGGAAAAGGTTTCACTTTCCGACCGATTTGGTCTCTGGCTTGGGTTTCACAAATGCAGTCAGGATGAATACCTCGAAATGGTAAGCGCTTACGCTAAAAATTTTGATCTCCAAATCGACGAAGCACAACTCCACCATTCAGCACTAGAATGGGCAACAACACGAGGATACCGATCAGGACGAACCGCGTGGCAATTTATTCAGGACCTTGCGGGAAAACTTGAAGTGCGGCTGGGTGAAAAACAGTAACCGTTCATCCCGTGCTCCAATCCAGAAAATCAATTTTCTGAAAAGTACCCCATCGGATCAACCGGCGAAGAGCCTTTTCGCAGTTCAAAATGCAGTTGTGGAGAAGAAACATCACCGGACTGCCCTGACAGCGCAACCACCTGACCACGTGTCACTTGATCACCACGCTTGACCTTCAAATCCCCGTTATTGGCATATACCGATACCCACCCGTCAGGGTGCCGGATGATAATCATATTTCCGTATCCCTTCACCTCGCTGCCGGAATAAGCAACAGTTCCGGCTTCAGAGGCTTTCACAGAAGTCCCCACTGGCAACGCAATCTTGATGCCCGTATTTTTGGTGCCATTCACATTTCCAAAACCGGCAATAACACGGCCCTTCGCAGGCCAACGAAAACCAACGGACTCGATTGCCGCTTTTGCCGCAGGCGCTGCATTATTTGTTTTGGTGGCATCCGAACTTGCTGGAGCTGAAGAACCCAATGGCTCGGAAGCATCCGTCGAGGTAGTCTTGGCAACAGCAGCCACTTCGGAAGGCTGATCAACCTTTTCAGCCGTCTTCTTTGTTGTCGAAATTTTTGGAACAACCGCCGATACAGGTTCAGATTTCTCCGCCTTCGAACCGCTCGAAAGGCTTGCCCCGTCCCTATAAACAGGAATTATCAACCTTGTACCCGCCTTAGGCACCGCCTTTGCGGAAAGCTTGTTGGCTGTGCGTATCGCAGAAACTGGGACACCATACCGATCTGAAATCGTTTTGATCGTCTCACCGTCAGTCAAGATAACTTGGGAGCCTCCTTCAGGCGTCCAATATCCGATACCAGTCGCCGTAACGGTTTTTGAGGCACTTGCTGTACTCGACGCAACAACGGACTTCTGCGGCTGAACAGCCGCAACCCGCATTGGTTCGCTAATTACTTGGGTGTTTTGTTTTGCAGGCGCTAAAGCAACTGGCGAAGCCAGAGGTTCCGAAGAAATAATCGACTTGGACCCCTGAGCGTCGACCGGTAACACATCAACTGCTGCCGATTGTTGCGCCTGCGGTGCCTTTTGACTGATCGATCCCGTCGCATTTGGGTCAAATCTTGCGGACCCAGCAAAAGGATTCGGAATTGATTGTGATGAACCGCCGTCAGTTGCGCAACCCGCCACAATTGCAGATAGCCCTAATGAGCACACAACGCGAATTAAAACTCTCGGCTGCACAGTATTTACTCCAAAACGAACACCAAACATAATTTTAGTGAATAGCATTTTGGTTAATTATCCCTTTAAAACCGTCGAATTGATTACAGTTTTTACAGAATGGTCGAAATGCCGGGGATGAGCGGCGACAGATGAAATGGACCGATAATCTCCGGTTCAGGCGCTGCGTTAATTCCTTTTCTGTATCTGCACAAAAGTGGTATTCCCGAGCCGGACACAACGCAGACCAGAATGCCCTCTGGTGCCAATTGCCGGATCAAACTCTCTGGCACAGAGAGAATCGAGCCACTGAGTAGTATTCTATCAAATGGCCCGTTTGAGGCGTTTCCGTTACAACCATCATCCAAAATAATCGTAACGTTTTCGAGTGAGGAGTTGGCCAAGCGGGTCCTCGCAGCCAGAACGAGAGATTGAAACCGTTCCACCGAAACCACTTCGCCTGCCAAATTCGCTAAGATGGCAGTACCGTAGCCTGAACCGGTCCCGATCTCGAGAACCCGGTTTGTTGATCGGATTTCAAGCAAATTGAACATCCTGGCCAACATGGACGGCGCAGTTTGTGTCTGCCCACATTCAATCGGAAGTGACACATCAGAGCCGGCCAGATCATGATATCGTCGGTCGATAAAGGATGACCGTTTGACAATTTCAAAGGCGCGCAGAAGCGCAGTGTCGCGAATCCCTCTCCCTCTAAGGTTCAGCAGGAATGACAAGGCTTGATCGCCCGCACTGTGCCGCTCATTCATGAAACTCAGTCCCAGCTGTCGAAGGCCTGGGCGTATCGTGTAATTGTCGGCTCGTCCGTGAGATCAAGACGCAAAGGTGTGATTGAGATACGCTTGTCTGCAAGCGCCTTGAGATCCGTGCCATGTCCCGGTTCTGACTGTCCGCGACCAAAAGCAACCCAATAATAAGGATTACCTCTTCCATCGCGACGTTCGTCAATCCGCAAAAGTTCTTGCTTACGCTGCCCCTGCACCGCGACATTGACGCCCCTTACGTCGTCAGGGCTACAATTCGGAAAATTAATATTCACAAGAACGTTTGGAGGAATACCCTCCTTGAGAACCTTCCTNATNATTTTTGCNGCATGCACNCGCCCGCAATCCCAATGTAGATTTTTAACACTATCGCCGCCATAGGCTTGCGAAAGCGCGAAGGACGGAACCCCGAGAATCGTCCCCTCCATAGCGGCGGCAACGGTTCCGGAATAGGTTACATCTTCAGCCACATTTTGCCCGCGATTTACGCCGGAAATAATGAGATCAGGCTTGATGTCCATGATATGACGTATCGCCATTATCACACAGTCTGTTGGCGTACCACGGACAGCATAGCGCTTTGCGTCGATCTCTCTCAATCGAAGAGGATCATTCAGAGACAAGGAGTGAGCAACTCCGGATTGGTCCGTTTCAGGCGCAACGATCCAGACATCATCAGAGATTTCCCGTGCGATAGCCTCGCAAACAGCAAGACCCGGTGCGTGAATACCGTCATCATTCGAGACCAAAATACGCATCTTCAATGCCTTTCAAGGCGCTTCATGCCGCCCATATAAGGCAATAAAGCTGCTGGAATTGTTACGCTTCCATCTTCGTTCTGATAGTTCTCCAAAACAGCAACGAGCGCACGCCCGACCGCAATCCCTGAACCATTTAATGTGTGCACGAAACGAACCCCCGATCCGTCCGAAGCGCGGAAGCGAGCATTCATTCGTCGAGCCTGAAAATCACCGCACACCGAACAACTAGAAATTTCACGATACTGGTTCTGTCCGGGAAGCCATACCTCGATATCGTATGTTTTTTGCGATCCAAATCCCATATCTCCAGTGCAGAGCGTCAACACACGATATGGCAATTCGAGATCCTGAAGCACCCGTTCTGCCGAACGGGTCATGTAGTCATGCTCCGCTTCCGACTGTTCTGGAGACGCAATCGTNACAAGTTCAACTTTTGAGAACTGATGCTGCCGNATCATCCCGCGCGTATCTCGACCAGCAGCACCAGCCTCCGCCCTGAAACACGGNGTGAGTGCAGTTAATCGGAGCGGCAAAGCGGCTTCATCAAGGATATTGTCGCGAACCATGTTCGTCAAAGAAACTTCTGCTGTCGGGATCAGCCAATAGTCGGGCAATACCCGAAAAAGATCGTCGGCAAATTTAGGCAACTGGCCCGTGCCGAACATGGCATGATCCTTCACAAGGATCGGCGGATTGACTTCTTGATATCCATGAACGCTCGTGTGGAGATCGAGCATGAATTGCCCGAGAGCCCTTTCCAGCCGAGCTAAAGCACCTTTATTGATCACGAAGCGAGCACCCGACATTTTGGCAGCTGTCTCGAAATCCATCAGCCCCAAATTCTCACCAATTTCAAAATGCTGCTTCGGCGAAAATGAAAAGTCGCGCGGCTGCCCCCAAACGCTNCGAACNACATTTTCANGNTCGTCTCGNCCAACGGGNACAGANNCAAGCGGCGTATTCGCGATCGTGGAAAGCGCAGCATCCAAAGCTGCTATCAATTGTTTTTCCTGGTCTTCNGATGCNGTCAACGTCTCTTTAAGACGTGCCACTTCTAGCTTGAGAGCTTCAGCCCNCCCAGTATCTTTNTTGGCGATTGCCTGTCCAATTTCTTTTGAAAAAACATTCCGCTTTTCTTGAACCGACTGAGCGAGGGAAATAGCTGCCCGTCGACGATCATCCAGCGCCAGAAGATCCTTTGACAAAGGCTCTAACCCGCGACTGACGAGCCCTTTATCAAATAGGTCAGCATTTTCCCGGATCCACCTAATATCGTACATTAAAATCCTCTCCAGAAGAGATCTGGTGTAAAGCTTTCCTAAAGAGCTTGATCGGCTTTATCCTGTGCCGCTTTACGCTGCTTTTCTACTATTTGAACCGAAAAAATGGAGAGCTCGTAAAGGAGCAGCGTCGGAATCGCGAGAGAAAATTGGCTTATAATATCAGGTGGCGTCAAAACAGCAGCGATCACAAATACGATCAATATCGCATAACGGCGCTTGGCCCGAAGAAAGGCCGAGTCAATCACTCCTATACGCCCCAGAAGCGTCAGAATGACCGGCAGCTGGAACGTAATTCCGAAAGCAAAAATCAATGTCATGATCAACGCAAGGTATTCACTGACCTTGGGTAATAATTCAATTGAAGCAGCACCCGCTACATCAAGTTGCTGCTGCCCGATGGAAAACTTCATGACGACAGGCATAGCTATAAAGAATACCGCAGCAGCCCCGATCAAGAACAAGACCGGCGTTGCAATAAGGTAAGGCAGGAACGCGTCCTTCTCGTTTTTATACAAGCCAGGCGCAACAAATTTGTAAATTTGGGTTGCAACTATAGGAAACGAGAAAAATGAAGCGCCAAAAATCGCAATTTTGATTTGTGTGAAAAGATATTCCAAAGGGGCAGTATAAATCAGTTTGACCTGCGAAACATCGCCTGCAGCTAGGACATAGGGGAAGATAAGCACATTATAAATCTGCTGCGCGAAGAAGAAGCTCAAGAAAAACATAAGCATAAAGGCAACAACAGATTTGATCAGACGCGATCGTAACTCGACGAGGTGCTCGATCAGAGGCGCCTTGGAAGCATCCATATCATCCGCAGTCATTAATTGTTTTCCTCGACTGCAATTGTGCTGGCATCCGCGACCTTAGAGGCGCGCTTTCTTCTTGGCGCCGTCTTCTTTTCCTCGACTGCATCGGTTCCCGCGACTTCTGAAACGATCAATGGAACCGGTTCGGACAAGTCGGAAAGCGTTCCGGAATCGAGCGACAACGTGGCATTCTGATCAATGACTTCCTTCGCTTCCGACGTAGCCTCCAAAGTGCTTGAGGGCTTCGTGTCCTCAGTCGATGATGGCTGAGTTTCTGCGATTTTGGATATGTCGAATTTGGAGCGGACCGTCGAATGGAGATCGGTCAATATTTTCTGCGTTTCCCCAAGATCGGCTTCTTTCATCGCGTCACTGAACTGGCCCTGAAAGTCCGCAGCCATACGCCGCAGTTTCCCCAGAGCTTGTCCGATCGTACGAAGTAAACCCGGCAACTCCTTGGGGCCGATGACGATCAGCGCAATAATGCCGATCACCAACAGTTCACCGCCGCCCAAATCAAACATTGTAGCCCATCCAATCAGGCCGATCCGAACCGGGAGCGGCTATTACCGAAGATACAATCAGCTCGCTTTCCGCTCGCTTGATACTGTCTCCGCGACGCTTGCCGAACGCTGATCAGCAACCGGCTTGGCAGGCTCGGCACCCTCTGGCTGCACAACATCATCATCAGCCATGCCCTTCTTGAATGATTTAATGCCTTTCGCGACATCACCCATCAATTCAGAGACCTTACCCCGCCCAAAGAGCAGCATAAAAATGATGCCGACAACGATCCAATGCCAGATGCTTACGCCACCCATGTTACGTCTCCTGTTTATCTCGCGGGCGTCTGTGCCCGATCCTACAATGGTGATTGAAACTAGGGCGACTAAGCGGCAAAAACAAGAACTTCCTTTTGATCGATCAATATTTTCGGATTTTTTTCAAAATCAACCAGGTCCTCGGCGCGCATGCGGGCTTTCAAAGGCCCGTCCAGTCCCTGCACACCAAACTCAACGAACTGAATATCACCAAGAAATTTTTGAGACAAAATCCGCGCAGAAATCCCAGATTGAGATGACGAAACTCGAACGCCTGACGGCCGAACACAGATCGTTACCGTGGATGATTCCGGGCACTGAGGCGCAACAAACTCGCCAAGAACCGAAACCACACGCTCTCCGCGAACGGACCCCGACAATTCGGTAAAGTCACAAAAGAACCGAGCGGCATCGATATCAATAGGATTTCGATATAATTCCTCACCGGTGCCGATCTGTATGACAACACCATCGCGCAAAAGAGCAATTCGATCCGAAATTCGCATCGCCTCTTCCGGATCATGGGTCACGATGAGGGTCGTTGCTCCAAGCTCTCTCAGCAAAGCAATCGTTTCCTCGCGAACACGATCTCTCATTCGACGATCAAGGTTCGAAAATGGCTCGTCCATCAAAATTACACCCGGACGGGGTGCTACCGTTCTCGCAAGTGCAACACGTTGCTGTTCTCCACCAGACAACATATGCGGGAACAATTCAGCCTTGTCACTGAGCCCTACACGCGACAAAGCCCTCTGCATCGAATTATTCGCATCCGCCGTAGTCAGGTGCCTGAGACCGAAAAACACATTTTCTGCAACGGTCAGGTGGGGAAATAGCGCATAATCCTGGAACATCATACCAATGCCGCGATGTTCTGGGTCGACAAATCGAGTAGTTGAAGAGATCTCTTTGCCATCCAGAACAATGCGGCCGGTTACGATCCTCTCAACGCCTGCGGCAACCCTAAGCAAGGTTGTCTTGCCGCAACCGGACGGCCCCAACAACGAAACCACTTCTCCCGGCTCGACAACGAGATCAATCCCCTTGAGTACATCCCTGCTGCCATAGGCGTGACGAACACGATCGAAGACCAATTGCGACGGGATTGATGCGCCTACCGTACCTCTTGGTCCCCAGCTTTTTTGAAATGCACCCGAATTATTCGCCATCGTTAGATCGCATTTTCCGGATCACGCAGCGGCTCGTCGCCCTCCTCGAGCCGCCCCTCGGAAAGCAAAACGAACAAATCTTCGTCCAGCGGGTCCTCATCACTTCGCAAATCGGGATTATCGGACGGTTGTGGGATGTTGAACCCTGCCGGTAACCGTCCGTCGAAAAATCCCGTCCCCTTCAGTTCTTCCAATCCCGGCAACTCGTCGAGTGAATTCAACCCGAACTGGATCAAAAAACCTTCGCTTGTACCGAAGGTGACTGGTCTGCCCGGAGTCCTCCGGCGACCACGCAACCTGATCCATCCCGCCTCGAGAAGTACGTCAATTGTACCCTTATGTGTCGCGACACCCCTGATATCTTCGATTTCACCACGCGTGACAGGCTGATGATATGCAATAATGGCAAGTGTTTCTAGAGCAGCACGCGACAGCCTACGCGGTTCAATCCGCTCCCGTTGGAGAATATATCCAAGATCGCGTGCCGTTTGAAACGTCCATTTTCCAGCAACCTGAACCAGATTGATCCCGCGTGTGGCGTAGTCCGCAGACAAGTGGGCAAGAATATCGTCTACGGACGAACTGGAAGGCATCGCCGCTTGAAGTTCTGAACTTGAGAGCGGTACTTCGGACGCGAAGAGAAGTGCCTCGACCAGGCGGCGGTCACGTCGGGCAACAGTCGAGGAAAATTCGGAATCATCCTGACTGTAAATTGCCGTACCTTGATAAAATTCGGTGGTACTCATCAGTTTCGCTCTTTCAGGTGATTATTCGATTTTTTAAACCAGATGGGTTGGAAAGTATGTTCCTGACGAACTTCCGCTACCCCCTCTTTGACCAACTCCAGAAGTGCTGAAAATGATGAGGCACGAACACTTCGATATAAATCGCGATCCCCGACGAACTCAGACAATAAAGGTTCGATCTCCGTCCAATCAGTCGCATCAAGAATCAACTGCATCAGTGCCTTGCGAGCTTCCGGAATCGGCCAAACTGCGCGCTTCGCGATTGTCACCTGAGAGAGGGCATTTTTTTGCCTCTGGGAAGCGTAAGCCGACAGCAAATCGAAAATGGACACGTCCCAACGTTCTGACGGCTTCAGCGCGATCCCCTCAGGTTTTCCGCGAGAAAACACATCGCGACCGACCTGTGGCAAATCCTGCAGTGCGATGGAAGCCTTGCGGATTTCCTCTAGCAATTGAAGTCGCCGATTCAAATTAGCCGCCAGTTCGGCAGCGTCTGGCTCCTCGCTATTCTGGGTCGTCGGGAGTAACAGCTTGGATTTCAAATAGGCAAGCCAAGCAGCCATGACCAAATAATCGGCAGCAAGGTCAAGCCGGCAATCCCTCGCCTCCTCAATAAAAGCGAGATACTGGTCTGCAAGGGCCAAGATCGATATTCGCTGGAGATCAACCTTTTGCCGCTTGGAGAGCTCAAGAAGCAAGTCTAGTGGCCCGGAGAAGCCCTCAATATCCAATAAAAATACCGGATCACTCGTTGCGCGATCAACGTGGAAGTCTGGGTCCTCAAAGAGTAGTTCCTGACGCATGAAAATCTTCCAACGCATTGATTCGTCGAAAGTTTGGCGACTTCAGAGACTATGCGCAAGCATTGCATCAAGCTTTTGGCGGCCTTCCACAGGATCAAACCCTTCGGGCGGCAATTTGATCAACTCCAGCGCGGCATCTGCTCTTTTCAAGGCTTCGCCATCAAGCATCGACGAACCCTCTACAACGCCAGAGGCTTCTTGCATCAACCCGTTACAATGCAGCGCGATGTCACACCCAGCTGAAAACAACCTTTCAGCACGCTGCCGGAAACTTCCTCCCAACGCTTTCATAGAAAGGTCATCACTGATCAGGAGCCCTTTAAACCCGATCTCGCCGCGAACGATGTTTTCAATGACAATTTTCGACATAGTCGCAGGATTAGACGGGTCAATAGCGCTGAACAATACATGCCCTGTCATACCCATCGGCAAGTCCGACAATCCCTTGAACGGGACAAAGTCGGTGCCCGATAGGTCTTTGAAAGAGGCAGAAATTTCGGGCAGGTCTTCATGAGAGTCCAGCATTGCCCTGCCCTGGCCTGGCATGTGTTTCATAACGGGCAGGACACCGCCACTGATCAATCCGGTTGCCGCCGCCCTACCAAGCGTAACAACCTCCTCCGGCCGATAGGAATAGGCACGATCACCTATAGCCTCATGGGCACCCGGAATTGGAACATCAAGAACGGGCATACAATTTGCGGTTATCCCGACAGAAGCGAGGTCAAATGCAGTTAATCTGGCGGCGAGCCGGACTAGCTCTGCAGCAGCATTCAAATCACCACCACTCGCAGTTAAAAACCGGCCAGCGGCAGGATATTTCTGCCAATTTGGAACCGAAAGCCGCTGAACCCGACCACCCTCTTGATCTACAAAAACCGGTGCATCGGACCGCTCGACCAATTCCCGAAAGCGGGCGCATAATGAAGCGAGCTGGCTCGGGTCCGATACGTTCCTTTTGAAGAGGATCAACCCCCAAGGTTGTGCATCTCTAAAGAAACGCTCCTCATCCGCCGAAAACCGATATCCTGAACAACCTAATACAACAGCTCTACAAGCCAAAACCAATCACCTTCCAGACCTGAAAGACCATTCCGAAAACGAGCAGAGTTCGTCAATTCCGCGTGACGAAACACTGCCCCCCTTGTGCCAGATAGGAGTCACACAAAGCCTGTCCATCTGCCCGTGCAAGATTGACAACTCTCACCCTGAATACGGTTTTACCGCTATTCTCCCCCTTAAATATCCCCATTTCCAAGCCTGCAACCGCATCGCCCAAACGCGCTTTCACGCGGTCGACAAGAGCACGAGCATCAGCGTCGGAAGCGGGTGCGCCGAACTGGACCGAATATAAGCCACTCGCCGGTTGAACGGATCCAAAAGGTGCAGCGTCAGCGGTCGGCTCTGTAACCGTGCCCTCCTGTGTCTCAGCGAGCAAGCCGGATACTTCTGCCAAAGGATCAATCGTTAACTCCTCGGCATCAACGTCAGATGGCCGAATTGGCGGAAGCGGGACAGACACCAAAGTGGGTTGCTCTGGCTCCGCAGTTGGTTTGGCGTCACCCACGACGGTTATCTGGTCGGCGGTAGCGTTAGGCGTCGACGTGGTATTGCTCAAAGGTTCAGCAGGAGAAGTTATCGCGTTTGAAGGCGAAGAACTAGGTTCCAAAATGCCGGAAGGATCGATGATAGAGCCATCAGCTCGCACCGTCACCGTTCTGACCNACTTCACCGAAGCCAAAGCCTGTGTCTGAGGTTTCGACGCTGTATCAGGAGNCGAAATCGCTGAANTAGCGGNGGAATTACCCGGAGATACCGAAAGAGTCGNATCACTTTGATCCGCCTCTGGTATAACCTCGCCGCTTGCTCGAAGGTCAACAGGTTGCTCTTTCGTCGAAATCACAACAGCGGGTTTTTCATCGTCACTTTGTTGCCTTGTGAAGAGCTCGGAACCCGCCGGCGACGCTGGTTCTGGAGCAGATGCTTCTGGTTTCACACGGGTGGGATTAGTGTCTGCCTTGATCACCGGAACATCGCTCAACTCTGTCGAAAGCGAATTTGTTCGTGACATATAAAGATAAGCATAGCCGCCGGACACAATCAGAACCGTCAAAAATGCTACCAAAAAAATCGAGCGCCATGAACGCCCCTGATTGACCTCGTCCGGGAGCGCCCCCACATCTGGGAAACGGCCATCTCTCGGTCCCGTCAAAAATGGAGGAGGAACCTGTCCGGCTCGTTCATCCGTGGAAAAAGGCGGGGACGCTTCGCTCTCAGCGTGCTGATCGACCTCCGGAGCTTCCTCGACCCAACCTGACCCCGCACGGAAATCGGATCTCTCTTCCGAAGCAACAGAGTAATCGGTGGTCCTGTCGACCTGCCGTTGAGCGACGAATTTTTCAGTATCCGAAGCCCTGAAGGCTGGTTGCGTGATGCCTCGCGCAACTGCCTTTCTAACTCATCAAGATTGATGGAAGACCGCGCCTTTGGCTCTTCGTTCATACTAAACCCTATCAACGACGCAGAAAACAGCGGAACTCAAACACCTTACCGCATTTCTTGAGGAGCCGAAACGCCAAGAACCCCAAGTCCCGAAGCAATGACGAATTTAACTGATTCGACTAGTCCAAGTCTTGCCAAACTAACAACCTTGTTGTCTTCAATGATGAAACGCATGCCGGGATCGTCTTTGCCCCGGTTCCACAGTGCATGAAAATCAGCCGCAAGATCATATAGATAAAAAGCTATTCTGTGAGGCTCGTGCGCCAAAGCGGCTGCTTCGATCAATCGGGGATATTGCGATAGACGACGAATGACTGTCTTCTCAGAAACATCACCCAACTGGTTGAAATCCGAGGTGTGCAGATCCCCCAGATCGTCTCCATGAAAGAAATTCTCCGCCTGCCGCCGAATCGAACAACACCGGGCATGGGCATATTGTACGTAAAAAACAGGGTTTTCTTTGCTTTGTTCGACCACTTTAGAAAGATCAAAGTCAAGCGAAGCATCATTCTTACGAAAGAGCATCATGAAGCGAACAGCGTCCGCGCCAACTTCATCAACCACTTCCCGTAATGTAACAAAGTCACCGGAGCGCTTCGACATTTTCACCGGTTGACCGTCCCGCAAAAGCCTGACCAGCTGACAAATCTTGACATCAAGAGCTGCTTTACCACCAGTAACCGCCTTTACAGCAGCCGTCATCCGTTTGATGTATCCGCTATGGTCGGCCCCCCAGACATCTATCATATTTGAAAAGCCGCGATCGAACTTCGAGCGGTGATAGGCGATATCAGCAGCAAAATACGTGTACGATCCATCCGATTTCAACAGCGGCCGGTCGACATCATCCCCGAAATCGGTTGCCCTGAACAGCGTTTGCTCGCGGTCTTCCCAGTCCTCGACGGGAGCACCCTTTGGCGGCAGAAGTCTTCCCTGATAAACAAGATCGCGACTGATCATGTCATCGATCGTGGCCCTGATAACGTCTTTCTCTCCGAGCGCAAGTGACCGCTCCGAGAAAAAAAGATCGTGTCGGATGCCAAGCACAGCAAGATCTTCTTTTATCAGATCAAGCATCATCTCGATTGCCTTGGAGCGGACGATATCAAGCCACTCGCTCTCCGGTAACCCGGTGAGGCGATCACCGTAACTTGCTGCCAACGCTGAACCAACGGGCTTCAAATAATCGCCCGGATATAGTCCATCGGGTATTTCGCCAATGTCTTGGCCTAATGCTTCGCAATACCGCAAGAATGCGGATCGCGCGAGAACATCAACCTGCGCCCCGGCGTCATTGATATAATATTCTCTAACGACGCGATAATTGGCCGAACCTAATAGACTGGCCAGCGCATCGCCAAATACCGCTCCGCGACCATGTCCAACATGCAAAGGGCCGGTTGGGTTCGCAGAAACATATTCAACATTGACAGCCTCACCCTGACCCACCTGGCTTTGGCCAAATTCAGGACCGGATGCCAAAATATTCTTAAGAACGTCATGATAAAGTGTGTCATCCAACATTAAGTTGATGAATCCTGGCCCTGCGATAGCAGCATGTGAGACCCCATCAATCTTCAGGATCAAAGGTACCAGAAGGTCGGCAAGCTCGCGTGGTGAAATCCCAGCTTCCTTCGACAAAACGAGAGCGACATTTGTTGCCATGTCGCCATGAGATGTGTCTTTGGGCGGCTCGACTACAATTTTGGAAAGGTCAGCGACGTTACGAAGTTCCCCGCGCTCGATCAGGCTTGCGACAACCGCAACAATTTGACCTCGAACAAATTCAAAAACATTCATGACAAGCTACCGATAAAACAGGATGACCGCGGCTACCGCAATTCAGGCGTAACGTCAAACAGGCGCTTGTGCTCGTTAAGCGCAAAACGATCTGTCATTCCCGCGATATAATCGGCAATAACCCTCCGCGCATCGTCTTGCGAACGTGCAGCAATGGTTCGTCGCCACTCATCAGGCAACAAGCTATGGTCATCAAAA
>JGI25912J50252_10000344_pt1 | contig 14556 bp, 13 predicted proteins | sample LauGreSBDMM110DD_2_FD_50252 | JGI IMG/M metagenome (IMG submission 50252)
TTTACGAGACCGCCTCGCAGTATCTGATGATCCGCGTAGCCTTGGCGAGGCCCTCAAGGGTTCAGAACTGGGTGAATTTTGGAAATACCGAGTGGGCGATTACCGAATCATTGCTTGTATCGAAGACGGTGCTTTGCGGGTGCTTGTTGTGCGAATTGGGAATCGTAAAGAGGTTTACAGGAGCTGAAAGTCGTTAAAAGGTAACAAAAATACTTCTATAATGAACAAATTTTTATGTATATGTATAAAATAGAAGAATGCCAAGGAAGCCTCCTATTATTTTCCCCCAAGAGCAAAGGCTTGTGACCGAGCTTGGAGTTCGTATCAAGCTCGCACGATTGCGTCGCAAACTCAGTAGCGCGGTGGTTGCGCAACGCTCGGGTATCTCTAGAGCTTCACTTTATAAGGTCGAAAAAGGTGATGCTGGAGCAACACTCGGTACCTACCTTCGCGTTCTTACCGCACTTGGGTTAGAAAATGACATCCAGCTGTTGGCAGCAGACGACAAAGTAGGTCGCAAACTACAAGACTTGGAACTCAAAGTATGAGCACCACCCAAAACGCACTTGAAGTGTGGCTAGATTGCGACCTCCAGCCGCCCTGTTTGGTTGGTACGATGTCACATGACAGGGGGCAGATTCGGTTTCACTACAACCGCGACTGGCTCAAAAATCCTCGCGCATTTGCAGTTGACCCCGACTTGTCATTAGATGAACACCCTTTCTTTCCTAAGCCCGAACTAGGAAACTTTGGCATATTTATGGACTCATCGCCAGATCGGTGGGGCCAAACATTGATGAAGAGGCGTGAAGCCCTTCAGGCTAAAGACGAAAATCGCACGCCCCGAACCCTTTACGGGTGGGATTTTTTAATTGGCGTACAAGACTTAACACGCCAAGGCGGCCTTCGCTTCAGAATCGCGGGAACAGAAGCCTTTTTGGACAACGACAAATTGGCCGCCCCGCCCACCGCCACATTGAGAGAACTAGAGGCTGTGGCCTATCAACTCAGCAACCGCCGTATTGACGATCTAGATGCTCTTCGTAAGTGGCTTGCGGTTTTGGTGGCTCCAGGAGCTTCCCTAGGTGGGGCGAGGCCCAAGGCAAACTTCACTGAAGCCGATGGCTCATTGTGGATAGGTAAGTTTCCTGCGCGAGACGATGAGCGTGATGTGGGAGCTTGGGAATACGTGGTTTATTTACTCTCTCGCCAAGCGGGCATTGATGTTCCAGAAGCCAAGCTGGTTCGACTAAATAATGATTTCCACACCTTTTGCACCCAACGGTTTGACCGCGTCAACAGCAAGCGACGGTTTTATGCCTCTGCCATGACTGTTCTCAAAAAGGATCAAAGCGAAGGCAGCAGCTATCTTGAACTTGCGCATTTTCTGCGGTCGCAAGGCGATGGCATCAATACTGCAGCTGACTTAGCGCAACTATTTCGCCGCGTGGCATTTAACGTCGCTGTAGGCAACAGAGACGACCACCTCAGAAACCATGGCTTTGTGTTGGAATCTTCGGGTTGGCGACTGGCGCCAGCCTTTGACGTGAATCCCAACATCGATAAATCAGACCATGTCCTCAACATAGACGATATCGACAACCGCCCCGATCTTCAAACCGTACTCCATACCGCCGCGTTTTATGGCCTGTCAGCTAAGCAGGCGCAACAAATTCTTGGCGACGTATTAACAGCGGTTGACCAATGGACTGCGGTTGCACAACGCGTCGGTATAAGCAGGGCTGATATAGAACTGACGGCGTCGGCTTTTGCTGCGCATACCCAATACCGCTTGCGAGATAAATAATTTTATAAGTGAGATTTAGCCCGTCTTGTGTGCAATGGATGTTCTTACACGCCGAATAAAAATAATCAACCGTATGACTTCCCTTAAACAACATAAAGCACTATCAAATACGCTTTAAATGAAAAATCTATCTTCTGCTCCTCTGCCTTTAGTGCGCAGTCTAAGCCGCTTGGGGCAGGCCATCTCGCTCACTCGGCGTCGAAGGCGCCTGACGCAACAAGAGTTGGCTGATCGAATTGGGGCGACAGCTAACACAGTGCGGCGAATGGAGAATGGACACCCCGGAAATGCAATCATGCATATCGCTCGAGCCCTGCAAGTCTTTGGCGAGCTCGGGCAACTGAATCAGTTGCTTGACACCCCACAGGATACCGTTGGCCTGAATCTAGAGCTTTTTGATGGCATCCCAAAGGCACAAGTCAATTTGGGATGCGGCATGAATATTGCTTTAATAAAAAATTACATTAGTACTGGACGGAGCAATGGCGTATGAGTAATAGAAATCAAATGGTAAAAGCCCTGACACGGCTAAAGCCCATCGTTCGAAATCAAAATTTTGGTGAGATAGCTACAGTCGCTGATGAGTTCGGATTAGGCTATCTGATTTCTGATGAATTTGTTGGTTTTTGTCGAAGAATGAAGGAGCCATCGATCGTCATATTTCTTACTACCTTGGCTGTTCACAACACTGAAAACACAGCCCGCCCACAAATGATATTAGAGGCATACCAATCAATTACAAATAAAGAATTAACCCAAGGAATATTGAGTTTAAAAAAGTCAAATGTAATCCTGGAGTCAATTAAGGCAATTGTAGAAAAAAGAGATATAAAACCGAGGAGTGAAAAAAGAGCAGGTACGGGACAAGAATGGTTGCTTGCCATCGAGTTGAGTCTCGACAATGACATGCTAGACAGCGCGCTGGTTTTGATGAAAGAAGAATTAAGTAAAAATAAAAGTCCCGAATTTATACTTTTATGTTCAAAAATAATCGTTGAACGAGCAACGGGGGTATCAGAAAATGATAGGCTGCCATGGAGTCAGTGGGGCGAGATTCACTCTTGCATATATACCGAATTAAAAAAGAAAAAATTAAGTGGTGTAGCAGAAAAAATTGCGCAACTAGCAGGAGAGTATTGTCATTTTGCAGGAGAGTACTCGAAATCAATAGAGTGGTATAAAAAAACCCCAACTAATGCTGACGGTTTTATAATATCTCAATATCAAATCGGCAGAGCGCTATCCCATTTAGGGGAATATGAGCAATCAATACAGTGTCTAGATAAGGCGCTTGAAGGCCTATGTCATAAAGATAGCGTATGGATTAATAAAAATTTTCTAAATGCGGATGCGGATGGCGACAAGTATGGGAAAACCCAATTCAATGGTGCCAGTGCGACAAAGGCTTTAATAGACCTGCAAAATGCGCTAGGAGAATTTGAAATCAATCCGTTCCTAGTGTCTGGAACGCTGCTTGGTTACGCTAGAGATCGAGATTTTCTAACGCATGACAAAGATATTGATGTCGGGATCTTTGCGAATCAAGATTTATTTCGTGTTGTCGATTATTTAAATCGTAGCGGTTTGTTTACTGTTAAATACACATATTTGAAAATCAATCAAACATATCAATTGCCAATTGTTCACAAAGAAACTGGAATGTCAATCGATATCTTTGTTTATCACACGGTTGGTGATCGCCTGATAACAGGCGTACAAGGAAATTATGGGTATGTACAAAATTTTAGTTTTACGCCATTTAATCTAAGGAAAGTAAATTTTATTGGGGTAGAGTTTAGCGTACCAGAAAATATTGAAGAAAATTTAGAAGAGAACTTTGGGTTATGGCAGGTACCTGATGCTAACTTCATCTCCCACCTAGAGTGTCCAACAACGGTAGATAAAGGCGGGTTAATCTATATGATCGTTGCGCGGCTGGAAATGCTGAAAGCTATTATAGAAGGTAAAAAAAATAAGGTAAAAAGAATAGGAGATTTAATGGATAACTATGGAAATTCTCTTTTCGTAATTAATAAAAGCTTAGTAAATAACTTGATCAAAGTATTTGGATAAAGTGGCAATATATTTGAATAAACAAAATTGGATTAAAGCAAATAGAATAACTAAAAATATAATCAGAAATCATTCATTTGCATAGATTGTCTGTAAATTTGATGAAGCCTAATCTTTATGGATTGGCGAAAATAAAACAACTATTTTTAAAGGTCATAAAATGTCAAAACAAATAAATTTAAATCCTTCTCTTGATTTGGGTGGTCTGGAATTCTTTAAACATACAGTAAGTAGGAGTAAGTGCCTTTTAGAGTATGGTAGTGGCGGTAGTACTGTATACGCAGTAAATATAGCGAAAGTGAAGAATATTATTTCTATTGATACATCCAAAGAATGGGTAGAAAAAGTTCTTAAATCCACAAATTTAACTGAAACTGAGCTTTTAATTGAGCATTGTGATGTTGGACCAGTGGGTGATTGGGGCGTGCCTATCAATAGGGACAAGTCTTCAGATTTTTGGCGTTATACAACTAGGCCGTGGCAAATTGCAAAAAATCATAATTTTGTACCAGATACGATTTTAGTTGATGGGCGTTTTCGAGTTGCATCATTTTTATATAGTCTTTTATCCGCAAGGGTGGGAACAATAATTATGTTCGATGATTATCTTGACCGAGAGCATTACTTCGTAGTTGAAAATTTTTGCAAACTCAGTGAGAAATATGGACGAATGGGTGTTTTTTATGTTGACAACTGCTATTCAATACCAGAAATAACATCAGCGGTAGCACAATATTCGACTGATTGGTCATAAATATACCTAAAAATTCGGTCTATAAAAATGAAAAAAAATTTAAATATTACAGTTGTGGGAACTGGTTACGTCGGTCTATCGATTTCTGTATTGCTTTCACAAAATCATGACGTTTGGGCCTTGGATGTAAATGCAGAAAGGGTTGATCAGATCAATTCAAAAAAATCACCGATAACAGAAAATGAATTAGTTGAATACTTAAAAAGCAAGCCACTTAAACTAAAAGCTACATTGAATAAAGATGATGCCTATAGTAAAGCGTATTTTGTGGTAATAGCCACGCCAACAGATTACGATCCAAAAACTAATAATTTCAATACTTCAACAGTAGAAACTGTTGTCAAAGATGTCTTGTCTATTAATCCAACAGCAGTAATTGTAATCAGGAGCACTGTGCCAGTAGGCTTTACCGAGAAAATTAGTGAAAAGTATAGAAATACAAATTTCCTTTTTTCACCTGAATTTTTACGCGAAGGGCAAGCCTTACATGATAATCTTTATCCAAACAGAATTGTAGTAGGACACAACCCAAGGGCTGAGGAGCAGGCGCGTCAGTTTGCAGGATTGTTGTTGGAAGGTGCTAAACGGAAGGATGTCCGGATATTATTTACAGGTACAAAAGAAGCCGAAGCCATTAAATTATTTTCTAATACATATTTAGCAATGAGAGTAGCTTATTTTAACGAGCTTGACAGTTATGCAGCTGAATCTGGTCTCGATACCAGGAAAGTGATTGAAGGAGTATGTTTGGACTCGCGCATTGGGTCGCATTACAACAATCCAAGTTTTGGGTATGGTGGATATTGCCTGCCTAAAGATACTAAGCAGCTTTTGGCAAATTACGAAGATGTACCTCAGCACTTAATAAGGGCAATCGTTGATTCAAATAGCAGTCGAAAGGATTTTGTAGCTTTTGATATTTTAAAACGCAAACCAAGTATAGTAGGAATTTATCGCTTAGTAATGAAAGAAGGATCTGATAATTTCAGAGCTTCTTCGGTACAAGGCATAATGAAACGACTGAAGGCAAAGGGGATCGTGGTAATAGTTTATGAACCAGAACTTTCAAGCAGTGATTTCTATAAATCGGAAGTGGTTGCTAATTTAGATATTTTCAAGCAACGAAGTGACATAATAGTTGCTAACCGCATGAACAAAGAGTTGGTTGACGTAAAAGCTAAAGTTTACACGAGAGATTTATTTGGTCAGGATTAATTAATAATTTGTAAGAATGGCCTATATAACAACCGGTATAAAAAACTTTGATTAAGTGAAATCTAAATATTTATAAATGGTAAATGCTTAATAGTTTCCCATTGCGTTACTGAAGTTGTTGAGCTCCATTTGTTCCTGAGTAAAGGCTCCATGTAAGCCTCAGTAGCACTTAAAGAATAATTATTAATAGAATGAAGGAGTAATTCCTTAGAAGCGAAGATCAAATTTAAGCCAGCAATATTTTCAATTAAAGAATAATCAGTCGACAAAAGTTTTTCAAATGCAACAATTGAAGCTCCATGATATAAACCGCTTTGATGATAGTCATGCCTTTTAAAATTTGAAATATATGGTATTGAAATCGAATTCAAGCCAAAAGAAGCATTGTGTTCGACACAAATCAAATCAGGCTTCATTTTTTCAAGTAGTGCTTTGAGTATCCAATAATCATTTCCATCGATATCAATATTTAACACACCAAGCCTGTTACCGTTAGCATAGTAAAAATCAAATATAGGTTCTAATGATTCTAAATCAATCCATTTTGGAACTGCTTTTGTATTTAAATTAAGCATCTTAAATATTGTGTTGGATATTCTGCAATTCTCCTCTGATCCATCAAGCAGAAGTCCATTGTAATTGAGTTTAGTTAATCCAATTGAATTATATTCAGAAGGTTCAAAACCAAATTCTACAAATGATTTATGACATTTTAATTCGTCCGCCCAACGCATTAGTGAATTGGATTCGATATCATCATTTTGTGATCTCGCTTGAGTAACCCACCTTGTACAAATTGAAAGATCGTTAACAAATGACTTTTGTACAGCATTAATCTCATTGATTTGATTCATTGACTTATCCGTAAACATTATATTTTGAAGAAATTGATAGCTAAACCAGTCATCAAGTCGACTTGATATGTTTTACTAATGTTAAAAGTGCAGGATAAAATTCAGTTCTAGATCTGAATTCGCGAGATGCAATAATACCTTTGAAAAAATCAATGCCTGATCGACCAACCCAGTGTTGTATAACTTGTTCTGACTCAGGAATTCTACCTAGGAAAATTTTGTATCCTGAAATAACATCAGCCTCTGAAATAGAAGATATGTCAGTAAATGCAGGATCTGTAACAGGGTGTGCAATGTATTCGTGCTCTAACTTTTTTATGAAATCAGATTTATTAAAATTCTTAGGAACTATTAAAGTTTTTTCCTGTTGATAAGCTAGTATAGTTAAATATGTATCATCATCAAGAGTAAATTTTTGAGTAATTGGCTTCGTGAAAATATGATTTTTATCATAACCAAAACTTAAAAAAATCTTTGAATTGAAATGAAGGCCAGAAACGCCAATGTAAGTGCCAAAATTGGCAAAACTTGAAACTTTAATCATTCCTTGGGCCGAAATTGAACAAGCTTTTATATAATCTTGTGACGTTGCCCGAGGTTTAAATCCTAAAAAAGTCAGCCAATTATTAATTCGCGTATGATTGCGTTTCCTATACGGCATTTTTTCAATTATTTTAAGATATTTATCAACCAATGCTTGGCGTTTCCTCCAAGCAGATTGATACATGCCAAAGCCCCAATGATGGTCCATACGCGCTAATGAATTCTGGTTGGCTTCTTGAACTTCAACTGTTTCTTGTGCGCTCATTCCAAAGCAATTGAACATTGAAACTCGATCATCATTTTCGAAAGATTCAGCCAAGCATAATAAAGTTTCAAGATACCCTGGCGATAAAATCAAGTCATCTTCAAAAAAAGCAGCCCAATGCCTATTCTCTTTTTCAAAGAAAAAACGCTCAATGTAGTCAAAATGTAAAGCTACACATAAATTCGTATTTTGAGATACATAGGTACAATTGATAGTGGTGTTCAAGCAAATTGATTTGATAACTTGATGCCCACCTATGTTTTCTTTAGTATCGTCATTTAATAGACCATCTTGAAATACATAAAAATCAAAAAATTCTAAAAAACTTTTGCCATTAATTTTTTGATTAATAATTGAATTAAAAACTTTTTCAAAATAATCTGATCTAGCATAAGTAATTAATGCTATAGCAGGTTTTTTATGTTTTATTTTTAGATCAAGTATCATAATATTAAATCCTCATAAAATTATTGCAAAGGCGATTGAAGTTACATCGTTCAAGTGTTAATTTATTTATTAAGGGCCAACATTTAATTAAGAAAATTTTGGATCAATATCAATATCAATACCAAGCATCCAGTTCAATGTTTCCTCGATGCTGAATTGATTGAGATTTCCAGTGCAGGAAAGTAACTTTAATGGATTACCATAAAGTCTTTGTATCTCATTTGGCCTAATTAGTTCATTATTAATACATATATCCATTGATTTACCAGTAATTGCTTTAAGTATTTTTAATATATTATTCAAACTATAAGGTTTTCCTGTGCAAATATTGTATATTTCACCTGGTATACCTTTTTCAATTAGTGATAAATAAGCTCCACAGACCATTCTTACATCATTAAACTCCCGTTCAACATTTGTATTTCCGAGTTGTATGGATGAAGAGGACTTCTTAAAGTGATCTACAAGTTTTGGTATTAAAAATTGCTGGCTTTGCCCTCGACCTGTGTAGTTGAATGGACGTGTGATTATTAAAGGTAATTTAGGTAAAAATGTTAGCGCCATGTACTCCATAGCGATTTTACTTATCGCGTAATGATTCACCGGCAATAATTGATGATTTTCTTGTATTGGTGAGTCATCGCAGTTACCATAGACATTGGCACTACTAGCCAATAATATTTTAGATGGTTTTCTACTCAAATTATTTAAAGCAAAAAGCAAGTTCATCGTACCTATGACATTGACTTCATAGAACGAAGAAATATCTGCATGACCAACGTAACTTATTCCAGCCAAATGAACTACCGATTCTGGTGCTACTTCGCTTACCTCTTTATCGACATCAAGCTTCTTTGTTAAATCCGACTTCAAAGTTACAACTTCATGGCCAGCTGACTCAGCTTTTTTCTTAAAAAAATGACCTGTAAAGCCTTCTGCACCAGTCAATAGTATTTTCATTAGTACGAAATCCCTGTCTTGTTGCGCTCTAAATCTGCATCTACCATCAGCTGACAGAGTTGTTCAAGTGTTGTCTTAGGTTCCCATCCAAGCTTAGATCTTGCTTTACTAGGGTCTCCTATTAGAAATTCAACTTCCGCAGGGCGGTAAAATTTGGGGTTAATTCGCATCACAGTTTTACCTGTTGATGTATCGATGGCCACTTCACTTAGCTCGCTACCTTTGAATTCAACAGTAATACCTGCACTCTTGAAAGCCATATTTACAAAATCGCGGACTGTTAACGCTCTGTTTGTGGCAAGAACAAAATTATCTGGCTCATTTGCCTGAAGTATCCTCCACATGCCTTCGACATATTCTTTTGCAAATCCCCAGTCGCGCTTTGCATCAATATTGCCTAATTCTAATGTTTGCATTTTACCCAGACTAATTTTGGCTATGGTGTCTGTTATTTTTCGGGTAACAAACTCTCTTCCTCGCAGCGGACTTTCGTGGTTAAATAAAATTCCACTTGATCCAAAAATTCCATAACTTTCTCTGTAATTTATAGTCATCCAATGCGCAAATAGTTTAGAAACACCATAGGGACTTCGAGGGTAAAAAGGCGTATTCTCCGTCTGTGGGATGGACTGAACTTTACCAAACATCTCAGATGTACTTGCTTGATAAAACTTAATCTTGGGATTGATTAGTCGTATGGCTTCTAATAAATTCAAGGCGCCAATGCCAGTAATTTGAGCTGTCGCATTTGGTTGTTCGAAAGATACTCCAACGAAACTTTGAGCAGCTAAATTATATATTTCATCTGGTTGATATTTTTGAATCATTGAAATGCTAGTGCCCAAATCTATTAAATCATATTCTATTAAATGTAAATTGGGATGATCTTCTAGTCCAAGTTCATTTAAGCGCCAAAAATTTACAGAACTGGTTCTGCGATAAGTTCCATAAATGATATAATTTTTTTCAAGTAATAATTGGGCTAAATAAGCTCCATCTTGGCCAGTAATTCCAGTTACAATAGCTTTTTTCATAATTTGTATTTAATAATAAATTTCATTGATTTTGAACTATTTTTAATATCTCTTCAGCACTATCTGACCAGGCAATTGGTTTAAATTTTGAAATGTGGCTAATTTTTTCGTTGTATGTTTTTTCGTCATAGTTGCTTATCTCAATAATTTTTTTCATCCACGTCAATCCATCAAGTGGACTTATGTATTCCGCTAAACCTTGACTACATTCGCGATGTACTTTTATATCAGAACATATTACTGGAATTCCCATTGTCAATGATTCAACAATAGGAAGTCCCCAGCCTTCTCCAAAACTTGGAAATAACGTTGCCCTTGATGTTGAAATTTCATTGATCATCTCATCATCACTCAAACTATTGAACTCGCTCACATGCTCGCGAATAGCGGGTGAGTTTTCTAAAATTCTAAAAACATCTTCATCAAACCACCCTCGACGTCCTATAATCGAGAGTTTCGGAATATTTTTAATCCCAGAGTTTATCATTTCTCTCCAAATATTCAATAATAATATGTGGTTCTTTCTTGGCTCAATAGTGCAAAAAATTGTGAATTTATTTTGAGTAATAGCTGATTTTTTTCTTTTAAAAGTTTCACTAACACCGCAGCGGGCTACTCCTATTTTTTTATGATCAACATTGATCATTTTTAAAAAATCTTCTAACTTGTGCTTAACATCTTCTGATATTGCAATAAATTGAGCATTATTTGACGCCATTGCATTAATTATTTTTATATGGGTCACTGGAACTGACTCATTCCAGAAGAACTCTGGGTATTCAAGTGGCAATAAGTCGTATACAACGTAAATTGGCTTCATTCCGGAAATTGCAATCTGTTCAGCATGTTTTTCGGGAAATGCTATTGAAAAAAATGAGCAATTGATGTAGAGTGATTTTGTTGTTTCAATTTTAAAAATTGATTCATCTATTCTTGTTTTTTTTCTTAATATAACATTTTTACAAATATTACTAATCCCATGGTTTATTCTTTTGACATATTCTGATTTTTTTTGTAGCATCAATTCGTTTTCAATCCAAATAGGATCAAAAGCATTCGATATTGCTTTTAGGAACGCGTTAGGTATGTGAATGAGATAATTTTCACCATTTTTTTTGGATACTTCATATAATCCATATATTTCAAATTGATGTTCGAATTTTAATAAATGTGTTAAATATTCGACGTCTGCTCGCAAGATACCATTGTATTGTTTTGAATTTATTAACTGTACAAGTTTCGTGCAATCATAATGAATTGCAGTTTTCTTGTTTCCGTCATTGATTTTATTCACTTTCATTTTTTTAAACTCTTAATACTTGGCCAGATGCTTTTGAACTTAACGTTTTGGCGGCACATAATGCAACCTCATAGGGGCTGCTCAGTTCACCTTGTGTTTCATTGCTGAAGTTTGCCCGGCGCATTTCGGTGTCGGTTCGACCTGGGACAATGCAATTAACGCGTATCCCTGCTTGACTCCATTCTTCACTTAAACCTTGCGTCATATTCACAATTGCTGCTTTGGTTGCTGAATATGCAACATAATCTGAACGTCCCCTTGTGTAGGAAGATGAGGCAAATTGTAGCAACATGCCCTTAGTTTCTCTAAGATGGGGATATGCAGCTTGAGCCACCCACAGCGCACTTGTCAGGTTTACGCTGATTTGCTGTGCAATATCACCAGGTGTTTGATCGATTAGTGGTCCTTTGCTGAGGCTACCTACTGTATTAATTACGAAGTCGATGTTCCCCATTTCTTTTCGAGCATCAACTATGGTTTTTGCTAGGTTTTCGTGATTAGTGACGTCACAACCGTTGTTCCTTGACCTGACCACGACATTTGCGCCTGCATCCTGCATAATTTGCGAAAGAGCTTTGCCAATTCCTGCCGTGCCCCCAAGGATAAGTGCCCGTGTTCCTCTGAGTTCTATGCCTTGTATTTGCGGGCTTGAGTTTTGACAGCTCAGTCGAAACATCTCGTCAGCAAGAACCAAGTCAATTGGATTTGTTATCTTTATGTTTTCTTCATGGCCTTTAACTACACGTACACGCCCCATGGGGTGGCATTCGAGGTAGATTCCACAGTCGTCAGTGAATTGATTTAAGCGCTCTTCACCTATTTCTTCATAGCACCTGACCAGCAAATCGTATCGAAATGCTTGGGGTGTTTGACCCCTCAATAGGTGCTCCCTTTTGGGGATGCTTTGGATAAAACCGTCACGTTCTACGATGATGGTGTCAGCTGTCGAAATTGCTACATCAACGGCTTCGTGTTTGTCAAGCGCATGAAGTACGTCGTTGATAATTTGACTGCTTACGAATGGCCTTGCTCCATCATGGATAAGTACATTTTTCGGTCGCGCCTTTGCTAGGGCCTTGAGCCCTTCGCTCGTTGATGCTTGGCGACTAGAGCCGCCGGCCACAACCAGACAGTTTTCATCCGTTGAGATTAGGTTTTTAACTTGCTCAATGTTGTCGATCGGCGCTACAACAACAATAAGTGCTTGCGGCATGTTTCGGCGCAGCGCATCAAAACTATGGCACAGAACGGGTTTTCCTGCTACGCGAATAAATTGCTTGGCTTGGTCGCTCCCCATCCGTGAGCCAACTCCCCCCGCTAAAAGAATCGCAGCTGTTGAATTATTCATATTCGGCCTATTTAATATTCATTTATGATTTGATTAGTAGAAAGCCGCAATATTTAATACCGTATTAGCGGGGTTGACTAATAACCCCGCTAATACGATTAGTGGTTTATTTCAACAACGCGAGAACCCCTTGGGCTTGCTGATTTGCTTGTGCCAACATGGCGGTTGCGGCTTGCTGAATAATTTGCGTTTTCGCCAACTGGGTTGTTGCAAGCGCATAATCGGTGTCCATAATCGAACTGCGTGATGTAGTCACGTTGGCAGATATATTTGTCAAATTATCAGCAGCGTAGCCAAGTTGATTAACAGCTGCGCCAATTGTTGCGCGCTGATCATTAATAGTATCCAATGCGTCACCAATCGTTGCAATCGCAGACGATGCGCCTGATGCGGTACTGACTGAGAGTCCACTAATTTCCAAGTCTGTGGTCGTCATTGCTGCAATCGTAACTGAAATGGTTTGTCCCGAAGTTGCACCTACTTGAAAGTCAAATTGTCCTGAAACCCCATTGATACCGATATTGGATGTTCCGTTAAGTAAAACTTGATCATTCCAAGTCGTTTGGTTGGCAATATTGTCGATTTGTTCAATTAACTTGGAAAATTCAGTATTTAAGTATCCGCGTTGAGCCGATGAATAAGTACCGTTGCTGGATTGAACCGCGAGTTCGCGCATACGCTGTAACATATTGGATTGCTCTACCATCGCGCCCTCAGCAGTCTGCATCATGTTGATGCCGTCGTTGGCGTTGCGAACAGCTTGGTTTAAGCCGCGAATTTGAGATGTCATGTTTTGGCCAATAGCCAAACCAGCGGCAGCGTCTTTAGCAGAGTTAACACGGGTGCCTGTGGAGAGTTGCTCCATGGCCGTGCTCATAGAACGCGCATTGGTTTTCATCGCATTTTGTGAGTAAAGGGCGCTCACGTTGGTGTTGATAACAGGCATTGCAGTTCTCCAAATAAAAAAAGTTAAAACCAGGGTTCTGGTCATTGGGAATCAGCAAACAAAGGTGTCAATAGTTTGAACAACTGGTCTGCCAGATTTAACTACCGCAATAGTCGTGCCTGATAAATTTGCCGTATTTGGAGTACCGAGCGGCAAAGATTTGCCATGGGGTGGAGTTTTAGACGAAAAAAAGCTGCCAGTCGTAAAGGCTGGCAGCTTTCAGGGGCGGCGGATTGCCGCAGAGATGGAGACTTACTTAAGCAGTGCTAACACGCTTTGCGGCTGTTGGTTGGCCTGCGCTAGCATCGCGGTGGAGGCCTGCTGAATAATCTGCGATTTAGACAACTGCGTTGACGCGCTGGCGTAGTCCGTATCCATGATCGAACTGCGCGAGGCGGTCACATTCGCTGCGATATTGGATAAATTGTCAGCAGCATAAGTCATCTGGTTGATACCGGCACCAAGTGTTGCCCGTTGGTCATTAATCGTATCGAGTGCTGTGTCGATGGTGTCAATGGCACTAGAAGCACCAGACGCAGTGCTTACGCTTAAGCCGCTGACTTCAAGAGTTGCAATGTCCATGGCGCCAATGGCCACAGAAATCGTCTCGCCTGAATTTTGACCTACTTGGAACTCGAAAGTACCAGAGGTCGTGCTGAGTCCCGCTTTAGAAGTGGCATCAAGGAGCGACATGCCGTTCCAAGTGGTTTCGGTCGCAATATTTTCCATTTGCTCAAGCAACTGGTCAAATTCAGTATTCAAGTAAGTGCGTTGAGCCGATGAATAAGTACCGTTGCTAGATTGAACCGCCAATTCACGCATACGCTGCAACATATTGGACTGCTCAGCGAGCGCACCCTCCGCAGTTTGCATCATGTTGATGCCATCGTTGGCGTTGCGAACGGCTTGGTTTAAGCCGCGAATTTGCGCCGTCATGTCTTGGCCAATGGCCAGACCCGCGGCATCGTCTTTAGCAGAATTAACACGGCTGCCAGTGGAGAGTTGCTCCA
>JGI25912J50252_10000346_pt1 | contig 14525 bp, 17 predicted proteins | sample LauGreSBDMM110DD_2_FD_50252 | JGI IMG/M metagenome (IMG submission 50252)
TTAGCTGCTGGTTTTTTCTTAGCGCTAACTGATGTTGAAGGTTTAGAAATTGTTGCTGGAAGAGTGCTATTAGTTTCTACTGGTTTTGAAGAACCAAAAATTGCTGAAATTAATTTTTTGATCATTTAATACTCCAAAGAATAAAAAAAATTTTTTTTACTGCAAATGCAAGTGTAAATATGGACTTGTTTTTAAACCTAGTCAAGTTTTTATTGCAATTATTTTCATATTACTTTTCACGATGAATTTATTCTTTTTATTTAATTTTTTACAATTACTGAGGAGCCAGTAAATACAATATTGCCATTAAAAATAGTGCTCGATACTTTTCCAGTAAGATTTTGATTAAAAAATGGTGTATTTTTACCTTCACTGATTAAAGATTTTGAATTTATTTCCCATGAATGCTCAGGGTCAAATATACAAATATCTGCATCCGAATTTACCGAGAGACTACCCTTATTAATTTCCAAAATACCTGAAGGCTGATTAGTTATTTTATTGATTAGCAAGCCCAAGTCTATTTTATAGTCCTCAGATAGCTTGTATACGAGCGGCATCAGGAGCTCTACGCTTGATGCGCCATGTTCAGACTCTGCAAAAGGTTTCAATTTATTATCTTCATTTACNGGTGAATGATCTGAACATATTGCATCAATTGTGCCATCAACAATTGAATCAATAATCTTTATTCGATCAGATTCTCTTCTCAAAGGAGGCTTTAAAAAACAGTTAGTGTTAAAGAAGCCAATATCATTATCTGTAAGAAAAATTTGATGAATAGAAACATCACAAGTCACTTTGACACCATTTTTTTTAGCTATTTTTACTAAATTTAATCCATCAGCAGTTGATATTTTATTTAAATGAACCTTTGTCTTGGTTAAATGAGCAATTTCCAGAATTTTATTGATGGCAGTAGTTTCACTTATGCTTTGAATACCTTTTAATCCTAGTCGAGTTGAGATTTCACCCGCATTTATAATGCCTTTTTCTGATAAATAAGCATCCTCTGCTCTTAAAAATGCTTTTAAATTGAATGTTGAGAGGTATTGAAAAGANCTGTACAAAACTTCTGTGTCTTGAATTGGTTTTTCTGCCTGAGAAAATCCAATACACCCAGATTCGTATAAATCATTTATTTCAGTTAATAATTTCCCACTTAATTTTTGAGTGAGCGCTCCAAGGGGATATACATTGCCTAACTTAAGCGCCTCTGATTTGTTCTTTAACATTTTCACAAGGCCTGGCTCATCTAGAATTGGTGTTGTGTCTGGAGGGCANACCATGCCAGTGACTCCGCCAGCATTTGCTGCTTTCATTTCACTTTCTAAGGTGGACTTATATTGGTTACCTGGCTCTCTTAAATTCAATTGAAGGTCAATAATGCCTGGCATAACTATTTTGTTTGAGGCATCAATTATCTGTTTTGCTTTCTTTGAGTCTAAATTCTTATTTAGTTCTGCAATTTTTCCATCTACAACCAATATATCTAATATTGCATCTATATTATTTTTTGGGTCAACCACTCGACCATTTTTAATTAAAATGCTCATGAATGTTGCCCCGCTAAAATTGCCATCACGGCCATTCTTACGGCTATTCCAAAAGTCACCTGAGGGAGAATGACAGATTGTTCGCTGTCAGCTACGGCTGAATCGATTTCTACCCCTCTATTCATTGGTCCGGGGTGCATAACTATTGCATCTTTTTTTGCTAAATCTAATCGCACTTGATTTAATCCATAAGTTTTAAAGTACTCTTCTTGAGAAGGGAGCATGATTCCATCCATTCTTTCATTTTGAATCCTTAGCATCATAATGACATCTACATCCTTAAGTCCCTTATCGATATCATAGAAAACATGCACTCCTAGCTTTTCAATTTCATCAGGAAGTAATGTTTTGGGAGCAATCACTCTAATTTCAGGAACGCCAAGTATATTTAATGCATGAATATTAGATCGTGCAACCCTAGAATTTAGAATATCTCCCACGATAGCCACTTTTAAATTATTAAAGTTTGTTTTGTATTTTCTTATAGTAAAAGCGTCTAGAAGGCCTTGAGTGGGGTGAGAGTGATTTCCGTCACCTGCATTGATAATATGAATATTTGGCTTTACATGAGAGGCAATAAAATGAGCAGCACCTGATGACGAATGCCTTACAACAAAAATATCTGCATTCATGGCAATCAAATTATTGATTGTATCCAAAACAGTTTCACCTTTAGATTGAGACGAGGTAGCGACATTTAGATTAATAACATCGGCAGAAAGTCTCTTGGCGGCAATCTCGAAAGTAGTTCTAGTTCTTGTGCTATTTTCAAAGAAAACATTACATACTGTTTTACCTCTTAAAATAGGAACTTTTTTAACATCTCTCTCGCCTATTTTTAAGAATGATTCTGCTGTATCTAATATTTGAATAATTTTTTCTTTGGACAGGCCTTCAATAGATAAAAGATGATTTAAATTACCTTTATTGTTTAGCTGAGGATTAAACATGAGATTCCTTTAACTGAAAGGTAAATTTTTTATTCTCATCTAATACAAGCTCTAAATGTTGATTTTTAGAAAGGCTAATTTTTTCGATACAAATCTGCGGCGAAATAGGAAGCTCTTGCTCGTTTCTGTCAATTAAAACAGCCAATGTAATTTTATCAGGTCTTCCATAATCAAAAATTTCATTCATGGCAGCCCTAACAGTTCTTCCTGAAGAAAATACATCATCAATAAGAATAATATGCTTGCCATTAATTTCCGTATCAATTTTTGAAGGCTTGTTTTTTGTTTTTAAGCCGCGACTTGAAAAATCATCCCTATAGAAAGACGTATCAATTGAGCCTGTTGCAACAGCACTTCCCAAGCTAGGTAAAATCTTTTGAAGAATAAGTTCCCCACCTCGCTGGACGCCAATGAGAACAGTGTTCTCATCAATCATCTCATTGATTTTATTTTTTAGGCTTCTATAAGGTTTTCTGCGTTAGGTAGGTTCATTTTTTAACTTAAATTTGATCAAGATAAGATTGTAAAATAATTTTGGCAGCTATTTGGTCAATTAATAGTTTCTTTTTCTTTAAATCAATTTTTTTATCTTTAAGTTCATGATTAGCTTCAATTGAAGTATAGCGTTCATCAATAAGATGAGTGGGGAGCGAATATTTTTGCTCTAGTTGCTTGGCGAATTTTTTAGATAAATTAGTGACTTTATGTTCAGAACCATCCACATTAAATGGAACTCCAACAACTATAGATACCGGCCTCCATTCATCCATAATTTTTTGAATAGCTTCAAATGTTTGGTTATTAGTTGAAGATTCGATTGTTATTAAAGCCTGAGCTGTCTTGGAAATATTGTTTCCAATTGCAACCCCTATGCGTCTTTGTCCAAAATCAAATCCTATGATATTTCCTTCTCTTTGCTTACCAGGTGCTTGATGATTTTCGATATTTAACATGGCAATTTTATCGAGCTTAATTCTAGATTCAAGCTAATAAGGGAAGTTTTTTTCGAAAAAAAAACTGACATGAAGTCAGTTTGACAGTGCGCTTTAAAATTATTTTTTCTATAATTTTTCAATGTCATTATTCTAGCATAATTTAATAATGGCACATATTAATTTTCTAAATAACCTGTAATTTCAAGCCCAAAACCAATCATGCTCGGCATTTTTCTTGGGGCAGATAGCAGCTTCATTTTTCTAACTCCTAAATCTACTAATATTTGAGAGCCAATCCCGTAATTTCTCAGATCATTACTGCTCTTAAGCGGCAGAGTGTTTTCTGTTTTTAAAATATTTAGGAGATCGTTGGTGTTTGTATTGTGGTTTATAAAGATCAATACACCGCCATCCTCACTTATTTTTTTGATTGCCTTCAATGCATTCCATGAATGCTTTTTATCTTCTATATCTAAAAGGTCTATCACCGATAAAGGCTCATGAACCCTCACAATAGTTTCTTTATCTTTTTGAATTTCACCTTTTACAAGGGCAATATGAGTTTCTTCTAAGATTTTGTCTTTATACAAAATTAATTTCATTTCGCCATAAGGCGTTAAGATATTTTTTTCGATTAATTTTTCAATTAATTTTTCATTTTTTCTTCGGTATTCGATAAGATCTGCAATTGTTCCAATCTTAATATTATGCTGCTCTGAAAATTTAATTAAATCTGGAAGTCGCGCCATATTTCCATCTTCATTAAGAATTTCACATATCACTGATGCTGATTCAAGACCTGCAAGATGCGCAAGATCACATCCAGCTTCAGTATGTCCAGCCCTGACAAGCACACCACCTTTTTTGGATATTAATGGGAATATATGACCGGGCCTTACAATACTTTTTGAAGTGGCATTTTTATGAATTGCAGCTTTAATTGTTGTGGCTCTGTCATTTGCTGAAATTCCAGTAGTGACGCCTTCAGCAGCTTCAATAGACACCGTAAAGTTAGTCCCTAAGCGAGTTTCATTTTCTTGAACCATTAGAGGCAATTCGAGTATTTTGCATTTCTCTTCTGTCAGCGTTAGACAAATAAGGCCGCGCCCGAATTTAGACATAAAATTAATATGATCTGAATTAGCAAATTCTGCCGCAAGAACGAGATCACCTTCATTTTCTCTATTTTCCTCATCCACAAGGATAACCATTTTGCCTTGTTTTATATCTTCAATAATTTCAACTATCGGACGGATCATCTATTCTTTATTTTCTTTTGAGAATGTTTTCAAGGTATCTAGCAATCAAGTCTACTTCAATATTAATTTGGCTGCCCTTGGTTAGGCTTCCTAAATTAGTTTCCTTCAGGGTAAAAGGAATNATGTTTACTTTAAAATTATCACTTTTGACTGAATTTACAGTAAGACTTACGCCATTTATCGCAACAGATCCCTTTTCAGCAATAAATTTCATTAGTTTTTTAGGGGGCTTGATTTCTAGAATCCAACATTGACTAGTAGTTTTGATNCTGGCAATTTTTGCTATGCCATCAATATGACCTGTTACAAAATGACCGCCTACTTTTCCATTGTATAAAACTGCACTCTCTAAATTTACTAGAGATTTTTCAGAAAAAGATATAGTTCTGCTTAACGTTTCTGCNGACACATGAAATATAAATTGATTTTTTTGTTTTTTCTGAACGGTAAGGCATACCCCATTGATAGATATGCTATCTCCCAAGTTGCTTGCCTTAATTTTATTGGCCTCATAGGCGACAGTAATGCGGGCATCTTTTTTTAAAGATTCAATTTTTTTTATTAAGCCGATGGATTGAATTATGCCTGTAAACATAAGGTGATTTTATCAGATTAGAATGTATATCCCTGATAAAATAAACCAAATGTCTTTACTTAACAAATACCTGCCTTTTGAAGTTTGGATTGCTTATAGATATATAAAGTTTAAGCAAAAAAATAGCTTCATATCTTTTATTTCAATGACAAGTATGGTTGGAATAGCTCTTGGAGTTTCAGCGCTCATTATTATTCTATCTGTTATGAATGGTTTTCAGGATGAACTTCGAACGCGAATTCTAGGAGTGGCTTCTCATATTGAAATTACAAGCTCAAATAATACATTGACACATTGGGAAGATTTAGCAAAAAAACTTCATGAATCTCCTGAAGTAGTAGGGTCAGCACCTTATGTAGATGGCCAGGGCATGTTAGTTAGTGAATTCGGAAGTCAGGGAATTATGCTTCGAGGGATTTCATCAGAACTTGAAGGTAATGTTGATAACCTGGAAAAGAAAGTTAAGGTTGGTAAGCTATCTGATTTAAAACCTAATACATTTAATTTGATTTTAGGGATAGATGCTGCAAAGCAACTAGGTATTGTCGTTGGAGATAAAGTTAATATTTTAATTCCGCAAGGCTCTTATACGCCCGCAGGCACATTTCCTAGAATGCGACAATTTAATGTTGCAGGTATTTTTGAAATTGGAATGTATGAATATGATTCCGGTATGGCGTTGATGAATATAGAAGACGCTCAGAAATTCTTTCAAATGAACGATGCTGTTTCAGGGGTTAGGGTAAAGACTGATGATCTTTTTTTGGCGCCTTTAGTGGCAAAAAGACTATCAGAAAGCCTGTCGGAATCAGGTGTTTTTTATGTCAGCGATTGGACAAAAAAGCATGCGAATTTTTTCGCAGCTGTTCAAATGGAAAAAAGAGTGATGTTTATAATTCTGATGCTAATCATTGCGGTTGCGGCATTTAATATTGTTTCTACCTTGGTGATGGCGGTAACTGATAAAAGATCAGACATTGCAATTCTTAAAACATACGGAGCAAAACCTAAAAGTATCCTATATATATTTATCATTCAGGGTTCTTTGATAGGCTTAATCGGAACTATCAGCGGGGTATTTTTGGGGACTGTTGTTGCATTAAATATTCATTCGATAGTGCCTTTTATTGAGCATTTATTCAACGTTCAATTCTTATCCAAGGATATTTATTATATTTCTGAAGTGCCTTCCAAGCTCTTGTATAGCGATGTAAGTGCTATAGCCTTTATTTCGATTTTGTTATCTATTGTTGCCACAATTTATCCAAGCATAAAAGCTTCTAACACTTCACCTGCTGAGGCGTTAAAGCATGACTAAAAAATTACTTATAGCTTGTAAAGACTTATCTAAGACATTTCCTGGTCTAGATGAAGAAATTATTAAAAAGTTAAATCTTAATATCAAAGAAGGTGATCATACAGCTATTGTTGGCGTCTCCGGGTCTGGCAAAAGCACACTTCTTCATCTCATGGCTGGACTTGAAAAGACCTCATCTGGACAGATAGAAATTTTAGATCAAGATATCTCATTTTTAAATCAAGATGAATTAGGAGTTTTGAGAAATACACATTTAGGCTTTGTGTATCAATTTCATCATTTGCTCAGTGATTTTAATGCCATAGAAAATGTTGCAATGCCGTTATTAATTAGAAGGTATGGTTACAAACAGGCTTTTAAGGAAGCTGAGGCACTATTAAAAAAAATAGGTTTAAGTAAAAGGCTGACTCATAAACCATCCGAATTATCTGGGGGTGAAAGGCAGAGAGTGGCAATCGCGAGATCCCTAATTACCAAGCCAAAGTGCATTCTTGCAGATGAGCCCACAGGAAATTTGGATGGAAAAACAGCACATTTTGTATTTGATTTATTGCTTGATTTAGCAAAAGAGAATCGTTCAACTCTAGTCTTGGTAACTCATGATATTCAGCTAGCATCAAAATTAAAGTTTCAATATAAATTAAATCAAGGAAAGCTTAAAAAGACATAAGTTGATTTAAGCAATTAACCAAATATTAAGATAGAATAATGCTCATCAAACATTTGGAGAATTAGATATGTGGGAAATTATTTTAGCCGCTGGATGGCCGATTTGGCCCCTCATTTTCGCATCAATCATTGCTCTAGCAATTATTGGCGAGCGATTTTGGTCTTTAAGAGTTGAAATTATTGCCCCAAGCGATCTTCTCCCTGAGGTTCAGAACTTATTGAACCAAGGCACCATAAAAAAAGATGTCATTGCAAAAATTAAAGAGCATTCTCTTTTAGGTGAAATTTTTGCAAGCGCTCTTGTCAATTCAAATACATCCGCAGCTCATATTAAAGAAGCCATAGAAGAGTCAGGCAGATCAGTGAGCTACAAGCTGAAAAATACCTATCAACACTTGGTACAATTGCGGCAGTTGCTCCTCTTTTGGGGCTCTTGGGCACGGTAATAGGTATGGTTGATCTTTTTAGTTCATTCACAAACAGTGGCCATGATGTGGCTATATTTGCAAGAGGCATTTCAGTGGCCCTGTATAACACGGCAGCAGGTATTGTTGTGGCAGTTCCAGCTATGATTTTTTATCGCTTTTTTAGATCTAAAGTAGATGATTTAATCTTTGATATGGAGCAACAAGCTCTTAAGCTGATTGAATCTATGGGCGTTCGTAAATAAATAATTAGGATTGTATATGAATTTTCAACGGGGAAAAAAACACGAAGAGATGGAATTAAACTTAGTTCCTTTAATCGATGTTTTATTAGTTATTATTATTTTCCTTGTCGTAAGCACAACCTTCTCTAGATTTAGTGAATTAAAAATTAATCTTCCTACTGCTGAAGCCAATAGCCCCGATAAGAAACCTAACGTTATTAATGTGTCTATTTCAGCTGAAGGTGTCTACGCGATAAATGACAATCCCCTTCCTAATAAAAGCCTCGAGTCTATTATTGCGGCCTTAAAAAATTCGGCAAAAGGTGAAAAAGAGATTCCGGTAATTATTAATGCAGATGCAAAATGTGAGCATCAGTCCGTCATTAACGTCATGGAAGCCTCAAGACAGGCAGGGTTAACCCATATTACATTCTCAACAAAAGTTAACTAAACTTTAAAAAGGTTAGTTTTTCTTGGCCTAATGGCAAAAAATATTAAAAAAATAACTGCATCACAGCCAATTAATTTTAGATATCTTTATAAAAGACTGTTTAAATATACTTGGCAACATAAGTTTATTCTATCTTTAAGTTTAGTTTCATTGATTGTGCTGTCATTAACTAATACAGCATTTCTCGCTATTATTAAAAAAATTACTGATCAGGGGTTTGGGTCGGAAATTGCAGATAAACAATCTTCCCTAGCTTTACTTCTTCTTTTGGTTATGTCGATAAGAGCCTTGTCAGGGCTATTTTCGAGTTATTTTATGAAATCAACTTCATTGAAGGTTGTTGAAAGTCTTAGGTCTGATCTATTCAAGAAAATTATGATGTTGCCCATGAATTTTTTTGACAAAAATTCATCAAGTCACATTGTCTCTAAATTAAATAGTGATGTTCAGCAGCTCTCAAATGTGATTACAGATATAGGATTTAATCTCATAAAGGACGGAATAAGTTTTATTGGGATAGTTTGTTATATGATTTATTTGGACTGGAAACTTACACTAGTATTTTTATTATTAGCTCCAATCTTGGCCTATTACCTTAAAATAATGTCTCCAAGGCTTAGAGCTGCAGGAACGATTTCGCAGAATGCAAATGGGGAGTTAATCATGGCATCTGATGAGGCTATAGCTGCACAAAGAATCGTTAAAATATTTGGAACAGGCCAATACGAAGTTAGTCGGTTTAATAAAATTTCAGAAAAAATAAGGAAAATCCAAGCAAAGCTTATAAGAATTGCATCTTTAAATTCTTTTACAGTAGAAATTTTAGCAGGCGTGGCATTATCTGGAATTGCCTTTTATTCATTTGGCAAATTTTCGGCAGGACAATTTGCTGCTTTTTTTGCTGCTCTATTGATGATCATTGCCCCAATTAAAAGCTTAACCTCAATAAATGACAAAATTCAAATTGCTATAGCAGCTGCTAAAAGTGTATTTGGATTGATGGACGAACCCTCAGAAATTGATCGTGGTTCAAAATTAATCAATCGGGCAAAAGGGCATATAAAAATATCTGACTTAACATTTAAATACCAAAATAGTAAGCACAATATTCTCGAAGGTATCAATTTGATTATTAAGCCTGGCGAGAAAGTAGCGCTTGTAGGTAAATCAGGCGGAGGAAAAACAACACTCATTAATTTATTGCCAAGATTTTATCAAATTGATCAAGGCAAAATTTTTCTAGATGGTATTAATATTAATGATTTAAAGTTAAAAAATCTGCGTAGTCAGTTTTCATTGGTAAGCCAAGATACAATCTTATTTAATGACACAATAATGAATAATATAGCTTATGGCAATTTAGAAAGACCAGTAAGTGAAGAGGAAGTTAAAAAAGCTGCTATCGCAGCAAATGCTTGGGAATTTATTGATCCCCTTCCGAATAAACTAGACCATGAAATCGGCGATAGGGGGGTTAGGCTATCTGGAGGGCAAAGACAAAGAATTTCAATTGCCCGTGCAATTTTAAAAAATGCACCAATACTTCTTCTTGACGAAGCAACTTCAGCACTTGATTCTCACTCAGAAAAATATGTTCAGTCTGCCTTGGATAATCTAATGAAAAATAGAACAACTATAGTCATAGCACATAGATTGTCTACAATTTTAAATGCTGATCGAATTGTTGTAATTGAGAAATCCAAAGTTATTGATGTTGGAACACATGCAGAATTAATTAGGCGATGCAAACATTATTCAACCTTGTACAAAAAAGGTCTGAAATAGCATTTTGATAGCATACAAGGCTCTCTCTAAGCTTCATTACTCAAAGAGCTTAGCTTATTTATTTCTTCTGCCGTTATCAGCAATTTATCTCCTAATATCTTTTACTAGAAAATATCTTTATCGATTTAATCTTTTAAAGTCTTTTAAGATGCAGGTCCCCGTAATTGTTATTGGAAACATAACTTCAGGCGGTACCGGTAAAACTCCTTTAGTGATTCATCTCGCAAATGAATTGAAGAAAAATGGATACCATCCTGGAATCATAAGCAGGGGGTATGGCTCTAAAAGAAATGGTGTATGTGAGGTAAATCAAAAAAGTGATGTGCAAAATATTGGTGATGAACCAATTTTGATTCATAAACATACCCATCTACCAGTTTTTATTGCAAAAGATAGGGTATTGGCTGCAAAAGCACTTATTAAAAAATATAAAAAAATAGATGTCATTTTATCTGATGATGGAATGCAGCATTATCGTCTAAAGCGTGATATGGAAATTTTAGTCATAGATGGGACTAGAAGATTTGGGAATGGGCATCTTCTTCCAGCAGGGCCATTAAGGGAGTCTAAGCGAAAAGTAAAAGCTGTAGATGCTATCGTCTGTAATGAAAAAAAAGTGATAGATGGTAGCTATCTCATGAAATATAAGAGTTATTACCTAATTAATCTAAAAACCAAGAAAAAAATTCCATTAAATAAGGTGCGCTTAAACAACCTTCATGCAGTAGCTGGCATTGGAAACCCAGATCGTTTTTTTAATTACCTAAAGGCATTAGGTTTGGTATTTGATAGCTCTCCTTATAAAGATCATTATCGTTTTACAAAAAAAGATTTTAAAACGATGAGTGATAAGAATATTATAATGACTGAGAAAGACGCTATTAAATGCGAAAAGTTTGCTAGGGATAATTTTTGGTATTTGCCAGTTGTTGCTGAAATTGACTCAAAATTTACTGATCTTATTTTGAATAAAATGAAAAATATAGCCCATGGATAAAAATCTATTAAAAATTTTAGTTTGCCCAGTTACTAAGGGGCCATTAATCTATAAAAAAGAACAAAATGAGCTTATATCGAAGTCGGCTAAACTTGCTTATCCGATTAAAGATGGTATTCCAATTTTNCTGGAGAGTGAGGCGAGAGTAATCAAGAGTGACGAAGATTATTCATGACATTTAAAATTATTATTCCAGCGAGATATCAGAGTAGCCGACTAGAGGGGAAGCCTCTTTTGAATATCGCTGGCATTCCCATGGTGATTCATGTTGTAAAGCAATCATTAAAAAGCAAGGCTAATGAGGCTGTGGTTGCAACTGACGATCAAAGGATTTTTGATGCTGTTGAAAAGTTTGGGTATAAAGCAATCATGACTAATATTAATCATAAATCTGGCACTGANCGATTAGCAGAGGTTGTTAATTTGATGCATTGGTCAGATAACGAGATTGTTGTTAATGTTCAGGGAGATGAGCCGCTTATTGATCCATTATTAATTAATCAAGTTGCAGAATATTTAGATTATCAAAAAGAAGTATTTGTTTCTACAGCGTGCCATTCTATCTCAGATTACAATGATTTTATAAATCCAAATAATGTCAAAGTCNTACTTGATAAAAATTCACAAGCCTTATATTTTAGTCGAGCGCCTATTCCATTTCCNAGAGATGAGTTTACTCAAAAGATAATTGGAAGAAAAGGATTCTATAAACATATTGGAATCTATGCTTATCGTGCTAAGTTTCTAAAAGACTTTAATAGAATAGGGGAAGCTGAATTGGAGGACATTGAAAAGTTGGAGCAGCTTAGAATTCTATATGCAGGTTACAAGATTGGTGTTGTTCAATCAAATGACACGCCCTCGGCTGGAGTTGATACCCCCGAAGATCTTGAAAGGGTAAGAAAGNTTTTTTCTAATTAAATAGCAGATTCACCCGTTTCACTAGTTCTAATCCTCACTACCTCTTCAATATTACTTACAAAAATTTTCCCATCGCCAATTTTTCCGGTATGTGCTGCTGTAGATATTGCTTCAATGACTTTTTTAACCATTTTGTCTGAAACAATAATGTCTAATTTAATTTTGGGTAAAAAGTCAATTACATACTCTGCACCCCTATAGAGTTCAGTGTGNCCTTTTTGTCTTCCAAANCCNTTAACTTCCGTCGCTGTAATCCCATTTATACCAATTTCAGAAAGAGCCTCTCTTACTTCGTCTAATTTAAATGGTTTAATTACTGCCTCAATTTTTTTCATCTAATTTCCTTCTTCATATACATTAATGTTTAAAGGTTATGGGGTATCTTCTGTCTTTACCAAACGCCCTATGCGTAATTTTCGGCCCTATGGGACTTTGAGCTCTTTTAAATTCGTTATTATTGATTAACTTTACAACGCGATTCACATTTTTACTAGAAAAACCTTCTTTTACAATCGACGCTATATCTAGATCTTTTTCAATATAAAGCTCAATTATCTTATCAAGAATTTCATATTTAGGGAGGCTATTCTGATCAAGCTGGTCATGCCTTAATTCAGCTGTAGGCGGTCTTTTAATGATTTCATTTGGAATGATCTTTGATATTGAATTTCTATAATGTGCTAATTTATAAACCCATGTTTTTGGGACGTCTTTAAGAAGTGCAAAACCTCCTACCATATCTCCATAAAGGGTTGTATAACCTACAGCAGTTTCACTTTTATTACTTGTTGATATTACAAGCCCACTAAATTTATTAGACAAAGCCATTAATAAAACACCCCTGATGCGAGCCTGTAAATTTTCTTCAGTTGTATCAAAAGGCTTATTTTTAAATTCGCTTGATAATGTTTTTCTAAAAAGTTTAAAAATAGATTGAATATCTATTTCTTTGTAATTGACACCTGTATTTTTAATCATTTTGCGAGATTCAATAATGCTTATTTTTGCGGTAAATTCTGAAGGCATCATGACAGCAGTAATATCTCTTTTGTCAAATACGTCATTTGCTAGCGCTAGAACCAAAGCAGAATCTATACCACCAGATAGACCTATAAATATGCTTTTAAAGTTATTCTTAACTACATAATCTCTAAGTCCTAATTTAAGCGCCTCATATAAATGTGCTTCCTTGTTATAAAAAGTATTATTAATGTTTGCTTTTAAAAAAACATCAATAATCGCTGTTTCTTCTTTAAAAAATGATAACTGATGAGTAAGCTTCGCTTGTTTGTTAACAACAAAAGAGCCACCATCAAATATGAGCTCATCTTGACCTCCAATTGCATTGAGGTAGATCACAGTAGATTTTGTTTCCTTAGCTAGCTTAGTTATGATTTTTACTCGAGCATCATATTTTTCTATTTCATAAGGGGACGCATTAACTACAATAATGACATCAACTAATTTTTTCTTAAGTAATTTGCTTGGGGAAAGACTCCAAGCATCTTCGCAAATAAGAAGACCAATCTTTAAACTCTTATGTTTAAAAATAAATTCTTTTTCACCCGGCTCAAAATATCTATTTTCATCAAATACGCCATAATTTGGCAGAATTTTTTTAAAATAGGTACCTTGAATTTTTCCATTAAAAAGTAATGATGCTGCATTGTATATTTTGCCGCCTTTTTTTAATGGGTGCCCAACAATTACTTTTATAGAAGGTAAGGCTTGCGCAATCCTCGTCAGTGATTTTGAACATGCTTTAAGAAAATCTTCTCTTAAGACAAGATCTTCAGGGGGGTAGCCGCACAAAGAGAGTTCAGGAGTAATAACTAATTCAGCCCCGTTTTCAGCAGCTTCTGTGGCTCGCTTAATAATAAGAATGCTGTTATTTTCAATATCACCAACAAACGAATTTATTTGTGCTAGAGCTATTTTCATAGTTTTAGTAACTGCCACCCGCATTTTTAATAAGGTCAACAATTTCTGTATTTTTAGCTTTGAGCGCATATACAAGAGCTGTTAATCCGTAGCGATCTTTTGCTTTTAAATTAACTTTTGATTCAATAAAAAGTTGAATCATTTCCTTAGATTTATTTGCTACAGCATAGTGAATTATAGGTGTGCCATCGGAGTCTTTTCGGTCAATGTTAGCGCCATTTACTATAAGAAGTTTTGAAACTGCCAAATGATTTTTTTTCGTGGCCCAAGTGAGTGCTGTCCAATTGAACTGATCTTCATAATCAATTTTTACACCATACTTTATAAAAAGACTTACTGCATCTGCATTACCCTCTCGTGAAGCATACATAAGAGGACTGCATTTGTATTTATCTACGATATTTGGATCAGCACCGTGGTCAAGTAGTGTTTGAATTGTTTTTATATCACCGTTTTTGGAGGCATACATTAATACAGTTTGACCAGCATCGTTAGTGTT
>JGI25912J50252_10000385_pt1 | contig 13883 bp, 10 predicted proteins | sample LauGreSBDMM110DD_2_FD_50252 | JGI IMG/M metagenome (IMG submission 50252)
TCAAAGAGAACCCCATCCCACCATGTCTGCGTTAGCGCCGCATTGGCAACACTGAGAGTGGCTTGAAGGCCAAGCCGGCTTAAGTTTTGCGTGATGCGTTGCGCTCGAACGCCATCCATCTCGACGGCCAAAACATGTGCCTTAGATAACTCCAAAAGATGGGCTGTTTTTCCACCAGGGGCGGCGCAGGCGTCCAATATTTTGGCTTCCTGGGGCAGGCCGCTAAGCAACAAAGGCGCTGCAATTTGCGCGGCCGCGTCTTGAACTGATACCCAACCTTCGTTAAACCCTGGAAGCTGCCCCACAGCAACCGCCTTGCTTAATTCAATAGCAGAACCTTCGCTGAAGCGAACGGCAATCTCCGCCGTTTTTAACAGTTCAAGGTAAGCCGCTACTGATTTTTTTTGCGTATTGACACGCAGTGTCATCGGAGGATGGGCGTTGGCTGCTTGTAATATGGCTTCCCAATTTTTTGGATGGTCTTTTTGTACGCGCTTGATCCACCATAACGGATGGTTCCATAGCGCCTCAGGGTACTGACTACTGGCCGCCACCAAAGCGGCTCGCTCACGCAAAAAGCGGCGCAGGCAGGCATTCACAAAATTGGCATGGGCTTTGGTCGCTGGATTACGTTTCAAAGCTTCCACCGATTGGTTCACCAAAGTGAATGCGTCATAAGGCGCATCGGCTTCGTTCCATACCAAAGCCAACGCCACACAAAGCAAGGCATCGGTTGCCGGCGCTGGGGGCTTCGATGCCAAAAGCGTTCGCAAGACTTGGGCGCGACCTAAATTGCGCCACACCTGGAACGCCAAGGCCTGCACACCGGGGCGCAAGGCTTGGAGCACGCTTTCAACAGCGGCAGTTCCCGATTTTCCCGCACGCACGCTAGTGATTACGCCGGCAGTCGCTTGCAATAACTGCCACAGCGGCAAGGATTTTTCTTGCACGCTCATCCCAAGTTCACAAAGGCCCGATGGCGTGAAAACCCATGGTCGCTGCAACCCAACGTGCCGGGGGTTGAGCCAAGGCCTCGTTATAGGCCGTCGAGGCATTGTTCATTGCGGTTCGGGCAAATTGCACCGACGCACTTGCCTCATCCCACAATGAGCGCTGCTCAGGAGGGGCATCATCGACCTCAGGCAACGATACCCAGAGTTGTTGAAGTTGTTCGTATTTGGCCCGGCAATCGCTTAGCGCCTTAGCAGCCGAGGGGTTATTTTTTAATCCTTTAAGCGCCAAATCTAACTGGTCGGCGGCTTCTGCAAGATCCGCCAAGAGCGGCGCATCTAAGGCAAAGTCTTGGGTCATACCGATAAATGACTGGGCTTGTTTATCAAAAGCGGTGGCACCTTCTACGGCGGCTGCACGCAAACGCATCAAGCGGTTGTGTAACCCAACCGCCCAAAATACGGTCAATGCCAAAGCAATCCAAAGCAGCAATGTAAAACCCATAGCGCAGCCTCCCAGTGTTTTGCTTCATTCAAAAAAATACCCCAAGCCTTCGCAAAAAGGGCCTGGGGTAGGACGCTTGGACCTTCGCAGAATTACTCGGCGGAGGTGCCTTCCTCAGACTCTACTTCTGAACCACCGGATTCACCAGCGAGTTCAGCAGCTTCAGCATCTGCAATAGCACGGCGCTCAGAGTCGTCCATTTGCTCGCGCACTTTGCGGGCTTCATGGTAAGCCATACCGGTTCCCGCAGGAATCAATCGACCCACAATGACGTTCTCTTTCAAACCACGCAACTCGTCGCGCTTGCCCATGATGGCAGCTTCGGTCAAGACGCGGGTGGTTTCCTGGAAGGAAGCCGCGCTGATGAAACTGTCGGTAGACAAGGAAGCCTTGGTAATACCCAACAAAAGGTTGGTAAATACAGCCGGAATTTTGCCCTCAGCACGCAAAGCGTCGTTGGTGTTGAGCATTTCAGAGCGCTCCACCTGTTCGCCATTGATGTAGTTGGACTCTCCTGCCGCTTCAACCACGACACGGCGCAGCATTTGGCGAACGATCACCTCAATGTGCTTGTCGTTGATCTTCACGCCTTGCAAGCGGTACACGTCTTGGACTTCGTCCACGATGTAACGCGCCAACTCTTCCGAGCCGAGCAAACGCAAGATGTCTTGTGGATCTGCGGGGCCGTCTACAACGCTTTCGCCTTTGTTGACCACCTGGCCTTCGTGAACCAAGATGTTCTTCTCTTTGGGCACGAGCTCTTCCCAGACCTTGCCTTCAGGATCGGTAATTTGCAAGCGGACTTTGCCCTTGGTTTCTTTACCGAACGAGATGGTACCGGTCGCCTCAGCAAGCACACCCTTGTCTTTGGGTGAGCGCGCTTCGAACAACTCGGCCACACGTGGCAAACCGCCGGTAATGTCGCGGGTCTTCTGGCCTTCGATTGGGATACGTGCCAGCACTTCGCCAGGTCCCACATCTTGTCCGTCGCGAACCTGCACCAAAGCGCCCACGGGGAAGCCGATCGTAACCGCGTGGTCGGTGCCAGGGATCTTGACTTCTTTGCCTGATGCGTCGATCAGTTTGACCTGTGGACGAACAATCTTGGCTGAACCTCGGCGCTTGGGGTCAATAACCACTAAGGTGGACAAGCCTGTCACTTCGTCGACTTGGCGAGCGACGGTGAGGCCCTCTTCCACGTTTTCAAAGTGTGCTTTACCAGCGAATTCGGTAATGATGGGTCGGGTTAACGGATCCCAGTTAGCCAAAATCGCACCGGCTTTAACCGTTTGGTCCGCTTTGACGCTGAGCACCGCACCGTAAGGCACTTTATGGCGTTCACGCTCGCGACCGTGTTCATCGGCAATGATGATCTCACCCGAGCGAGCAATGACGACCAGTTCTTTTTTGCTGTTCGTCACATAGCGCATCGTGGCGTTAAAGCCAATGTTGCCGTTGGACTTGGCTTCCACGCTAGAGGCAATCGCAGCACGCGAGGCCGCTCCACCGATGTGGAAGGTACGCATGGTCAGCTGCGTTCCAGGCTCACCAATGGACTGGGCCGCAATCACTCCGACGGCTTCGCCGTGGTTGATCAAGCCGCCACGACCCAAATCGCGACCGTAACACTTGGCGCAAATACCAAAGCGGGTTTCACAGGTGAGTGCGGTGCGCACTTTCACTTCGTCAACGCCACACACTTCGAGCTCGTCGATCAGGTCTTCGTCCAGCATGTCACCAGAGTGCGCAACTACCGCGCGTGTCTCGGGGTGCAGAACGTCTTCGGCCGCAGTACGGCCCAAGATACGGTCACGCAAGGACTCAATGACTTCACCGCCTTCGACGATGGCGCGCATCAAGTAACCGTTATGGGTTCCGCAGTCAAGTTCGGTCACGACCAAGTCTTGCGTCACGTCCACCAAGCGACGGGTCAAGTAACCCGAGTTCGCTGTTTTCAACGCCGTATCGGCCAAGCCTTTACGTGCACCGTGGGTAGAGATGAAGTACTCCAACACGTTCAAGCCTTCGCGGAAGTTCGCAGTGATAGGCGTTTCAATGATCGAGCCATCGGCTTGGCCATCAAACCGCGCATACCTGCCACTTGGCGAATCTGCGCTGCAGAGCCGCGCGCGCCAGAGTCGGCCATCATGTAGATGGAGTTAAATGACTCTTGCTGGACTTGCTTGCCATGGCGATCGGTCACCATCTCTTTGGACAATTTGGCCATCATGACTTTAGAGACTTCGTCGCCTGACTTGCCCCAAATATCGACCACTTTGTTGTAGCGCTCACCAGAAGTGACCAAGCCAGACACGTATTGCTGCTCGATCTCTTTGACTTCTTTTTGTGCGCGGCTGATGATTTCGTGCTTCTCTTGAGGCACCAACATATCGTCGATACAGATAGAAATACCGGCACGGGTTGCCAAACGGAAGCCCGCTTGCAGCAACTTGTCAGCGAACACCACGGTTTCTTTCAATCCGCACTTACGGAAAGAAACGTTGATGAGCTTGGAGATTTCTTTCTTCTTCAACGCCTTGTTGATGTTGGAGAACGGCAAGCCCTTAGGCAAGATTTCCGACAACAACGCGCGCCCTGCAGTGGTTTCCCACAGCTTGGTGCTAGGAATGAATTCGCCGGTTTCTTTGTCTTTGGTGTACTCGGTTAAACGCACATTGATGCTGGAGTTGAGTTCGACCTCGCCCGCATCAAATGCCCGCTGGACTTCACCGGTGTCAGCAAAGATCAGGCCTTCGCCTTTTCCGTTGATGCGTTCACGGGTGGTGTAGTACAGACCCAAGACCACGTCTTGCGAAGGAACAATCGATGGCTCGCCATTGGCAGGAAATAGCACGTTGTTTGATGCAAGCATCAAGGTGCGGGCTTCCATTTGCGCTTCGACTGACAAAGGTACGTGAACGGCCATTTGGTCACCGTCAAAGTCGGCGTTGAATGCCGAGCAAACGAGCGGGTGCAACTGGATCGCTTTGCCTTCAATCAAGATCGGCTCAAACGCTTGGATACCCAAACGGTGCAAAGTAGGCGCACGGTTGAGCATGATGGGATGCTCTTTGATAACCTCTTCTAAGATATCCCACACCACGGGCGTGCCCGATTCGACTTCTTTCTTCGCAGCTTTGATAGTGGTCGCAATACCCATGGCTTCCAAGCGTGCAAAGATGAAGGGCTTGAACAACTCCAAGGCCATCAACTTAGGCAATCCGCATTGGTGCAACTTGAGCGTTGGGCCCACGGTAATCACGGAACGACCCGAGTAGTCGACGCGCTTACCCAGCAAGTTCTGGCGGAAACGACCGCTCTTGCCTTTGATCATGTCAGCCAAAGATTTCAGTGCGCGTTTGTTAGCGCCTGTCATGGCCTTGCCACGGCGACCGTTGTCCAGCAAGGAGTCCACGGACTCTTGCAACATACGCTTTTCATTGCGGGCAATGATTTCAGGCGCTTTGAGTTCAAGCAAACGGCGCAGACGGCTGTTGCGGTTAATCACGCGGCGGTACAAATCATTCAAGTCCGAGGTCGCGAAACGACCGCCGTCCAGCGGCACCAAGGGACGCAAGTCCGGTGGCAACACAGGCAACACTTCCAAGACCATCCACTCAGGCTTGATGCCAGACTTCTTGAACGCTTCAAGCACTTTGAGGCGCTTGGCGTTTTTCTTGATCTTGAGCTCAGAGCCGGTCAGGTCATTGCGCAGCTTTTCAATCGATCCTTCGATGTCAATGCTGTTGAGCAAGTCTTTGATGCCTTCGGCACCCATCTTGGCTTGAAACTCATCGCCGTACTCTTTGAACTTTGCATCAAAGTCGTCTTCGGTCATGATGCTGAATTTCTTCAGCGGCGTCATGCCGGGATCGGTCACAACATACGCTTCAAAGTACAAAACGCGTTCGATATCACGCAGCGTCATGTCCAACACCAAACCCAAACGGCTTGGCAAAGACTTCAAAAACCAGATGTGGGCGCAAGGTGCGGCCAAATCGATGTGCCCCATGCGCTCGCGACGCACTTTGGTCTGGGTGACTTCAACGCCACACTTCTCGCAGATCACACCACGGTGCTTCAAACGCTTGTACTTACCGCACAGGCATTCGTAATCTTTGATAGGCCCGAAAATTTTGGCGCAAAACAAACCATCGCGCTCAGGCTTGAACGTGCGGTAGTTAATGGTTTCTGGTTTTTTAACTTCACCAAAAGACCAAGAACGGATCTTCTCGGGCGAGGCCATGCCGATTTTGATGGCATCGAAATGCTCATCGGGCGTGAACTGTTTAAACAGGTCGAGTAATGATTTCATGAAAATTCCTTGTTAATCAGCGAGAAGCTTCAAGAACGCTCGAGTTCAATGTCCAAGCCAAGGGAACGAATTTCCTTGACCAACACATTGAAGGATTCCGGCATGCCGGCTTCGATAGAGTGCTCACCTTTGACAATGCTTTCGTACACCTTGGTACGGCCTTGCACGTCATCAGACTTCACCGTGAGCATTTCTTGCAACACGTACGAAGCACCGTAGGCTTCCAACGCCCACACTTCCATCTCACCAAAACGCTGTCCACCGAACTGGGCTTTACCACCCAGGGGCTGTTGCGTCACCAAGCTGTAAGGCCCAGTTGAACGCGCATGCATCTTGTCGTCCACCAAATGGTGCAGTTTCAAAACGTGCATATAGCCGATTGTGGTTGGACGCTCAAACGCGTCACCGGTACGACCATCAAACAAATTGGCTTGCGTGCGTGCCGCAGTCAGGCCTTTTGCTTTGACGATGTCATCGGGATAGGCGAGCTTGAGCATGCCGCGAATTTCTTCTTCCGAGGCACCATCAAACACGGGCGTTGCAAAGGTTGCGCCGCCAGCCAAATTGCCGGCCATTTCCAAGATTTGGTTATCGCTGAGCGCAGCCAAGTCTTCTTTGCGGCCTGAGCCGTTATACAAAGAGTCCATGAACTGGCGCATTTCCGCCATCTTGGTTTCAGCTTGAAGCATGTCCCCAATGCGTTGGCCTAGGCCTTTAGCAGCCCAACCCAAATGCACTTCCAGCACCTGACCCACGTTCATCCGTGAAGGAACGCCCAAGGGGTTCAACACGATGTCGCACGGTGTGCCATCAGCCATGTAAGGCATGTCTTCGACTGGAACAATCTTTGACACCACACCTTTGTTACCGTGGCGGCCAGCCATCTTGTCACCGGGCTGCAAGCGGCGTTTGACCGCGATGTAGACCTTGACCATTTTGAGAACGCCCGCTGGCAGTTCGTCACCCTGCGTCAATTTCTTGCGCTTCTCTTCAAACGACAAGTCAAAGCTGTGGCGGGTTTGCTCCAGCGAGGCTTTGATGCTTTCGAGTTGGGACGCGACTGCGTCGTCGGCAGGGCGAATATCAAACCAATGGAATTTCTCAACCGACTCAAGATAAGCCTTGTCGATCTTGGTTCCTTTGGCTAATTTCTGAGGCCCGCCGTTGGCAATTTTGTTATTCAACAATTTTGCGATACGGTCAAATGCATCGGCTTCCACAATGCGCACCTGATCATTCAAATCCAAGCGGAAACGCTTGAGTTCGTCGTCAATAATTTGCTGCGCACGGCGGTCACGCGTGATACCTTCGCGGGTAAAGACTTGGACATCAATCACCGTGCCCTGTGAACCTTGGTCCACACGCAAAGAAGTGTCTTTCACATCACTGGCTTTTTCGCCGAAGATGGCTCGCAACAGCTTCTCTTCAGGCGTTAAGGTCGTTTCACCTTTAGGAGTGACCTTACCAACCAACGTGTCGCCAGGCATCACTTCCGCACCGACGTAAATGATGCCAGACTCGTCCAAACGGTTGAGTTGCTGCTCACTCAGGTTGGGGATGTCGCGGGTAATCTCTTCAGATCCCAACTTGGTGTCACGCGCCATCACCACCAACTCTTCGATGTGGATGGAGGTGTAGCGGTCTTCAGCGACGATACGCTCGCTGATCAAGATCGAGTCTTCGAAGTTGTAACCGTTCCAAGGCATAAACGCGACCAGCATGTTTTGGCCCAGAGCCAATTCACCCAGATCGGTGGATGCACCGTCAGCAATCACATCCCCTTTAGCCAACTTGTCGCCTTTTTTGACGATAGGACGTTGGTGGATATTGGTGTTTTGGTTAGAGCGCTGGTATTTGATGAGGTTGTAAATGTCAACACCCACTTCACCGGCTTGCGCCTCAGCGTCGTTGACTCGGATCACCACACGGGTGGCGTCGACATAGTCCACCACACCGCCACGGCTCGCCGTCACAACGGTTCCGGAGTCAACCGCTGAAACGCGCTCAATTCCGGTACCGACAAACGCTTTTTCAGGCCGCAAAACAGGAACCGCTTGACGCTGCATGTTCGCGCCCATCAAGGCACGGTTAGCATCATCGTGTTCCAAGAACGGCACCAATGAGGCAGCTACTGAGACGATCTGCGCGGGCGACACGTCCATGTACTGAACGCGTTCAGCGCCCACCAAAATAGACTCGCCTTTTTCACGTGCAGAAACCAAGTCTCCAGTGAGAACGCCATCTTTGTCCAAAGCCGCATTGGCCTGGGCAATCACATATTTCCCCTCTTCAATCGCCGAGAGGTAATCAATGTCAAGCGTTACTTTGCTGTCGGCTACGCGACGGTACGGCGTTTCAATGAAGCCATATTCGTTCAAGCGAGCATACAAAGCCAAAGAGTTAATCAAACCAATGTTGGGTCCCTCTGGCGTTTCAATAGGACACACACGGCCGTAATGGGTGACGTGAACGTCACGCACTTCAAAGCCTGCACGCTCCCGGGTCAAACCGCCTGGGCCAAGGGCAGAAACACGGCGCTTGTGCGTGATTTCTGACAAGGGGTTGGTTTGGTCCATGAACTGCGACAACTGCGACGCGCCAAAGAACTCTTTGAGTGCGGCAGAAATTGGCTTGCTGTTGATCAAGTCGTGTGGCATGAGCGGCTCTTGCTCGGCTTGGCCTAAACGCTCTTTCACTGCTTTTTCAATCCGCGCCAAACCGGTGCGGTATTGGTTCTCAGCCAACTCACCCACGCAACGTACGCGGCGGTTACCCAAGTGGTCAATGTCATCGACGTCGCCGTTGCCGTTACGCAGGTCAACCAAAATCTTGACCACGGACAAGATGTCTTCGTTGGTCAAAACCATCGGGCCAGTCGAGTCAGGGCGACCCATTTTGGCGTTGAACTTCATCCGACCCACACGCGATAAATCGTAGGTGTCTGGGTTGTAGAACAAACGTTGGAACAGGGCTTGTACTGCGTCCTCTGTTGGCGGCTCGCCTGGGCGCATCATGCGGTAGATCGCGACACGGGCCGCGAACTCATCGATGGTTTCATCGGTGCGCAAGGTTTGTGAAATATAGGCGCCTTGGTCCAACTCATTGGTGTAAATACACGCAATTTCATTGACACCGCTGGAGCGTAATTTTTTCAGCAAGGCTTCGGTCAACTCTTCGTTGGCCTTTGCCAAGATTTCGCCCGTTTCTGCCTCTACGATATTGCGGGCGACCACACGTCCGACCAAGAAATCTTCTGGCACGCTGATGTGGGTGGTTTTGCTCTCGTCTAACTCACGGGTGTGACGCGCTGTCACACGCTTGTCTTTGGCAACAATGACTTTGCCAGACTTGTCGGTGATATCAAAACGCGCGACTTCGCCACGCAGACGCTCGGCCACGAATTCCATTTGTGCGCCACTGTCCATCAAGCGGAAGTTGTCGTTGACAAAGAAGTTTGCCAAGATTGATTCGTTGTTCAAGCCGATGGCTTTGAGCAAAATCGTCACAGGCATTTTGCGGCGGCGGTCAACGCGGAAATACAGCAAATCTTTGGGATCGAATTCAAAATCGAGCCATGATCCGCGGTAAGGGATGATCCGCGCCGAGAAAAGTAACTTGCCAGAGCTATGGGTCTTACCCTTGTCGTGTTCAAAGAACACGCCAGGAGAGCGGTGCAACTGGGAAACAATCACGCGCTCTGTACCGTTGATGATGAAAGAGCCTTTGCCTGTCATGAGCGGAACTTCGCCCATATAGACTTCTTGCTCTTTGACTTCCTTGACCACCTTGTTTTGGCTGGTCGATGCATCACGGTCATAAATAATGAGCTGCACTTTGGCACGCACGGCTGATGCGAAAGTGAGGCCACGGGTTTGGCATTCACGCACATCAAAGCCGGGCTTGGCCAAGTTGTATTCGAGGTACTTCATTTCGACAAACCCGTTGTGCGAAACAATCGGGAAAGCCGCTTCAAACGCCGCTTGCAAACCCTCTTGGGTTCGCTTTTTGGGCGCTACGTCGGCCTGCAAAAATGCAGTGTAAGCATCCTTTTGCATCTGCAAAAGGTAAGGAATTTCAAGCACGCTATCGCGATTACCAAAGTTTTTGCGAATGCGCTTGCGTTCTGTATATGTATAAGCCATTAGATCTCCGGGCAAGGGCTGAGGAATCCTGGGGGTCCTAGGCGACTGATTTCATTTCTTGGTGATTGGCCACTACCAATCATTGGCGGACGGTTGCGCATTGCACGCAACCCGAACCAAGGCGTCTTCCGCAGTCGGGGTCAGAAGACACTAAGAAGTAGCGCAGACGCCACTTTTTGGTGTGCTCTTGAAAGCACGAAAGGCTGGGGGCCCTTTTGGAGCACCCAGCCCATCGCAATCGCTCGATTACTTGAGTTCGACCTTAGCGCCCGCTTCTTCAAGCTTCTTCTTAGCAGTCTCAGCATCTGCTTTAGAGACGCCTTCTTTAACTGCCTTAGGTGCGCCGTCAACNAAGTCTTTGGCTTCTTTGAGGCCCAGACCGGTGATTTCGCGAACCGCTTTAATAACGGACACTTTGTTTGCGCCAGCTTCCATCAACATCACGTTGAATTCAGTTTTCTCTTCAGCTGCGGCTGCTCCGCCGCCACCGCCGCCTGCTGCTGGAGCCGACATCGCTGCTGCGCTTACACCAAATTTCTCTTCGATGGCTTTCACCAGGTCGTTGAGTTCCATGACCGTCATGCTATCAAGCGTGGTCAAAAATGCGTCTTTATCGAATGCCATTTTTATTTCCTAACAATATTGATTACTACTAAACAGAAGAGGCTTAAGCCGCCACTGCCTCGGCGGGTGCTGCAACTGCTGCCCCCGCGCCACGCTGTTCCGCCAAAGCGGCCAGCACACGGGCTGTACGCGAAATGGGGGATTGCATCAAGCCCAACAACTGCGCCAACAACACTTCTTTTGAAGGGATGCTTGCCAATTGCTTCACGCCGTTTACGTCTAAAGCTTTGCCGCCGTACGCACCAGCGCGAATCACCAACTTGTCATTGGTTTTCGCGAATTCAGACACCACTTTCGCGGCAGCTACTGCGTCTTGGGAAAAGCTATAGATGAGCGGGCCGGTCATCAGGTCAGAGACAACTTCAAACGCGCTACCTGCAACAGCACGGCGAGCCAAGGTGTTTTTCAACACNCTTAGGGTCACGCCACTGCTACGAGCATTTGCACGCAGTTTGGTCATGTCAGCGACCGTGATGCCACGGTATTCCGCGATCACGAGCGTTTGAGCTTTTGCGGCGAGGCTGGTCACATCCTGTATGACCGCTTCTTTCTCACTGCGATTAAGACTCAAGGTCTACTCCTTTAAATGCGCTTTGCAACTTGCGTTGCGCACGCTCCATATTGCAGCGATCAACTGTGGAAGGATTGGTATCCATCTGCAGCGGGATCGCCATCTGCGTTGGTTTTCACTGATTAAGTGCAGTCAAGCCACACACCAACGGTCTTGGATGGCCCAATAAAACCAAANCGGTTTTACCGGCCCACCACATCGGGCATTTCTTTCGATTTGCCCAAATTTGCTATCTAACGATTACGCTGCGATGGATTGCAAATCCACACGCACGCCGACACCCATGGTCGAAGACACCGCTACTTTGCGCAGGTAAACACCTTTGCTAGAAGCAGGCTTAGATTTATTCAACGCTTCGATCAATGCAGCCAAGTTGCCTTGCAAGTGGGCTGAATCAAATGAACGACGTCCAATGGTCGAATGAACAATTCCGGCCTTGTCAACACGGAATTGAACTTGACCGGCCTTGGCGTTTTTCACTGCGGTTGCCACATCTGGGGTCACGGTGCCTACCTTTGGGTTAGGCATCAAACCACGAGGGCCCAAAATTTGACCCAAAGTACCAACGATACGCATCGCATCAGGGGCGGCGATCACGATATCAAAGGGCATGTCACCGGCCTTGACCATGGCAGCCAAATCATCCATACCAACAATGTCAGCACCAGCNGCGCGTGCTTCGTCGGCNTTAGCGCCTTGGGCAAACACAGCTACGCGGGTTGTCTTACCNGTTCCGTTNGGCAANACGACGGCGCCACGGACCACTTGGTCAGATTTCTTCGCGTCGATACCGAGTTGNACAGCCACGTCGATAGATTCATCGAATTTAGCCTTGGCAAATTCTTTGACCAAGACCAAGGCATCCGCTAAGGGGTACAACTTGGTGGCGATAATTTTGCCTTGTTGGGCTTTTTGGTTTTTAGTGAGTTTGGTCATTTATACGCCCTCCACATTCACGCCCATGGAGCGAGCAGAACCAGCGATGGTACGAACAGCAGCGTCTAAATCAGCNGCTGTCATGTCTTTCATTTTGGTTTTAGCAATTTCTTCCAACTGAGCGCGGGTGATCTTGCCAACCTTGTCGCTGTGTGGACGAGGTGAGCCTTTGTCCAGCTTGATAGCCTTTTTAATCAAAATCGACGCAGGCGGCGTTTTGATGATGAAAGTAAAACTTTTGTCTGCAAATGCAGTGATCACCACTGGCAAAGGCAGGCCTGGCTCGACACCTTGAGTCTGTGCGTTAAACGCTTTGCAGAACTCCATGATGTTCAAGCCGCGTTGACCCAAAGCGGGGCCAATAGGGGGGGATGGATTGGCTTTACCAGCTGGCACTTGCAGCTTGATGAAACCAACGATTTTCTTCGCCATGATTTCTCCTTACGGGTAATAACGCTTTGGTGCCAAACAACTTGGCCCTCGGCTCCCCGGGGTTAACGACTCGAGACCACCATTCACGTTGCGTCGGAAAACGTGAACTGTTTGCGCGCACAAGGCGCACGAAAAACCTTAGGTCTTCTCGATCTGAGAAAACTCCAATTCCACAGGCGTTGAACGCCCAAAAATCGTGACAGAAACACGTACTTTGCTTTTGTCGTAATTCACATCTTCTACTGAGCCGTTGAAGTCAGTGAATGGGCCGTCTTTCACGCGAATGAACTCGCCCACCATGAATTCCACCTTGTGGCGCGGCTTCTCGGTGCCTTCTTGCATTTGGTTCACGATCTTGGACACTTCTGCGTCAGAGATCGGAGCAGGACGATTTTTCGCTCCGCCCACAAAACCTGTCACTTTATTGGTGTGCTTGACCAAATGCCAAGTGTCATCGCCCATCACCATCTCGACCAAAACATACCCTGGGAAAAACTTTCGTTCAGTGGTTTTTTTCTGACCGTTCTTGACTTCAACCACTTCTTCCATGGGTACCAAGATGCGGCCAAATTTGTCCTGCATCCCTGCGCGGTTGATTCGCTCAATGATGTTGCGCTCGACTGCCTTTTCCATGCCTGAATAGGCGTGAACTACGTACCAGCGCAGATCGGGGTTTGCAGGCGCGGCCAACATGTCGACCGCTGGGGTTTGAACTTCTTCCGTCATTATTTTTTCCAGCCCAGAATCAGATCGTAAAAAAACCATTCAAGCGTTTTGTCAGTGAGCCACAAAAACAGCGCCATCACCAACACAAAACCGAACACATACGCCGTGATTTGGGTCGCCTCTTTGCGCGTTGGCCAAACCACCTTTTTTACTTCGCGCCACGCATCGCGGCCAAACGCAGTTAACTGCTTGCCCGACTCCGACACCAAAAAAACGATTGTCGCCAGTACCAAACCAGCGATAAAACCTAACCACTGCAACAAGGCACCCTGAGCTGCCAACAAGAAGAACGACGCAAAAGCGCCCACAACCAACAGCGCGGCAGCGGCGAGCTTGGCTTTGTCTGCCCCTGTGTTGACGGTTTGAACGTTTGTTGTTGCCATGTTTCGATCTATTTCGCGTTATTACTAAAACTCTACTTTCAACATCCTTAAGACGCTGAAGCCCGCTACAGCGTAGCGGGCTCTAAAACCACCTCGTTAAGTCAGCCGGGTGGCAGGGGCAGTAGGAATCGAACCTACAACCTTCGGTTTTGGAGACCGACGCTCTGCCAATTGAGCTATACCCCTTTAACTTCTCTTTTGATTACGCAATAATTTTCGCAACCACGCCCGCACCAACGGTACGGCCACCTTCGCGAATGGCAAAGCGCAAGCCTTCTTCCATCGCAATGGGGTTGATC
>JGI25912J50252_10000396_pt1 | contig 13729 bp, 10 predicted proteins | sample LauGreSBDMM110DD_2_FD_50252 | JGI IMG/M metagenome (IMG submission 50252)
GAATGGCTCGCCGATTTCCGCCCCGCCCACGCCGTNGGCCGCCCCCACGCCGGCCTCGTCGCCAAGCNNACCGANGNGGGGTAAGCGGTTAATTGCCTTCCTCGGGGTCAGCCTCAACCGCGCCAGCCATGCGGACAATGCGGGGATGGAATTCTGCCAAGACTTCGATGAGGTCGCTTTGGGCGGCGATGACGGCATGGATGTCCTTGTAAGCGCCCGGAGCTTCGTCGAGGCCGCCGCCTAACAGTTCAACTTTGGCCGCCGCGAGTTGCGCGTCGCGCTGCGCCGCCGATATTTCCCGATGGGCCTGGGTCCGTGACATTTGCCGGCCAGCGCCGTGTGACGCGGACGCCAAGGAATCCGCTGCTCCACGCCCACGAACCAAGAAGCCTGGAGTCCCCATCGAGCCGGGGATAATGCCGAGGACACCGGCGCCGGCAGGAGTCGCCCCTTTACGGTGCACGAGCACTTCCCTGCCTCCGTGGTTCTCTTTCCAAGCAAAGTTGTGGTGGTTGCTGACGGCGCGAACCGGCGTGAGGCCGGACAAGGCTGTGACCGTATCATGGATGACCTGATGATTGACAGCGGAGTACTCGCCCGCGAGTTCCATGGCATCCCAGTAGGCCTGCCCTTCTTCGGTGTCCATGGGTAGCCAAGCCAACCGCTCCAGTTCTTTCGGTAACCGCGTAAGTTCTTGGGCGAGGGCCGAAAAGTGATTGGCGATATTATACCCCAGCGCGCGTGAACCCGAATGGCTAAGTAAAGCTAGCCAGTTACCCGCGGGGATACCTTCGGCGGGTTCATGCAAACGGAGCTCGCCGAATTCAACGAAGTGGTTACCGCCACCGGAGGTGCCGAACTGTAACGCCGCACGGGTGCGCAGGTCATTCTTCTGGAGACGGCGCTCAACCGCCGCCAACCGCGGGTCATCCAGCAACGGGTGTTCGAACGCCTTGGGTCGCAAGGCTCGTCCAAAGTGCGTACCCTTGAGAATGGCTTCCCGCAGTTTGGCGCGCAGTCGCTCGAGATCGGCGGTCGGCTCGCGGAAGACGGTGAGGTGCATACGGCACCCGATATCGACGCCGACGGCATAAGGGATGACTGCGTTCTCGACGGCGGCAACTCCGCCGATGGGCATGCCGTAGCCCACATGCGCATCGGGCATGAGGGCCCCAGCGACGACGGGCGCCAAGCTCATGACATCGTTCATCTGCTTGTGGGCCGAGGCATCAATACCTCCTGCACCATAAACCTGATAGCCCAAAGGCTCCGTCCGCGGCTGGATTAAGATCCGCTGGCGAAGCCGTTGCGCGATTTCTTGCCGGATTGAGTCCAGGTCCGACCAAGCGCCCGTGATGGGGACTTCCGGCGTCGCCATCATCGCGGACACGGCGAACAGAAAGCCCTCCTCGCCTGCGCAGGGTAGCCGGTGGAGCCGGCCAGCCCAGCGCTTGGCGAGGTGGTCTTCGATGCCCGTCAAGCAGGCGAGGATACTGGTGAAGTCGGTAGCCATGGTGCGTTCTAATGTCTTTAATGTAATTAGTCGGTACCACGCTCGGCAATCCCGTAGGCGGCCAACATGTTCGCCGCGGCCCGCAGGGCCTTGGCCTCGAGGGATACCTCGAGGTTTAAGAGGAGCTGGTTGCCTTCCAAGCTGGTAACGAATTCCTCGAAGCTCACGCCACCGAGGCCCTGGTGACCGTCAACGCCGGGCAGACGCTCGGCGCACCAGCGACGGATCTTAGCGAATGCACCCCAAGCCTTACGGGCAGACGCGAGGTCATCCCGCAGGAGCGAGGCGAAAGCCGCAATAGGCAGGAGGACACCAGCCGGCATATGGCAGATGCAGTACTTGGCTTCGGACTTACCTAAGCGGGGGCCCATCAACCGCTCAATGCCTTTAAGGAAGGCGATGCGTTCTGCTAAGGGCAGGCTCATGATGTCCGCCGGACCCAGCGGATGCGCGGCGGTGATACCCTTCGGCGTTAAGTCCATGAAGCGCGTAGGAACTTCAACGGACTCGAGTCCGCCGTAGGAGGCGAGGAGAGCCGTCCGTAGCCGTCCCGCTGGGAGCTGGCCGATGAGCACGAGAGTGCGAATGAGGGCCGCAGGGGTGACGGTCAGGTGGAGTACGCCCGCGTTGGTGCGGGCATCAATGATGTCTTCTGGCGTATACATAGTAGCGTTCGGTGGATAGTGGTGGGGCCGCGGAAGTGGCGGCGAAAGAAAATCAAACGAAGTGCCTCTATAAATAGAAGAGGCCGGAACCCGAAACGGACGTCTCGGTTTCCGGCCTCTGAATGCGGTCTTAGATCTCGCCCTTGGCGAACTTGGCCATCAACGCAGGCGTCGCACCATCGAAACCGACGACGTCGAGCATGCCCGCGTCATTGGGATCGGCGATGGTGAAGCCGGTCGAGGTCATGCCCACGACGATCAGCTTAGCGCCGATGCCGGTGGCCTGCCTGTACTTCTCGAGCGCCTGGACGGGATGAGAGCGGCCAGCGTACGTTTCGTTGTCCGTAAGGACGACGAAGGTGTCGACGTTGACCCTGTTCTCCAGCGCCCAGGTCATGGGCACCGAGGCGTCGGTGGAACCGAACGTGAGTCCGGAGACTTTCTGCGTCGCGACGTCGATCCTGTCCTTGGCGGTGATGCCGAGGTCCCTGAACGAATCCGCGAAGCCCATCGTCGCCGTCCAAGGCTCCGTCCTCGCCGCGACCACCGCGAGGGCGGCCGTAGCGGCAGAGGGAGTGAGGCGAGGAACACCAGCGATCTCGCCGCTGCCCATCGAGCCCGAGACGTCGAGTGCCAGGAGGTGCCGCGTGCCGGCGGGCTCGATCACGCCGAACGAGAGCTCGAACGCTTCGTCGAGGGCTTCGACGACTTTATTCGAGACGGTCCACGTGGCCGAAGATCTCACGCCCCTGCCCGAAGAGTAGGTCCTCAGGGCGGAGAGCAACTGGATGGGATGGACTTTAGCACCCCTAAGCCTCTCGGCCTCGGTCAGTCTCTGGAAGACCAGTTTCTCGGCGTCGGAGAGGGGCTTGAGGAGCCCGATCTTCGACATGGTGCCGAGATTCCTGATCATCGCCGTCATGGGCATCTCCTGAAGGAGCGCCTCCCAGACCTCGACCCTGTTAAGGGCTTCGGTGGGCAGGGCTTCTCTGGGGAGCCTATGGGTGACGATGAGTTCGACCAGTTTCTTGACTGAAGCCTGGTTGGCTTCGGCGAGGATCGCTTTAACTTCCGCGGAGTCAGCCTGTTCAGCGACGAGTTTCAGTCCGGAGGCCTGTTCAGCCGCCCACACGAAATCGAGGGCCTTGTCGCCAGGAGCGACGAGGGCTTTCGCCCACTCGGCTTTCTCGTGCTTCGCGGTCCAGCCAAAGAGCTTGCCCTGGACTTCCGTCTCAGGGACAGGCTTAGCGAGCCTCAGGACGTCCTTCATCGACCAGCCTTCCCTCTGCTTGTATTTCACAAGCTGCAGGGCGAGCGTCTCGTTCTTCCTTCCCTTGAACCAGAGCTGGACAGCCTTTTTAAGTCCCCTACCCCAACCTCTGAGTCCGTTGACGGTGTCGACGAATTTGAGGAGGTGAGTGCCCGTCTTAAGGGCGGAGGGAACCGCGGCGAGGGCGGCCTTTCTGGTTACGTCGTCGCCCTTGGAGGCGGCGAGCGCGAGCACGAAGATCGCGGTGTCGGGCTTGGGGGCGCGACCGGACTTCAGTATCTCGACGGACTTCTCGACTACCTTGACGCCGTCCTTCTTGAGAAGGAGCAGGACATGGTTGGCGTTCTCTGCCGTGAGCTTGCGCTCGGAGACGTAGAAGGTGCCGCCCTCGGAGCCGAGGATGAGGAACCTTTCCAGCTGCTTCCATTCGTCGAGTTTGAAGACGAAGCCGCCGGCATTGTTTTCGACCATGTCCCTGCCGGGGATGGGGAGACCCTGGGGAGTCTCGCTGGCCGTGAGGCCGGTGAGGGCCTCTTTGATGTTCTTTTTCATGTTATGTGGTGCCCGTGAGGGCGGTTTTTTGTGTTAGTGCATTTGATTGCGTTGTTGGTTGGGACTGAAAGTGATACCGCCATCCGGGAGCTTTCGTGACGAACGAATGCCCCCGGCCGCGGGTGCGTAAAGAGCGAGGCAACGGACGAATTCGAATCGTCACAGATGGCCAATGAAACCACCGGCCAACCTATGGGCGCTGCCGTTTAGTTTTTAAAGGTGGAGAGGGCGGGGTTTACACCCGCATGAGCAGATTCGCATAACCCAACTGCGGTCGGCTCTGTTATCCAGAGCAAGGTGGGTGCGTTGGGAAAAGGCGCGCTAACGCCTGTCCGCCGTCTTATATTTTAGACGACCTCTCCCAAAGTGAAGGGGGCGGGACTCACACCCGCAGCTCCGAGCTTATCCAGATAACCCAACGCGAGCGGCTCGGTTGCCCAAGCAAGGTGGTGCGCTGGAGTCACGGCGCTTTAATAATTAAGCTACCCCTCCTAAAATGGTCGTCTCGAAGGGAATCGAACCCCCACTTCTCGGTTCGNAGCCGAGTGGTCTGTCCATTAACATACGAGACGATGACTATCCTAAAGTAGCTGCAGATGGGNTCGAACCATCGACCTCCGGGTTATCGACCCAGCGCTCTACCGACTGAGCTATACGGCTATAAATAATGGAGAGGGCGGGGTTTACACCCGCATTAACAGCCTGAAGGTAACCCAACATCGATCGGCTCAGGGAACCCGAGCAAGGTGGGTGCATTGGGAAATGCGGTTTAACCGCAGCTGTTGTCTTAGTTTTAGACGACCTCTCCGAAAGGTGAAGGGGGCGGGACTTACACCCGCAGCTCCGAGTTTCCAGGTAACCCAACGCGAGCGGCTCGGTGACCCAAGCAAGTTGGTGCGCTGGATATTTTCGCGGCGCTTTGATGATTAAGCTACCCCTTCGAGAGGCTTGAACTTTCCGGGACGGACGTCGCCCCAGACGATTTTTTAAATGGCGGAGATAACGGGATTCGAACCCGTGTTGGCCGTGAGACAGAGGGCCATGTTAACCACTACATCATACCTCCTGAAATGGCGGGGCTTAGGGGAGTCGAACCGCTGCGCTCCGGTCGACTGCCGGGCATACTAACCGCTATACGATACCCCAAAATGGTCAGAAAAATGGGCTTCGATCCCACGACCTCGTGCACCCCGAGCACGCGCTCTACCGACTGAGCTATTTCCTGATAAATGACGCGCCCGAAGGCGCAGAAAGGTGGTCACCCATGGAGGACTTGAACCTCCACCCTCTCGGTCCCAAACCGAGCGCGATACCATTACGCTAATGAGTGCTAAACCAGGTTGTGCCTGGAGGATTCGAGCAAGGATTTGCCGTCGGGATATTGCCGATGAACCGGTTGCCCGGATNGCCACGCTTACGCGCATCAGCTGCGATTTTCCATTGCCTGTTGGTGTNGATAACCGNCGACGTTCGGCTCAAAAGGGTGTAAGCGATAGGATTTCGATAACCAATGACCCGTTCAGCCCGATGATCAGGAAAAGGATAGGGTTGGATTCGGAGTAATCCGACCTGGCCACTAACTTAGGCTACGCTTGCAGAAATGGTAATGTCCGCGGAACTTGCATCCACATCTGCTGGGTCAGCGCCCCAGCCGTGCTACTCCTTGCACTAGGACAAATGGAACCCTCGGGAGGAATCGAACCCCANCCTTGGCCGGCTCAGAACCGACCTCAACGCCTTGCGCGAGGATGTATGAATGATCGGCAGGGCTGGAATCGAACCAGCTCTGCGTAAACGCGACAGGTTTACAACCCGCCAGTCCACCATGGACAATACTACCGATGAAAAAGGGCCATAAGCCGGATCCGCCGCGCACCGCCAACCGGCTCTGAAGCAAAGTTGGGAATGGCGCACAACGGACCCGGGTGAACCGACGGAGTGAGCGCTCCGCCTGGTTCTGGTCCGGACTTAAAGAAATGGCAGAAGTTGCAGGAGTTGAACCCGCGCCCGCTGGGTCAGCGCCAGCGATGCTACCGTAACACTTAACTTCTATAAAAGAGATTTGAGCAAGGTGACAGAGAAAGGAGTGGGCTTGCGCCCAACATATGGAGTGTGTTGGTAACCTTCCTCAATTCGGCTCAAAAAGGGTGCAAGCGATAGGATTCGGGTATTACCCGGCCCTGCCTCTAACTTGGGCTACGCTTGCATAAATGGTAAAGTCCGCGGAACTTGCATCCGCACCTACTGGGTCAGCGCCAGCCGTGCTACTTCTTGCACTAGGACAAATTGATACCGCCGATGGGACTCGAACCCATACCAGCCGAGCCAAAGTCGGCTATCCTACCGTTAGACGACAGCGGTGGTCTGCCCCGGACGCAGACGCGCCACGAGAGAAGCCCGATGGCTTCGAAATCCGCTTGGCCGGCGAAGGCTGGTCCGGAAGACATCGCGAAACACAATGGGCAAGGTAAGTGGGAAGGGATTCCAAATAACCCTTCCTCGACGGCCCAAAGTGCATTTACCTAGAAACCGGCGCCGATGGCGCGTATTCCCGGCGTGCCCCAACTGGTTGGACCAGGTGATGGACTGAAAATTGATCCCTGGGGGTTAGTGATCCGGTAGCTCGCTGTTTTTGCGGCCTCCGGGTACCCCCAGGGTTTTGTACTTCGTTTGACTGAGAAAGATCGTGCCGATACGTTGTCTGACCGTTTTAAGGGCCTCGCTGATTAGGCGGTGACAGGGTGTCGACTGCATGCTTGGGAACATGAAGAGGCGGGGGTTAGTTACAAGCACGAAAGGTGGAAGCATCGGACTGTTATCATTTAAGTCATTGACTATCAACGAAATTTAACTTCAAAATGTTTAGCCAAACCTCTCACTTCCCTGCCTTGGTGCCGGTTTCGGACATGAGATAGGCCAAGAGGTCGCGCTGCTGCTCGGGGGAAAAGGCCTGCAGGAGGGCTTCGGGCATCAACGAAATGGGCAGGGTTTCGCGCTTCACGATATCGGTCTTATCGAGCGTGGTTTCTTGGCCAATCGAACGCAGCGTGAGCGTGCGCTCCGTCTGCGCACCAACGATGCCACTGAGGACACGTCCGTCTTTCATGGTGATGGTGTTGAGGTAATACGCAGCGTCCACGACGGCGTTCGGATCCACAATATTTTGCAGTAAGTAATCAAGATTGCGGCGTCCGCTCCCAGTGAGGTCCGGTCCAATCGCGCCGCCTTCCCCAAAGAGTTTATGGCACTGCCCACACACGCCCGCATAGAGGGCCCTGCCCTGCGCGATATCCGCCTTCGCTAAAAAGTCCGCAGTGTGACGCGCCTTGAGCGACGCGATGAGTTGAAGCTTATCTGCCGGGGTCTCGCGCGCTTCGCCCCATACAGCCACGAGCTGCGCCGTAAGCTTAGCGTTATTGAAGCCACGAATCTGTCGCGCCGCGGCCGACCCAAGGTCTGACTTCGCTACTTTACCTTCCGCCATCGCACCGAGGAGTTCGCTGGCAAACTTCGGCCGTGAGACAAGTGCCATGATGGCCTGCGGGCGCTCATGCGGGTAAAGCTGCGGATACCGGGCGAGGATCTTCTTCGCGACGGCGGGGTCATCGAACTTCGTGAGGCCTTGAATGGCTTCCATGGCGACGCCACGTACGGAAAGGAGTTTCTCGCAATCGGCCCGGAGGTTCCCGTCGTTGGCCTCGATGAGTGCGAGCAAAGCGACCCGGCGCTGCTCAGTGAGAGCTTTATCATCCAAGGCTATCTTCCGCACGGCTTCCAAAGCCAAGCCATCACCAAACAATACGCTGAGCTGGCGGACAGCGTCGATGGCGGGGACGTCCGACGGCGGAATCGACGCGACGAACTTATCCCACGCGGCGGGCTTCTTCGCCTTACGCCAACCTTTGAGTCCATCCGCCAGGCCAGCCACGAGCGGCCCATGGCCGTCAGGCATGTCGGCAGCCCCCGCCAAGAGGTCGTTCAAGGGTTCTGGTTCCTTATCCGAGGCTTCGGCGAGTCGGCGTGCAATGAGTTTACTAACCTGTGGTACGCGACAGACGTGCGCCACATCGACCAAGGCTGGGAGCGAGAGCTCGCGGATACCGGTCCAAACGAGGAGCGGGAGGTTATGATCCGTGCTGTCCTGCTCGTAGCGGAGTAGGTGCTGGGCCACGAGCGCACGGATCGGCGGAGTGAGGTGCGGGAGGGATGAAGCGAGAGCGAGTCGAACGCGCTGACCGCGCGGCTGGCTCGCCAGTTGGAGTAAGGCGGTCTCCTGTTCTTCACAGGTCGGGATGAACCCGAAGTGATTCGCATACTTGGTCAGGGAGTTATTACGACGAACCAAGGGCTCGGTAAGCTCTCGCTCAATCAAGCGGGCCAAAACGTCGGGACGTTTCTCGGCGATCACCGCGGCGGGCGAGTAATGTGCCTGATGCTGTGCCGCAAAAGGGCTATCGCCCTGCTTCGTGGATGCCAGCGCTAGGAGTGTCGAATGCGCATTGAGCGCGAGGACGGGGTCGGCTTCGGCGGCGAGCTTCTCCCAGGCGGGGATACCGGACGATAGGTCTTGGCCCTTCCACGCGCGCTCACGGAGTTCCCAGCGGGCCATACGAACGAGCCATTCATTACGGCTGCGCTGTAACTCGACGAGCTGGGCCGGTGTGGCCTTCGTTAAGTCGATATTCGGCGGCTGGGGCGCACCGTAGGCGACCTTATAGATACGTCCGCTGGTCCGGTGAATGCCATCTTCCTCGTGACACTCCCCAATATCGCTCCAGTCCAGAATCGTCACCGCGCCGTCTGGGCCTTGGCTGAGCTCGATGCCACGGAACCAAGGATCGTCCGACTTCAAAATATCGGGCTGGTGCTTCATCACCAAGGCGCTGCCCACCCGCTCGATGGCTTCGACGTTCACGCGCCGGCCATGCATATTAAGGGTCATGAGTTTATCGCGGTACGCGGTCGGCCAGTTATCACCCTGATAAATCATCATCCCGACGTGCGCGTGGCCGCCACCAAAGTCATCCGCGCCACCGCGGCCACCGTCGGCATCGTTCCACTTCTTGCCCGTATTCCAGTGGTAGTGGTCGGCCTGCTGGTCGATGAGTTCGTACACAAATGGATACGGGTCTTCGCCATGCATCCGCTTAAAATGCGCACCATGAATACCCTGCCAGCCATGCCCGATCACGGTGTTGATGAACAATAGCTCGTGATGCTTAGTCCAATCGGAACCCCAAGGGTTCGTCGTGCCGTGGCAGTAGGGCTCGAAGATTTTCTTGATCGGGTGATAACGCCACAGGCCACCCGCGGTAGGCTGACGTTTTTCCTTCTCCACGCCGGGGACATCAATCCACGAGGTGCTGGAAATGCCGACGCGACCGTAGAGCCACCCATCGGGACCCCACTTGAGTCCGTTGGCAAAGGTGTGGCGGCTGGCGGCCGTCGTGCTGAACCCATCGAGGATGACTTGGGGCGGACCCGCGGGCTTATCGCCATCCATCGGAATAAAGAGCAGGTTCGGCGGGCACATCGCCCACACGCCACCCAAGCCGCGCTCGATGCTGGTCAGCATCTGCACGTCTTCCGTCACGACCGTACGTTTATCGAACTTCCCGTCGTGGTCGGCGTCCTCGAGGATGATAATCCGATCGCGGAGCTTCAGGTCGAAGCGTTCCTTGCCGTCGGCATATGTGTAGTTCTCCGCAATCCATAAGCGGCCACGTTCGTCCCAACAAAGGGCGATAGGCTGACGGACGTCGGGCTCAGCGGCGAAGAGCGTGGCGCGAAAGCCTTCGGGCAGGTGCAGCTTAGTCAGGGCATCCGCTGACTTCAGCAATGGGGTGGTCTCTGGCTGATTATTACGCGGCTCGGGAAACGCCGCCGCCCCCAGAGATAGGGCAAAGAGTAAAGTAAAGGGGCGGGCATCCATCGGGGTCTGGGTTACCGACCACACTGCGGGGCGAAGGTTCCGAGTCGACCCCGCAAGTACTGCCGACGCTTAGAACCCGCGGACAATCTGCGCGTAAACGTCGGTCGAGGCCATCTGTGCTGGGAGGCTGGCGTCGCGCGCGGCGATACAGACGGGCCAGTCGAGTGGGTCCTCCGGCAAACGGCCATGCGAACCTTTCACGAGCGAGGCGTCTTGGGAGACGACTTCCATGAGTGCCTTAAAGCCGAGGGTCTTCTTGAGCAGGAACCAGGCAATGGTGAGCATCGGGAAGCGAATCTTCGGGTCGATGAAGAGCTCAACGGGGTCGTAGCCAGGCTTGCGGTGGATATCGATGGTGCGCGCGTAGTCGGGATCGCCCTCGCCTTCTTCCCACCAGTAATACGAGAACCAGCTATGGTTGTCGGAGACGACGACAAAGTCGCCGCTACGGACGTGCTTGATGCCGACGGCGGCTTGCGCGTCGGCGTCGAGCACCTGCGCGACGCCCGGCGTGGCGAGGAGGACCTTGCGGACTTCTTCGCGGATCGATGGGTCGAGGACGACGACGTGCGCGACCTGGTGGTCAACGACGGCGAAGGCTTTGGAATTAAAGACGTCGAGAGTCTCCGAACCAGACTCTTGCTTCAGTTCAAGCCAAGCGTGCTGACGCAGGACCTTGTTCAGCGGGACGGCCCGATCGACGGCGGTGATGGCGTATTCAGAGACGATGACGACATCCACGCCGCGTGCTTCGAGGAAATCGGCCAAGTCCCCGACGAGTGTATCGACGTCACGACGAGCGGTATCACTGCGCGGGTCCGTCGGCCCAAAGCGCTGCAGGTCGTAGTCGAGGTGCGGGAGGTAGACGAGGTTGAGGTCCGGCTGCTCATGCTCCTCAATCCAGCGGGCCGAGGCGGCAATCCACTGCGTGGACGGTAAGCCAGCGCGCGGGCCCCAAAACTATGGAACGGGAAATCGCCAAGGTCGCGCTTGAGCAGCTCGCGATAGCGCTGCGGATAGCTGGCGATGTCGAAGATTTTTCCGCCGTTGGACTTGTAGACCGGACGCGGGGTCACGGAGATGTCCGCATTCGTCCCCATGTTATACCACCAGAAGAGGTTCGCGACCTTGAGCTTCGGGTTCTTGGCGTGGAGTTCGTCCCAAACTTTCGGGGCGCCAACCACGCGGTTGGATTGCTTCCAGAACTGCACTTCACTGAGGGTGCGGTCATACCAACCATTGCCGACGATGCCGTGCACGGAAGGCGTCTGGCCCGTGAGGTAATCAGACTGCGCCGTACAGGTGACAGCGGGGAACGCGGGGCGGACTTTCGCAACGGAGCCCTTCGCGGCGCGGGCGGCCAAGCGTGGCATCACACCTGACGAGAGGTCGCGGGCGGAGAGGCCGACGACGTTCAGGACCGCGCGGCGCATGTCTGCTGGTCGCGCACGCGCAGTTCATCGGTCGCGCGGCGGACGATGGCGGTGGCCATTTCATGGACTTGGATCGACTTACCGATTGCCGTCGGTAAGACGAGCGTGAGCTGACCGCCGAGGTGTTCGCGGAACTCCTCGAGGCCGGCGAGCATCGGGGCGCCACCGTCGAGGTGCATCTCCGGCGCATAGGTCCGGAAGCCGAGGGCGGTGAGNAAATTCAAGGTGCGCTCGGCTTCTTCCTGGCCGAAATACCCNAGGTCNCGGGCGCACAGGATGTCCAAGGCCAAGCCNACAGCAACNGCCTCGCCGTGCGTGAGGCGATGGTTCGTCATCGANTCGAGCTTGTGCGCTGCCCAATGGCCGAGGTCGAGCGGACGGGCGCTGCCGAGTTCGAAGGGGTCGCCATTGCCAGCGATGTGGCGGGCGTGCAGTTCAGCCGAGCGGCGGACGGCGCGGCCGATGGCCGGAATGTCGCCAGCGGCAAGCATCGTAGATTCCTTCTCGAGGTTGCTGAAGAAGACCGGATCCTTGAGGAGCGAAACCTTCACGGCTTCGACGAGGCCATCGCGCAGGCCACGGGCGTCGAGGGAGGCCAAGAGGCCAAGGTCGTTCACCACCGCGGCGGGGACGACGAAGGCACCGGTGAAGTTCTTCTTCCCAAAAGTGTTGATACCGTTCTTCACGCCAACGCCGGCATCGCCTTGGCCGAGGGTCGTGGTGGGCATGCGCACGAGACGAACGCCACGGTGGGCGGTGGCCGCGGCGAAACCAACGGCATCGAGGAACGCACCGCCGCCGATGGCGAGGACGTAGGAGTGACGGCAGATCTTGTCGGCTTCGATGGCGGCGAGCGCCGCTTTGACGACGGCCGAGTCCTTCTTGGCGGCTTCACCGCCGGTCAGCACCAGCGGCGTCCGGGTGAAGTGAACACCCATGGCCTTGCCGTACGCGGTGATCTCCGCGACAAAGCTGGGACGGGCGGAGGCGAGGCCCGAATCGACGATCGGGATCACCTTGGCCCCAGCGAAGAGGTCGGCCAAGACGCGGTTGCCAGACGCGAACGCATGCTCCGTAAAGAAGATGCGGTGGCGGTAGGTTACCGAGAATTCGAGGTCAAGGGAGTCGTCCATAGCCCTGGGGGAGGGGTTATCAGAGCCCTTACGACCCCTGCGGGCAAGCCCTGTTCCCTGCCGCCTACTGTCAATTTCCGCCAAAAAGCCTTAAGTCTGCGGAATCCAGCGACGGAACAGCAACGTCAGGCCAAAGCAGACGAGCGGACCGAAGACGGCCAGGCCCAACATCGGATACCAGTTCGCGACTGCCGCTAGGTGCCTTTCGCTGAGCTCACCTGCGCTTTGGAGCGCATAGACGATGTAAGCAAAGCCGAGAACGGACGAGAGGAGCAGATAGTCCAGCATCGGGAAGGCCGCCAAGCGGTCGGACACCCGCCCCGGGACGCCTGCCGGCAAAGGGTGGCGGCGATCGGAGAACCAAATCCAAGCCATATAGAGCAGACAAATGGGTAGGACGAAAATCGACCCCATGCTAAGTCCATACAAGACGAGTACCGCTGGATAAGGCACCAAGTAGATGACCCACGAAGTCCAAGCGGGCGGGTTGGAATCCGTCGCCTCGTGGCGCGCGACCCAGGTGAGCGTGAAGGTCAAGAGCCACAAGGTAAAGGAACACAGCAGGACGAACGTCCAACCAGGCCAACCCAAGCTATCGAGAGAGACGCCCGCCACCACGAGGCCGAGGATGGGCAGTAAGGCGCGACACAAGCCCATGACGACCGGAGCCCAGACGACGCCTTTGTGCCAACGGTTATAGACGAGTACGGCCGCGACTAAGAGGCCCGCCACCAAGACTACTTCGCCTGCATAGTTATTATTACGTTCGTCGCTACCGAGCGGAAAGGACCGCGCATGCAGGATGCGAATCGCCACGGCACCGACAGCGCCCGCCAGCAGCAGCGAGAACCCCACCAGATAAGCGGTGTCAGCGGAAACTTGGCCGGAAGGAATCGGACGCGTGGGGCGATGTTGCGCATCCCAGGCAGCATCGAACACATCGTTGAGAATCATCCCGCCGACGTAGATCGCCGAGACGGCGAGGAGCAGCCACGGCAACGGCCACCAAGCGACTTCAGTGGAAGGTCCGTCCGTTAAGCCGAACAGTAATACGTTAGTCTTACTCGACCAATAGGCACCCAGCAACCAACCCGCCATCGTCGAGGACCAGACAGTCGGTAGGTTTGAGCCGCGGGAGAGGATGAGCCAAGGGCGCAGGTTCATGCAGAAATCAAAGCGGCTTCACGCCGGCCTTGGCGAGTTCGGCGAGGGTCCAGCGGTATTCGGCGGC
>JGI25912J50252_10000400_pt1 | contig 13610 bp, 12 predicted proteins | sample LauGreSBDMM110DD_2_FD_50252 | JGI IMG/M metagenome (IMG submission 50252)
GGCGGTGGTGGCGGTCGTCGCGAAGGCGCCGGCAGCGGTGCTCGTCAAAACAGCGGCCCCTCAGGCCGTAACGACTATTGAACGCTTCTTAGCGATTCGCTAAAGCAAAAAGGGCTTGAAATATCAAGCCCTTTTTTTATGGGCGCTGCGTTGGGACCAGCAAGGCTTTAACCCGTCCTTGTAAAACAAAGCGCTGATTNAGGTTGTCTGCCTTGANGTTTTGCCCTTCGAAGCGGTTTTCTCCACGCTCAATTTTGACTGGCGCATAGGTAAGCAATTTATCGGTGTTCGCAAACAAATGAATAAACTCACTGCGCAAAGTCATATCGGGGTCCTTGTCTGACAAGCCCTGTTTGTGCACCACGGCTTGGCCCATGAGTTGTATTTCAGACCCATCCTCGTTCGACAAAGATCGCTTTGCAACTGCGGTGGTTATTCGACCGGAAAGCGATATCGACTGAACCACCGGTTGTTCAATCAAGTTGGTCAAGGTATCGGGGTAGTGCGCCGAGGTACGCCCCTGTAAGAAAGATTTCAATTTTCCTTGCAAAGAATACGTCTTCAAAATGAAATCGCTTGCAAAGTAATCGGGCTCCTGAGAAGGGGGGGCCGCAATCTGACTGGGTGTTGCCTGGGGTGCGTTGCGCAGCAGCCAAACACTGGCCCATAGCAACATGGCCAATATCAGCATGGGAATGAATGCGCTTGTTTTTTCTAGTCTCTTGCGCCAAACCGACGCGGGCAACGGCGAGGCAAGACGAGGCAAATTATTCACAACAAAGCGTCTTTCAAAACTGCTTCATACGCGTCCCTCGCCTGCAACAACAAGTCGCAAACCTCACGAACTGCGCCATGACCTGCGGCTTTGGAGGTGACCCAATCGACGCGGGATAAAACCTCGGCATGCGCTAGAGGCGGGGCACAGGAAAAGGCGGCGGGTATGAGCATGGCCAAGTCTGGCCAATCGTCGCCCATGGCGGCCACTTGCGACCAATTCAGCCCCAAAGTTTGCAATAAAGCATCCGCGGCTGCTCTCTTGTTATGAACCCCCGCATAAACATGGTCAATGCCTAAGTCTGACAAGCGCTTACGCAAAGCGGTGCTGTCGCGCCCCGAGATGATGCCAACATGGATACCGATACTCTGTATCAATTTCAATCCATGCCCATCCAATGTATTGAAACGCTTGGTTTGTTCGCCGCTTTCGCTGTAAGTCAAGCCGCCGTCGGTCAGGACCCCGTCAACATCCAGCAGCAGCAGCTTGACCGCGCCTGCTTTTTTTAAAATTTCAGGTGACAGACTGGGAAATACAGACATCAAATCACCTTGGCCCGCATCAAGTCGTTGCTGTTGAGCGCTCCACACAAATGCTGTTGTTGATCGACCACCAAAAGACTGGTGATGCGCTTTTGCTCCATTAGCTGTGCAGCTTCAGCGGCCAAGGCATTTGCATGGATGGTTGTGGGTTGGGGCTTCATCACATCTTGTGCCAGCAAAGAACGCGCATCGACACCTTTTTCAATCAAGCGACGCAAGTCCCCGTCTGTGAAGATTCCCAACAGCAGGCCTTGCTCGTCGACGATGGCTGAAATACCCAAACCTTTTCGGCTCATTTCGCGCATCAAATCAGAAAAGGCCGTGAGCGGCGTCACGCTGGGTATGGCGTCTGCTGTTCGCATCACATCAGACACATGGGTGAGCAACCGTCGCCCCAAGCTGCCGCCTGGGTGTGAGCGGGCAAAGTCGGTGGATTTAAAACCGCGCGCATCAAGTACCGCCACCGCCAATGCGTCGCCCAAGGCCAACTGTGCTGTGGTGCTGGCGGTAGGCGCCAAGTTCATTGGACAGGCTTCTTTTTCGACAGCACTGTCGAGCACGATATGGGCGTGCTGAGCCAAAGACGATTGCGCATTACCTGTTACAGCAATCAAGACAATGCCTTGGCGCTTGATCATGGGCAAAATAGCCGACAACTCTTGGCTCTCGCCGCTGTTGGAGAGAGCCAGCACCACATCATCTTGGGTGACCATGCCCCAATCGCCGTGGCTGGCCTCGCCTGGGTGTACAAAAAATGCTGGCGTTCCTGTCGAGGCCAAAGTGGCAGCAATTTTTCTGCCGATGTGGCCACTTTTTCCCATGCCCATGACCACCACCCGCCCACGCACAGCCAATAAAGCCTGCACTGCTTTAAGAAAGTCAGTACCAAGGCGCGTCTTTAAAGCCAATATTGCGTCTGCCTCTATGGACAGGGTAAGGGCTGCCAAAGCCAAGGCTTTTTCGGCCTGTTCAGTGGAAAATTCATTCATAGGGCTCATTATGCTGTGCGTTATTTGCCGATGCAAAAACTTGAAAATATTTCGCCAAGCAAGTCGTCGGCGCTCATCGTGCCCGTGAGAGAGGACAACTGCTGCTGTGCGCAGCGCAATTCTTCGGCCAATAAGTCCAAAGCAGGAACCGACTCTTGCAAACAGGCCAAGGCTTGTGCGGTATGCGCTTGCACCTTCTGCAAGGCTTGCACATGCCTGGCCCGCGCTGAAAATACCCCCTCTTGGTGAGCACCTTGCCAGCCAACACTTTGCAACAAGGCTGTTTTAAATTCTTGCAAACCCTTGCCCGTCTTGGCCGAAATAAAAATCGCGTTTTCATGCTGTAAGTGGCTATGATTTTGATCGACAAGATCGGCTTTATTGAAAACATGCAGCACCATGCTGTTGGCCTGCTTGCGCAGCACCACTTCGGCTGTTAACTCATTTTGCTTTTGCACATAAGCCGCTTCTTGCTGGCGCGTCAAATCATGCAAGAGCACCACCACCTCCGCGTCGCCGACCTGCGCCCAAGCCCTTGCTATGCCTATGGTTTCAACCTCATCCAGGCTTTCCCCTTGACGTAAGCCTGCCGTGTCGACCACATGCACAGGTACGCCCTCAATGGCAATTTCTTGTGTCAGCACATCGCGCGTGGTGCCGGCCACCGGGGTCACAATCGCCACCTCTTGTCCGGTCAAAGGCATTTAACAGCGAGCTCTTACCGGCATTGGGCTGGCCGGCGATCACCAATTTCATGCCGTCTCTTAGCAAAGCGCCTTGTTGTGCTTTTTCGCACAAAGGCCCAGCGCTTGGGTGATGCGCACAAGTTGTCCGCCCACATCGGCTTGGGTCACAAAATCGATGTCTTCTTCTGGAAAATCTAAACTCGCCTCAACCAAGATGCGTAAGCGCATCAGCTGATCTTGAATGTGCGCAACCTGTTGCGAGAACTCACCCGCCAAGGAACGGCCCGCCCCCCTCACGGCGGCCTGGGTTTGCGCATCTATCAGGTCGGCGACTGCCTCGGCTTGTGCCAAGTCCATTTTGTGATTTAAAAAAGCGCGCTGGGTAAATTCACCTGGCATGGCTCTGCGCAAGCCGGGCAAGTGTGTTGGCTCTTGCGCGGCAAACGCCAAACATCTGTCGAGCAGCATAGACAAAACAACCGGCCCGCCATGGCCTTGAAGCTCTAAAACATCTTCACCGGTGTAACTGTGTGGGCTTGGAAAAAATAAAGCTAAAACCTGATCCAACACCTGGCCATGTGCATCTTTTAACAAGATCAAGTGCGCGCGTCTGGGTTCTAGCGTTTGTTGGCAAAGTGCGTTGGCGAAATTTTGCAAACCCAAGCCGCTGATGCGAAGCACACCTACAGCACCCTTGCCAGGTGCTGTGGCAATGGCGATGATGGGTGCATCGCGCTCGCTGAACATTGCTTAATTTATAACGCCAAGCTGTTTGTTAATCATCCACTGTTGGGCAATCGACAAAATATTGTTGGACAACCAATACAGCACCAAACCGGATGGGAAAAAGAAAAACATCACGCTAAAAGCCAAGGGCATGATCCACATCAGCTTGGCTTGAATCGGGTCGGGTGGGGTGGGATTGAGCCACGTCTGCACCAGCGAAGTTGCCGTCATCAAAATAGGCAATAAGCCTATGGGGACACCAAACCAAATACCAAATGCGGTGTCTGGTGCGGCCAAGTCATGTATCCATCCCACCCACGGCGCGTTGCGCATTTCAACTGAAGACAATAAGACCCAGTAAAGAGCAATAAAAAATGGAATTTGTACCGCTATAGGTAAACATCCGCCCAAGGGATTGACTTTTTCTTCGCGGTAAATTTTCATCATCTCGGTTTGCATTTGCTGTGGGTTGTCTTTCAAGCGCTCGCGCATTTCCATAATCTTGGGATTGATCGCTTTCATCTTCCCCATGCTTTTGTAGGCCTGTGAATTCAACCAGTAAAAGGCGAGCTTGAGCAAAACCACCAAGGCAACAATCGACCAACCCCAGTTGCTGATGTGCTTGTTTAACTCGTAGAGCAACCAATACAGTGGCTTAGACAAAATCGTGAGAAATCCGTAGTCTTTCACCAACTCCAGGCCTGGGTAAATGTTCTCCAGTGTTTTCTCTTCTTGGGGTCCTACAAACAATTTCACTTGGTGTGTCTGTTTGCTCTCATTGGCCTGCGCAGACAAGGGTACGACCATGCCAACTGAATAAAGATTGTTGTCGATTTTTCTTGCATATAAGTCGCGCGGCTGTGCGTCGTCCATTAACCAAGCCGAGGCAAAGTAGTGCTGCACCATCGCCACATAGCCGAGATCGGATTTTTTTTCAAAATCAGCCTTGTCTTTTTCTATGTCTGAAAACTCGATTTTTTGGTATTTTTTTGCGTTTGTGTAAACCGCAGGTCCCGTGAAGGTAGAGTAAAAAGCAGACTCTCCCTCGGGCTTATTGCCATCTCGCACAAGTTGTACATAGACTTGGGGCGAAATACTTTGTCCCGACTGGTTCACAATTTCGTGTTGAACTAACAGCAAATAGCTGTTTTTATTCACGGTGTAGGTTTTGATGAGCTTGACGCCGCCTGAAATGTCTGACTCAAAGCGCAAAAGCAAGCTGTCTTCGCCCTCTTTGAAGTTGGGCGCGCTTGTGAGACGCATAGGTGTTTGATGGCTTGGCCAGCTAGCGCCTGCCGGCGCGCCGACCAAGCCGGTCTGCGCCAAATACATACGTTCTTTAGAGCTGTCCATCAGCAGCACATTGCTGCCAGGGCGAAGCACATCTTTGTGCTTGAGTAACTCTACTCGCGCGAGACTTGCGCCACGGGTATCAAAACTCAATTTCAAAACATCGGTTTGAACTTCTACGATTTCACTGGCCAAAGACGGCGTGTTTGTGGCGCGCTCAGTAGGCAAACCCGACAGCACATCGCCTGTCGCAGGGCTTGGCGTGGCACTGGGTGTGGGGCTGGACCCAGGCGTGGCCGCTGTCACCGCAGGTGGGGTGGCGCTTGGGAAAAAAGTGGGGCGATTGCCGTTATGCAATTGCCACTGGTCCCACAGCATGACCAATGAAAACCCAAAAACAACCCAAAGAATGGTGCGGCGAATATCGTTCATGGTGAGTCTGCAATCGAGGTCGAAGAGGTTGATAAAGTCGTGCTTTGGCCGCTCGCTGAGGGGGTCACGGGAACGGGGTCATAGCCCCCGTCACACCATGGGTGGCAACGAGATAAGCGGCGCAGCGTTAAAAAACTTCCCTTGGCCGCGCCGTGATGGTGTAGCGCGTCTAAGGCATAGGCTGAACAGCTTGGCGTGAATCGACAAGCAGATCCCAGCCAAGGGCTGAGCATGAGGCGATAGCCTTTAACCAGCAAAACCAAAAGTCGCTGCATCATGGCGCAAGCATATGTTGCAGCAGTTGATTCAATTCGGTTCTGACCGCGATGCGTAAGCGCAGCGAGCTTGCGCTGATAAAACTTTGCTTATCGAAGCTTTTTCGCAATCGGATCACTCGGTCTGCATCAGGTAGGTGCGCCCATTGTTCTGGGCCTAATGCATAAATTTGCCGCTTGATGAGATTGCGCGTCACGGCTTTGCGGGCCCAGCGCTTGGGTACCACTGCGCCAATGCGGCTGGCTGTCGTGCTATGTTGCTGATGCAAGGCGAAATGCGAGGTACGCGCAACAATGCCCGCAGCCATCACAGCATCGAAATCGGCGCGCAATGTCAGTTTGTCCACGAGAGGAGACAAGTGGCGCTGTAACCAAGCAACAAACGCTTAAACAGCTAAGCGTTTGCGGCCTTTGGCACGACGCGCATTGATCACAGCGCGTCCTCCACGGGTTTTCATGCGCACCAAAAAGCCATGGGTGCGCGCGCGGCGGGTTTTAGAAGGTTGGTAGGTGCGTTTCATTTGAAGTCACTAAATGCGTCGAGGAAACCTTGCATTATCCCTCAACTCAAGGTCTTCACCAAGCTTTCTTCATGTAAAGCAAGAAGAAGTTGAAGATTAACGATTTATTTTTTCTCGCCTGTGGATAAATTTTTGATAAAGGGGCTTCACAAGCGCTTAAACTATTTGTTATCCACACATTGGTTATAAATTGAATACGCCGCCTCCTCCACAGACCACAGCAAGACGCTTTGCCCGATGCCGGCCATGCGTTGTGGCAGGCTTGCGTAGACCAATTGGCGCAAGAATTGCCCGAACAACAGTTCAATACTTGGATAAAACCACTGAATGCCAGCTTATCCGAAGATTTCTCGCGCATCCATATTGAAGTGGCGAATCGTTTTAAATTGGACTGGATCCGCGCCCAATACGCAGGGCGTCTGTCTGCGCTTTTGCAGCAAATCTATGGCCAACCTATACAAATTGATTTTTTGCTTGCCACCAAAGAAATGCCGCAACGCGCGGCCGCGCCCCGCGCCCTGATGGAGCCCGAGGACTTGGGCGCATCCTCAGGATCAGCCAGCGATGCCATCAGCAACGGTTTTAAAAACCGGATCAACACCAGTCTTTGTTTTGATAATTTGGTTGAAGGCACCGCCAACCGCATGGCTCGCGCCGCTGCTATGCATGTGGCCAATGTGCCAGGACAACTTTACAACCCTTTGTTTATTTATGGTGGCGTCGGTTTGGGTAAAACCCATTTGATGCATGCGGTGGGCAATCAGTTGCTGCTGAATCGCCCAGACGCCAAGGTTTTGTATATACACGCAGAGCAGTTTGTGTCTGATGTTGTCAAAGCCTATCAACGCAAAACATTTGATGAGTTCAAGCACTATTACCATTCCCTGGATTTGCTGCTGATCGACGATGTGCAGTTTTTTGCCAATAAAGACCGCACACAAGAAGAGTTTTTCAACGCTTTTGAGGCTTTGCTAACCAAAAAGTCCCATATTGTCATGACCAGCGATACCTATCCCAAAGGCTTGGCTGATATCCATGAACGTGGTCTCGCGATTTGATTCTGGTTTAACAGTTGCCATAGAACCGCCCGAGCTCGAAATGCGGGTGGCTATTTTGATTGCCAAAGCTCGCAGCGAAGGAGCCGACATGCCCGAAGAAGTTGCTTTTTTCGTAGCGAAAAATGTGCGCTCCAATGTGCGTGAGTTAGAAGGCGCTCTGCGAAAAATTTTGGCGTACTCGCGGTTTAACCAAAAAGAAGTCTCAATTCAGCTCGCCAGAGACGCACTGCGTGATCTTTTGTCTATTCAAAATCGTCAAATTTCGGTTGAAAATATACAAAAAACCGTGGCAGACTACTACAAAATCAAAGTGGCGGACATGTATTCCAAAAAACGCCCTGCCTCTATTGCCAGACCGCGTCAAATTGCCATGTATTTGGCCAAAGAACTCACCCAAAAAAGCTTGCCCGAAATAGGTGAACTGTTTGGTGGACGCGACCACACCACGTTTTACATGCGGTCAGAAAAATTTCGGGTGAACGACAAACATTGAGTGAGCTCAATCAGCAGTTGCATGTACTTGAACAAACCCTGAAAGGATAATACCAATGGCTTATCTTGCAAACCCTGTGCACAGTTTTCGCATAAACTTCGGGTTATCCACAGACCAAGACAGATTGGGAAAGTTATCCCCTTTTGACTTACCCACTGCAGCCTTGTTTCACACATGGTTCAAAGGTCATCAAGTTGTTGAAATAAAGGTGGAAAATACGGTTTTCCACAGATGAAGCCGTCCCTTATCTACTACAACTATTGATATATAAAGATTTTAAAGAAGAGGATGACATGATTGTTTTGAAAGCGAGTCAAGAAAATATAGTTGCTGCTTTGCAATCGGTGGTCGGTATTGTGGAGAGGCGTCACACCTTGCCTATTTTGGCCAATGTGATGATTCAAAAAACGCCTCATGCGATACAACTTACCAGCAGTGATTTGGAAATTCAAATTCGCACCGAAGCCGATTTGGGTGGCGACAATTCAAACTTCACGACCACTGTGGGCGCGCGTAAATTGATGGATATTTTGCGCTCCATGCCAAACGATCAAATGGTCAGTTTGGAGTCTCAGCAAAATAAACTGATCCTCAAAAGTGGCAAGAGTCGTTTTACTTTGCAAACCTTGCCTGCGGAAGATTTTCCCTTGGTCCAAGAGTCCCCCAACTTTGGACCCATGTTCAGTGTTCCGCAAAAGACTTTGAAGGAGTTGTTGCATCAGGTGTCTTTTGCCATGGCGGTTCACGACATACGCTATTACTTGAACGGTATTTTGTTTGTGGCAGAAGGCAAGCAGCTCAGTTTGGTCGCTACTGACGGTCACCGCTTGGCCTACACCTCTGCCACATTGGAAGTGGAAGTGCCCAAGCAAGAAGTTATTTTGCCGCGCAAAACCGTTCTTGAATTGCTGCGTTTGCTCAGCGATAAAGAAGGCATGATTGACATGCAATTTGCCAATAACCAAGCCAAGTTCAAGTTTGAAGGCAAAGAATTTGTAACCAAGTTGGTCGAAGGTAAGTTTCCCGATTACAACCGCGTTATCCCCAAAAATCATAAAAATGCAGTCACCTTAGGCCGATTGAGTTTACTCAACACCTTGCAAAGAACCGCCATTTTGACCAGCGATAAATTCAAAGGCGTTCGCATTAATTTAGATACCGGCGTGTTGCGTGTGGCGGCCAGTAACGCCGAACAAGAAGAAGCGATAGATGAAATTGAAATCGACTATGTGGGCGACAGCATAGAAATTGGTTTTAACGTGACTTATTTAATCGATGTACTCACCAATATGTCGCAAGACATGGTGCGTATGGATTTGGCCGACTCCAACAGTTCGGTGTTGGTTACTATGGCTGAAAATCCAAGTTTCAAGTACGTTGTTATGCCCATGCGCATTTAATGCTTTGTATTTTTTTGTGCTTAAAGCACTGTGAATTGAGTTATGAATCCCCTACAAGACTTACCAGAAGACGGTGAAAAGCCATCAATACCTATGGCAGATCAATCCTATGGCGAAAACGCCATTCAAATCCTTGAGGGTTTAGAGGCCGTTCGTAAACGCCCAGGCATGTACATTGGCGACACCTCGGATGGCACGGGCTTGCATCATTTGGTGTTTGAGGTGGTGGATAACTCGATTGATGAGGCCTTGGCGGGCCACTGCGATGACATCGTGGTTACCATTCATTCAGATAACTCCATCAGCGTCACAGACAACGGCCGTGGTATTCCCACGGGCGTGAAGATGGATGACAAGCACGAACCCAAACGCAGCGCTTCAGAAATTGCGCTTACCGAATTGCATGCGGGCGGCAAGTTCAATCAAAACAGCTACAAGGTTTCTGGCGGTTTGCACGGTGTAGGTGTTTCCTGCGTTAATGCATTGTCCAGATGGTTGCGCCTGGTGGTGCGACGTGACGGCAAGGTTCATACCATCGAGTTTGCCAAGGGCTTTGTGCAAAACCGTCTAATTGAATTGGTTGATGGGGTTGAAGTTTCGCCCATGCGAGTTACTGGTGACACTGACAAACGCGGTACCGAGGTGCATTTCTTACCTGACACCGATATTTTTACGCAAAACCATGATTTCCATTATGAAATCTTAAGCAAGCGACTGCGCGAACTCAGTTATTTGAACAATGGTGTGCGTATACGTTTAATGGATGAGCGTACCGGCAAAAACGACGACTACTCGGGTGCGGGCGGTGTGGCGGGTTTTGTGCAGTTCATTAACGCGGGAAAAAAAATTCTTCACCCCAATGCTTTTTATGCCGAGGGCGAGCGCCCTGCAGAAACCTATGGCGGCATCCCTGGTACCCATATTGGCGTTGAAGTTGCCATGCAATGGAACGATGGCTACAACGAGAGCGTGCTGTGTTTTACCAACAACATTCCGCAACGCGATGGCGGTACGCATTTAACCGGCCTGCGGGCGGCAATGACGCGGGTGATTAACAAATACATTGAAGAACACGAGTTTGCTAAAAAGGCCAAAGTAGAGGTGACTGGCGACGATATGCGTGAAGGTTTGTGTTGCGTTTTGTCGGTCAAAGTTCCCGAGCCCAAGTTCAGCAGCCAAACCAAAGACAAGCTGGTGTCTAGCGAGGTTCGCGCGCCTGTAGAGGATATTGTGGGCAAGGTGCTGGGTGACTATTTGCAAGAGCGCCCCAACGATGCCAAGATGATTTGCGGCAAGATCATTGATGCTGCGCGTGCCCGCGAGGCAGCGCGCAAAGCGCGAGAGATGACGCGGCGCAAAGGTGTGCTGGATGGCATGGGTTTGCCCGGCAAGTTGGCCGACTGCCAAGAGAAAGACCCCGCACTGTGTGAAATCTACATCGTTGAGGGCGACTCGGCTGGTGGTTCAGCCAAGCAAGGGCGAGACAGAAAGTTTCAAGCGATTTTGCCTCTGCGCGGGAAAATTTTGAATGTGGAAAAAGCGCGTTATGAAAAGCTCCTCACCAGCAATGAAATCTTGACTCTCATCACTGCACTTGGCACCGGCATTGGCAAAGTAAGCGCCGAGTCGGGTAAATCAGGCACGGACGACTTTAATATCGACAAACTGCGCTACCACCGCATCATCATCATGACCGATGCGGATGTAGACGGCGCGCACATTCGCACGCTGTTGCTGACTTTCTTTTATCGACAAATGCCCGAGTTGGTCGAACGTGGCCATATCTATATTGCGCAACCCCCCTTGTACAAAGTCAAGGTGGGAAAGGAAGAACAGTATTTGAAAGATCAGTTGGCTCTCGATTTGTTCTTGCTTAAAGTGGCCCTTAAAGACGCGAGCTTGCATACGGGNGGCAGCTAACNCGCAAACCCTGACGGGCGACACCTTGAATGAATTGGCGCGCAAGCACCAAGTGGCTGAAGCTGTTATTTCACGCTTGAGCAGCATCATGGACGCCGAGGCATTGCGCGGCATGGCTGATGGGGTATCTCTGAACTTAGACAGCTTAGATCAAGCGCAAACCAGCGCAGCTGCCTTGCAACTGAAGTTGCGCGAACTGGGCAGCGGCTCGGAAGTGGCGGCTGAGTTTGATGTGCGCAGCGACAAACCTATTTTGCGCTTGAGCCGCCATCACCATGGCAATGTCAAGAGCAGTCTGATTACCCAAGACTTTGTGCATGGTGCTGATTACGCCGCCTTGGCTGAAGCGGCCACCACCTTCAGAGACTTGCTAGGAGAAGGTGCGCGCATAGAGCGCGGTGAGGGTGAGCGTCGCAAGGAAGAAAAAATCAGCGACTTCCGCCAGGCCATGAAGTGGCTGATTGGTCAAGCCGAAAACGCGACTGCTCGCCAGCGCTACAAAGGCTTGGGCGAGATGAACCCGGCGCAGTTGTGGGAAACCACCATGGATCCGGCGGTTCGCCGTTTGCTGCGTGTGCAAATCGATGACGCGATTGAAGCAGATCGTGTCTTCACCATGTTGATGGGCGACGAGGTTGAACCGCGACGCGTTTTCATCGAAACCAACGCTTTGCGCGCGGGCAATATCGACGTTTGAGTGCTAGTTTGGCTGTGGCTTGGATGGCAAGCCCATGGTTTACCTTAGGTTCACGTATGGCGCAAGCGCCCATTGCAGGCCATAAAATCGATGGTTTTACAAAAGGCATGAATGCTTTATCCAGAAAGTTTTGATGTGTTGGTGGTGGGCGGCGGTCATGCGGGCACAGAGGCCGCATTGGCATCGGCACGCATGGGTTGTCGCACCTTGTTGCTCACCCATAACATTGAAACTTTGGGCCAGATGAGTTGCAACCCATCTATAGGCGGCATTGGCAAAGGCCACCTAGTGAAAGAGTTAGACGCCCTGGGCGGCGCCATGGCCTTGGCCACCGATCAAGCGGGTATTCAGTTTCGAATTCTGAATCGCTCTAAAGGCCCAGCAGTTCGTGCCACGCGCGCCCAAGCTGACCGTGTACTTTATAAGGCCGCAGTTCGTCGCCGGCTGGAAACCCAGCCTAATCTTTGGCTGTTTCAGCAAGCGGTTGACGACCTGATGATGGAGGGCTCAAGGGTGGTGGGCGCTACGACGCAAGTGGGCATCTGCTTTCGTGCCAAGACAGTGGTTTTAACTGCGGGCACTTTTTTGGATGGAAAGATCCATGTCGGCCTAGACAACTACGCCGCGGGTCGTGCTGGAGATCCGCCAGCCGGCCGGTTGTCCGCGCGCCTCAAAGAGCTGCGTTTACCCCAGGGCCGATTGAAGACGGGCACACCGCCACGCATAGACGGCAAAAGCATCGATTTTTCTAAATGCACAGAGCAGGCGGGTGACGGTATGTTGGGCGGTGAGTCCGCGCAAATGCCGGTGTTCAGTTTCATGGGTCGCGCTGATATGCACCCAGACCAAAGGTCTTGCTGGATTACCCACACCAATGCGCAAACCCACGACATTATTCGTTCGGGCTTTGACCGAAGCCCCATGTTCACTGGCAAGATTGATGGGGTGGGCCCGCGGTATTGCCCCAGCGTGGAAGACAAAATCAACCGGTTTGCAGACAAAACCAGCCACCAAATTTTTCTAGAGCCCGAGGGCTTGACCACCGAAGAGTATTACCCCAACGGCATATCCACCAGCCTGCCTTTTGATGTGCAACTGGCCCTGGTTCGCTCGATAGCGGGCTTGGAAGCGGCGCATATTTTGCGCCCCGGCTACGCCATTGAATATGATTATTTTGATCCGCGTGAACTTAAGCGTAGCTTTGAAACCCGCTCGATTGATGGACTTTTCTTTGCCGGTCAAATCAATGGAACCACGGGTTACGAAGAGGCCGCGGTACAAGGTTTGTATGCGGGTGTGAATGCGGCTCTCCAAGTTAAGGGCTTGGTGGCATGGACGCCGTCGCGAGACCAAGCCTATTTAGGTGTGTTGGTCGATGACCTGGTCAGCCAAGGCGTGGTCGAGCCTTATCGCATGTTCACCAGTCGGGCCGAGCACAGACTTAAGCTCAGAGAGGACAACGCAGACATGCGCTTGACCGATAGTGGCCGCAATCTGGGCTTGGTGCCAGACGACCAATGGGATGCTTTCAATAGAAAGCGTGACGCTGTTTCACGTGAAACACAGCGGCTCAAGTCTTTGTGGGTCAGTCCGGCCAACCTTTCGGTCGCAGAAGCTGAGCGGGTTTTGGGCAAAGCCATTGAGCATGAATACAGTTTGGCCGACTTGCTGCGCCGCCCTGAAGTTTCTTATGGCGGGCTGATGGCCATGGACGGCGGGCGCTTTGCCTCCTTGGATATTGCCGGCATGGACTCTGTTTCACGTGAAACAATCATTGAGCAAATAGACATTGCTGCTAAATACTCG
>JGI25912J50252_10000409_pt1 | contig 13470 bp, 14 predicted proteins | sample LauGreSBDMM110DD_2_FD_50252 | JGI IMG/M metagenome (IMG submission 50252)
TTGATGCGTGTTGTGCAATCCGATGGTGCGCTCAAGCGCCAGGCGCAACAGCAATTGGCTTGGCGACTGCATAACCTCGACCCCCGCTTGGTATTGCAGCGGGGTTATGCTTGGCTCACCGACGAACACAACAAACCCATCACTTCGGTCCACCAGCTGTCGCCCCAACAGGCATTGACGGTCAGTTTGTCCGATGGTGAAGCGGGGGTTCAGGTGCTGGGCCTGAAAGCCGGCTGAAATTTTTTACAATCCCCTTTTTTTCATCAACGCTGAAGGATATCCATGGAACACACCTTGCCCGCTCTGCCTTATGGTCTGGACGATTTGGCCCCCCACTATTCGCGCGAAACCCTGGAATTTCACCATGGCAAGCACCACAACGCTTATGTGGTGAACCTGAACAATTTGCAAAAGGGCACTGAATTTGAAGGCATGGACCTGGAGTCCATCATCCAAAAGTCATCTGGCGGCATTTACAACAATTCTGCGCAAATTTGGAACCACACCTTCTTTTGGAGCTGCATGAAGCCCAATGGTGGTGGCGAGCCCACAGGCAGCTTGGCAGCAGCCATCAACGCCAAATGGGGCACCTATGCCGCTTTTCGCGAGGCCTTTGTGAAATCAGCCGTGGGCAATTTTGGCTCTGGCTGGACATTCCTGGTGAAAAAAGCCGATGGCAGCTTGGACATCGTCAACATGGGTGCGGCTGGCACGCCATTGACCACGGGCGACAAAGCGATTTTGACCGTCGACGTGTGGGAACACGCTTATTACATTGATTACCGCAATATGCGTCCCAAGTTTGTGGAAACCTTTTTGGACAAATTGGTGAACTGGGGTTTTGCCCAGGCCAATTTCGGCTGATCAGACACAGACCCAGTAAAAAACCGCCTTCGGGCGGTTTTTTCATTTGCCGCGAAAAACCGGACCTTGCAGCTTGAATCCCGCCTTGATGCCGCGTTTGGCAAACCAGCCCTGGTTCATTTCCAACACCCAACGCACGGGTTGGTCAGAACAATGGGCATCGGTGGTTTGGGGCTTCATGTCGGCCAGGTTGACGATGGTGCCGTCGTCAGCAATAAAGGCNGCAGTCAGGGGCAAAAGCGTGTTCTTCATCCAAAAACACTGCTGGGTGGCTTGCTCNAACGCAAACAACATGCCTTCGGCTTGCGGCATTTCAGCGCGGTGCATCAAACCGATGGCCCGTTGATCTGGGGTGGCGGCCACTTGGACTTGCATTTGGTGCATGCCCGCTTGCAATTGAATTCGGGGCAATTGAAGCTGAGGTTGACCCTCTGCCCAGGCCAGCGAACACAACCAACCCCATATCCAAGCCCATTTGCGATGATTCATAAGACCTCTTTCGTCATTCGAGAATGATAAGTCACTGTTGCTAGAATCGCCCGCGAAATAGACATTTCATTTCCCATTCGATCGGCTTCCTAACGGAGATATTCCACATGTACAAGCACATCAAAGTGCCTTCCCAGGGTGAAAAAATCGTAGTCAACAAGGACATGTCCCTGAACGTGCCCGACCAACCCATCATCCCTTACATCGAAGGCGATGGCACCGGTTTTGACATCACCCCGGTCATGCTCAAAGTGGTGGATGCAGCGGTGCAAAAAGCCTATGGCGGCAAGCGCAAGATCCATTGGATGGAAGTCTATGCCGGTGAAAAATCCACCAAGGTCTATGGCCCTGACGTGTGGTTGCCCGAAGAAACCCTGTCTGTTCTAAGAGAGTACGTGGTCTCGATCAAAGGCCCATTGACCACGCCTGTGGGCGGCGGCATTCGCTCCTTGAACGTGGCACTGCGCCAAGAACTCGACCTGTATGTTTGTCTGCGCCCGGTTCAGTATTTCAAAGGTGTTCCTTCACCCTTGAAAGAACCTGAGAAGACCCATATGGTGATCTTCCGCGAAAACTCAGAAGACATTTACGCTGGCATTGAATACGAAGCCGAAAGCGACAAAGCCAAAAAACTCATCAAGTTTTTGATTGATGAGATGGGCGTGACCAAAATCCGCTTCCCCAACACCTCTGGTATCGGCATCAAACCGGTTTCGCGCGAAGGCACGGAGCGCTTGGTGCGCAAAGCCATTCAGTACGCCATTGACAACGACAAGCCCAGCGTGACCATCGTGCACAAGGGCAACATCATGAAGTTCACCGAGGGCGGTTTCCGCGATTGGGCCTATGGCCTGGCCCAAAAAGAGTTTGGCGCTCAATTGATCGATGGCGGCCCGTGGTGCAAATTCAAAAATCCCAAAACCGGCAAAGACATCATTGTCAAAGACGTGATCGCCGACGCCTTCTTGCAGCAAATTTTGTTGCGCCCTGCTGAATACAGCGTGATTGCCACCTTGAACTTGAACGGCGACTACGTGTCTGACGCTTTGGCCGCACAGGTGGGTGGCATCGGCATCGCCCCAGGCGCCAATATGTCTGACTCCGTGGCCTGTTTTGAAGCCACCCACGGCACAGCACCCAAGTACGCCGGCAAAGACTATGTCAACCCAGGCTCCGAGATTTTGTCGGCCGAAATGATGCTGCGTCACATGGGCTGGACCGAGGCCGCAGATCTGATCATCAGCTCCATGGAGAAATCCATTCTCAGCAAGAAAGTCACTTATGACTTTGCACGTTTGATGGATGGGGCCACCCAGGTCAGCTGCTCTGGCTTTGGTCAGGTCATGATTGACCACATGTGATCTTCAAACCTGGATCGGGGCCCTTTCAAAATTGGGGGGCACGTTCCTGAGTGGCCATCAAATTGGCTCTGAATTGAGGGGTGCGCAAGCGCCCCTCTTTGCTTTTGAGGCCCGCCGATTCGGGGTCCAATTCGCGCTCAGGCGATGAGGTGACCGTCAATGCGTGAGCTTGTTGCCCTTTGGGGCCTTGGACCAATTCAAACTCGACTTGTGCGCCTGGTTCTAGGGTTTTAAAGCCTTCCATTTGGATGGCACTGAAATGAATAAAGATATCTGGGCCACCCCCGATGGGCTCAATAAACCCAAAACCTTTGCTGTTGCTGAACCACTTGACCGTTCCTTTGTCCATTTTTAACTCTCTTTTCGGTTAAATATAGTCCTAAAGGTTTAAATAATAACATTTTCTTAGCAACCTATTCTGTGAAGTGCGTTCTTTTAGATCAAAAAAAAGAAGATCTCCGCCCCCTATAAAATGAAGCCATGGCCAGCCAACAACCCCAAACCCCACCACAGCCCCAGCGCACAGATGACGGCAATTCAGTGGTGTTGGAGCGCAGAGCACAAAAGACCAAACCCCCTCAGATGTACCAGGTGGTCATGCTCAATGATGACTACACACCCATGGAGTTCGTGGTGATGGTTTTGCAACAGTTTTTCAGCAAAGACCGAGAAACCGCGACCCAAATCATGTTGAAAATCCATTTGGACGGAAAGGGTGTGCGGCGTCTTTAGCAAAGATGTCGCCGCCTCCAAAGTCGATCAGGTCATGGATGCCGCTAATCAGTCGGGACACCCGCTGCAATGTGTGAGCGAACCCATTGATTAATCCAAGTCCATTTCCATATACAGTAACCACATTAATCGGCACGAAGGAACCCACATGATTGCCCAGGAACTCGAAGTCAGCTTGCACATGGCCTTCGTCGAAGCCCGTCAGCAGCGGCATGAATTCATCACTGTAGAGCACCTGCTTTTGGCATTGCTGGACAACCCCAGTGCCGCAGAGGTTTTGCGGGCTTGCTCGGCCAACAGCGATGAGCTGCGCAAATCCTTGGCCAATTTCATCAAGGACAACACCCCTCAGGTGGCCGGCACCGAGGATGTGGACACGCAACCCACACTGGGTTTTCAGCGCGTCATCCAACGCGCGATCATGCATGTGCAGTCCACGGGCAATGGCAAAAAAGAAGTCACCGGTGCCAATGTGTTGGTGGCCATTTTTGGTGAAAAAGATTCACACGCCGTTTACTACTTGCACCAGCAAGGTGTGACCCGCTTGGATGTGGTCAATTTCATCGCCCATGGCATCAAAAAGAGCGATCCCCCAGACAGCCCCAAGCAACAAGAGCCGGCGGCTCAGGAAAACGAAGAGCCTGTCGAGAAAAATGAAAAAGCTTCTCCATTGGAGCAATTCACCCAAAACCTCAATCAAATGGCCAAAGACGGCAAGATTGACCCCTTGATTGGCCGCGAATACGAGGTCGAGCGCGTGGTTCAAATCCTGTGCCGGCGCCGCAAAAACAACCCCTTGCTGGTGGGTGAGGCGGGTGTGGGAAAAACCGCGATTGCCGAAGGTTTGGCATGGCGCATCACCCAAAAAGAAGTGCCGGACATCTTGGCCGATTCGCAGGTCTACTCGCTGGACATGGGCGCCTTGTTGGCAGGCACCAAATACCGGGGGGACTTTGAGCAACGTCTCAAGGGCGTGCTCAAGAACCTCAAGGACAAACCCCAGGCCATCTTGTTCATTGACGAGATTCACACCCTGATTGGTGCCGGCGCAGCGTCTGGCGGCACCTTGGATGCCTCCAACCTGCTCAAACCCGCCTTGAGCTCTGGTCAGCTCAAATGCATTGGCGCCACCACCTTCACCGAGTACCGCGGCATTTTTGAAAAAGACGCGGCATTGTCCAGGCGCTTCCAAAAAGTGGACGTCAATGAGCCCACGGTGGAGCAAACGGTCGACATTCTCAAGGGCTTGAAGTCCCGCTTCGAAGAGCACCACAACGTCAAATACGCTGTGGCCGCTTTGCAGGCCGCCGCCGAGCTCAGCGCCAAATACATCAATGACCGGCATTTGCCAGACAAAGCGATTGATGTCATCGACGAGGCCGGTGCCGCACAACGCATATTGCCGCCATCCAAACGCAAAAAAACCATCAGCAAAACGGAAATCGAAGACATCGTGGCCAAAATTGCGCGCATCCCGCCAGCCAATGTGTCCAATGATGACCGCGGCAAGCTCCATACCCTGGAGCGCGACCTCAAAAGCGTGGTGTTTGGTCAAGACAAAGCCCTCGAGGTGCTGGCCTCAGCGGTCAAGATGGCGCGCTCTGGTTTGGGCAAGTCGGATAAACCCATCGGCTCCTTCCTCTTCAGCGGCCCCACCGGTGTGGGCAAAACCGAAGCAGCCAAACAGCTCGCCTTCATCATGGGCATCGAGCTGATCCGCTTTGACATGTCTGAGTACATGGAGCGCCATGCGGTCAGCCGTTTGATCGGTGCTCCCCCGGGATATGTGGGCTTTGACCAGGGTGGACTGCTCACCGAAGCGGTCACCAAAAAGCCGCATTCTGTGTTGCTCTTGGATGAGATCGAGAAGGCCCATCCGGATGTGTTCAATGTCTTGCTGCAAGTCATGGACCATGGCACCTTGACCGATAACAACGGGCGCAAGGCCGACTTCCGCAACGTGATCATCATCATGACCACCAATGCGGGTGCCGAGACGATGAACAAAGCCACCATTGGTTTCACCAATCCCCGGCAAGCTGGGGATGAAATGGCCGATATCAAACGGCTTTTCACCCCAGAGTTCCGCAACCGTTTGGATGCCATCGTCGGCTTCAAAGCCTTGGACGAGCTCGTCATCATGCGTGTGGTGGATAAGTTTTTGTTGCAGCTTGAAACGCANTTGGCAGAAAAGAAAGTCGACGTCACTTTCACCGACGACTTGCGCAAACATTTGGCCAAGAAAGGCTTTGACCCTCTCATGGGCGCGCGCCCCATGCAACGCCTCATCCAAGACACCATCCGACGCGCTTTGGCCGACGAGTTGTTGTTTGGGCGTTTGACCGAAGGCGGGCGCTTGACGGTGGACATTGATGACAAAGAGGAGGTCTTGCTCGATATCCAGCCCTTGCCCAAAAAAGAGTCCAAGGCCTCCAAGTCTGAACCCACCGAGCCAGAAGAAGCCACTGCTGACTGATCGCGCCGTTATTACCTATCCATGACGGGGCAGGGCGGTCGAATCAACGGCCGCCCTTTTCGTTTGTCAATCACTGAATCGTTAAAATTTAAAACTTAAAAAAAGGATTTCAAGTGGCAGGACACAGCAAATGGGCCAATATCCAGCACCGCAAAGGCCGACAAGACGAAAAACGAGGCAAAGTGTGGACCCGCGTCATCCGTGAAATCATGGTCGCCGCCCGCGGTGGTGGGGCTGACATGAACGTCAATCCCCGCCTGCGTTTGGCGGTGGACAAGGCCAAAGCGGCCAATATGCCCGCCGACACCATCAAACGCAACATCGACAAAGCCACAGGCAATTTGGAGGGNGTCCATTACGAAGAAATTCGNTATGANGGATATGGCGTCGGTGGCGTGGCCTTGATGGTNGACACCATGACAGACAACAAAGTTCGCACCGTGGCAGAAGTGCGGCATGCNCTGAGCAAACATGGGGGCAACTTGGGCAGTGATGGGTCTGTGGCCTATCAATTCAAACATTGTGGGCAATTTATCTTTGCCCCAGGTGCCGACGAAGACCGTTTGATGGAGGTGGCGCTGGAAGCGGGTGCCGATGATGTGATCAATTCAGAAGACGGTGCGATTGAGGTTTTGTGCCCGCCCAGTCTGTTTGAGCCCGTCAAGATCGCCTTGGAGAGTGCCCAGTTGCTGGCGGTGCTGGCCGAGATCACCTACCGGCCTGAAATAACGGTGGCTTTGGCGGCCGCAGAGGCTGAAAAAATGCAAAAAATCCTCGACGTTTTGGATGAACTCGATGACGTCCAAGAGGTTTACCACAACGCCGAACTATGAAGGCCCTGGTTTTGGGCAGCGGCGGCCGAGAACATGCGCTGGCTTGGAAGTTGGCGCAATCGCCTTTGGTTCAGACTGTTTACGTGGCCCCAGGCAATGGGGGCACGGCCATCGACAAACGCTTGGGAAACATCCCCATCACCGATGTGGTGGCCTTGCGTGAATGGGCACAAAACGCCCAAATCGACATCACCGTGGTGGGCCCCGAGGCCTTGTTGGCCGCGGGTGTGGTGGACGAATTTCGTGCCCATGGCTTGCGCATTTTTGGGCCGACCCAAGCGGCAGCGCAACTCGAAAGCTCCAAAGCCTTCTCCAAAGACTTCATGCGCCGCCACGGCATCCCCACGGCTAGGCACGAAACCTTCACCGATGCCAACTTGGCCCATCGCTACGTGGATGAGCAGGGCGCTCCCATCGTGGTCAAAGCCGATGGCTTGGCCGCTGGCAAAGGGGTGGTGGTGGCGACAACCCTGGAGCAGGCACACCAGGCCATCGATGACATGCTGACCACGAATGCCTTGGGTGTGAAGCACAACCAAGCTGGCGCTTGTGTGGTGATCGAAGATTTTTTGGCCGGCGAAGAAGCCAGCTTCATGGTCATGTGCCATGGCGATCAAGTCTTGCCACTGGCCACCTCGCAAGACCACAAGCGACTGTTGGACCACGATCTGGGCCCCAACACCGGTGGCATGGGGGCGTATTCCCCAGCCCCCGTGGTGACCCCGGAAATTCACTCGCGGGTCATGCGGGAAATCATCCTGCCCACCATCGCCGGCATGAAAAAAGACGGGATTCGATACACCGGGTTTTTATACGCTGGCTTGATGATTGATGCCCACGGCAAGCCCAAAACCTTGGANTTCAATTGCCGGCTGGGCGACCCTGAAACCCAGCCCATCTTGATGCGACTCAAAAGCGATTTGCTGTCCCTGTTGTTGGCGGCCACGGATNACCANGCTGGCGCCTTGAAGGATTTCCCCATCCAATGGGACACCCGAACCGCCTTGGGCGTGGTGATGGCCAGCCGTGGCTACCCCTTGGCTCCGCAATCGGGTGACGCCATCACCGGCCTGCCACCAGAGTCCGGCGACACCATGGTCTTTCATGCCGGAACGGCGTGGGACGGCCAAAGCCTGACCACCCAAGGCGGGCGGGTGCTGTGTGTGACCGCCCTGGGCAGCACCGTGCGCGCCGCGCAAAAACAAGCCTATGTGGGCGTGCAAAAAATCGCCTTCGATGGCCAACAATACCGACNCGACATTGGCCACTTGGCCATCCGCAACTAGGCTGCCCCACAACCCTTCGCTTGGCGTAACCACCATGAGCCCCACTGAACAAGTTCATTCATACCTGGTCGATTTACAAAGCCGCATCACCCAAGCGCTGACAAACATCGATGGCACAGCATTTTTGCGCGACCCCTGGCAAAAAGACAAAACCGAAATGTTGCAAGGTGAGGGCGACACGCAAATTCTTGAAAATGGCCCCGTGTTTGAGCGCGCAGGCGTTGGCTTTTCGAATGTCCGTGGGCCGCAGTTGCCAGCCTCTGCCACCCAGCACCGGCCCGAGTTGAAGGGCTCGCCATTTCAAGCCATGGGCGTGTCTTTGGTGTTTCACCCGCGCAACCCATATGTGCCCACGGTGCACATGAACATCCGCATGTTGACGGCCCACCCACAGGAAGGCCCGCCCGTTTCATGGTTTGGCGGGGGCATGGATTTGACGCCTTACTATGGCTTTGAAGAAGATGCCCAACACTTCCACCAAACATGTAAGAAAGCGGTGGAACCCTTTGGTTCCGAGCTGCACCCGCGTTTCAAAACCTGGTGCGACGACTACTTCACCCTGAAACACCGACAAGAGCAACGCGGTGTGGGCGGTATTTTTTACGATGACTTTTCTGAGTTGGGCTTTGAAGGGGGTTTTGGTTTGATGCAAAGTGTCGGCAATGCTTTGCTCACCGCCTATTTGCCCATTGTGGAACGCCGCAAGGACATGGCCTATGGCGAGAGGGAGCGACAGCACCAATTGATGCGCCGAGGCCGCTATGTGGAGTTCAACCTGGTCTGGGACAGGGGCACCCACTTTGGACTTCAGTCCGGTGGCCGAACCGAATCCATCTTGTTGTCCATGCCTCCGTTGGTCAGCTGGGCCTACCAGCAGCGGCCTGAGCCGGGCACCCCTGAGGCGCGGCTTTACACCGACTTTTTGGTTCGAAAAGATTGGGTTTGAACCCATACAGCCCAACACCCAGCCCAAGCACCCAGCGCAAGTTGGGGTTTTACGGCGGTGCTTTTGATCCACCGCATTTGGCCCATCTGGCCTTGGCCAAACATGCCATGGCACATCTGGCTTTGGATGCCTTGTATGTGGTGCCCACCGGCCAAGCAGGGCACAAAGCGCCGTCGAGAACGCCCGCTATTCACCGTTTAGCCATGTTGTCTTTGGCCTTTGCTGACATCTCCCATGTCGTGATTGACGACCGTGAAACTCGCCGGGCTGGCCTCTCATTCACCGTGGACAGCTTGAATGAGTTGCAAGCCGAGCACCCACAGGCCCAATGGTTTTTGATCATTGGCGAGGACCAGGCGAAATCCTTGGAGAGTTGGCGCGATTGGCAAAAGATTGTTCAAATCGCCCAAGTCGTGGTGGCGGCGCGCGCTTCTGAAGACCCCCCATCCTCATCCGTGGGCAGGTGGCACAATCGGGCTGCGCAAAACGCCATCGATATGGCCTTCCCATGCATGGACATCAGCGCAACGCGCATCCGCGAAGCTGTTGAGCAAGGGCGCTCCATATCCCCCTGGGTCAATCCCAANGTCAACGATTACATTCAACACCATCACCTGTACCGCCAAACCCGATGACCACCACTGCCGCNACTCAAAAAGACATTCAAAAACTCCAGCGCGTGATCGTCGATGCGCTCGAAGATGTGAAGGCACAAGACATTGTGGTGTTCAACACAGAACACCTGTCTCCCTTGTTTGAGCGCGTCATCATTGCCACCGGCACTTCCAATCGGCAAACCAAATCCCTCGCCAGCAGTGTGCGAGACAAAGTGCGCGAAGCGGGTATGCCCAANCCCCGCTTGGAAGGGGAAGACAACGGCGAGTGGATCATTGTGGACTGCGGTCCTGCCGTGGTTCACATCATGCAGCAGGCCATCCGGCAGTACTACCATTTGGAAGAGATTTGGGGTGATAAACCTGTGCGTCTGAAATTGGGCGCGCCCAAACCTGTGGCACCTGTGGCAGCAGCTGCAGAGAAAAAAACGGCGGTCAAAACAAAAACCAAAAGCGCAGCGCCCAAATCAAGCCCGGCGAAAAAAGTGGTCCGCAAAACCCCCACGCGGTCACCAGCGTCTACCCCATCTTCTGCGGTGCCCGTCAAAAAGGCAGCATCCAAAAAACCCATCAAAGCCACGGGTCGCCCCAAAACCAAGGCCTCATGAAGCTTTGGGTGGTGGCCGTTGGACAGCGCATGCCTGATTGGGCACAGCAAGCTTGTCTGGACTATGCCAAGCGCTTCCCACCGGATTGGCCACTGGAGATCAAAGTGGTCAAAACCGAACCGCGCCATAATTTGGCGACAGAAAAATGTTTGTTGGCGGAAAGAAAGCGCATTGAAGCAGCCTTGCCTGCCGACACCTTGCGCATTGTTCTGGACGAGCGTGGCCTGACCCTGGGCACCTTGGAATTGGCGCGTCGTTTAAAAGCGTGGCAACAAGAAAATGTCAACTTGGCGTTTGTCATTGGGGGGCCAGATGGCCTGGATGCGGAATTCAAGCGCAAGGCCCACCTGAGCTTGCGCCTGTCAGACCTCACTTTGCCGCATGCCTTGGCCCGGGTGATCTTGATCGAGCAGCTCTACAGGGGAATCTCTGTGTTGGCCAATCACCCCTATCACCGAGAATGAGACCATGCCGCCTTCCATTTACTTGGCCTCTCAAAGCCCGCGCAGACAATCCTTGCTCAGCCAAATGGGTCAAGGCTTTGTGCTGTTGCTGCCAGATACCTCAGAGGATGTGGAATCCCTGGAGTCCACACAAGCTGGCGAATCGCCCCTTGATTATGTCCAGCGTGTCACTGCGCTCAAACTGAATGCTGCGCTGAACCGTTGGCGCTTGAGGGAGCTTTCTTTGGCCCCCATTTTGTGTGCCGACACCACGGTGGCCCTGGGTTCCGAGATATTGGGCAAACCACAAGATCGCCAGCAAGCGCGTGACATGTTGCGCGCTTTGAGTGGGAAAACCCATTCGGTGTTGACCGCGATTGCGGCTGCCACACCCCTGGAAGAACGCCATGCCATCTGTGTTTCTCAAGTGCGCTTTGCGACTTGGAGCGACGCTGAGTTGGAGGCTTTCTTGGACACCGGTGAGTGGGACGGGAAAGCTGGTGCCTATGCCATCCAAGGCAGAGCGGCCGCACATATCGTCCACATGGAAGGCAGCTATTCGGGCATCATGGGCTTGCCCGTGTATGAAACCTCCGAGTTGCTCAAGCCGCCTTGGAAAGGACTGTGATGAGCCTTCAGCAAGATATTTTGATCAATTGGTCGCCCCAAGAAACCCGTGTGGCGGTGATTGAAAACGGGGCCCTCCAAGAGTTGCACATGGAGCGAACGCTTGAGCGTGGCTTGGTCGGCAATGTATATCTGGGCAAGGTCTCTCGTGTTTTGCCTGGCATGCAGTCGGCATTCATTGATGTGGGGTTGGAGCGGGCTGCCTTTTTGCATGTGGGAGACTTGCTCAGCACCATCACCGCTCGGCACGCTGACAGCGACACCCCCAGCGGCCAAGCACCCCTGCCCATAGAAAAGCAGGTGTTTGAGGGCCAAACCCTGATGGTGCAAGTGATCAAGGACCCGATCGGCAGCAAAGGGGCACGCCTGTCGACCCAAATCAGTTTGGCCGGCCGCATGTTGGTGTTCTTGCCACAAGACAACCACATCGGCATATCGCAAAAAATACCTTATGAGCAACGAGAAGCACTGCGCACCAAGTTGCAGGGGCTGGTACATGACAAAACCGCCGGTGGTACCCCAGGTGGATTTATTGTCCGAACCAACGCAGAAGACGCCAGTGATGCAGAGCTGTCTGAGGATATCCAATACCTGCGCAAAACCTGGTCGCGCATCAAAGAGGCATCCACCACACAGCCAGCCAAAACCCTGTTGCACCGCGATCTCAATTTGTTGCAACGCGTCCTCAGAGACTTGGTCGGCGAAGGNACGCAAAGCATCCGCATTGACTCCAAAGAGCAATACGAAGCCCTGCTGACCTTTGGTTCTGAGTTCATGCCCTCTGGGGCAGCGAAGTTGCAGCTGTACAAGGGTGAGCGGCCCATCTTTGATTTGTTTTCAGTNGATGACGANATCAGCCGCGCCTTGGGCCGGCGCGTTGACTTGAAATCGGGTGGCTATTTGATGATCGATCAAACCGAAGCCTTGACCACCATTGATGTCAACACGGGCGGTTATGTGGGTGCCCGTAACTTTGACGAAACCATCTTTAAAACCAATCTGGAAGCGGCCGGTGCCATTGCACGCCAATTGCGATTGCGCAATTTGGGGGGCATCGTGGTGGCCGACTTCATCGACATGTTGACGCAAGACCACCAACAAGCGGTGCTGTTTGAATTTCGCAAGCATTTGCAGCGCGACAGGGTGAAAACCATGGTCAGTGGATTTTCTCAGTTGGGCTTGGTGGAAATGACGCGCAAACGCACCCGTGAATCCTTGGCCCATTTGCTGTGCGAGCCCTGTCCTGCCTGCGACGGCAANGGCTCCGTCAAAACAGCCCGCACCGTGGTGTACGACATCTTGCGCGAGATCTTGCGCGAAGCGCGTCAATTCAACCCGCTGGAATTCAGGGTGGTGGCCAGCCCCCCGGTGATTGACTTATTGCTCGACGAGGAAAGCACCCATGTGGCTGGTTTGAGTGATTTCATTGGCAAACCAATTTCATTGCAAAGCGAGTCATCCATGGGGCCCGAGCAATATGACATCGTCTTGCTTTGACGGCCTGCACTGAATAACGCCCATGCGCATTGCCTTTTTGAGTCGCCACTTTGACCCCCAAGGCGGGGGCGCTGAGCGTTACTCGGNAGCTGTGGCCGAGGAATTGGCGCAACGCCACGAGGTGCATGTGTTTGCCCAGACTTTTGGATCTTCACCCCCCAACGGCTGGACGCCGCACAAAATACCCGGTCCCTTGCGCCGACCCCGATGGGTCAATCAGTTGTGGTTTGCCTTGGCAACGGCTTGGCTGACACACCGTGGGTTCGACGTGGTCTACTCCCACGAGCACAGCTGGCATGGCAACGTGCAGTGCTTTCACGTTCTGCCCATTCGATACAGCCTGCTGAAAAATCGCCACGGCTGGCGCAAAGTTTGGCGCATTTTGAANATCCTCACCAGCCCCCGNTTGTTGGCATATTGGTGGCTGGAGGGTTCGCGCTTAAAAGGTGTGACCNATGGACAACGCGCCGTGTTGGCCGTCTCAGAGCCCTTGCGCAGGACGTTGGAGCAAACCTATCCGGCGGCCCTGGGCCACGTCAGCGTCATCACCCCCGGTGTGATTGTCCATGCGCCCAAATCTGCACAAGACCAACGCAGCGCGCGCTTGGCATTGGGTTTGCCTATGGATGCCCGTTTGGCGCTATTGGTCGCCAACGACCCCTTGCGCAAAGGGCTGAAAACGCTGATCCATGCC
>JGI25912J50252_10000416_pt1 | contig 13382 bp, 11 predicted proteins | sample LauGreSBDMM110DD_2_FD_50252 | JGI IMG/M metagenome (IMG submission 50252)
TTTGATTCAGTAAAAGAACATCTTGGAATTGAAAATGATGGTGTAACTAGCGATGGCAAAGTTTCGGTAGAGCATATTGAGTGCAACGCAGCATGTGATTACGCCCCGGTTGTAATGGTCAATTGGGAGTTTTATGACAATCAAACTGTGCAATCAGTTAAAGATTTAGTTGATAGCGCCAGAGCTGGCAATCCACCTGCGCCAACTAGAGGTCCAAAAACATTAAGAACTTGGAAACAAAACTCCGCCGTCTTGGCAGGAATTTCAGATGGACTGGCTAACGAGGGAGTGCAAGCAGGGGATGCAACACTGCTTGGTTTAAAGAAAGCAAAGGGTGGAGCATGAGTAAATTAACTCCAGTTCTTTCCGCACATTGGGATGAGCCAGACTCTTTTACTATCGCCGGATATAAACGTCATGGTGGTTATGGCGCGGTTACCAAAGCTTTGGAAATGAAACCTGATGAAATAATTCAGTTAGTAAAAGATTCAGGATTACGCGGCCGTGGTGGTGCTGGTTTTCCAACTGGTAATAAATGGGGTTTTATTCCACAAGGAGATAATAAAGAACATTACTTTGTAGTTAACGCAGATGAATCAGAGCCAGGCACTTGCAAAGATACGCCATTATTAATGGCAAATCCGCATGTATTAATTGAGGGCGTAATTATTGGTTCATATGCAATCAGAGCAAACTATGCATTCATTTACATCAGAGGTGAGGTCACTCATGTAGTGCGCAGGGTTCAGCAAGCAATAGAGGATGCTTATGCAGCTGGTTTGTTGGGCAAAAATATCTTAGGAAAAGGCTTTGATCTAGAGTTGGTATTACATGTGGGTGCCGGTGCATATATATGTGGTGAAGAGACTGCGCTACTTGATTCATTAGAAGGATTTCGTGGTCAACCTCGACTACGTCCGCCATTTCCTGCGATTGCAGGTTTATATGCAAAGCCAACGGTGGTAAATAATGTTGAATCAGTTGCTTCAGTTCCTGCAATTATTAATAATGGCGTTGCTTGGTTTACCGGTTTAGGTACTGAAAAAAGCAAGGGCTTTACGCTCTACTCCTTGTCAGGGCATGTAAATCACCCAGGACAATTNGAAGCACCCCTTGGNATAACTTTGCGTGANTTACTTGAGATAGCTGGTGGTGTAAGNGATGGACATAAATTAAAGTTCTGGACACCAGGTGGATCATCAACTCCAATATTCACTGATGCTCATTTAGATACACCACTTGATTACGAGGGTGTAGCAGCTGCCGGCTCAATGCTTGGCACTAAAGCTTTGCAGATCTTTGATGAGACAACATGTGTAGTTCGAGCAGTGCTGCGCTGGACTGAGTTTTATAAACATGAATCATGTGGAAAGTGCACACCATGCCGAGAGGGAACTTGGTGGATGGTGCAGGTACTAAGAGATTTAGATGCAGGTAAGGGAAGTGAAGCAGATTTAGATAAGTTGTTAGATCTATGCGACAACATCATGGGCAGATCATTTTGCGCATTGGCAGATGGTGCAGCAAGCCCAATCATTTCCTCACTTAAATATTTCCGCCAAGAGTATTTAGACCACTTATCAGCTGGTGAGTGTCCATTTGATCCAATGGCTGCCACATTGTTTGAAACCACAGGTGTTAAGTGAGTATTCAAGAGTTAAGCACTGAGCAAGAAGTAGAGATGATCACTTGCGTGATCGATGGCTTTGAAGTAACAGTTCCAAAGGGAACTTTAGTTATAAGGGCTGCAGAAAAACTTGGGATTCAAATTCCAAGATTTTGTGATCACCCACTACTTGAACCAGCTGGTGCTTGTCGGCAATGTTTAGTTGATATTGAAATAAATGGTAGAGCGTTTCCAAAACCACAAGCTTCTTGCACAATCCCAGTTGAAAAAGGAATGGTGGTTAAGACTCAACTTACATCACCAGTTGCCGACAAAGCTCAAAAGGGAATCATGGAGTTATTGCTTATTAATCACCCACTTGATTGCGCAGTTTGCGATAAGGGCGGTGAGTGCCCATTACAAAATCAAGCGATGTCTAATGGTCAATCAGAATCTAGATTCGAAGGTGAAAAGCGACTTTTGAAAAACCGATAGCGATTTCATCACAGGTTTTATTAGATAGGGAGCGGTGTGTACTTTGCGCTCGCTGCACTAGATTTTCTGAACAAATTGCTGGTGATCCTTTTATTACCTTAAACGAGCGAGGTGCTCTGCAACAAGTTGGAATCTATGAAGATGAACCTTTTGATTCCTATTACTCCGGTAACACTGTGCAAATATGTCCGGTTGGAGCATTAACTGGAACTTCATATCGATTCCGTGCTAGGCCATTTGACTTAATCTCAACTAACTCTGCTTGTGAACACTGTGCATCTGGATGCGCAATGCGTACTGATGTAAGACGAGGAAAAACGCTGCGCCGATTAGCTGGTGAGGATTCAGAGGTTAACGAAGAGTGGAATTGCGATAAAGGCCGCTGGGCATTTAAGTATGAGGTAGCAAAAAATAGAATTACCAAACCATTAATAAGAGATGAAAATGGTCAATTACAAGAGGCCTCATGGCCAGAGGCATTGGCAGCAGCAGCTGCAGGATTAAAAGATGCAAAAGTTGGAGTATTAGTTGGTGGCCGAGCAACAGTTGAAGATGCCTACGGTTACAGTAAATTTGCTCGGGTTGCACTTAGTACTAACAACATTGATTTTCGTGCTCGCACTCACAGCAGAGAAGAGTTAGATTTCCTTTCATCTACTCCGACTACTGCAACCTATAAAGATATAGATAAAGCAGATCATGTAGTTTTAATTAACTTTGAACCAGAGGATGAATCACCAATCGTCTTCTTAAGAATTTATAAGCAGTTTAAGAAGCGAACAATAAAAGTAACGAGCATCGCATCATTTACCAGTAGGGGCACTCAAAAGTTAAAGGCAAAGTTGATTAAAACTGCAGCAGGTGCTGAGGTTTCAGCAATCAACTCAATTACAGGCCTAAGTGAGAAATCAGTGGTTTTAGTGGGTGAGCGAGCTGCTGAAACCCCAGGTGCTTTATCGGCAGTTGCAAAATTAATTAATAACAGCGGGGCAAAATTAGGATGGATACCACGCAGAGCAGGTGAGGTAGGCGCATTAGCTGCTGGCGCTGTGCCAGATTTATTACCAGGCAATAGACCTATAGAGAATGCATCCGCCAGAGTGGACATCGCAACAGTTTGGGGTAGTGATTCCTTACCTACTACAACTGGAATGAGCACACTTGAAATTATTAATTCAGATCTGCAAGCAGTAGTTGTTGGCGGTGTTGATCCAATGGATATCTCACCTGATGCAAAGGTGAAGCTAGCCAAGAAATTTATTGTCTCTTTTGAAATTCGCCAGAGTGATATTACTGAAATTGCGCAAGTTGTATTTCCGGTTGCTACAGTTGTTGAAAAAAGTGGCTCATTTATGGATTGGCAAGGAAAAGTTCGCAAGTTTGAAGCTGCGGTGGAGCAGTCATTAAATCGAAGTGATGTGCGAATTCTTTCAATGCTTGCAGATGAAATTGGTAAACCAATTAATTTGCCAACTGTAAAGGCTGCTAGAAATGAGTTTGAATCTATCGGAAATTGGGATGGTCAATTAGCTGCAATGAAGCCGGCTATTCCACTTGAAGTAAAATCAGTAAAAGCTGATGAAGCAATTTTATCCTCATGGCGTAATTTGCTTGATAAAGGATCACTACAAGATGGTGAGGAAAATCTTGCAGGTACCGCCCGCCAATCTGTTGTCGTGATTAGCCAATCTCGGGCAAGTTCACTTAATGTTAAAGAAAGTGATTTGGTAAGAGTTTCAAATGACTACGGCGCAGTAACTTTGCCATGTGTAATTGAAGATATTGATGATTCATCAGTGCATCTACCAAGAAATTCACTTGGCAGCCAGCTATTTAGAAATCTTGGTGTAGTTAGTAATTCAATTGTGAAGGTGGCTAAAGCATGAGTAATGCAGAATTAATTGGCCAAGATCCAGGTTGGATTATTGCGCTAAAAGGGTTAATTGTTTTTGCCGCATGTGTTTTTCTAACCATCATGTCAGTTTGGGGTGAGAGGCGAATAGTTGCCAGAATGCAACAGCGAAGTGGTCCTAACCGTGTTGGAAAGTTTGGTCTACTACAAGCTTTAGTTGATGGTGTGAAGTTGGCATTAAAAGAGGATTTGATTCCAAAAGCTGCTGATCGAATCGTATTTGTTTTAGCACCAATAATTAGCACTACTGCATGCTTTATGGCTTTTGCTGTAATTCCAATGACTGGACCTGTTAATTTCTTTGGTGAACAAACAGCAATGCAATTGACTGATCTTTCAGTCGGCGTGCTGTATGTATTAGCAATCGCATCAGTTGGGGTTTATGGAATTGTGTTAGCTGGCTGGTCCTCTGGCTCGACATATCCACTGCTTGGTGGACTTCGTTCATCAGCACAGGTGATTTCATACGAAGTGGCAATGGGCTTGTCATTAGTTGCAGTATTTATTTATGCAGGCTCGATGTCTACATCTGAGATTGTCGCAGCACAAGATCAATGGTGGTATGCAGTAGTGCTGTTTCCATCATTTATTATTTATACAATTTCAATGGTAGGGGAAACTAATCGCGCACCTTTTGATTTAGCAGAAGCAGAAGGTGAATTAGTAGGTGGATTCCACACCGAGTACTCCTCACTAAAGTTTGCTTTATTTTTCCTATCGGAATATGTAAATATGATCGCAGTTTCTGCCCTGGCTACAACATTATTCCTAGGTGGTTATCGCGCACTTCCTGGACTTGGCTTCACTGAGCAGTGGCTAGGCGGTTGGTTCACATTATTCTGGTTCCTAATAAAAGTTTTAGCATTCTTCTTTGTTTTCGTTTGGCTAAGAGGAACTTTGCCACGGCTTCGCTACGACCAATTTATGAAGTTTGGTTGGAAGGTATTAATCCCATTCTCATTAGCTTGGATCATGGTAGTTGCTACATTAAGAGTCTTATCACAACAGAATGCTCCTCGATTATTAATTTTTGCCTTTGTCTTTGCAGTAGCCCTAATATATTTAGCAGTGACATCATTAGTCGATCGCAAGCAAACTCAGGTCAAAAAAGCTGCAAAAGTGTTAGAGAGTAGTGATCCAGGATTCCCAGTACCAGTAATACCAACCTCAAGAGTGGAGCAATTAAATGGCTGATGAATTACTGCCACGGCACGAGGAATTTGGCCTAGCTAAATCTGATCAAGATAAAGCGCCAATAACAAATCAGGAGAGTGCAAGCTTTCCTAAACAACTTCTTGGTTTCTGGGTGACCTTTAGAACTATGTTTAAGAAGGTTAACACCGTGCAGTATCCAGAGGAGAAAGAACCTACTGCTGAAAGATTTCACGGGCGTCATCAATTAAATCGCCATCCAGATGGATTAGAAAAATGTATTGGCTGTGAACTATGCGCTTGGGCATGTCCAGCGGATGCTATTTATGTAGAAGGTGCTGATAATAAAGAGGGTGAGCAGTATTCCCCTGGAGAGCGTTACGGCAAGGTTTATCAAATAAATTATCTTCGCTGTATTTTTTGTGGATTATGTATTGAAGCCTGTCCAACCAGAGCGCTCACAATGACTAATGAGTATGAACTTGCAGACAANACTCGTGCCAAATTAATCTTTGAAAAAGATGATTTATTAGGACCACTTCGTGCGGGCATGGTGCCACCGCCTCATCCAATGTATCCAAATACTGATGATGGAAACTATTACCGCGGTGAGGTAACTGAATCACATCCATCACAAGGAGTTGCAAAAAGTGATTAATCTAGCTTTGGATGTTGGCACAACTGCAACACCAGAGTCATACCTATTTTATTTTTTAGCGCCACTTTCAATTTTGGCATCCCTGGGGATGCTATTAGTAAAAAAAGCAGTGCACTCAGCATTACTGCTTGCATGGGTAATGATCTCATTAGCAATTTTTTATATTGCTCAAGACGCACTTTTTCTAGGGATAGTACAAATAGTCGTTTATACCGGCGCAGTAATGATGTTATTCCTATTTATATTAATGTTAGTTGGTGTAGATACCTCTGATTCATTGGAAGAAAATATTCCAGGTCTTAGGCCGCTAGCAATTGTGGCAGCAGTAGGTTTTGGCGGATTATTAGTCACTTTGATCGCTCGGGCAACATTTGGTAGACCAATATCTGGATTAAGCACAGCAAATGCTGAAGGAAATGCATTTGGCATTGCAGAACAACTATTTACTCGATATGTATTTGCCTTCGAGGTTGTATCAGCGCTGCTGATCACAGCAGCAATTGGTGCAATGGTTTTAGGGCATAGTCAAAAAACAAGATCACAGTTTGCACAACGTGATCTTTCTATCGCTCGATTTAGAAAAGGTGAGTTAAAAGATGCCGCCGGCCTACCAAGTGCTGGTGTCTATGCACTTCATAACGCAGTAGATGTACCTGCACTTCTGCCAACTGGAAAAGCTGCACCAACCTCAATATCTAAAGTATTACAAGCTCGTGGCGACATTATTGAAAGTGCTGATTTCCAAATGAAAGAGGAAGAGGAGGAAAAATAATGGCAATTGCTAATTACCTTTATCTTTCCGCCATTCTTTTTACAATTGGAGCAATTGGTGTTGTGGTGCGACGTAACTCAATAGTTGTGTTTATGTGTATTGAATTAATGCTAAATGCGGCCAATCTTGCGTTTGTAACCTTTGCCAGAATAAATAGCAATCTAGAGGGACAAGTAGTTGCTTTCTTTACCATGGTAGTTGCAGCCTGTGAGGTGGTAGTTGGACTAGCAATTATCGTGACTATATATCGATCCCGTCGCTCGGCATCAGTTGATGATGCAAGTTTGTTGAAGCGATAATGTTGCAAACTTCAGAAAATTTAGCTTGGCTAATAGCGCTACCACTATTTAGTTCTGCAATTTTGTTGCTAATTGGCAAACGTGCAAACTCTTGGGGCCATGTAATGGCTTGCATAGTTTCTGCCTCAACATTCACAATAGGTCTAGTTGAGTTTTTTGCAATGCAATCTAGGTCTGCAGAAAATCGCGCAGTCACACAAAAAATATTTACTTGGATCTCAGTTGGCTCACTAAATGTGGATGCGGCACTGCTTTTAGATCAATTATCTATTTGTTTTGTCCTGTTAATTACCGGTGTTGGAACCCTAATTCATATTTATTCGATTGCCTATATGTCACATGATTTAGATCGGCGCAGATTTTTTGCATATTTAAATCTATTTATTGCTGCGATGCTTCTATTAGTTTTAGGAGATTCATACTTAAATCTTTATGTGGGTTGGGAAGGTGTTGGCCTAGCTTCCTACTTGTTAATCGGATTCTGGAATCAAAAGCCAGCCTATGCAACAGCTGCTAAAAAAGCATTTGTNGCTAATCGAGTTGGTGATGTTGGCCTATCTCTTGCAATCATGATTGCCTTTGCAACCTTTGGTGATGTCTCATTCTCGGGCATAAAAGAGCAGACGGAGTTAGCTTCAACAACTCAACTGACTGCAATTGGTTTGATGTTGTTACTAGCTGCTTGTGGTAAGTCAGCACAATTCCCACTGCAATCTTGGCTTGGAGATGCAATGGCTGGTCCAACACCAGTATCAGCACTGATCCATGCGGCAACTATGGTGACTGCAGGAGTTTATTTAATTACTAGATCTAATTTTATTTTTGATGCAGCTCCAACTGCGCAACTTATGGTGGTCATCGTTGGTGGTATTACTTTGTTGTTTGGGGCAATCATTGGAACTGCAAAAGATGATATTAAAAAAGCGCTGGCTGCATCAACAATGTCACAGATCGGATACATGATCTTGGCAACTGGTCTTGGTCCAATTGGTTATGCCTTTGCAATAATGCATTTATTAACCCATGGATTCTTTAAGGCAAGTATGTTTTTGGGTGCTGGTTCGGTAATGCATGGCATGAAAGATGAAGTAAATATGCGAAGGTATGGCGGAATAGGAAAGTTTATGCCGATCACTGCTTTAACTTTTGGTCTTGGTTACTTAGCAATCATTGGCGTTCCACCATTTGCTGGCTTTTACTCTAAAGATAAAATCATTGAGACAGCATTTAATGCTGGTGGCAGTAAAGGTTTAATACTAGGTATCACAACATTACTTGGCGCAATGATTACAGCTTTCTACATGACAAGAGTTGTGATACTTACTTTTTTTGGCAATGAGCGGTGGGGTCATAAGGATGAGCCTGCTGAAAGCCCGCCGCTTATGTTGATTCCAATTGGTCTGCTCTCAGTTGGATCAGTTGTATCTGGATTTTTCTTAGCACGCGGTGAAGCCTTAGTGCATTGGTTAGAGCCGGTGGTAAATCCTCTTAAGGAACATCACTCAGAAGAGTTCTTATCACCAATTATTGTTTCACTACTGACACTAACTGCTGTAATTATTGGTATATCAATAGCAGTCAATAAATATCGTAGTGCGCAAGCAGATTTGGCGCCAGAAAAGGTTTTCATACTCACCACTGCAGCAAGAAAAGATCTATTCCAAGATAGCATTAATGAAGCAGCATTTATGCGTCCTGGTCAATCATTAGTAGGTAGATTGCTAAAGATTGATTATCTAGTTATTGATGGTTTAGTGAGAGCTGTAGGAAGTGTTTCATTAACAGCTGGTGACAAACTTAGAACCCTGCAAAATGGTTACGTAAGAAGTTATGCGCTAATGATGGTGATCGGAGCTCTTGCACTGATAGCGGTAATTTGGTCGGTGACTGCATGAGTTTATTGACAGTAATAGGAGTGTTGCCATTAATTGGTGCGATAATTTTGGCGGTTGTACCGAGTAAAAATAGTGAATTAATTAAAAGGTTTGCACTGGGAGTAACGCTAATTGTAGCTGTGCTTTCAATCCTACTTGCTACAGGTTTTGATAAAGCTGATACCAAAATGCAGTATGTGCAGAGTAACTCTTGGATCTCATCATTTAATATTAATTATGCAGTGGGAATAGATGGAATCTCATTGGTTTTGATCTTATTAGCCACAATTTTACTACCCATAGTTGTACTTGCCACCTGGAATGAATCAGATGCTGGCCGTTGGGGAGTAAAAAGTTTTTATGTATTAATACTTTCCCTAGAAACACTGATGATTGGTGTTTTTGCTGCAACAGATTTGTTCTTGTTCTATGTTTTCTTTGAAGCGATGTTGATTCCTATTTACTTCCTGATCGGTGGCTACGGTAGCGGCAATCGATCTGCAGCAGCAATTAAGTTTCTTCTCTATAGCTTATTTGGTGGATTATTGATGCTAGCTTCAATTATTGGTATTTATGTTATCTCTGGAAATCAAATTGGTGCAACCTTTGATTTAGCCCAACTTGCAACCTTAGAAATTGATAATCAAACTGAAAACTTTCTCTTCCTTGGCTTTTTTATTGCCTTTGCAATCAAAGCACCATTGTGGCCTTTTCATACTTGGTTACCAGATGCTGCTAAATCTGCCACCCCAGGAACCTCGGTTTTACTTCTTGGAGTTTTAGACAAAGTTGGCACCTACGGAATGATTCGGTTTTGTATTGAATTATTTCCAGATGCCAGTAAAACATTTACTCCATTAATAATTACCCTAGCTGTTATATCGATAATTTATGGTGCATTTATGGCAATTGGCCAGTCAGATATAAAGGGCTTAATTGCTTTCACATCCATCTCTCACTTTGGATTCATCACAATGGGTATCTTTGCCATGACATCACAAGGAATGTCTGGTGCAAATCTTTATATGGTTAATCATGGCTTTTCAACTGCAGCACTCTTCTTAATTGCTGGCTGGATGATGGCAAGACGAGGCTCTTCAACTATTTCTGATTTTGGTGGCTTACAAAGAGTCACTCCAGTTATGGCCTGGACATTTTTTATTGCTGGAATGTCTGGCTTAGCCCTACCTGGATTATCTAGCTTTGTAAGTGAATTTTTAGTTCTTGTTGGTACATACACCAGGTATCCAGTAGCAGCGGTTATTGGCACCTTAGGAATTGTGCTTGCGGCTTTATATATCTTGATTCCAGTTCAAAAGGCGCTGCACGGCCCAACCACACCAGGAAATGAGAATCTTAAGGATTTAAATATCAGAGAAAAAATTGCTATCGCACCGGTTATTTTAGTAATTGTCTTAATGGGCTTTTATCCAAAACCAGTTTTAGATGTAATAAACCCGATATCAGCGCAAGTAGTTACCAACGCTGGTTTTACTGATCCACTTGCGCAGGTGAGCAAATAATGTTGACTGCGCCATCACTTTCCTACTCACTACTTGCACCTATGTTGATCGTTTTTGGTGGCGCAGTTGCTGGGGTGCTAGTTGAAGCTTTTTTAGCAAAAACTCACAGAGCAGCAGTTCAATTAACAATAAGTGTTGGCGCATTACTGCTAGCACTGCAACAACTTTGGCGAATAAGAGATCTAAGTCTCTACCACCGCAGCAGTTAACTCTGTAACTATTGATAAAGCTGGTATTTTCTTACAAGCAACAGTGGTCTTACTTGCACTTGTCGCGGTATTACTAATTGCGGATCAAGATAATTTTGTCGCTCAAGCATCTGCTGTGCCAGGGTCGAGTGAAGAAATCAACGCACTGCAACAAAAGAGTCAGCAAACTGAGATTTTCCCACTGTTCTTGTTTGCAGTAGGTGGCATGATGCTATTTCCAGTTGCCACTGATTTAATTACTTTATTTGTAGCACTCGAAGTTTTCTCACTCCCACTTTACTTATTGGCTGGATTGAGCCGGCGCAAGCGCTTACTGTCACAAGAAGCAGCGCTTAAATACTTCTTATTAGGCGCGTATGCGTCAGCATTTTTCTTATTTGGTGCAGCTTTTCTGTATGGATATGCCGGAACTATTTCTCTATCTGGTATCAGCGCAGCATTTGGCACCGCCAATGAGGTATTCCTACTGATTGGAATTGTTTTCGTCTCAGTTGGCTTACTATTTAAAATCAGCGCAGTTCCATTTCACTCCTGGACCCCAGATGTTTATCAAGGCGCACCAACGCCAATTACTGCATTTATGGCTGCATGCACAAAGGTGGCAGCATTTGGTGCGATATTAAGAATCTTTTATGTTGGATTTGCGGAGTCACAAACTCTCTGGCAACCAATAATTACTGTCATCGCAATTTTGACCATGATATTTGGCTCAATTGTTGCAATCACACAGCGTGACATTAAACGAATGCTTGCTTACTCATCTATCGCGCACGCCGGATTTTTACTATCAGGGGTGGTGGCATTAAATAAGGATGGCTTAGCCGCTTCACTCTTTTATCTATTTGCATATGGCTTCACCACACTGGCAGCCTTTGGCATCATTGGCTTAGTCAAGGACTCAGCTGGTGAGGTCACAGATCTAAATCGTTGGATTGGTTTAGGGAAAAAGTCACCGCTAATCGCAGGGGTATTCGCATTCTTGCTTCTTAGTTTTGCTGGAATTCCACTTACCTCTGGCTTTATTGCAAAGTTTGCTATTTTTTCAGCAGCGTATAAATCTGGAAATATTGCACTGGTAGTAGTTGGCGTGTTAGCAAGTGCTATTGCAGCATTCTTCTATATCCGAGTAATTATTATGATTTTCTTTACCGATCCAATAAATGATTCTGTGTCGGTTATTATCCCATCAGTTAAGAGCAGAATCTCTATCACTGTTGCAACACTGATTTCAATCATTTTAGGTTTAGCACCATCACTGCTACTTAATGGCGCAGATAACTTTGCTAACTTTTTAAGATAAATGAATAAGATAGGAATTCCTAATTTAGATCCATCCCTTGAGGCCTCTTTGATCGCTGATATGAAAAAAGTAGAAGAGTTAATGCGCGAACACATCAAAGGGGATTACCCGTTAGTGGTTGAAACTTCAAGGCACTTAGTTGAAGCAGGGGGCAAACGACTTAGGCCACTTTTAACCCTACTAGCCGCACAATTTGGTGATTCAACAAATTATGACATTATCAAAGCAGCTGTTTGTTGTGAACTTACCCATCTTGCAACTTTATATCACGATGATGTGATGGATGATGCAGTTTTAAGACGAGGAGTAATCAGTGCCAATAAGAAATGGAATAACGCAGTTGCTATTTTGACTGGTGATTACCTTTTCTCCAAGGTCTCAGATATGTTGGCAGATATCGGACCAGATGCGGTGAAGCTGCAAGCAAAAACATTTGAGCGCTTAGTAATTGGTCAAATTAAAGAGACTCAGGGCAAAAGTGATGGGCTCTCACAAATAGATCACTATATGAAGGTAGTAGCGGATAAAACTGGCTCACTTATTGCAACTAGTGCCAGATTTGGTGCCTTGTTATCTGGGGCGTCACCGCAAGTTGTTGAATGCTTGACTCAGTTTGGTGAAAAGGTTGGGGTGGCATTTCAGGTTGCCGATGATCTACTAGATGTTGCAAGTGATGAGACAGCATCGGGTAAAACACCAGGAACTGATTTAAAAGAAGGCATTCCCACCTTAGTCACCTTATCTGTGATCGCAGAGAATGATCCTGCCGATAAGGAATTAATTAGTAGATTAGTTAAACCAATTAATGATGAGGATCTATCTCAAGTTATCCAAGAGCTTCGCACTCATAAGGTAATGGAAAAGGTAAAGGCTTATTTAGGAAAAATTGCCACCGAAGCAAACGACTTACTGATTGATCTACCAGAATGCGCGGCAAAAGATGCGCTTAAAAATCTAACCTTTGCTTTGGTTAGCCGATCTACCTGATTTATACATATTAATTCCTAATACAATAAGTGCGACCCAAATAAATATAAATCCAAAAATCTTTGTAAATGTTAATGGCTCATCAAAGAGAACAAAGCCGACTAGGAACATGATCGTTGGGTTTATATAGCCAAGTAAGCCAGTAATTGTCAACGGCAGGCTAGTAGCGGCAGAGTTAAACATCAGCAGTGGAATCACTGTTAGTAACCCAGCGGACATAAGAGATAGTGAGAACCAAAGATCTATACCGAATTCGGCCTTGTCATTACTTGTTAGGTAGAACATATAAGTCAAACTTGGAATGAGTGCAAACAACATTTCAATTGACAAGGTTTGCAAAGAGTTGGCATCCATCTGTTTTTTAACCAGTGCATAACAACCCCAACTAAAAGCTAATCCGAAGGCAACAAGAGGGATTTGGCCGAAGGCTACAGTTAGTACACCAACACCAATGCCAGCAAAAGTGAGTGAGAACTTTTGCGCCATATTTAACCTTTCCTTTAATATTAAGACTCCAAAACAAACTACAACAAGTGGGGTCATGTAATAACCAAGTGATGACTCAACTACTCGATCTACCGAGACCGCCCAGATA
>JGI25912J50252_10000418_pt1 | contig 13375 bp, 12 predicted proteins | sample LauGreSBDMM110DD_2_FD_50252 | JGI IMG/M metagenome (IMG submission 50252)
GTAAAACTTTGCTGAGTGAGTTGATCCATGGCTTGGTTCGCTGGATCAAATGCATGTGCATTCACCCCTTTGCTTTGCAAGGCTTTGAGGACACCTTCACCAGACATCAAAGAAATTTCACGCTCTGCTGAGCGCCCACCCATTAGCACTGCTACTTTGGCGGTACTGATATCGAATGGCTTGATCGTTGTCATACTNTTTANGCNGCGCTTTCCAACTGCTGTTGCGCAATCGCTAAAACTTGAAGTGGCACTTGCCCGATAGACCCTGCACCCATACACATCACCACATCACCGTCTTGTGCGTTTTCATAAATGACTTGGGCTAGTTTGTGGATGTCCTCTGCAAACACCAAAGACTCGAATCCAGCCATGCGTAATGCACGTGTCAGTGCGCGTCCATCGGCAGCGACTATCGGTGCTTCGCCTGCTGCATATATTTCTGTTAATAACAAAATATCGGATTGCGACAACACATTGACAAAATCTTCAAAGCAGTCGCGTGTACGCGTGTATCTGTGTGGCTGAAACGCCAAAATAAGACGCCTGTCTTGGAAGGCACCACGTGCTGCTGCTAAGGTGGCTGCCAGTTCAACGGGATGGTGACCATAGTCTTCGATCAGCGTGAAATGCCCGCCATGTTTAGCAACCACTTCTCCGTGGCGTTGGAAACGTCGGCCGACGCCTTTGAATTCAGACAAGGCTTTTTGTACCGATGCATCGGGGACATTTAATTCCACAGCAATGGCAATCGCAGCCAAAGCATTTAAAACATTGTGTTCGCCTGCTAAGTTCAAATCGATGTCCATGTCGGGCATCTCCACACCGTTGCGGCGTTGTACGGTAAATTGCATGCGCCCGTTGTTGGCTTTGACATTGACCGCACGCACTTGTGCGTCTGCATTAAAGCCGTAACTTGTGATGGGTCGCGAGACATCGGACAAGATGCTTTGCACGGCTAGATCATCGGTACACAAGATAGCTGCACCGTAAAAAGGCATACGGTGTAAAAACTCGATGAAGGCTTTCTTCAAATTATTGAAATCATGGCCATAGGTGTCCATATGGTCGGCGTCAATATTGGTCACCACAGCCATCACTGGTAACAAATTCAAAAATGATGCATCGGACTCATCCGCTTCCACCACGATGTAGTCCCCTGAGCCCAGTTGCGCATTTGCGCCAGCACTGTTTAAACGTCCGCCAATCACAAAAGTAGGGTCTAAGCCCGCCTCTGCCAAAACACTCGCCACCAAACTTGTTGTTGTGGTTTTGCCATGGGTTCCTGCAATCGCGATGCCTTGTTTCAAACGCATCAACTCTGCCAACATGACAGAGCGCGGCACAACGGGTATTAACTTGGCGTGCGCGGCAACTACCTCCGGGTTATTTGCTTGCACCGCAGTTGACGTCACCACAGCATCTGCACCTGCAATGTGTTCAACAGCATGACCAACATAGGTGCGAATCCCCAACCCAGCTAATCGCTTCAAAGCTGCGCTGTCAGATATATCTGAGCCTGAAATGGCATAGCCTAAATTCAGTAAGACTTCGGCAATGCCACTCATTCCAGAGCCACCAATGCCTACAAAGTGGATATGGCGAATGGCGTGCTTCATGCAACAACTCCTTGGCTTGCTAGTTGCTCGCAGATGGCTACTGTTTTTTCAGTGGCATCNGTCTTGCGCATGGCGTAGGCTTTTTCTGCAACCTCTACTAATTTTTCGCGTGTCAGTACCTGCAACTGATCTGCCAAGCCCTGCGCGGTGAGTTCGGCTTGCGGCATGAGCCAACCGCCTCCAGCATCCACTACAAATTTGGCATTGGTGGTTTGGTGGTCATCCACCGCATGGGGGAAAGGCACATAAATAGCCGCCACACCAATCGCCGCTAATTCTGTGACCGTACTTGCACCAGCCCGCGCAATCACCACATCGGCATGGGCAAAGGCTTGGGCTGTATCTTCAATAAAAGGTGTCAATGTGGCTTGCACATCTGCTTGTTCATACGCTGTACGCAATGCATCTATTTGCTTGGCACCACTTTGGTGGATGACTACAGGGCGACGAAATTCCGACATCAAGGCCAAAGCCTGTGGCACAACTGTGTTGAGTGCTTGTGCTCCTAAGCTCCCACCCACTACCAAAAGCTGCAAAGGCCCATGGCGCTTGGTTAAGCGCTCCGCTGGACGCGCTTGTTTGACAAACGCTTCACGCAATGGGTTTCCAATCCACTGTGCTTTTTTCAAAACACCAGGGAAAGTTGTCAATACAGATTGCGCAAACAGGGCTAGCACTTTGTTAGCCATGCCCGCTACAGAATTCTGCTCATGCACCACCAACTTGTGTCCAGTAACTGCAGCCATGAGGCCTGCCGGAAAGCTGATGTAGCCACCCATACCCAATACGACGTGGGGTTTGATGCGGCGCAACACTTGCACGCTTTGCCAAAACGCACGCAGCAAATTAAATGGCAAAGTAAATAAGGTCATCAGGCCCTTACCTCGCACGCCCGAGAACTGCACCTGCTCATAGTCAAATCCATGCGGAGGAACCAATTGGCTTTCCATGCTCGGTGCAGGGCCTCCCAACCAGTGCACATTCCATCCGCGCTCACGCAAACGGTGCGCCACGGCCAGACCCGGAAAAATATGCCCGCCTGTGCCACCAGCCATGATGAGTGCAGTTTTCATAGCCGCCCTCCATGCATCAGCACGCGGTTTTCAAAGTCCACACGCAAGACCACTGCAATAGCTACCAAGTTCAACAAGATGGCCGAACCTCCATAGCTCATCAACGGCAACGTCAACCCTTTCGTCGGCAACGCACCGAGATTCACCCCAATATTGATGAATGACTGAAAGCCCACCCAAATACCCACACCTTGCGCGACTAATCCTGCAAAAACGCGGTCCATGGCAATGGCTTGGCGGCCGATGTACATGATGCGACGGGTCAACCACATGAATAACCCGATGATTAAAACCACGCCAACAAATCCAAACTCTTCCCCAATAACGGCTAGCAAAAAGTCGGTGTGCGCCTCAGGTAACCAATGTAATTTTTCAACACTACCGCCTAAACCTACGCCAAATATTTCGCCTCTGCCAATAGCAATCAACGAATGGGTGAGTTGGTAGCCTTTGCCAATCGCGTTCGTTGCACTCCATGGATCGAGGTAGGCAAAGATGCGTTCGCGTCGCCATTCAGACGACGCGATGATCAACACAAAAACGCCAGCGATCAAAAACGACATCACTAAGAACATCCGGGCATTCACACCACCTAAAAACAAGATACCCATGGCAATGACAGCGATCACCATGAAGGCACCCATGTCTGGCTCTACCAGCAACAAGCCGCCTACAACCGCCACTGCAGCAGCCATAGGCAATACAGCAGCAAAGAACTGCTCTTTGATTTCCATCTTGCGCACCATGTAATTGGCGGCATACAACAACACGCCCCACTTCGCTAATTCAGAGGGTTGGAAATTTATAAAGCCAAAACTTATCCAACGCCGTGCACCGTTGATGGTTTTGCCTACAGAAGGAATGAGCACCACAATCAACAATGCGATGGACACTACAAATACCCATGGACCAATGCGCTCCCACGTATTCAACGGGATTTGGAATGCGATCACCGCTGCCACAAAGGCCACGATCAGCGACACAGAGTGGCGGAATAAAAAGTAGGTAGACGAGTAATGTCCGCCAGTGCGCGGGTTGTCTGGTAATGCGATGGAAGCTGAATAGACCATCACTAAGCCAATCATTAGCAAACTAAATGTGGCCCACACCAATGGTTGGTCAAACCCTTTGACGTGCACGGGTGCTGCCGTTGTGCGGGTGAATTCAGTTCCGTGCACACGCACGGGTAATGCGTCAAAGTCAGCTTGCGGACGCGCGCCCAACAGAGAACGCAGCGCATGGAACCAACGTACTGGCAAACCCAACTGAAGACGTGCCATGCGTTCGCTCATACCAGCGCACCTCCATGCACATCTAGTTCTAAACCTAAATCTAGAGCCAGTTCTTGCACCGCATGGGCAAATACTTCGCCGCGGTGCACATAGTTTTTAAACATATCGAAACTTGCACAGGCTGGGGACAACAACACTGCGTCCCCCGTCTGGGCTAAGCTTTGACACACTTTCACTGCGTCTTCTAAGCTAGGTGCGTCATGCATTGGTACACCTGCACCTTGCAATACTTGACGCAGTTCCACCGCATCTTTTCCAATCAACACGATCGAACGAACATATTTTTCAATGGGCGCTTGCAATGGAGAAGTCTTGCCCTTTACCATCACCACCCAATACCAACACGATTTGACGATCGGCCCCCACGCTATTGATAGCTGCGACAGTAGCGCCTACGTTGGTGCCTTTGCTGTCGTCGATGTATTCCACATCTTGCAAAATAGCCACAGACGACACGCGATGTGGCTCTCCTCGGTATTCGCGTAAGGCATACAACATGGCAGCCAATGGTGCGCCTGTTGTACTCGCCAATGCCAACGCCGCCATAGCATTGAGCGCGTTGTGGCGGCCGCGAATACGCAATGCATCTACTGGTAATAGACGTTGGATATAGATTTCAATTTCAGTAGTAGCGCGTGACTTTCTGGTTTCATCCACATCTAGTGCNCGCACCAACCAGGTCATACCGTTGACAGTCTCTAATCCCCAATCACCATGNTGGGTAGGCGTATCACCGCCAAATCGCATCACTTCACGCGGCGANCGTTTGCTTGCTTTGGTTTTNGCAACAGGCGCTGGCAGCATGGCCATGACTTCCNCGTCTTCACGATTNAACACCATGCAAGCGTGTTTTCCAAAAATATGCGCNTTGGCTTTTGCATAGGCTTGCATATCGCCATGCCAATCAAGATGGTCTTGGGTCAGGTTGAGCACAGTCGCCGCTGTGGGCTCAAAAGTATCCACCTGGTGGAGCTGAAAGCTGGATAACTCCAACACCCACGCTTGTGGCCATTGGGCTTGCTCTTGATCTAAAGCAGCAGACAAGGTGTCGAGCAAGGTGGGGCCAATGTTTCCTGCTACTGCTACCCGCAGACCAGCACGTTCTAACAACTGCCCCGTCAATGCCGTGACTGTTGTTTTGCCATTCGTTCCTGTAATAGCCAATACATGTGGTGCGTATTGCGTATCTATTTTTAATTCTTCCAAGGCTTGCGCAAACAAGCTGAGTTCAGTGCCTACCCACAAACCCGCTGCGTGTGCTGCTTGCCATACAGGTGCTACCGAATCAGGCGTTAGGCCAGGGCTCTTGAAGACAGCACGAATGGGCTGTCCTTCTACCAATGACGCATCAAATGGCGCATGCTTGAACACAACGCTTGGGTGTTGTGTTCTTAATTGCGCAAGATGGGGCGGTTGTTCGCGCGTATCCACCACCACCACGTCTGCACCATGGCGCACGCACCAACGCACCATAGCAAGCCCCGAGTCACCTAGACCCAGAACCAGCACAGAGAGTTGTTGTAATGCGCGCATTCGATGCTTACCTTAGCTTCAACGTGGACATGCCGACTAAGCAAAGCAGCATGGTGATGATCCAAAACCGGACAACGACTTGCGTTTCTGTCCAGCCCGATTTTTCAAAATGGTGGTGTAGTGGCGCCATCTTCAAAATGCGCCGGCCTTCGCCATATTTTTTCTTGGTGTATTTGAAGTAGCCCACCTGCAACATCACAGACAGCGCTTCCACCACAAAAATTCCACCCATGATGGCCAGCACAATTTCTTGCCGCACGATCACAGCAATCGTGCCCAATGCTGCCCCCAAAGCCAAGGCGCCTACATCGCCCATGAACACTTGTGCTGGATGCGTGTTGAACCATAAAAATGCCAAGCCTGCTCCGGCCATAGCGGCGCAGAAAATCATCAATTCACCAGAGCCTGGGATGTAGGGAAATATCAGGTACTTCGAATACACCGAACTACCTGTGACATAGGCAAAAACGCCCAATGCAGAACCCACCATCACTACCGGCATGATGGCCAATCCATCTAGGCCATCCGTTAAATTCACTGCATTGCTAGAACCGACGATGACGAGATACGTCAAGATGACAAAGCCAAAAACGCCTAAGGGGTAACTTACCTCTTTCATGAAAGGCAATAGCAAGCCAGCTTTAGGTGGCAAGTTCACGTCAAAACCAGACTGCATCCAGGAATAAAACAATTCGAGCACGCGTAAGTTACTGCTCTCAGAAATACTAAACACCAAATACAAAGCGGCTAACAATCCAATCAAGGATTGCCACATGTATTTTTCTCGTGAGCGCATACCTTCCGGGTCTTTACGCACCACTTTGCGCCAGTCATCGACCCAACCAATGGCACCAAAGCCAAAGGTTACGAGCATCACAATCCACACAAATCGGTTGGTTAGATCTGCCCATAACAAGGTGGAAGTGCCTATGCCAATCAATATCAACACACCGCCCATCGTGGGCGTACCGCTTTTAACCATGTGCGATTGCATGGCGTAGTCACGGATAGGTTGGCCAATTTTTAAAGCCACCAAATACCTAATCACTGCAGGTCCCGCAAACAACCCGATGAGCAAGGCTGTCAAAGCGGCCATCACTGCCCGGAAAGTGATGTACTGAAACACCCGAAAGAATCCGAATTCGGGCGACAAGGTTTTGTAACCATTGCGCCAAAGTGATCAGCATGGCGTGGTCTCCTGCGGATATTGTTCAGATTGTTTTGCAATGGCTTCAAGCACGCGTTCCATCTTCATGAATCGTGAGCCCTTCACCAGTACGCTAGCCATCTTGGGTAATTCATGGCGTACTTGGAAGTTGAGTGCATCGATGTCATAGAAGTGCTGCGCGCGTGTTCCGCATGCTTGCACTGCATGGGAGGTCAACTCACCCAAACACAACACGCGGTCAATATCTTTATGGTGGGCGTAAAGACCCACTTCTTTATGAAACTCAAGGCCTTGGTCGCCTACTTCACCCATGTCCCCCAGCACCAACATTTGGGGCTTAGGTAATTCAGATAACAAATCGATCGCCGCTTTGACTGAGTCAGGATTGGCGTTGTAGGAGTCATCGACCACACTGATCTGCTTACTTGCGATATTCACTACATAGGCGCGCGAGCGACCTTTGACTGGTTCAAATTTTTCTAAGCCTTGCGCAATATTTTCAAGATCGATGCCTGCTGCTAGTGCTGCAGTTGTAGCCGCTAAAGCATTGCTGACGTTATGACGGCCAGCGCAATGCAATTTGGTGTTTAAGTTTCCTTGTGGCGTTTTTATATCGATTAACCAATGGTCGCCAACCCAATCAGCATCGGCCAAGGCCACATCTACCTTCGTTGTACTTTGCTGGGGCGCTTGCATTGAAAAAGTCATGCAAGCTCTCTCACCTGCTAGTTTTTTCCAAAGAGGCGTGAATTCGTCGTCCGCTGGAAACACCGCTACGCCATTTGCAGGCAATGCAGAAATCACNGCGCCGTTTTCTTGGGCCACGGCCTCTACGCTCGCCATGAACTCTTGGTGTTCACGTTGTGCGTTGATCACCAATCCCACAGTGGGTTGTGCTATTTCAGCCAACCAAGCAATTTCACCAGGATGGTTCATGCCTAATTCGATAACTGCGCCACGATGGAATTTGCGTAANCGCAAAACGGTTTGAGGTACACCAATCTCGTTATTTAAATTTCCTTGTGTTGCTAAGNCACCATCCCCAAACGCACAACGCAAAATGCTTGCAAGCATTTGGGTGACGGTTGTCTTTCCATTGCTACCTGTAACGGCAATCACAGGAATATGCATTTGGCTTCTCCAGCCTTTGGCTAATTGGCCAAGCCCTGTGCGCGTATCGGGCACTTCGATGCANGATATTTGGGAACCGNCTTTTCCAGTCGCCACCATCGCAGCGCTAGCNCCACTTTGNCTGACCTGCGGTAGGAAATCATGGGCGTCAAAGCGTTCGCCTTGTAGCGCAATGAATAGGTCGCCAACTTCCACACTGCGGCTATCGGTATGCACACGCTCGATACAAACCGATGCATCGCCTANNGTGCGNGCACCTTNTATCCATTTAGCAGCATCTTCCAAGCGCAGGTGCATATCAGACATGTATGCTCCGGTTNTGAATCGCTTGCTGAGCGTGCGACTGATCACTAAATGGATACTTCACACCATTTATTTCTTGGGTTGTCTCATGTCCTTTACCGGCGATCAACACCAAATCGTTTTGATTGGCGTGTTGGATAGCCTCTGCTATGGCTTGCGCTCTATCGATGACTATGCGTGCTGATTGCGGCGTTTTCAATCCTGCGCACATATCGCGCAAGATATCTTCTGGGCTTTCGCTACGCGGGTTATCGCTGGTCAACACAATATGTTGTGCATACATTTCTGCAGCAGAAGCCATCAAGGGACGTTTAGCCTTATCCCGATCCCCGCCACAACCTAGTACACAAATAATGTCTCCGCCTCGCAATGCTGCTAAGGGCTGCAATGCAAGCAAAACTTTTTCAATGGCGTCTGGCGTGTGTGCGAAGTCAACTACGACCAAAGGATCGCCAGTGGTGCCAAATAACTCCATACGACCGGGCACCGAGGGTAAATTCATACAGGCTTGCGCCGCATCATCTAAGCGATGTTCTAGAGCACACAAACAGGCGATCACTCCCGTCAAATTACTGACGTTGTAGTGTCCTACCAAGGTGGTGTTGAAAGATACAAATTTATCGCCCAGTTGTATTTCAAACTGCATGCCGCGATTGGCATATTCAACTTTCACTGCTTGAATGTGCTGCGAAGTCGTTTTGACATCTTGTTTTTGTGTCGCGTACGTCCAAACTTTGACTTGACCTGTTTTTTGCAACTTGTTAGCCAGCAATACGCCTTTGGGGTCATCGATATTGATCACTACCGCTTGTAATCCTGGCCAATCAAACAATGCTTCTTTGGCTTGCCAATACTTATCCAAATCGCCGTGGTAATCCAAATGGTCCTGCGAAAAATTAGTGAACATCGCCAACCGCAAATGCACACCATCTAGACGGTTTTCGGCTATTCCAATAGATGATGCTTCCATCACGCAACTGGACACACCTTCACTGGCCATTTCACGCATATGGAATTGCAGTAACACAGGGTCTGGCGTTGTCATTCCTGTAGCGATCAAACTGCCAGGTCGACCCAGTCCTAGAGTTCCAACCAATGAAGAGGGTTTGTCAAGTTTTTGTAATGCATGCGCCAACCACCAAGCACAGCTTGTTTTGCCGTTAGTCCCCGTGATCGCAATCACATCCATGTCAACGCTGGGGTGTTGGTAAAAAATAGCAGCAATAGGACCACACGCAGATTTAAGACCGCTGTAACTTGCAATACGGTCACTCATGTGTGGGACATCGCTCCACGCAAACATATCTGCACCAGATTCTTCTATCAAACACGCACTAGCACCTTGTTCCAACGCAACTGGCACAAAACGACGTGCATCATTCGCCGCACCTGGCCAAGCGATAAATCCATCATTGGTTTGCACTTGTCTGTTGTCAGTGCATAAAGCGCCGCTGACACGCTCCCGCAACCATTGGGCAGCTTGGTCCGGCGTCTGGAGTCTTTGCATCACAAAGACTCCTTTTCTAGTTGCGTTACCACCAGAGGCTTGAAGGCAATATCGGGTTGCACACGCATCATGCGTAGTGTTTGCTGCACCACTTCACTAAATACTGGTGCCGCTACATCGCCACCATAGTAACGGCCGTTGCTCGGCTCATCGAGCATCACCGCGACGATGATCAAGGGTTTGTCGATCGGTGCCATACCAACAAACCAGCCGCGGTATTTACGGTTTTTTTCGCTGCCATACGTTTTGCCGACTTGTTTATAGGCCGTACCGGACTTACCTCCTACAGAGTAGCCCATGGTTTGCGCCTTCATCCCTGTGCCACCAGGGCCTGCGGCCATTTGCAGCATCTTGCGTACTTGGCTTGCGGTATTGGCAGAGAACACTTGTTCGCCTGACACAGTGGCTTCGTTCTTTAACAAAGTGACGGGAATGATTTGCCCCTCATGCGAGAACACGGTGTACGAGCGCGCCATTTGAAAGAGAGAGGCCGACAAACCGTAGCCATACGACATGGTGGCTTGTTCGATAGGACGCCACGTTTTGTATGGGCGCAAACGTCCAGACACCACGCCAGGAAATGCAATCGGAGGCTTTTGTCCAAAACCAGCTTGTGAAAACGTTTCCCACATTTCTTGCGGTTGCATTTGCATAGCAATCTTGGTCGTACCTACATTGCTAGAGACTTGAATCACTTGTTCAACAGTTAAGGCACCGTGTGGATGCGAGTCATGGATCGTGGTTCCTGTCACACCATGGAACCAGGAGCAGTTTGAATCACCGAGTTAGGCGTGAGACGTCCAGAGTTGAGGGCCAAGCCAATCGTGAAAGGCTTCATCACCGAACCCGGCTCAAATGTGTCGGTCAATGCGCGGTTGCGTAACTGCTCTCCCATCAAATTACTACGCTTGTCTGGCACAAAACTTGGGTAGTTGGTCATGGCCAACACTTCACCCGTTTGCGCATGTAAAACTACCACACTACCTGCTTTGGCACGATTGGATATAACGGCTTCTTTGATTTTTTCGTAAGCAAAGTACTGTGCTTTGCTGTCAATACTCAATTGCAAATCTTTGCCGTCTTCAGGCAAGATAATTTCGCCAATGTCTTCTACGACCTGACCAAATTTGTCTTTAATGACGCGTCGCGAGCCAGGCTTACCCCCTAAGTTTTTGTTGAACTCACGCTCAACGCCCTCTTGCCCAATGTTTTCTACATTGGTGAAGCCCACCACATGGGCAACCGCTTCACCTTCTGGGTAAATGCGTTTGTATTCTTTGCGTGCATAGATGCCTTTGATCTTGAGGGCTTCTATGCTTTTGGCAACGGGTTCATCGACTTGACGTTTCAGCCAGACAAAGTTTTTGTCTTCATCGCTAAGCTTTTTTTCTAATTCGGCTTGCGTCATTCCCAGTAACTTGGCAAGCGCTTTGAATTTTTCTGGATCGCGGTCAATGCTTTCTGGATTCGCCCAAATGCTTGGCACAGGGACGCTCGAGGCCAATATGTGGCCATTGCGGTCTAAGATGCGACCTCGATTAGCGGGTAAATCCAAGGTGCGTACATGACGGACCGCTCCTTGGCGCTTAAAAAATGCGTTGTCAATCAATTGCACATATGCCGCGCGTGCAACTAGCCCTAAAAATCCTAATGCAATACACGCCACGATAAATTGGCTGCGCCAAATAGGCGTCTTGCTAGCCAACAAGGGGCTCGATGTGTATTGAACGCTACGACTACTCATGGACGCACCGTTTCTGAAGTGGTTACACCTGGCGGCGGCAGTTTTGCGTAATGCGTGATCGCTGGCGTGATGGTTCGCATGTGCAACTGTTCACGTGCCAATTTTTCAACACGCTTAGGAGTTGCTTGCGCGCGTCGCTCCACATCTAAACGGTCGTTCTCAATTTCTAATCGACGCGCTTCACTCATAGTCTGGTCGAGTTCGGTAGTCAGCGCGCGCGATTGGTATTGGGTTCTCACCAAATAAAGTGCGCTGAGCAAAACTGCAACCAATAAAATAATGCTCACACGGCTCATGCCAACGCCTCGTACTGCGGTGAAGGAAGGCGTTCTGCAACACGCAAGATAGCGCTTCGCGCACGAGGATTGTTAGCAATTTCTTGCTCACTAGGCTTGATACGTTGCACCGCTTTGAAATCCATAACTTGCGGCGGTGCAAATGGTGCGCGACGGTCATACACCTCACGCGCGTGTTGCGCAATGAACTGCTTCACGATGCGGTCTTCCAAAGAATGAAAACTGATAACAGCCAATCTTCCATGCGGGCGCAGTACGTGCAACGTAGCGTCTAGCGCTTGTTGCAACTCCTCAAGCTCGGCGTTGATGAAAATCCGAAAAGCCTGAAATGTGCGCGTTGCAGGGTCCTTGCCCGGCTCGCGGGTTTTGACCGTGTCAGCCACGAGCTGGGCCAGTTCAGCGGTGCTTGTAGGGACGCCCCGTTCTTGTCGGCGAGCATCAATCGCCTTTGCAATCTGTACAGCAAACCGTTCCTCGCCATATTCACGTATCACCTCCGCTATGTGTTGAATGTCTGCTTCTNCCAACCACTCTTGCACGCTCTGTCCNCGCGTGGTGTCCATGCGCATATCCAAAGGGCCGTCGTGTCGAAATGAAAATCCGCGCGCCGGGTTGTCGACTTGCGGCGAGCTGATGCCTAAGTCCATCAACACGCCATCGACCGATGCAGGTGGCAAGTCGCCCAAGTGCGCAAATCCTTCGTGCCGTATCGACAAACGGGGGTCTTGAATTTGTTGGGCAGCTGCGATCGCTTCGGGGTCTTTGTCGAAGGCAATGACCCGTCCTTTGTCGGAGAGTTTGGAGAGCATCAGACGCGTGTGTCCACCGCGTCCAAAGGTTGCATCTATGTAAGTACCGTCCGGCTGAAGGTCGAGTGCATCGACGGCTTCGCTGAGTAGGACGGTGGTGTGCTGCCATGGCGTGTCCACCGTCATCCTTTAGAAAGAAAATTCCTTGAAGACGTCAGGCATTTCGCCTTGCATGGCTTGCGCTTCTAGCGTGTCGTAAGTCGTTTTGTCCCACAACTCAAAGTGGTTGCCCATACCCAGCAACATGGTGTCTTTTGAAATACCTGCTGCAGCGCGCAGTTCGGGCGAAATCAACACACGGCCGGTGCCGTCCATCTCCACATCCATCGCATTACCGAGCAAAACCCGCTTCCACCACTGCGCACTCATCGGCAATGCGGCTATACGTTCACGAAATTTCTCCCACTCGGTGCGCGGGAACACCATCAAACATCCGTGGGGATGGCGTGTGATCGTGAGCTGTCCGGCGGCTGTTGCGCTCAAGACGTCGCGATGACGCGTAGGTACCGACAAACGGCCCTTGGCATCGAGACTCAGCGATGACGCACCTTGAAACACAGTGGCTTTCCTTGGCAAACAGACAATACGCAAGCGGCAGTGAAAGTGAATTGACACTTTTCACCACTTAATTGCACTTATTTGCACTGTATCAGGATTTCACTGCTCCACCAAGGGGTTTTCTATTTTTTTCAATGAAATCAACAACTTAGGAGCGATTTCATAAACAAGTCTAAAAGTAAAAATCGTTATAAAGCAAGCACTTAGAAGACCTATTAAAAGTGTCTTATCAAGAGCAGAATGGCCGAAAAAAAACAGGCCAAGGGCCTGTTTTTCGCGTTGTCAGGGAACAACGTCTCAATCCCCGAACATTTTTTGCTTCAATTCGCGGCGCTCTTGTGCT
>JGI25912J50252_10000426_pt1 | contig 13296 bp, 16 predicted proteins | sample LauGreSBDMM110DD_2_FD_50252 | JGI IMG/M metagenome (IMG submission 50252)
GATTTTGTCAAGCTTGCCGAGTCCTACGGCCACGTGGGCATGCTGATCGAGCGACCACAAGATGTGGAAGGCGCATTGATCGAAGCGCGCAAACTCAAGGACCGCACGGTGTTCATGGACTTCCGCACCGATCCGACTGAAAACGTGTTTCCCATGGTTCAAGCTGGCAAAGGCATCACTGAAATGCTGCTGGGCAGCGAGGATTTATAAGGCTGCACCGATCAACGGGNCAGGATCAAAACCAGGCCCACTCCCATCAACCCCCGAGAAGAATCTATTGCCCGCCAAATTTGCCGGTTACCGCTGGCAGACGAGGGCGGTGACACCGAACACACCTGAGTGCCGCGGCGTCTGAGCGAAAAGAGGAATCCCCATGAAACACATCATCTCCGTCCTGCTGGAAAACGAACCTGGCGCTCTGTCCCGGGTGGTGGGCTTGTTTTCGGCCCGTGGTTACAACATCGAATCTTTGTCGGTGGCCCCCACCGAAGACCCCAGTTTGTCGCGCATGACGCTGCAAACGGTGGGCTCTGACGATGTGATCGAGCAAATCACCAAACACCTGAACCGTTTGATCGAAGTCGTCAAAGTGGTCGACTTGACTGAGGGNGGCTATACCGAGCGCGAACTGATGATGGTCAAAGTGCGTGCGGTCGGCAAGGAGCGCGAAGAAATGAAGCGCATGGCCGATATTTTCAGGGGCCGCATCATTGATGTCACTGATAAAAGCTACACCATTGAAGTCACTGGCGATCAAGCCAAAAACGACGCTTTCTTAGAGGCCTTGGACCGAACGGCCATATTGGAAACTGTGCGCACCGGCGCTTGCGGCATTGGCCGCGGCGAACGTGTCTTGCGTGTTTGATTCAACCCATCCCTTTCCCAACCCTTAATCACCCAGGAGAAATCATGAAGGTTTATTACGACAAAGACTGTGACTTGAGCATCATCAAAGGCAAGACCGTGGCCATCATTGGTTATGGCTCGCAAGGGCATGCCCATGCGCAAAATTTGAACGACAGCGGCGTCAAGGTGTTGGTTGGTTTGCGCCCCGGCGGTGCGAGCTGGAACAAAGTGGAAATGGCTGGTCTCAAAGTGGCATCCGTGGCCGATGCGGTCAAGTCGGCCGATGTGGTCATGGTGTTGTTGCCCGATGAGCAAATCGGCAGCGTTTACACCAACGACATTGAGCCCAACATGAAAAAGGGCGCGTCCCTGGCCTTTGCCCACGGTTTCAATGTGCATTACAACCAAGTGGTTCCCCGTGCCGATTTGGACGTGTGGATGGTCGCGCCCAAGGCGCCTGGCCACACCGTGCGCTCGACCTACGCCCAAGGTGGCGGTGTTCCCCATTTGGTGGCCGTGCACCAAGACTGCAGTGGCAAGGCCCGCGACATGGCNTTGAGCTACGCCATGGCCAACGGTGGCGGCAAGGCCGGCATCATTGAAACCAACTTCCGCGAAGAAACCGAAACCGATTTGTTCGGCGAGCAAACTGTGTTGTGCGGTGGTGCGGTTGAACTCATCAAGGCGGGTTATGAAATCCTGGTCGAAGCTGGTTATTCACCCGAGATGGCGTATTTCGAGTGCTTGCACGAACTCAAGCTCATCGTCGACTTGATCTATGAAGGCGGCATCGCCAACATGAACTATTCGATTTCGAACAACGCCGAATATGGCGAGTACGTCACCGGTCCTGAGATCATCAACGACCAGTCGCGTGCAGCCATGCGCAAGGCGCTGGAGCGGATTCAAAACGGCGAATATGCCAAGAGCTTTATCCTGGAAGGCCGCACCGGCTACCCCAGCATGACGGCCCGCCGCCGCTTGACCGAAGACCATTCGATCGAGAAGGTGGGTTCGCAATTGCGCTCCATGATGCCTTGGATTGCCAAGAACAAACTGGTCGACAAAACCCGCAATTGAGCGTTTGAGCGTTCGATGCACAAAGGCCACTGGGGTGGCCTTTGTGCTTGTGTCTTATTCAACGATACACTGAGACCATGTCTTCCAACTCCTACCCCCACCCCATCTTGGCACGCGAGGGCTGGCCGTTCATCCTATTGGCCTTGGTGCTGGCCATTGGGGTCCATGCCACGGCCGGCTGGGCCTGGGCTTTGCCGTTTGATGTGGTTTTGGTCTTTGTTGTTCAGTTTTTTCGCGATCCTGCGCGGGCCATTCCTGATCTGCCCAATGCCGTGCTGTCACCGGCGGATGGCCGTATCGTCAAAATAGAAAAAACATTTGACCCCTTTGCCCAGCGCGATGCCATTTTGGTCAGTGTGTTCATGAATGTCTTTAATGTGCACAGCAACCGCTCCAGCGTGAACGGTGTGGTGCGCAGCGTCAGCTACTTTCCCGGTTTGTTTGTGAACGCCGATTTGGACAAGGCGTCAACCGAAAACGAACGCAATGCCGTGGTGATTGACGCTCAAATTGGTGCTGCACAGCACACCATCACCTTGGTGCAAGTNGCGGGTTTGATCGCACGCCGCATCCTGTGTTACGTCCAGGCCGGCCACACCTTGCAAAAAGGTGAGCGTTATGGCTTTATCCGTTTTGGCTCGCGGGTGGATGTGTATTTGCCACTCAGCGCACAAGTTTTGGTGGCCCCGGGTGACAAGGTGTCGGCCACCCTGACCCCGCTGGCCACGGTGGGCTGATCGGCTTCTGAGCCCGATGAATTCCGCATGACCGACCCCACCGATAAACCCGACGATTTGCCAGCTCGGCCGCGCAAGGGCATTTATGTGCTGCCCAATTTGTTCACCTTGGCGGCCTTGTTCGGGGGGTTTTACGCGATTGTCATGGCCATGAACAACCGTTTCGACTTGGCGGCGATGGGTGTGTTTTGTGCCATGGTGCTTGACAGTTTGGATGGCCGTGTNGCGCGCATGACCAACACGCAAAGCGCGTTTGGTGAGCAAATGGATTCGCTGGCCGATATGGTCTCTTTCGGAGCTGCCCCTTCTTTGATCGCTTACGAATGGTCGCTCAAAGGCCTGGGGCGCTGGGGTTGGGTGGCCGCCTTTGTGTACATTGCTTGCGCTGCCTTGCGNTTGGCNCGNTTNAANGTNAANACNTCGGTGGTGGACAAGCGCTATTTCCAAGGTTTGCCGTCNCCCGCTGCGGCNGCNNTGGTCATGGGNTACATCTGGATCATGACNGAGTTGCAGTGGATGGACGGCACCATNACCTGGATCATGTTTGCGGTGTGCTTGTTTTCCGGCCTGACCATGGTGACCAATCTGCCGTACTACAGCTTCAAAGACATTCAGATGAAAAAGAGCGTGCCTTTTGCCGCCATTGTTTTGATCGCCTTGATCATCGCCATCATCAATATTGACCCGCCCTTGGTTTTGTTCGCCTTGTTTGTGAGTTATGGNCTGAGCGGTTATGCGGTGTACGCCTACCGCAAAGCCACAGGGGTGCAAACCAGCGTCATCAGCACATCGACCGACGAGCCGGACGAAAAAGGCTTGCACAACTGATGCAAAGCCTGTGATATGCTGTGTCCCATGAACACNCATCGCTTGCTACTGCTACTTCGCTCCATCGGGCGGAGTGGGTAGCGCGCACACATTCCATTCAAGGCCCGTATGCCAGCGCTACGGGCCTTTTGTTTTTTGGCCATGATTTTTCTTGAACAGGAGCGGCAACATGAGCGACCAATTGATCATTTTTGACACCACNTTGCGCGACGGCGAGCAGTCCCCTGGCGCCTCGATGACCAAAGACGAGAAGCTGCGCATCGCCCGCCAGTTGGAGCGACTCAAGGTGGACGTGATCGAGGCCGGTTTTGCGGCCAGCTCCAATGGCGACTTTGACGCCGTTCATGCCATTGCCAATGCCATCAAAGATTCCACGGTGTGTTCTTTGTCCCGTGCCAACGACCGCGATATTTCGCGTTCNGCCGAGGCGCTCAAAGGCGCCAAACGGGGGCGCATCCACACGTTTATCGCNACCTCGCCATTGCACATGGAGAAAAAGCTGCGCATGACGCCCGACCAGGTGTTTGAGCAGGCCCGACAATCGGTGCGCTTCGCCCGCAACTTGCTTGATGACATCGAATTCAGCCCCGAAGANGGNTATCGCAGCGATCCGGACTTTTTGTGCCGGGTCATCGAGGCGGTGATTCAAGAAGGCGCCACCACCATCAATGTGCCCGACACCGTGGGTTACGCCATTCCTGAGCTGTATGGCGAGTTCATCCGCAATCTGCGCGAGCGCGTCCCCAACAGTGACAAAGCCATTTGGTCGGTGCACTGCCACAACGATTTGGGCATGGCGGTGGCCAACTCCTTGGCCGGGGTCAAGATTGGTGGTGCNCGCCAAATCGAGTGCACCATCAACGGTTTGGGCGAGCGGGCGGGCAATTGCTCGCTGGAAGAGGTGGTGATGGCCATCAAAACCCGGCGCGACTACTTTGGCTTGGATTGCGCCATCGATACCCGACACATCTTGGCCGCCAGCCGCATGGTGAGCCAAACCACGGGTTTTGCGGTGCAGCCCAACAAGGCCGTGGTGGGGGCCAATGCCTTTGCCCACGCCTCTGGCATCCACCAAGATGGCGTGCTCAAAGCGCGCGATACCTATGAAATCATGCGTGCCGAAGATGTGGGCTGGAGCGCCAATAAGCTGGTGTTGGGCAAACTCAGCGGGCGCAATGCCTTCAAGCAGCGTTTGTTGGACTTGGGGGTGGAGATGGAGTCCGANGCCGATATCAATGCTGCCTTTGCCCGCTTCAAAGAGCTGGCCGACCGCAAGAGCGATATTTTTGACGAAGACATCTTGGCCTTGGTCAGCGAAGAAAACACCCACCATGTTGATGACGCCTATGGTTTTGTGTCATTGGCCCAGCACAGTGAAACCGGCGAGCGCCCCCAAGCCAAGGTGGTATTCACGGTGCATGGCAAAGAGGTGCATGGCCAGTCAGATGGCAATGGCCCGGTGGACGCATCCCTCAAAGCCATTGAGAACCATGTGAAAAGCGGTGCCGAGATGGTCTTGTATTCGGTCAATGCCATCAGTGGCTCCACCGAAAGCCAAGGCGAGGTCACGGTGCGGCTGCAAAACAGCGGTCGGGTGGTCAATGGTGTGGGTTCCGACCCAGACATTGTGGTGGCATCGGCAAAGGCGTACTTAAGTGCACTCAATAAGCTGCAAAGCAAGGCGGATCGGGTGGCCGCCCAAGGCTAAACCGCCTGGCGTCTCAGTGGCAAGGCCGGTTTACTTGATAAATGTTTTCCAAGTCTTTGATCTTGCGAAACTATTTTTCTTTGTTAGACTCCAAGCTTCTAGATTTGTGGGGTAGCGCTTTGAAGCAATTTGCACGGGGTTGGGGCACGTTGTGGTTGTCCATGTGTTTGGCAGGTTCGGCATTTGCGGCAGAACCTGCAAAATCAACAGCGACAGCTGCGGCCAAAAAACCGGTTGCTCAGGCCCAACGCAACAAAGCCAACGCCAAACCCAAAGCCAAAACCAAAGCGCCGGTGAAAGCCCGTGTCGACACGCGGCCCTCCTTTGGCAAAGTGGCTGGGCTGCACGATGTGAGCGACGAGTTGTCGCTCAAGTCCAGCGTGGCTTTGGTGGTCGACCAAGATACCCAAGAGGTGCTGCTCAGCAAAAACGATAGCGCCGTGCTGCCCATTGCCTCCATCACCAAGCTGATGACGGCTTTGCTGATCAACGATGCGCAGTTACCCATGGACGAGATGATCACCATCACCCAAGACGATGTGGACACCGAAAAGGGCAGCCGCTCACGGCTGCAAGTGGGCACCAGTTTGGCGCGCGGAGAGTTGCTGCATTTGGCCTTGATGGCCAGTGAAAACCGCGCCGCCCATGCCTTGGGCCGCACTTACCCCGGGGGGCTGCAGGTCTTTGTGGGCCTGATGAACCTGAAAGCCAAAGACATTGGCATGACCGATACCCGCTTTGTCGAGCCCACGGGGTTGTCGAGCAAAAACCAATCCAGTGCCAAAGACTTGGTCACCTTGGTGCAAACGGCCCATCGCGAACCCCTTTTGCGCGACCTCTCAACCAGCGACAGCCATGTGGTGGATGTTGGCCGCCACAGCCTGATCTACAAAACCACGAACCGCTTGATCAACAACCCCAGTTGGGACATCGGTTTGCAAAAAACCGGTTACATCTCTGAGGCAGGCCAATGCCTGGTGATGCAAACCAAAATCGCCGGGCGCAAGCTCATCATGGTTTTTTTGGACTCGGCGGGCAAACTCAGCCGCACTGCTGACGCTGAGCGCGTGCGCCGCTGGGTCGAAGCCAAGCACCGCGCGGTCGTTCCGCAAACCTGAGCGTGTCACGCCAGCCAGAGCGGTCCACACGCCGCACAGGTCGACGGCAGATTGAACTTTCTGGCGCTTGGGCGGTGAGTCCCTTCAACCGGCTCAGCGCTCTCCAGCAGCCAATAGCCGTTGGGTGAGCCATTCGGGCTCTTGCACCATCACCTCATGACCGCAAGCCGCCCGTTCCATCTGCCACCCTGGGGTGTTGACCAGCTGCGCTTCAATCGCACCAAAAGGTGAGGGGTCGTAGCCCGCAGCGCGGATGTATACAGCCTTGCGCACATGCGCCCAAGGCCGGTCATGCTCCAAGGCTTGCAGCATGCAAGCGGCGGGTTGGTCACTGGTGCGGCGGTCAATCCAGGCCTGGTCTTCGGGTGAGGTGATCCTCCAAGACGCCGCACTGGGGGAGGGAATGCGCCAATGGGCGCTGAAAGCCAGGCGCGCTTTTTCACGCCGATCTTCTGGCATGGCGTCCACCAGGCTTTGGTGGGGCTCGGGCACAAACGCATCCAAATAAACCAGTGCGTCCATGCGGCTGCGCAAAGCCTCGGCCACGCCAGTGATCACCATGCCGCCATAACTGTGGCCACACAAAACGACGTCTTCCAGTTCTTCGGATTGGATGAGGCCGACCACGTCTTGCACATGGGTCATCAAATTGACCTCTGGGGTGAGCAGGTGGGCACGATCGGCCAGACCCGTCAACGTGGGTGAGAAAACCCGGTGACCCGCGTCCACCAGCCGTTCACTGACCCGGCGCCAACACCAACCCCCATGCCAGGCCCCATGCACCAACACAAAGGTGCGTGTCGCGCCGCCGCCCTGGGGAATTGACATCAATGGGCGCTCAATGGCTCAAAATCTTTCGACAAGAACTCTTGCGCCCGCGCACTGCGGGGTGCCCCAAAAAACTCGTCTCGGCTGCAGTCTTCAACGATCCTGCCTTGGTCCATGAAGATGACGCGGTGGGCCACTTTGCGGGCGAAACCCATTTCGTGGGTGACCACCATCATGGTCATGCCTTCTGAGGCCAGTTGCACCATCACGTCCAGCACTTCGCTGACCATCTCTGGGTCCAACGCTGAGGTGGGTTCGTCAAACAGCATGGCTACCGGGTCCATGGCCAGGGCGCGGGCGATGGCCACGCGTTGCTGCTGGCCGCCGGACAACTGACCCGGAAATTTGTTCGCATGTTCGGACAAGCCCACACGCTCCAACAGCCCCAAGGCTTTTTCGCGCGCTTGCTCTGCAGAGCGATTCAGCACTTTGAGCTGTCCCAGGGTGAGGTTTTCAGTCACGCTCAGGTGTGGAAACAACTCGAAGTGCTGAAACACCATGCCAATGCGGGCGCGCAGTTGCGGTAAGTTGGTGGCCGCATCGCCCACCGATAGGCCATCCATGTGGATGCTGCCTTTTTGAAACGGCTCCAAGCCATTGGCGCATTTGATCAGGGTGGATTTGCCCGATCCTGATGGGCCGCACACGACCACCACTTCACCCTTGTTGACCTGGGTGCTGCACTGGTCGAGCACTTGAAAGTCCCCGTACCATTTGCTCACGTTTTGAAAGTGGAGGGTTGCATGCATGGTTGTCTTTCAGCGGATGATGGCGGTGCGCGCTTGCAATCGGCGCACACCCCAAGAGGCGAGGGAGCAAATCACAAAGTACACCAAGGCGGCAAAGGTGTACATCTCCAAAAGGCGGCTGTCGCGGTTGGCGACCTTGCTGGCGGCCCCCAAAAAGTCGGTGCTCGATATCACATAGACCAGCGAGGTGTCTTGAAACAAGATGATCGACTGCGTCAACAGCACCGGCAACATGTTGCGAAACGCTTGGGGCAACACCACAAACGACATGGCTTGGCGGTAGTTCAGGCCAATGGCATAGGCGGCAGATATTTGCCCACTGGGGATGGACTGGATGCCCGCGCGCATGATCTCGCAAAAGAAGGCTGCCTCAAACAAGGTGAAGGTGATCAATGCGCTGGCAAATGCCCCCACCTTGATGGGATCTTTGCTGCCCAAGATCCAAGCACCCAACCAGGGCACCAAGAAAAAGAACCAAAAAATCACCAGCACCAGGGGCAGCGATCGCATGAGGTTCACGTACGCGCCCGCAAAGGCCGACAGGGGCTTGATGGGCGACAAGCGCATCAGCGCCAGCGCCGTGCCCAGCACCACCCCACCGACCATGGACAAGGCAGTGAGGGTGAGGGTGAAGGTCATGCCCTCTTTGAACAGGTATTGCCAAGAGCGGGCAATGACGTCGAAGTCGTAGTTCATGCTCAGTGCCCAGCCTGCGGTGCGTTGCTGGCAGAACCGATATAGCCGGGCAGACGCAAGTGGTTCTCTAACTTGCGCATGGCCAGCACCACACACAGGTTGACCAGCAGGTAAATCAAGGTGGCGGCGGCAAAGGCCTCAAACACATGGAAGCTGAACTCTTGCATGGCGCGGGCGCGGCCAGTGAGCTCCATCAAACCAATGGTCAAGGCCAGCGATGTGTTTTTGATGGTGTTCAAAAACTCCGAGGTCAGCGGCGGCAAGATGATGCGAAACACCACCGGCAGCAGCACATAGCGGTAGGTTTGCCAGGTCGTCAGGCCCACCGCCAAACCGGCCATGCGTTGTCCTCTGGGCAAGGCCTGAATGCCCGAGCGCACTTGCTCGGCCACCCGCACCGACATGAACAGGCCCAAACACAGCACCGCTGGCACCAGCGACGACCAGGGGGGCGGCATTTGCTTGATGGCGTCACCCCAGGCCTGGGGCAGCAGCTCTGGGAACACAAAGTACCACAAGAACATTTGCACCAGCAAAGGAATGTTGCGAAACAACTCGGTGTAGGCCAGGCAGGCTTTTTCAATCCCTGGCCGGCCCAAGGTGCGCAAAGTCCCCACCAAAACACCCAGGGCCAGGGCCAGTGTCCAGGCCAACAAGGCGGTGACCACGGTCCAACCCAGGCCACCGATGAGGTAGGCGAGGTAGGTGCCCGATGCACCCGGCTCGAGTTCGGCAAAGATGTGCCAGTCCCAGTTGTATTTCATCTCACGGAATATTGTCTGCGCAGGGGCGAGTTGTCGTTTGGTTCAGCCCACAAAAAAAGGGAACTTGCGCCCCCTTTTTTTGGGTGAGTTCATAAGCCTTATTCGTAGACCTTGGGGTCAGGTGAATCGGTGGGCTTGGCCATCACCCTTTTAAGGCTGGGGCTGATGGGGATGCTCAAGTTGATGCCTTTGGGGGCAATGGGCTTTTCAAACCAAGTGTTGTAGATGCCGTTGATCGCACCCGATGTCAACAAGGCGCTGACAGCACTGTCCACCACTTGTTTGAACTTGGGGTCGTCCTTGCGGATCATGATGCCGTAAGGCTCAACCGACAAAGCCTCGCTGGAGATTTCATAGTCACCCGGCGTTTTGGCATTGGCCACCAAACCAGCCAACAAAATGTCGTCCATGGCAAAAGCGGCGGCGCGGCCGGTCTCGACCATCAAAAACGCTTCAGCGTGGCCGTTGGCCGATACGATGCTGATGCCCAGGTTTTGCGCGGCGTTCAACTCGGTGACTTGTTTGATGTTGGTGGTGCCGGCGGTAGAGACCAGGGTTTTGCCCTTGAGGTCGGCCAGCTTTTTGATGCCCGAGTTCTTTTTGTAAACGATGCGGTTGGCCGTCACAAAAGTGGTGGGCGCGTAAGACACTTGTTTTTGGCGGTCGGCATTGTTGGTGGTGGAACCACATTCAATGTCCACGGTGCCATTGGCCAGCAGCGGAATGCGGTTGGCTGAGGTGACCAATTGGTATTTGACTTCGAGCTTGGCCAGGCCGAGATTTTTTTGCACAGCCTCTACGATGCGCAGGCACAGGTCAATCGAGTAACCAATGGGCTTTTGTTTGTCGTCGTAGTAGGAGAAAGGGATGGANGCATCCCGATGACCAATGGTGAAGCTGCCGCTGGATTTGACTTTTTCCAGGGTGTCAGCATGGCCCACAGAGGCGGCCAAAGCAAAGGCCAAGCTGGCCACGGTGCGCAAAGAAAAGCTCATGGATGCTCCTACAAAAATGATGTCGAATCGTAGCCTAGAAATAGGCCTCGGGCAAGGATACAAAACCCCTTTTTGCCCATGGGGTTTGCCCTTGAATTCGGGGTTTATCCCTTGCCTCTTGGCGGTGCATGTGTGAGGATCAGGCACCAATCTGGGGGATGGGCATGGGCATATGGATCGAATTGGGCGTGTTTGCACTGGTGTTTGTTTTTGCCATCCACCAGTGGCATGACTTGAAAAAAGAAAAAGCCAAGCGCGAAGCTGCCCGTCAACAGCTAGGCCAAACCAACAAGGAACACCATGATTGATTCATTGCGCCGATTCAGCCCCTGGGCACTCCTTTTTGGGGCGTTCACGGTTTGGGCCCAACCCTATCCCAACAAACCGGTGCGCATCTTGGTGCCCTTTGTGGCCGGGGGCACCAGCGACATCGTTGCCCGTGCGGTGGCTCAAAAACTCAACGAAGCGGGTTACGTCACCCTGGTGGAGAACCGCCCTGGGGCCAACGGCAGCGTGGCCGCTGAGGCCTTGGTCAAATCTGCCCCGGATGGCTACACCATCATGGTGGGCTCGATCGGCACCTTTGCCATCAACATGGGGCTGTACAAAAACCCGCGCTACGACGTGATGCGCGACTTAGAAGCCATCACCGTGGCGGTGAGCACGCCCAATGTTCTGATCACGCCGCCGCAGTTTCCGGCCAACAACCTCAAAGAGTTCATCGANTACGCGCGCAAAAACCCGGGCAAGGTGTCTTATGGCTCATCGGGCTCGGGCTCGAGCGACCACTTGTCTGCCGAGATGTTCAAAATCCAAACCCAGTCGTTTGGGGTGCACATCCCTTACCGAGGCGGCGCCGCTGCGCAAACCGACATCATGGCGGGCAACATTGAAGCCTCGTTCCAAAACTTTGGCACCGTCGTCCCCTACATCCGCGCGGGCAAGATGAAGGCCTTGGCCGTCACCTCCAAAAACCGCATGCCCCAATTGCCCCAGGTGCCCACCATGATCGAAAGCGGTTTGGCCGACTTTGACGTCACCTCTTGGCAGGCTTTTGCAGCCCCCAAAGGCACGCCCAAAGACATCATTGCCAAACTGCATGCCGACATGGCCAAGGGCTTGCGCTCGGTCGATTTGACCCAGCGCTTCAATGCCCAAGGCTTTGACATCGTGGCCAACACACCGGCCGAGGCCTCGGCGTTTTTCAAACAAGAGATCGACCGTTGGACGGCAGTGGTCAAGCAGTCGGGCGCCACCGTCGATTGACCCCTCAGGCTTTGGCTTCCAAGCGTTTTTGCAGCTGATCTGACCATGCTTGCATGGGCAGTTTGCTGGGGTTGTCGCGCACCAGTGCCTCGGTGTCGGCCATCAGCTTGGCGACCGGCTCGCTCAGGTCAATGGGCACGGCAAAAGGCTGGCTCACATACCAAGGTGAGGGCGTGTACAACTCCACGCGGTTGCCTTCGGGGTCAAAGAAATAAATGCTCCAGGCATTGCCATGGCTGATGGTGCGCTGAATTTGCACTTTGGCTTTGCTCAGTTGCGCATAAAAAGTGCGCAAATCTTCCAGCGAGTCCACCTTGAAAGAGATTTGGTTGATCGGTGAAAACCCCGAATCCTCGGGTCGGCCAGAGGCCAGCACCAATTGGTGGTGCTCTTGGGGGTTGCGGCTCAAAAACACAATCTGACCACCAGCGAAATACTCGCCCCCATCGGTTTGCACCAGGCCCAAGGTCGATTGGTAGAACGCCACCAAGCCTTGCAGGTCTTGGCAATACAGCCCAAAGTGGGTCAACTGCGCATTGGGAATTTTGGATGTGGCCATGGGCGGGCGCTCGCTGGTTGTGCGTTTTATTGGCGCTCGATTTTTTTCATCTCCACGATGCGCTTCCACACCGTCATCTCGCGTTCAATGCGGTCGCGCATTTGGACGGGTGTAGAGGGAATGGGCGTACCACCCAACTCGGCAAAGCGTTTTTTCACATCTTCCATGTCCAAAATCACGCGCACTTCGCGGTTGATTCTGTCCACCACGGCGGGCGGTGTGCCAGGTGCCACCGCCAGGCCCAGCCAGGAACTGAAGTCCAGGCCCGGCAGGGTTTCGGCCACGGTGGGCAAGTCGGCCATCAGGGGCGAGCGGGCGGAAGCGGTCGAGGCCAATCCGCGCACCTTGCCGCCACGGATTTGTCCAAATGAGAAGGTGCTGGTCTCCACCATCACATCCACGCGGCCACCGAGCAATTCAATCATGGCTGGCCCAGCCCCTTTGAAGGGCACATGCAGCATGGACACGCCGGCCTCGCTGGCCACCCATTCACCCGTCAGGTGCTGCAAGCTGCCCACGCCCGCTGAAGAAAAACTCATCTTGCCGGGTTGTGCTTTGGCACGGGCCAGCAAATCGGGCAGGGACTTGATGGGCGAGTCTTGCGCCACGCTGATCACCATGGGGTAGGCAATGATGGTGGAGANCAGGCCAAAGTCTTTGACCGGGTCATAGGGCAATTTGTTCATCACCGCGGCCGACACCGGGTGTCCGCCGGTGAGCAGCACCATGTTGTAGCCATCTGGCGCTGATTTGGCGACAAAGTCATTGGCGATCAAGCCGGTGGCACCGACTTTTTGCTCCACCACCACGGTTTGGTTCAAGCGCTCCGACAGCTTTTGCGCCAGCAACCTGGAAATGATGTCCGAGCTGCCCCCAGGTGGGAAACCCACCACAAAGCGGATGGGCTTGTTGGGGTAGTCTTGTGCGGTGCTGCTGATGGGGGCTGAAAAAGCCATGGCCGCCAAGAGTGAAAGCCCCACACTGCGCTTGAAATTTTGCAAAATGAACATCTTGAAACCTATCTTTAGAACAAGCTCAAGTATCGCCAATAATCAAATGCCAATTCCTCAGGTTTTCCCGGCTCAGGGGAGCATCGCTGTGGCGGTTCAATCTGATCCTGAC
>JGI25912J50252_10000433_pt1 | contig 13190 bp, 9 predicted proteins | sample LauGreSBDMM110DD_2_FD_50252 | JGI IMG/M metagenome (IMG submission 50252)
GGCCTCAACATTGGGCAAATAGCAAGCAGCGGCGTTACCTACAACTGGTCACCAAGCAGTGGGCTTAGTTCGGTTAGCGTTTCTAATCCAACTGCAAATCCGAGTGTCACGACCACCTATACCCTTACTGCTACGCTGGCAAGCAGTGGCTGTTCAGCCAGTGATCAAATTACAGTTAGTGTCAATCAGCAAGTGCCATTGGTTAATGCCGGGCTAGATCTTTTAAAAACTTGTACGCAAAACGCAAGCGGAGCCAATCTTGGTGCTGCAGCGCAAAACGGCTGTACGTATAGTTGGAGCCCTGTTCAGGGTTTGAGCACGCCTTCGAGCAGCACCACATTTGCCAATCCAAGCCAAACAACAACCTATTTGCTTACGGCCACGCAAACCTCCTCCGGATGCACGGCTACTGATCAAGTGACTTTCGAGGTCAATGTTACTGCACCAACTGCGAATGCTGGAACTGATTTTATAAAAACTTGTCTTCAGAACCCTAATGGCCTGCAGATCGGAAGCAGCGCCTTGGCAGGCTTTTCCTATACTTGGTTTCCTTCCTTAGGGCTCTCGAATCCTTCGGTGTCTAACCCTATTGCCAACCCTACGCAAAGTACCTCCTACCTNCTGACCGTAACGGATCAAATCAACGGTTGTTCTGCTACTGATCAAGTTGCCGTTACAGTCAATACAACGCCTCCTACTGCTAACGCTGGTGCGGACTTTACAAAGACATGTGTGAGCAATGTGAATGGCTTACTCATTGGTGCTGGCGCCTCTGCTGGCCTTACCTACAGCTGGTCTCCGGCTATTGGACTATCCTCAAGCGCTATTTCAAACCCAATAGCCAACCCGAGTGTGACTACAACCTATACTTTGACTGTTTATTCTCCGGCAACAGGTTGTAGCAATACAGATATGGTTACAGTAAGCGTGAATCAGACTGCTCCGCTTGCTCAGGCGGGTCCAGACTTCTTAAAAAACTGTTATCAAAATTTCACCGGAAATACCATTGGCATGACCCCTGTAAGTGGCAATTCTTATCAATGGAATCCAATTGCAGGGCTCAATTCCCCTACAGCTGCAAATCCGATTGCCAATCCGGTACTCACCACAACGTATACGCTTACGGTGACTAACCTTGTAAACGGCTGTGTCTCTACAGATCAAATTATCGTCACTGTAGATATTTCGGCTCCAACTGCAAATGCAGGAAACGATTTTTCTATTAACTGTTTTGGCAACCTCAATGGCGCTCAAATTGGCATGAGTCCGGCTCCGGGTATGACCTACTCGTGGGCACCAGCCGCAGGGCTTAGTAACGCTGCTTCCTCGAGCACATTAGCTAGTCCAAGTCAAACCACTACCTATACCCTTACAGCACTGAACCCAACAAACGGCTGCCAAACAACAGATCAAGTTTTGGTGAATGTCAACCTCACTACACCAATTGCAAATGCGGGCCCTGACCTTCTCAAAAATTGTATAACCAACACAAATGGTGCTCAAATTGGAAGTTTAGCACAAGTACAAACCAATTATAGTTGGTCGCCGAGCTCGACACTNTCTAGTCCGAANAGCGCACAAACTTGGGCGAATCCATCACAATCTACTTGGTATGTTTTAACAGCAACCAATTGGGAAAGTGGCTGCTCAGACATTGATTCCGTTTATTTTGAAGTCAGTATCATTGCACCTGTTATTGAAGCAGGCTTCAATCAAAGTATTTGCTTGGGAGATTCTATTTTGGTTTCGGGCACCTACCCAACAGGAACGCAAATAAGCTGGAATAACGGCATTCAGAACAATCAATACTTCATACCTACTGTTTCGCAATACTACACTTTAACTGTGATTGCGAGTAATGGCTGTCAGAGCCAAGATTCCCTTTATGTGCAAGTCAATGCCTTACCCGGAATATATGCTGGGCCAGATATTGAAATATGTGAAGGAGTAACAGTAACCCTAGCTGGTTCTTTCGGGACTATTTATTATTGGAGTGGTGGCATATCAAACGGAGTGCCTTTTATTCCGCAGACTAGTGGGGCTTATACGGTAACCGGAATCGATATCAATGGATGTCAGAATATCGACCTCGTTGTGGTGACCGTCCATGCCAACCCACTTGTTTTTGCGGGTACAGACCCTGCAATTTGTCTTGGTGATTCTGTGCTACTTGCAGCAAGCGGTGCATTGTCTTACACATGGTCTAATGGCATGCCGAACGGCGCATATATTACCCCAAACTTTAATACAATGCTAGAGGTTACCGGAACCAATCAGTTTGGTTGTACTGGTAGTGATTTACTAGATATAACCGTTCATCAGCCTACTAATTCAACTATAAATGTAGTTTTCCAAGGGCCTTATACTTTAAATGGTGTTACCTACGATGTCAGCGGAACCTATATACAAGTTATTCCCAATAGCGTAGGCTGCGATAGCACCATTACCTTAAATTACGAACTGGTCGATGTAGGGGTTGAAGAGTTATTTCTTGGGCAAATTGAAGTGTTTCCGAATCCTTTTACTGATCAAATTTGGATGACCTACGAGCAAGGACTTGTTGGCACAGCACTTTATGTTCTTGACCTCAGCGGCAGGGTTCTAAGGAATTTTGAACTCAATCAAGACCTCAAAATGTTAATAGACCTCAGCGACCTTCCACCTGGAACCTATTTGATAAGTTCACCACAAACCCAGCCGCAGAAGGTGATTAAACTGTAGTGTTTAATGGACTAAGTAAGCTATTTGACTACTTTTAATAGCTCTAAACCATGTTCATTTTGGACTTCAAGGAAATAAACACCACTTGGAATGTGCTCAAAAGAAATTTTTGTGAACTTTTCTTGCGGGTTTGCTTCAAATAGAATTCCACCTTTTGCATCGCGCAAAATCAATGAATAAATAATACTTGTTGACTCAATATTTAGTTGATCAGCAACAGGATTCGGATAAACTTTACTTCCATTAGGATCTAAATTTTCAATACTTGCAGAACCGCCGCCACCGTTTGTGTTCGGGCGGTAAGCCGCAGCACCCATACAATCAGATGGATGGCGAATCATATCAAAATATGCAGAACCTGCTGTTGCTGCATTTACAGGATGAACGCTAACTACCGTGCCCGTAGACACAGAGATGCCTACAACGGCAATGCCACCTCCTCCGGGTATTTGACTCACGCAATAATAAGTACCTGTGTACGGGTCAACTGTTGAGCTGCCGTTCACCGAAAAAATACTATAAGGAAGCACTGATTGAGTAACGCGGGTTACTTCCCCTGTTGCAGGGTTTACTTTACCTAAATAGCAGGTAAAAGGTGGCGTATTTGTTGTGCTTATGATGCCGTAAATGGTTGTGTCTGCACAATTGTAGGTGTAATTAGCAAAACTTAATCCTCCCTCCGGAAAACTAAATGCCTGAGACGAATAAACTTGGCCATTGTACATGTCAATGCCGTAAAACTGAGATCCTTTAGAAAAGTAATAAACCATTTGATGCGGGTCAATGGCACTGCCAGAAAGCGAATAGGAATCGAGGATAGATTGTGGTGAAATTTGCGTGATTTCGCCAGTTGCTGGGTTCATGGACGAAAAATAAAGTTCACCCGTACCTTGCCCCGGCCCTGCGCCCGGAATATAACGGCCCGCCAAACCATAGAGTGTTGAATCTGAGGTATTGAAACGAAAATTATTGAACGAACTTGGTGCAATTGGATTAAAAAGTGGCACTTGATTGTTTACAGCGCCATCATTGATCCCAACGGTCATGGCAATACCGTTGGTGCCACCTTGCGTTAGAAAATAATAGCTGTTGGTATTTAAATCGAGGGCTGCACCGGTAATATTTACGTTAGAAGTAATCCCATTATTGCCTAATGCGGTAAAACTCCCACTCAGAAGGTCTAGTGTTCCTAATTTAACGCCTGCAGGATTAGATGTGCGAAGTAAGCCATACAAAACTTGGGCTTGCGCAGGTAATAAAAATAAACCGGCAAAGGTTAGCATGCATAATAGTTGTTTCATAGTCGAGGCTTTAAATTTTTAAAATAATAATTTCGCGAAGGACTTATTGATTTACAAATGATTGAAAGTGATTTACTTCACCACTTTAAGCAACTCCGTTCCATTCGCGGTATGAATTTCCATCATATAAATACCATTAGAAAGTTCATTCAAATCGAGGTCAAGATGGTTTTGGAGAGGTGCCATTTCGAAAATTACTTTTCCTTGAAGATCAGTCATTATTAGTTTGTTTATTTGAGCACTTGCCTCAATGGTCAAAAAGTCCGTGAATGGATTCGGATAAACTTTACTTCCATTTGGATCTAAATTCTCAATACCCGCCGAACCGCCTCCACCGTTTGTGTTTGGTCGGTAAGCAGCTGCACCCATACAATCAGATGGATGGCGTAACATGTCAAAATAGGTAAAGACGCCATTATTAACTGGTAGAGGAAACTGGCAAACCACGGCTCCGGTTGCAATAGACAAACCAGTCATGGCATATCCTCCTTGTGGTAAATTTGTTTCAAAATAATAAACCCCAGCATCCGGATCTATGGTAGAGCTTCCATTCCCTACATAAACCGAAAAAGGCAACGGTTGATTCGAAACTCTTGTAACAACCCCAGTTTGTGGATCAATTTTGCCAAAATAATAGGTTTGCGGTTGCGTAGTGGTGATGCGAATAATGCCATAAATGGTTGTATCCGCACAGTTGTAGGTGTAGTTGTCAAAAATATTACCGCCTTCAGGAAAACTAAATGGCTGCGCACTGAACACCTGACCATTGTATAGATCAAGACCCGTAAAAAGTTGGGCATTTGGATTGGCATTCATTGCCGTATAATAATACACCATTTGATGGGGGTCAATGGCACTGCTCTGGCCAGCATAGGATTGACCAATTACCTGAGGTGAAATTTCAGTTACAGCGCCGCTTGTAGGGTTAATTGAAGCCAAATAAACAGCTACACTGCTGATCCCTGGGGGCATACCTTGCAATTGTTTTCTGGCCAAGCCATACAAGGTGGAGTCACTGGTATTGAAACGGAAATTCTCAAAATAACCGCCATTATTTGGATTATTGATTGGGGGCTGACTCACGAGTTGACCGTCCATTAAACTAACAGTGGCTATTGTATTTGCTGCGCCACTAAAAATGTATTTTCCTGTATTTAAATCAAGTGCTGCTCCGCTCCAAACGTAGGTGGGAACAACGCTACTTGGCGATATTTGCGTGATTTGACCAGATGTAACATCCATTGATCCGAGAAAAATCCCAGATGCTGGGTTGGTACGAATGAGCCCGTAGAGTATATTATTTTGTGCATTTACAATAAATTGCAAGGTGCATATGGTTCCGAGAAAAAGCGTTTTGAGTTGATTCATGATACGAGGTTTTAGCGGTTAATTGAAAAACAACAATTCAGATTATCAATTGTTCAGCACTTACTAATATAACAAATTCTATTTTTACACAATGAAAACAATGCAACACCTTATCGCTAGCCTAGAACTCACCCCACACATCGAAGGCGGTTATTTCAAAGAAACCTACCGTAGTGAAGCTCAATACACAGCTGTAGATGGTCAATCGAGGTCTTTAGCCACACTTATTTATTTTCTGCTTCCTTCCGGAAACTACTCTAAGTTTCACAAAATTGAGTCGGACGAAATTTGGATTTACCAAGCTGGTTCTCCACTATTGATCCATATGATCAACCAAGAAGGGAAGTTGCACACAGCCACTTTAGGCTTGGATGTGGCCAAGGGGCAACAACCACAAGTTTGTATCCCAGCTCAAACCATTTTTGGTGCAGAGGTGCTCGATGCTCATTCGTTTTCGCTAACGTCGTGTATGGTAGCGCCAGGGTTTGATTTTGCTGACTTTCAGCTTTATGATAAAGCAGAGCTCATGGAGCGCTTTGCGGATTTAGCGCCAATTATTCTGCATTTACATCAGTAAAAGTTGAATTACCAGCGGTACACCACCGCATTGATATTCATCCCTGCACCTACTGAAGCCAAGATGATGATGTCGCCTTTATGAAGTTCGTGCTCAGGATATTCACCCCTAACTACTGCATCTAGTAAAGTAGGAACTGTTGCCACCGAACTATTGCCATTGAACTGAATATTCATGGGCATAATTCCCTCAGGGCGCTGGGCCTTGAACAAACGGTAAAAGCGGTCAATGATGGCTTCATCCATTTTTTCATTGGCTTGGTGTATAAAAATTTTCTTTACTTCTGTGATGTCAATGCCGCTTTTATCTAAAGCGATTTTCATGGCAGCAGGAACCTTGGTTAAAGCAAATTCATAAATTTTACGGCCCTGCATTTTGATGTACTTCTCGTGAATATGATGCTTTGAGTTTAGAGAAGGCCCATTGTTAAGAAAAAATGCTTCGTCTTTGGTAAAGGTTTGGGTCGAATGCGCCAGAATGCCGCTGGCATCAGTGTCATTATTTGCGCTCAGAATACAGGCGCCGGCGCCGTCGGCAAAAATCATGGAATCTCGATCATGGGGGTCTACTACTCTACTCAGGGTTTCGGCACCAATGACCAAACAATTGGTTGCAGCGCCTGCTTTGATATATAGATTGGCCTGAATAAGCGCTTCTATCCAGCCAGGACAACCGAAGAGCATGTCGTAGGCCACACAATTGGGGTTGGCAATGCCAAGAGCGTGCTTCACACGCGAAGCCAAGGCGGGCAACATGTCTAAATGATTAGACGCAAAGCGAACGTCTCCAAAGTTATGGGCAAAAATAATGTAATCTAGGTCCTCGGGGTCTATACCCGCTGCGGCTATCGCATTTTGGGCAGCGATAATTCCTAAATCTGAATTCGTCTGTTCTTTATGGGCATACCTGCGTTCTTGAATACCTGTAATTTCCTTGAATTTCTCAATGATGGTCTCATTACTGTCTTCAAAAGGCTGATCGATATCCTTATAAAAACGGTGAGCAATGAAGTCTTCGTTGGTCATGCGAAGCGAAGGTAAGCAGCTACCTACACCTAAAATTTTTGCGCTCATAGGATTGGATTTACAGGTAAAGTTAACAGAATTTTCAACTTAGTGTACTTTATACACTAAGTTTTAATGCCACCAAGAAGCTGATTTCTAGAAGGCAAATGAAAAGCCTGTTAGCAAACCAACGGACTGATAACGGTTCATTATATCGTCATGATCAACGACTTTACCCAGCGAATAGCGTAAAACCGGTGCGATTGAAAATTGTAATTGCTTATTGGCTTGATAAACCAATTCGAATTGCGCGTAGGCATTAGCAGCCCACTTCTTTGCTTCAACAACTGCAACTCCATTGTTATTTGGCAAAATATATGCCCCATCTCGTTTGATACCATAACCCATCGCAAGTCCTACGGTAGGACGAAACAATATTTGACGCATTGGAATTTGGTAACTCAGCCCCAGCGGAATTTGAATATACTGATAACGGTTGGTACCTTCGACAGATATCACCTCATAAGTATATTGCTCTCCCCACTCTAGGTAATTTAGGCCCGTTTGCAAAGCCCATTTACCAAAAAATAGTTGATAACGAAGATTGAAATCCCAGCTAGAGGTTGGCCGCTCGCCGAGTTCGCGCCATTCACGAAATTCTTTAGGCGTTAAAGGCTCTGGAATAGTAGTCAAAGTACTGGGCACCTCAAAACTAGAGAAAATACCACTTACTCCAAATTGCAAGCCAATCGCATGTGTGAATCTTTTTTGCGTGTGAGGTGGCATTATTGCGGTGCGTTCCAAATTGGCTTTAGCAAGTCCATTGGTATCGATAGCGATGGTATTCGTTTCTAAAACCTTTTGATCATTGGTTATTTCAATTGCTGGGCTGGCGCTAATATCGGATGGAACCGAAATGTGTAATGACGAAGCCTCAATTGAAAGGAAATCTGTAATTGGAGTACCTTCTGCTTGTAAATGCGAAAAAACATTAGGAGCTTTTGAATAGGAAATGTTAGGATGTGAATCAAAAGAAGTAAGAATTGAGGTGTTTAAAGATTTTGGGGAGTTTAGTTTGGAGGAGTTCAAACTAAAAGTTGAAACTTTAATGTTGTTTGCATGCGAAAAGCGTTGTGTTCTTCTCTCCACTTTTTGAGGTTTTGAGGCTGTAGAAGTACTGGCTTCACTTTGCCAGTAAGCGAGTAGCCCAATGCTGAGGATGGCTCCAAACGCAGACCAAAACCACCACATTCCGAGTAGTTTACGACGTTTTTGACCAAGCGCGTCTAGACGCACCTCAAGGTCTTGCAGATAGGCTGCAGAAGGCGTTTGAGCCGAAGGTTCGGCTAAGGATGCAAAAAGTTTATCCAACGAATTTTCTTCCTGTTTTTTCATAGTGTATGATAATGAGTTCTTTTAATTTTTTTCTGGCCATTTTGGTGTGCCACTTGGATGTTTCTTCCGTAACGCCCAACATATTGGCAATTTCTTTGTGGCTGTAGCCTTCAATGGCAAAAAGGTTAAAAACCAAACGCGCAGATTCAGACAAACAGAGAAGCATTTGCTGCAATTGCTCCTCTGTAAAAATGGCATCGGTCTGAAAATCTGTGCTTCCTCTTTCCTCAACTGGCGCATCGAACTTATAGAGCTCGTGGTAGCGCTTGTTGCGGCGGTATTCGTCGATGATTTCATTCGAAATGATGCGCTTTACCCAACTTAAAAATCTACCCGTCTCGTATTGACCTAGGTACTGAATGACCTTCACAAATGCGTTGTTAACGACGGTCATTTGCTCATCTGAATTATGGTAATAGCGACGAGCAGTGCTGATCAGAACCGGATAACACAACTGGTAAAGCGCCAGTTGGGCCCTGCGATCGCCAGAAGTGGCGGCTTGAAGGAGTTCTGTTTGGGGTTCTTGACTCATCATGATAAAAACACAAACTAAAGTAACGTAAAAACCGAGGTGAAGGTGTAGCGAAACTTTAAATACGTTTGATTTGCTGTGCTTGATCGTAACGCATTAAAAGCAAAACGGCGAGTAGAATACTTGCAAAGACCAAGTGGGCCGTTTGGACCAGACCAGGCATGTCTGCGTAGGCCAGTCCTACGCCTGTGATGAGCTCGGAAGCCAATAAATAAAATGCCACATTGATACGCGCATAATGCCACTTTTTGCGGTTTTGCCAAAATAAATAAACAAGTAAAATCAGAACCAACCAACTGAAACTTCTATGAATAAAAAACGGTAGCCCGAGTTGTTCTATCCATTCTGCTCTGGTATAGCCTTTCTTGACTAAAGCGTCTATCGATTCTCTGACTTGGGTACCCAAAAACATTTGATAGAAAGTAATAACCAAAATAAGCCAGCTCAGCCACTGAAAAGATTTTTCTTTTGGGAGGTCTTGACGTTTTTTGTTTTGTACGTTATGGAGTAAATACAACTGGATGCCGATGATCACCAAGGCCAAAAAGAGGTGAATAGTGATGGTCCAGGGCACCAAATTAGTCGCTACTACTATGGATCCAAACCAAGCTTCAATACCCATTAAGACAAGATTAAGCCCAGCTAAAAGGAGCCACTTGCGTTTGCGATAATAAAGCAACAACCAACCAAAACTCAGCAGCATGGCATTACCAGCCAAAAAACCAGCTAAGCGATTGATGTATTCAATCCAGGTTTTGCGTGCATTGAAAGCCTCTTCAATATATACTGTTGGGTCGTTTTGAATTTTATGGGCGGTTGCATCCATACCAATTCGATTCAAAAAAGAACAGAACTTTTCGACTTTTTTTTGACGCTTCAGTAAATAAGCTTCTCGGTAGTCTGCAGGTAATTCGGAAAGTTCAGTTGGCGGAACCCATTTTCCGAAGCATTTTGGCCAATCAGGACAACCCATACCGCTTCCTGAAATACGCACAAAACTTCCAGCAAAAACCACCAAAAAAATGAGGACCAAAACCGCCCACTGAAACCGAATAAAACGCGTTGAACCTTGCATGCAGCAAAATTACGACAAATCAGTATTCCGTTTTTCTATTTTTAGCACTTATTGTATCTTTGTGCTTTAGATACGACATGGAATTTAACGCTCTTACCGCGATCTCCCCTATAGATGGTCGCTACCAATCCAAAACAGCAGCTCTTCAAGCCTATTTTTCAGAATTTGGACTCATTCGCTACCGCGTCTTAGTAGAGGTCGAATACCTGATCGCCCTTGTAGAAAGTGATATTTCTAATTTGCAGGAGTTCCCCAAAGCCCAATTCCCAGCGTTGCGTGCTATTTATACTCATTTCTCTCAAGCCGATGCACTTTGGATCAAAGAATCAGAGCGCACCACCAACCACGACGTCAAAGCCGTAGAGTATTTTCTAAAAGAAAAAATGAAAGCACTCGGTTTAGAAGCCTATCTTGAGTTCATCCACTTTGGTCTGACCTCGCAAGATATCAACAACACCTCTATTCCGCTTTCACTCAAAGACGGAATTGAAGCGGTTTACTTACCTGAACTCATGGCCGTACATAACAAGCTCGTGTCTTTGGCACAAGATTGGAAAGAGGTGCCGATGCTTGCCCGCACCCATGGTCAGCCTGCCTCGCCTACCCGCCTTGGTAAAGAAATTCAAGTTTTTGCAGAGCGTCTAAATAAGCAAATTACACATTTAAAAACCCTGAAGCTACCCGCTAAATTTGGCGGCGCTACTGGGAACTTTAATGCACATTTTGTCGCCTACCCCAATACCGATTGGGTTGCCTTTGGCAATCATTTTGTGAACAATACCCTCGGTTTAGAGCGCTCTCAAACCACTACCCAAATTGAGCACTACGATCAATTAGCTGCTGTTTTTGACTGCATGAAACGCATCAATAATATTCTACTCGACCTCGACCGAGACATGTGGACTTACATCTCCATGGATTACTTCAAACAACAAATCAAGGCCGGTGAAATTGGCTCCTCAGCGATGCCTCATAAAGTAAACCCCATCGATTTTGAAAACTCGGAAGGCAATATTGGTTTGGCCAATGCGCTTTTTGAACATTTAGCCGCAAAACTTCCCGTTTCTCGCTTACAACGAGACCTCACAGATTCTACCGTACTGCGCGTGGTTGGTGTACCTCTTGCTCACAGCATAATTGCATTTGGCGCCACGCTCAAAGGCCTCGAAAAGCTTCTACTCAATCAGGAGGCCCTTACACAAGATCTCGAGAATAACTGGGCTGTTGTCGCTGAGGCCATTCAAACCATCCTGCGCCGTGAGGGTTTCGAAAAACCATATGAAGCGCTTAAAGGCCTTACGCGCAAAAATGAGCGCGTTACCAAAAAGAGCGTTCATGCGTTTATTGAAGAACTTGCCATCAGCGACCAACTCAAAACAGAACTCAAACACATCAGCCCCACTAATTATTTAGGGGTTCAACTCGTGAAGTAATGCAACAAGCCCTATATTTTGCCTTTCTACTTGCTTTTTCGTTTGCATTAAATGCGCAAGAGCTCAATTGGCAATGGGGTCAACTCCAACGCAACAAAGGCCAACTGCTATCAATTTTGGCTGACCAAAACCAACAATTTTCGACCATTCATGCCACAAGTCAATTTGGGGGTTCCGGTTTTCAACTTACACAATTTGAGCAGCTCAACCCGACCATAGGGACCAAAGTTAAACCCGTTACACCAGAGGGTTTTGGATATTACGTCCAAACGCTTAGAGGCGATCAACAACATCTTATATTTGTTGCAGATCGCAACAATAAAGAAATGAAGCTCTTTGTAAAAGTCTTGGATGCAGAATTCAATGCAGGAGAAGAGCAAGAAATATTACAATATATAGATCCAAGGCCAAATGCACTTCCTGAATTCAACATACTCGAGTCGCCTGATAGATCCTTATTTGTTGCCTATTATCAAATTCCTGGCAAACGCAATGGGACAGATACTTACGGATACAAAATCTTCAACTATGCGCTCGAAGTGCTTCATTCGGGAGAATACAGCTTGCCTTACGACGCAAATTTGAGTTCGATCGAAGATTATTTTTTAACGAACAACGGTGAATTTTTTATAGGCATAATTGAACTTAACGCCATCGAAAACCAAGGTGTGAGAATCCGTAAAGCATTTAAAAATATACACGTTTATCAACTCAATAACGAGGGACTCAAAGATTATACCTTTGAACTTGAAGGAAAACGCATCTCTAATTTTATAATGAATGCTCAACACCCCGATCGCCTTACCCTATTTGGAATCTACAGCAACAGTGAATGGGACGGCATGCAAGATGGTTTTTTTAGTGCGCAACTCAATTTAACTACTGACACCGCTATGGCCGTTGGCTTTCTTCCTTTTAGCAGTGAAATTATGCTCAATGAATACCGCACTTCGGAGCAAATGCGCATCCAAAGAAGATTAGAAAGACGCAACGAAGATCCTCAACTGTCGCGTTACGATGTTCGGGACATCTTTACCTTACCCGATGGTAGCTATGTAGGATCTATTGAAAAATACTACGTTTACACCAGTACAACTTTCAATAATCAAACAGGTCAGCGCATGACCACCAATTATTATTATTACAACGATATTGTTGCCTTTTGTATTGATACGAACGGGCAATTGCGCTGGGAACAACGCATCCCTAAAATTCAAGTGAGCATCAACGACTACGGCCCCTATAGTTCCTATGCAAGCTTTATCGATGGCTCCTCATTGCATTTCATTTTCAATGATTCCAAGTCGAATTACGATGAAGCAGGCGACTTCAAAAATCAAACCCAAGATGTAGCAAGTTTTAGCTTGTCTAGGCAACGAAACGTAGGTGCATGGGTACAAATTGATTTGAAAAGTGGAAATATGAGCCGCCAAATTAGCTATGAAAGAGCTAACGAAAACATTTTGTTAGTTCCTAAAGCTTTTGAATTTGACCGCAAGAATATCGGTATGTATACATATGGTATCTTTGGGCCGCAAGAAAAGTTTGGTTATATTCAACTAAAAACCAATCCCTAATGCGCTGGTTATTTATTCTTCTTCCTCTATTTCTGGGGGCCTGCAAAAGCCCACCAAACAAAAAACCTTCCCCAACAGAACAACTTCGGCAGCAACCCCAAGATGACCACAGTTATGCCAACTTAGAACAAATCAATACAAAACACCTTCATCTCGATCTAGAGGTCGATTTTACGGCCCAGACAATTTACGGTGTGGCGCGCCATC
>JGI25912J50252_10000436_pt1 | contig 13157 bp, 9 predicted proteins | sample LauGreSBDMM110DD_2_FD_50252 | JGI IMG/M metagenome (IMG submission 50252)
TTTTTTTCGTCCAACCCAGTCCATCCAACAAAGGAAATTTCATGACAGTTCTGAACAAGCGTTCGATTCTCAAAATCGCCGCCATTTCTTTGGTCGCTGCAGCCGCCCTCGTGGCCTGTGGCAAAAAAGAAGAAGCAAAACCTGTGGCAGCACCTAAAGCAGAGCCCCTGAAGGTGGCGTTTGCCTATGTTGGCCCCGTAGGCGACGGTGGCTGGACATTTGCACACGACAACGCGCGCAAAGAACTTGAAAAACAATTCGGCGACAAGATCGTCACCACTTTTGTTGAAAAAGTGCCAGAAAGCGCTGATGCAGAACGCGTATTCCGCGACTTAGCCAGCCAGGGCAACAAATTGATCTTCGGCACCACATTTGGCTACATGGACCCCATGTTGAAAGTGGCTGCAGACAACAAAGAAATCAAATTTGAACATGCCACCGGTTACAAAACAGCCGACAACCTGCGGACCTACGACAGCCGTACCTATGAAGGTGCGTACATGGCGGGCGTGATTGCGGGCAAGATGACCAAGACCAACACCTTGGGTGTTGTGGCTTCCATTCCAATTCCTGAAGTCATTCGCAACATCAACACCTTCACAATGGGTGCGCAGTCTGTCAACCCTAAAGTGAAGACCAAAGTGGTTTGGATCAACGAGTGGTTCAATCCCCCAAAGGAAACAGAAGCAGCGACGGCCCTTATCAATGGTGGTGCTGACGTGTTGATGCAAAACACAGACTCTTCTGCTGTGTTGCAAACTGCCGAAAAAATGGGCAAGCGCGCTTTCGGTTGGGACTCTGACATGACAGCCTATGGTCCTAAGGCTCACTTGGGCTCGGCCATCATTAACTGGGCGCCTTACTACACCAAGGCCGTAGGTGAAGCCCTTGAAGGCAAATGGGCGACAGGGCAAAGTTGGTGGGGCGTGAAAGAAGGCGCCATCGACATGGTGTCTGTGGCAGCCGATGTACCTGACGACATCAAGAAACGCGTTGATGAAATCAAGGCTGGCCTNAAAGACGGTAGCTTCTCAATTTGGAAAGGTCCTATCGTGGGCCAAGACGGTAAAGAAGTGTTGGCCAAAGATGTTGTCGCTGACGACAAGTTCTTGGGCGGTATCAAGTTCTACGTTAAAGGCGTAGAAGGCAAAGTGCCTAACTGATCCAACGCTAATTAACAGTCGCTGTCACTTTAAAGGCCGCTCTTCGAAAGAAGGGCGGCTTTTTTTCAAGGGGCCATATGCAGATTATTTTTTCCCAGCTGCTGCAAAATCCCCTGCGTAAATATTCAAAAATTTGGCAGGGTCTAAAGTCTTTCGAATGGCAGCGTTAACTTCTTCTAAAGTGGTAGCTTCAATTTGAGCATCCAATTTTTCAACAAAAGCCAGCGTTCGGTTGGCTGCAGTCTGCGCCACATGACCCGCCGCTAAGGAGCGATCTTGTGCGCGGTTTATTTTGCGTTCTTCTTGCCAGCCTTTTTTGGCATCTGTCAGCTCCTCAGCGGTGATTCCGTCTTTGACAAATTTGGCCAATTCTTCTTGCACACCCGCCTTTAATTTAGCCAGATTTTGCGGTGCATAAATGGCATAAAGCACCCACATGCCTGAGGGCTCAAACGAACTGGCGCTGAGTTGACTGCCAGCGCCGTAGCTCAAGCCATCTTTTTGGCGCAAGCGGTCAAGCAGGCGTGATTTGACGCCGCCGCCCAATACGCGGTTGGCCAACTGCAAGGGCACAAAGTCTGCTTGTGTGTCTTGAAGTGACAAAGGCAAGCCTGCCAAATAAAATGCATTGGCTTTGTCAGGCGCTTCCAATTGAGTGGCGCCTGGTTTGGCTATTTTGGCTTCAGCTTTTAAGCGGGTATAGGCTTTAGGACTTTTCCAGTCACCAAAGAGTTGCGTGATCTGCGATTTGACTGCGTCGCTGTCAAAGTCGCCTACCAAGGCGAACTCGCTGTGGCTGGCGCCGTAATAGCTGCTGTGAAACTGTTTGACTTGTTCAAGCTTGGCCGCTTTGAGCGCCGCAATGGATTCATCCAAACTGCGTGCAGCGCGAATGTCCCCTTTTTTGTAAACGTCTAAGCTCAGCGCCATAGCTTGCGAGCCCATGGTATTGGGTTCGCTGCGTTGGCTTTCAAGGCCAGCAGTGCCCTCTTGAACCAACAATTCAAATTCNTTTTCAGCCAAGATGGGCTTGCGNAAAATGTCTCGAATCAAATTGAGTACTTCNGGCAAGTTTTTNCGCAGTGAATCAAACCGAACCGTGACGGTTTGCCCACCACCACTGACTTCAATTTGGGTTTTGAGTTCGTCCAATTTGGCAGAAATTTCAGCGCGTTGTAAATTTCCTGCACCTCTCATGAGCAAGCTGGCTGTGAGGTTAGAGGTAGTGGCTTGGTTAAACAGGCTTGCTTCATCGCCGAAGCGCAATGTAAANACCCCACTGACAGTTTGGCCACGCGTTTTNTTGGGCGTCAAGATGAGCTTCATGCCGCTTGNCAAAGCCAGTCGTTGGGTGCGCTTTTCAATGTTCGCTGGGCTGATGTCAAACACTTCACCTTCACTGGCGGCTGCCTTGCCTTTGTAGTCGGCCACCAGTTTGGCNACGTCTACTGGGTCAGGCAGTTTGCTTCGGTCTGGTGTGGCAGTGGGTATGAATTGCCCCAAAGTGCGATTGCTTTCTTTGAAGTAATTGGCCGCCACAGATTGCAGCTCGGTCAATTTGAGATTTTCAATGCGATCGCGTTGCAAAAAGAACAAGCGCCAGTCGCCATTGGCGATTGATTCTGACAGTTGCACCGCCAGTTTTTGCGGGTCGTTGATGGTCTTGTCGATGTCGCTCAGCAGGCTGGCCTTGGCTCGTTTGAGTTCTTCTTCAGTGACGGTCTTCTTTTGCAAGCCTTCCAGTTCTTCCAGCAAAACTTTGCGAGCTTCTGCCAGGTTTTGGGTTTTGCTCAGTTCTGCCATGAACATCACATAGCCTCGCTCAGCCAACTCAAAATTCCAAGGATTGACATTGACAGCCAATTTTTTCTCAACCATGTTCTTGTGCAGCCTGCCATTGGGTGTGCCGCCCAAGACTTCACTCAAAGCAGCCATGGCAGCTGAGTCAACATGGCTGCCCGCTGCCGTGTGATACAGCACTGCGGACAACTGAACGTCGCCTGTTCTTCTGACAGTGACCTCGCGCGTGCCATCTTGCGCAGGCTCTTGTGTGTAGGTGGGTTCAAGCACACGATTGGGCTTGGGAATGGTGCCAAACACTTGTTGTATCAGCGCAAGGGTGCTGGCAGCCTCAAACTTTCCAGCTACGAGCAAGACAGCATTGTCGGGTTGGTAGTATTTGCGATAAAAGTTTTGCAGGTTTTCAATCTTGACATTTTCAACATCGGTTCGCGCGCCAATGGTGCTCTTGCCATAGTTGTGCCAATCAAAAGCTGTGGAGGCCATGCGCTGCCAGAGCATCATGTGGGGGTTGTTTTCGCCGCTTTCCATTTCGTTGCGAACCACAGAAAACTCGGTGTCTAAATCTTTCCGCGCAATGAGGCTGTTGACCATGCGATCGGCTTCCATCTCCAGTGCCCATTTCAGGTTGTCAGGATTGGCAGGAAAAGTTTCGTAGTAATTGGTGCGATCGTAGAAGGTGGTGCCATTGAAATCCATGCCACGCTTTCCCAACTCTTCAAATACATTGGCACGTGACCTTGTGCCTTTGAAAACCATGTGCTCTAGCAAATGCGCCATGCCGGTTTCACCATAATTTTCATGGCGGCTGCCGACCAAATAAGTGATGTTCACAGTGGTGGTGGGCTTGGATGCATCGGGCGCCAACAACACTCGCAAACCATTGCTCAGGCGGTATTCTGTGATGCCCTCTACTTGAGCAACTGCATTTAAAGCTGAGGCCGTGCTTTGCGACCATCCAGCCAAAGGAATCAAGCTGCTGGCTGAAATGATTGAAATTTGAATCCAACGAGAAATGGGGCTTGATCGCATGACAGGGCACTTCTTTGAAAGAACGAAAAAGAAACTTTATACACCTGCTTTAGAATACACCCCGAATACCTGCGTGCCGGCGGGGNGTTTATTTTGTTCAACCGGCGCCATGTAGAGGACTACCATGTACAAAAACCTCGCAGCCACTTTAGTGGCCGCCTGCTTTTTTTCGCCCATTTCATCCCTTGCTGCTGAGCCCTCACCGCCAGCTTCAAAGCGCCCTGTCAAAGCCGCTTTTGTGTATGTCACGCCTGTCTTCGATGCGGGCTGGACGCACCAGCACGACCAAGGCCGAAAAGCTGTTGAAAAGACCTTGGGTCATACCGTTACAACCACCGTTGTAGACAACGTGGCCGAAGGCGCTGACTCAGAGCGCGTGGTGCGCGATTTGGCGCAACAGGGTCATGATGTGATTTTCACCACCAGCTTTGGTTACATGGAGCCCACGCTCAAAGTGGCCAAAGAGTTTCCCAATGTGAAGTTTGAATCGATCACAGGCTACAAAACCGATGTGAATGTGTCTGTGGCCAATGCGCGCTATTACGAGGGTCGTTATTTAGCGGGTGTTGCAGCAGGACGCATGACGCAATCGAATGTGGCGGGTTATGTGGCGGGCTTCCCCATTCCTGAAGTCTTGCAAGGCTTGAATGCCTTTGCCTTGGGCATGCGTTCTGTGAACTCTAAAGCCCAAGTGAAAGTGATTTGGTTGAACACTTGGTTTGATCCGGCCAAGGAGCGCGATGCGGCTTTTGCTTTGTTCAATCAGTCGGTGGATGTGATCACCTTCCATACAGCCTCCAATGCAGTGATGGTGGCGGCGCAAGAACGCGGCAAGATGGCTATTGCCTATCACTCAGACATGCGCAAAGTAGCGCCAGACGCGCAGTTGATGGCAGTCACACACGAGTGGGGNGCCTACTACACACAGCGCGTAAGTGATGTGCAAAAAGGCCAGTGGCGCACTGGNAATGTTTGGTCAGGTTTGAAAGAGGGCATGATTCGCGTGGGCGACTATGGCCCTAAGTTGCCTGCCAAAGTGCGCGACGAAATTGTGAAGTTACAGCAAGACATAGCGCAGGGCAAACGACATCCATTTCAAGGACCCATTGCCGACAACGAAGGCAAAGCCATTGTGGCAGTCGGGCAGAAACTCAGCGATGTTCAAATTTTGAACATGAACTACGGTGTGGCTGGGGTGATTGGCAAAATAAGCCCTTGAAGTTCAATCCCTGAAAAAAAAGCCTGCGTTTTAAGGCAGGCTTTAATTTCAGTGTGATGCCATGCTAGCCATCTAGCTGAATATTTCGAGTCTTGGCCAGTTGGGTCCAGCGGGCTAAGTCGGCCTTCATGTAGGCTGCAAATTCTGCAGGTTTCATGGGTATCAGTTCAACGGCCTCAGAGCTTAATTTTTCTTTGAAATCGGGTTGAGCCAAAACAGTCAGCATGGCATCGTTCAGTGTTTTGACAATGGCGGCCGTCATGTTGGCAGGCCCTACAACGCCGTACCATTGTTGGGCATCAAAGCCCTTGAGGCCCATCTCTTCTAAAGTGGGAATGTCCTTCACTTGGGGGTGACGTTTGGTGCCTGTCACTGCCAGTGCACGGATACGGCCACTTCGAATATGCGGCAATGCCGCAGCCAAGCCAGGGAACATCAGCTGTGTTTGACCACCAATGAGGTCAGTGATAGCAGGTGCAATGCCTCGGTAGGGAATGTGCACCATGAAGCTGTTGGTTTGCAATTTAAACAACTCTGCTGCCAGATGGGTTAAGGACCCTGCGCCTGCAGAGCCATAAGACAGGCGGCCAGGGTTTTGTTTCACGTAGTCCAGAAAGGCCTTGAAGTTTTGCGGCGGCAAGCTGGTGTTGATGCACAGCACATTGGGGGTTGAGCCAATCATGCCGATGGGGGTGAAATCTTTTTCTGCGTCGTAGGGCAGTTTGCGAGTGGCGGGCGCTGTGCCGTGGGTGGCCACATAGCCCTGCATGAGGGTGTAGCCGTCAGCGGGTGCGCGGGCCGTATTTTGCGAGGCTATGACGCCGCCACCGCCGCCAATGTTGTCGACCACCACAGATTGACCCAATACTTTGGCCCAGCGCTCACACAGCGCACGGCCCACCATGTCTGAACCACCGCCGGCAGCCACTGGCACGATGTATCGAATGGGTTTAGTGGGATAGGCCGGCTGGGCTTGGCTAAGCCCTGAAAGGCCAAACAGCATGGGACTGGCTTGAAGCAGGGTGCGTCTTTTCATGGCTTTTCTTCTGAAGGGTAAGTACTGCAAAGTTTAGCCAAGACTGCTCTGAATTGCACTGTTTGGGCGCACACAAGCCTTGAATTGTTCTCACATTCCCAGTTGGCACTTTACAATGTTGCCTTGCATCAAAAAATGTTGGAAAGACAAAGAGATGACGATTAAAAGTGACAAATGGATACGCCGGATGGCTCAAGAGCACGGGATGATCGAGCCTTTCGAGCCTGGGCAAGTGCGTCAAAACGCCGCCGGCCAGAAAATTGTGAGCTATGGCACCAGCAGCTATGGCTACGACATTCGATGCGCCCCTGAATTCAAGGTGTTCACCAACATTTACAGCACCGTGGTCGACCCCAAGAATTTCGACGAAAAAAGCTTTGTCGACATCCACTCCGATGTCTGCGTCATCCCCCCCAACAGCTTTGCCTTGGCCCGGACCCTTGAATATTTCCGCATTCCCCGAAATGTGCTCACCATTTGCCTGGGCAAAAGCACCTATGCCCGGTGCGGGATTATTGTGAACGTCACGCCCTTCGAACCCGAATGGGAAGGCTATGTGACCCTTGAATTCAGCAACACCACCCCTTTGCCAGCCAAGATTTACGCTGGAGAGGGCTGTGCCCAGGTTTTGTTCTTCGAAAGCGACGAAGTTTGCGAGACCAGCTACAAGGATCGGGGCGGAAAATACCAAGGCCAGGTGGGCGTCACTTTACCCAAGACTTAAAGTGCGACAATAGCCGGTTAATGACCGCATCTTTTTCAAATCTATCGCTGGCTGAACCGCTGGCACGTGCCGTAGCCGAAATGGGCTACGAATCCATGACCCCCATTCAAGCTCAGGCCATCCCTGTGGTTTTGACTGGGAAAGACGTGATGGGCGCTGCGCAAACGGGTACCGGTAAAACCGCTGCTTTTTCGTTGCCGTTGCTTCAACGCCTTTTGAAGCACGAAAACACTTCAACATCGCCCGCTCGCCATCCTGTGCGCGCCTTGGTCCTGTTGCCAACACGAGAGTTGGCCGATCAGGTAGCGCAGCAAATCAAGTTGTATGCCAAATACACCCAAATGCGCAGCGCGGTGGTGTTTGGTGGCATGGACATGAAGCCGCAAACCCTAGAACTCAAAAGAGGTGTCGAAATTCTGGTTGCCACGCCGGGTCGTTTGCTGGATCACATCGAAGCCAAAAACGCGGTGCTCAACCAAGTGGAGTATGTGGTGCTAGACGAAGCCGACCGCATGCTCGATATCGGCTTCTTGCCAGACCTGCAGCGTATCTTGAGTTTCTTGCCTAAGCAGCGCACCACGCTGTTGTTCTCGGCTACTTTCTCGCCTGAAATCAAGCGCTTGGCCGGAAGCTATTTACAAGATCCCATCACCATTGAAGTGGCGCGTCCCAACGAAACAGCCTCCACGGTAGAGCAACGTTTTTACACTGCGCAAGATGATGACAAGCGCAGGGTTGTGAAGGCCGTGTTAAAAGAGCGCGGCATCAAGCAAGCCTTCATTTTTGTCAACAGCAAATTGGGTTGTGCCCGTTTGGCGCGCTCTCTTGAGCGCGAGGGTCTGGTCACCGCTGCATTGCATGGCGACAAGTCCCAAGACGAACGTCTCAAAGCCCTTGAGGCTTTCAAAAAAGGTGAAGTCGATTTGTTGGTCTGCACGGATGTGGCAGCCCGCGGTCTCGACATCAAAGATGTGCCTGCTGTGTTCAACTTTGACGTGCCTTTCAATGCTGAAGATTACGTGCACCGCATTGGCCGCACTGGCCGTGCTGGCGCATCTGGGCTGGCTGTGACCTTNGTCTCACCGTCCGATATGCGCTTGGTAGCAGATATTGAAAAGCTCATCAAAACCAAACTTCATGTCGAAAACTACCCATTGGAAGAGGATCGTTCGCGAGCTAATTTAAGCGAAGGTCGCCGAGAAGAGCGGCGTGACGATCGCCGAGAAGAGAGAAGACCCGAGCGTGGCTTTGAGCGGCGCCGTGAAGAAGAGGCTCCCCGCGACCGTCGCAGCAGCTTCAGACCCGCCCAAGTATCAAGAGATCCTTTCTTTGAGAAACCCTACGAGGCCCCTAGCTTGCAGCAAGCTGAAGCGGCCTCTTGGGAAGCTTCGCCAAAAACGACCGCTTCTCGCCCAAGTATTTCTGCCAACATCAAGCCAAAGCGCAAGGTGGCTGCATTGTTCAAGTCTGGCGAATAAGGCGAGGCATGGGGCTGCATAGAAACCCGTCAATTTGTTGCTTGAGCTAAGACCCGGCACAAATTTTTGCATTCCACTGTCAAAATAGAGGAATGAAAATCAAGACATTCGCTGCCGTTGCCGTTTTGTCACTCATTTCACCCTTGGGTTTGGCACAGACGGCGCCACCTGCCAATGCGCCTGTTCAAGACATGGGCCGCGTCGAAATCAAAAGCAATCGCGACAACACCATGGAAGAGCGCCGGCAGTCCACGGCAGCCAAAATTGTGGTTGGTCGGGAAGAACTCGACAAACAAGGTGACAGCACCTTGGGTGAAGTTTTGAAACGCTTGCCCGGCGTCACCATTCAAGGTGCTCCAGGTCGTGGCGGCGCCATTCGCATGCGAGGTTTAGGTGGTGGTTACACCCAGATCCTTTTGGACGGACAACGCGTTCCACCCGGCTTTTCCGTAGAGTCCTTAACACCCGAGATGGTGGAGAAAGTAGAAATCATGCGTGCGCCAACTGCTGAGACAGGCGCNCGGGCTATTGCTGGCACCATCAACATTATTTTGCGCGAAGGCCAGCGCGCCAACCCAGATGATTTGAAGGTCGGCACCTCCTTTGAAAACGGACACCGTTCAGAAGCTTTGAACTGGGTTCACAACCTCAAGTCTGAGCCGCTCAACGGAACCCTCACAGCCTCTGCCATGAACTCTTGGCGTCCTGAGGACATTACCACTCTGACCGATTCCAATGTCGATGCAGAAGGCTTGATGCCAGCAGGGTCTTCACGCCGAGAACGCCACGCCGTGAACTTGGGACATCGCCAAGGCATGAACGCCAACGCCAGACTCATGTGGCGCGGCGAACAAGGCAAAGCCCTCATCTTGATGCCCTTCATGGTGTATTCAGAGTTCAGCAGTTTGGGGCATGTGGATCTCACTGAAAACAAATCCATCAATGGCATTCAACAGCCTTTTGCTTCTGATGCTGCCAATACCACCAACAACAGTCGCTTTGTGATGACGCGATTGAATGGTCAGTGGAATCAGCGATTCTCGGCGAACGACAGGTTTGAATTTAAGTTTGGCTTGGGTGAATCGCATTACAAGTACCGCTTTAGACAAGCAGCTCAAAGCACGACTGGCTTGCTTAACACCATGGAAGAGTCGCAGAGTTTCAAAGATTTGTCGCAATCTTGGAATGGCAAACTCACACACGTTTCTGCCAACGGTCACCAGTATGTCAGTGGTCTTGAATTGGAGGGTGTGCGCAGAACGGAAGAGTCTATGGCCGAGGTCTCTGATGAGGCTGGCAACATGCGCGCACGCACGCAACGCTGGGCCATTTACACACAAGACGAGTGGACGATCAACCCCAATTGGAGTGCGCATGCGGGCGTTCGCTATGAAAGTATTCTGACCGAAGGCAGCAACGAAGAGGGCGAGAAGCGAAACAAAAGTGGCGTTTTAACACCCCTGTTGCATGCTGTTTGGAAACCTATTCCAGCAAGCCGCGATCAAGTGCGTATGAGCCTCACACGCAGTTACAAAACTCCCACCTTGTTCAATCTGGTTGCCAGAACGGCATTGTCGCGCGAAGCAAATAGCCCAACCCGGCCCGATCGAATAGCCAATCCTGGCTTGAAGCCTGAATTGGCAACGGGCATTGACATTGCGGTCGAGCGGTATTTGGCAGAGGGTGGTGTTTTGAGCGCCAATTTGTTCAGACGCAACATCAGCGATTTAATTCGATATGTCACCGGCGAGCGTTATGACACGGTGTGGGCGCCAGGTCAGCGTCGCTTCGTTTCGAGTCCTCAAAACGTGGGAGATGCCATCACGCAGGGTCTTGAGTTGGAAGCCAAGTTCAGGTTAAACCAAGTCTGGGCAGATGTACCCGCAGTAGATGTTCGAAGTAACTTGAGTTTCTTTGGCTCTAAAGTGTTGGATGTCATGGGCCCTAACAATCGCTTAGACCAGCAACCTCACATGACGGCCAACTTCGGAGCTGACTACCGCATCCGTGCCATGCCCCTTACGCTGGGCGGCAATGTCAATATCAACCCAGACTTCACCACTCGCCGTACAGAACAGCAATGGGCTTACCAGGGTTCCAAACGGGTCGTTGATGTGTATGGTCTTTGGAGGTTTTCACCCGCNACGGCTTTGCGTGTCACCGTCAGCAATCTTGCGCCGCGTGAGTACCTCACGGGCACAACCTACATCGGCAATGGTTTCTCAGAAACAGCCAACACCAACACACGCAATTGGCAAAATGTTCAGGTGCGATTAGAAATGAAAATTTAAAGGACGATGACCATGAATACGCAAAATGCCGCTTGGTTCGACAGCATGTACAACAACCGTGCATTGGTGNCAGACCATGCTGCACATTTCTCTCAGTGGACTCAAACATCTGCAGATGCGCGTACCTCCTTGAAATGCAGGCTCGACATTGCCTACGGTGATGGCCCCAATGAAAGCTTGGACATCTTTCCAGCCAGCAAGCCCAATGCGCCTGTCGTAGTTTTTATTCATGGTGGCTATTGGCGCAGCCTTGACAAAGCAGATCACTCGTTTGTAGCACCGCCTTTGCATGACATGGGCGCTTGTGTGGTGGTGGTCAACTACGCTTTGTGTCCTGGCACAGCCGAATTGCCGGTGACCATTCCGGACATTGCACACCAAATGGTCAAGGCCTTGGCCTGGACCTGGCACAACATTGCTCAATATGGTGGCAACCCAAAGAATGTGTCTGTGGTGGGACATTCAGCGGGCGGACATCTGGCCGCCATGCTGTTGGCTTGCGATTGGCGTGGCGTCGATCCCAGCATACCAGCGTATTGGATTCAAAAGGCGCTGTCCATCTCTGGTTTGTACGATCTGACNCCATTGTGCAAAACGCCATTTCTGCAAGATTCCTTGAGGCTTACCGCCAAGCATGCTCGCATGGCCAGTCCGGCTTTGTGGCCACGACCCCAAAAGGGTATTTTGTACACGGTGGCTGGTGGTGATGAGAGCCCAGAATTTTTGCGCCACAACCGATTGATTCACCAAACTTGGGGACCCCGTACGGTTCCCATTTGCGAAGCGTTGTTGGGCCTCAATCATTTCAGCATCGTGACCGAGCTCACAAAAAAAGGCACTCGATTGAATGCCTTGATGAAAGCCTTGTTAGACCTTTGATTTGCGTCGTTGCCAAGCTGACCAAATGGGTGGCAGCAGCAAGCAGATGGCCACAACGCTTAGCAGAGTGAATGACATGGGGCGATCCCAGAATACACGCCAGTGACCTTCGCCAATAGACAGGGCGTTGCGCATTTGAGCTTCTGCCAAGGGCCCCAAGATCATGCCCACAATGACAGGGGCTACAGGAAAATCATAGCGCCGCATAAGGGTGCCCATCAACCCAAAGCCATACATGATGAACAAATCAAAGCTGCTTTGTCGCATGCCGTACACGCCGACAGTTGCAAAAATTAAAATGCCAGCATAAAGCTGTGGCTTGGGAATTTGCAACAACTTAACCCACAAGCCCACGAGCGGTAGATTGAGCACCAGCAACATCACATTGCCAATGTAGAGTGAGGCAATCAAAGCCCATACCAAGCTGGATGAGTTTTGGAACAACTGCGGGCCCGCTTGGATGCCGTAGTTTTGCAATGCTGACAACAAAATGGCGGCCGTGACAGAAGTGGGAATACCCAGTGTTAACAAGGGAACCAAGGTGGCTGTCACGGCGGCATTGTTGGCAGCTTCAGGTCCTGCGACGCCCTCGATGGCACCGACTGTGCCAAACTCTTCTGGGTGTTTTGAAAGCTTCTTCTCGGTGGCATAGCTTAAAAAAGTTGGAATCTCTGAACCACCGGCGGGAATGGTGCCAAAAGGAAAACCAATGGCCGTTCCGCGAAGCCATGCGGGCCATGACCTTCGCCACTCTAAAGGTGTCATTTGGGCTTTGGTNAGNCGGTTCATGTCTGCGCTGCTCTTGCCTTCGTAGAGNGCGTTGTACATGACCTCCGAAACAGCAAACAAGCCAACTGCAATCANCACCGTTTCGATGCCATCCATGAATTCAGGAATATTGCCGGTGTAACGCACTTGCCCCGAAATTTGGTCCATGCCAACCAGGCCCAAAGCCAAGCCAATGAACAAGGCAGAAAGGCCGCGAACNGNGCTTTGACCCAATACAGNACTGACTGTGATGAAGGCCAACACCATCATGCAGAAATACTCTGGAGGNCCTAACTTCACTGCAAATTCAGCCACCACCGGTGCAAACAAGGTGACCAAAATCGTGGCCAAAGTGCCCGCTACAAAAGACCCAATGGCCGCAGTGGCCAAAGCCGAACCAGCGCGGCCATTCTTGGCCATCTTGAAACCTTCNAGTGCGGTGACCATGGTGCCAGTTTCGCCAGGGGTNTTGAGCAAAATGGAAGTGGTCGAGCCACCATACATGGCGCCGTAATAAATGCCGGCAAAGAAAATCATGGAAGCTGTGGGTTCGACTTGCGCCGTGATGGGCAAGAGCATGGCCACGGTGACAGCAGGGCCTAAGCCGGGTAGCACGCCAATGGCAGTGCCTAAGGCACAGCCCACAAAGGCCCATAGTAAATTAATGGGGGTTCCTGCTGTTGCAAAACCAGAGAGCAGATTGTTCCAAGTTTCTAACATGAGTTGCTTTCAACTTGGGCTTAAAGCCAAGAGGTACCGGTTAAGTT
>JGI25912J50252_10000445_pt1 | contig 13006 bp, 12 predicted proteins | sample LauGreSBDMM110DD_2_FD_50252 | JGI IMG/M metagenome (IMG submission 50252)
GCCAATCGCTTGCGGCAGCACCCCGATGGCCAGACCCACCAAAATAAACAACAAAACGGGGAGATAGGCTTCAAGATTCATGACAGTTTCGCCCCTGGGGTTAGGAAATGAATAGGGACTGTGAACCCCAGCGCTGACAAGAATATGACATCCTGAACCGGGAGAGTGGGCGATGAGCTGAGGTGTCTGGTCATGGGCTGTGATCAACCAGAACAAATGTGAAACACACTTGCAGCAAACAGTGTTAGCTTGGTTGTTAAAACAGGCGGCATCTTATCACGCAGCCTCAGATGATTGCGCCTTGATCCTTGCCAATGGGCCAGGTCATCGCGCAAATGGCGCAACGTCCCACTGGCGCGCCAAAAGTGCTGGCTTAAGCCTTCGCCCAGTTGGGCATCACGGGCACCGTTTGCGGGGTGACGGGGGACAGAACGCCTTTGACCACTGCGCCTGGCTGAATGTAAAGATCCCCATAGCCCAAATCGGCTTCAACCTGCGCATCGGCTCCCAGTTGCAACACACCCGCAGACCTGACCGTGCCTTGAACATGCCCCAGTATGGTCACAGCGTCACCCACCAAATGGCCTTGCAGCGAACCTTTGGCTTGGACCAGCACTGAGCCCTCTTTTTGACCATTGCCGGATACCAAACGCCCTGTGATGTGCCCACTCAACTCGACCGATTCGGCGCTGATCACATCGCCAATGATGTGTGCACCAGCGCCAATCAGGGTGCCCCCTTTGGTTGAGGCATCACCGCCGCTGGCAAAGACTTGTTCGAAACGACGATTCCAATCCATGGCACACCTCTCCATCAAAACTTAACGCAGACGANCTTGGCGTATTTTGTACTAAAAAATAACTATTTAATGATTATTTNAAAAATAAAAAAGAAATAACAANTGAAGGGCGCAAATGCGCCAGGTTGACCACTCAGACAAGAAAAAACCGAGCCTTGCAAACGCAAGCTCGGTTTTATGTCTGGTGCCGTCGGCGAGACTCGAACTCGCACAGCTTTCGCCACTACCCCCTCAAGATAGCGTGTCTACCAATTTCACCACGACGGCATNAATATCAAATGGCACCTAAAGTGCTCTCACAATGCAAGCAGTTTAACTGCAATGGGGTTTGAANAAGCCCCTGGAAATGGGTTTCCNTCATTTGGGTATCTGGCCCGCACCATTGGGTGTGCCAGGTGAAGACGGGGCAGGAACCGCATTGGCAGGCGCATTGTTGCTGGCGGGGTCATTTTGACCCGGGATTTGCACGGCTGGGCCTGTGGGCAAATTCAAAGGGGTTGTTTCCAAAACGCTGCTGCCTTCGGTGGTCGGCTTGAGGTTTCCGAAGTATGCCAATGCCAACGTGCAAACAAAAAACACGGCGGCCAGCACCGAAGTGCTGCGCGACAAGAAATTGGCACTGCCACTGGCACCAAACAAACTGCCCGAGCTGCCGCTGCCAAAAGCAGCCCCCATGTCAGCACCTTTGCCGTGTTGAATCAAAATCAATCCAATCATGACCAAAGCGGTCAAAATTTGAACCACCAACAAAACATTGAGAAGCAAGGTCATGGTTATCTCGTTTAATCAGCGCTTCAGAGCGCTTGGGCTGCGGCCACAATGGCCAAAAAATCATCAGGCTTGAGGGACGCGCCGCCCACCAAACCACCATCAATATCCGATTGCGCCAACAAACTGGCCGCATTGCTGGCGTTCATGCTGCCGCCGTACAGCAAGTGAATGCTTTGTGCGTTGGCAGTGGCCGCATTCAATTGGGCCCGCAACAAGGCATGCACGGCTTGGGCCTGCTCCGGCGATGCCGTTCGACCCGTCCCAATGGCCCAAACAGGTTCGTAGGCCACAACCAGTTCACTGACGCAGTGACCCACTTGCTGTATCACCGCTGCCAACTGGCGCTTGACCACATCCTCGGTGTGCCCTGCTTCTCGCTCTTGCAGGGTCTCACCGACACACACAATGGGTGTGATGCCCTTGGCCAACGCCCTTTGCGCTTTGGCAGCGACCACTGAAGAGGTTTCACCATGGTACTGGCGTCGCTCAGAGTGGCCCACCAACACATAACGGGCCTTGAAGTCTTGGAGCATGACCGCAGACACCTCGCCGGTGTAAGCACCTGGGTCATGGGCTGACACATCTTGCGCACCCCAGGCCAGGTCCGAACCCTGACAAATTTGCTGGGCCTGGGCCAAATAAGGGGACGGCACGCACACAGCCATGTCCACGCGATCGCGGTCGGGTGATGGGCGCAAGAGAGCACCGAGCAAATCGGCATTGACCGCCGATTGCCCGTTCATCTTCCAATTGCCAACGATCAAAAATCGCTTCATGACCTTGAACCCACCAGTCCGTTGCGTTGGGATCAGTTTTCGTTTTTGGGTTCGTTGTGCCGATGGCCACCATCGTTTTGGGCATCATGGCCATGGGCAGGCGCATGGTCCGCAGGATGCTCAGGCCGATCCAGCAATGCTTTCATGGACAGCTTGACACGACCTTTTTCATCGGTTTCGAGCACTTTCACGCGCACCACTTGGCCCTCGGCCAACACATCCGTGACTTTGGCAATGCGGTCATGGCTGATCTGGCTGATGTGCAACAAACCGTCTTTGCCCGGCAACAAATTGACCAGGGCACCAAAGTCGAGGATCTTGGTGATCGGGCCTTCGTAGACCTTGCCAATTTCCACTTCAGCCGTGATCTCGGCGATGCGGCGCTTGGCCTCTTCGGCTTTGGCGCCATCGGTGGCGGCAATGGTGATCGTGCCGTCTTCATCAATGTTGATCTGGGTGCCGGTTTCTTCGGTCAAAGCGCGAATCACTGCCCCACCCTTGCCAATCACGTCGCGGATTTTTTCAGGGTTGATCTTCATGGTGAAGAGTTTGGGGGCGAAGTTGCTCACCTCGGTGCGCGCCTCACCCATGGACTCTTGCATCTTGCCCAATATATGAATGCGGGCTTCTTTGGCTTGGGCCAAAGCGACCTGCATGATTTCTTGGGTAATGCCTTGAATTTTGATGTCCATTTGCAAGGCTGTGATGCCTTGGGTGCTGCCGGCGACCTTGAAGTCCATGTCGCCCAAATGGTCCTCGTCACCCAAAATGTCGGTCAAGACGGCAAAGCGATTGCCTTCTTTGATCAAACCCATGGCGATGCCTGCCACGTGGGCCTTGAGCGGCACACCTGCGTCCATCAAGGACAAGCAACCGCCACACACCGAAGCCATGGACGAAGAGCCATTGGACTCGGTGATTTCGGACACCACACGCATGGTGTAGGGGAACTCTTCTTTGGTCGGCAACACCGCTGCCAAAGCACGCTTGGCCAATCGGCCATGGCCGATTTCACGGCGCTTGGTGGTACCCATGCGGCCCACTTCGCCCGTGGCAAAGGGAGGCATGTTGTAGTGCAACATGAAGCGGTCTTCAAACTCGCCAGCCAAAGCGTCAATGCGCTGGGCATCGCGCTCGGTGCCCAAAGTGGAAATCACCAAAGCTTGGGTTTCACCGCGGGTGAACAAGGAAGAGCCATGGGTGCGGGGCAACACAGAATTGCGGATTTCAATCGGGCGCACGGTGCGGGTGTCGCGGCCATCGATGCGCGGCTCGCCGGCCAAAATTTGGCCACGAACAATGCGCGACTCGATTTCGAACAACAAGCTGTCCACCTTGACGGGGTCGAATGCCACGCCACTGGCGGTCAAGCCATCTTTGGCGGCTTGGTAAGCCTCGCGGCATGCTTGGGTGCGCGCTTGCTTGTTGCGGATTTGATAGGCCGCAATGAGCTTGTCTTGCGCGTGGGTGGCCAATTGGGCTTCGAAGTCGGTGTCACGGGCGGGGGCAGACCAGTCCCATGCGGGCTTGCCGGCATCGCGCACCAACTCGTGAATGGCATTGATGGCGATCTTGCCTTGGTCGTGGCCAAAAACCACGGCACCGAGCATGATCTCTTCGGACAGCTGCTGGGCTTCGGACTCCACCATCAACACGGCGGTCTCGGTGCCAGCCACCACCAAATCCATCAGGCTGTCTTTGCGCTGGGTTTGACCGGGGTTCAACACATATTCGCCGTTGATGTAACCCACGCGGGCGGCACCAATGGGGCCGTTGAATGGCAAGCCCGAAATCGCCAATGCGGCGGAGGTGCCAATCATCGCGGCAATGTCGGCATCGACCTCAGGATTGAGCGACACGGTGTGGATGACCACATGCACTTCGTTGTAAAAGCCTTCGGGAAACAAAGGGCGGATCGGGCGATCGATCAAACGCGAGGTCAAGGTTTCCAGTTCGCTGGGNTTGGCTTCACGCTTGAAGAAGCTGCCAGGAATCTTGCCAGCTGCATAGGCCTTCTCAATGTAGTCCACGGTCAATGGGAAGAAATCTTGGCCGGGCTTGGACGACTTGGAGCCGACCACGGTGGCCAGCACCACGGTGTCGTCGATGTTGACCAGCACGGCGCCGGTGGCTTGGCGTGCCATTTCGCCGGTTTCCAAAGTGACCGTGTGCTGGCCCCACTGGAAGGTTTTGGTGACTTTATTAAAAATAGACATGTGTCTCTCCTGAGGTTGATGGGAGGTACAGGCCACCTCCACAAAGCCCGGAAAAATCGTTACAGAACACGATGCCATTCCATCAACCGCCCCCATTGGGGGTCATCTGATGGAATGACACAGCTTCGCTCTGTTCTCGAGATCTCCATGTGGCAAGGCCACCGAGTTACCGAAATAACCNCAGTGGCCGNGCATTCATGCGTTGAACAAAATTACTTGCGCAGACCGAGTTTGGCGATCAGCGCGGTGTAGCGGTCGGCATCTTTGGACTTGAGGTAGTCCAGCAGTTTGCGGCGACGGCTGACCATGCGCAACAAACCACGGCGACCGTGGTGATCTTTGGCGTGGGTCTTGAAATGGGGGGTGAGTTCGTTGATGCGGGCGGTCAAAATGGCTACCTGCACTTCGGGACTGCCAGTATCGTTGGCGCTGCGGGCATTGGCTTTGACTACCTCAGCCTTGTTAAGCGTGGTCATGGTGTTTCCTTAAAGTTTGACTTGCGCTGGGCACTGGAACTGCGCCTAGCGTGCGTTCGAAAAATCCCGAACCCAAAGATTATAGCCTGATCCAACCTCGCAAGCGTTCCACCCCCAAGCGCAATCGTTGCGGATCCTGGGAAGCGAAACACCAGCGCAGCCAACCCGCAGCTTCTGGACCAAAGGCCTCACCTGGGGCCAAGCCCAAACCCGCCTCCGTGACCAATCGTTTGGCCGTGGCCAGGCCATCATCATGCCCGGGCAGGCGGAAAAAGGCGTACATGCCTCCCAGCGGAAGGCTGACCTCCAAGCCGGGCAAGGTCTGCAAACCGCCCACCAAGGTGTCCCGGCAGGCTTTCAGGTGGGCCACCACCCGGGGGGTGATTTCTTGGCGGCGCTGCAAGGCAGCCAGGCCAGCGCGTTGGGTGAACACGCTGCAACAGGAGGTGTTGAACTCAATGAGCTTGCCCATGGCGTCGGTCATGTCGGGCGGCATGACCAGCCAACCCAAGCGCCAACCGGTCATCAAAAAACTTTTCGAAAAACTGTGCGCCACGACGAGGCGGTCTTGTGGCTCGGCCACATCCAAAAAACTGGGCGCGCAGGCATTGTCAGTGGGAGAGTAATAAAGGGCTTCATACACTTCATCGGCCAAGATCCATGTGCCCGTCTCGCGGCAGCGCTGCAAGATGGCCAACTGCTCTTGTCGGACCAAGGTCCACCCGGTCGGGTTGTTGGGCGCGTTCAAAATCAATAAGCGCGTTTGGGGCCCAATGGCGGCGATCAAAGCATCCAAGTCCAGCTGCCAACTGCCGTTGACCGCCTGCAAGGGCAAGGTGCGCAAATGGGCACCCATGATGCGGGGCTGGGCCACCAAGTTGGGCCACACCGGCGTGACGGCCAGCACATCATCACCCGGGTTGACCAAGGCCTGCACCGCCAACATCAAGGCATTCACCCCGCCGGCGGTGACGGCCACGCGCTCCACGGCGACGCCTTGCCCGTGGGGTCCTGGGTGGTTCTGACCCATGTGGTCGGCAATGGCTTGGCGCAAGGGTGGTAAACCCAGGTTGTGGGCATAGTAAGTTTCACCTTGCTGCAAGGAATCAATGGCTGCTTGGCGCACAAAGTCAGGGGTGACTTCATCCCCCTCACCAAACCAAAAAGCCAGCACATCGTCACGGCCCAATCCCGCGTTGGCCACTTCGCGGATTTTTGAGGCCTCTAAGTCCATGATGGCAGTTCGCAAGGGTTTCTCTCCTGGTTCAGCGACGTGGTTCGCGACTGGGTGGCAAAACTGGGCGGATCATTTGACAACGGCTGGGAAACTCGGCTTGTCGCGCGGTGATTGTCTTGATCACCCGAAAACCGTAACCCGAGCCCTCGCTGTCATGTTTGACGCCCGGCTGGCCCAGCTTGTCCATCAAACCCACCACCAAATTTTGCTGCAACTGGTGATCACTTTCACGCATTTGCGCAGAGTGACCGTAAAAATCCAATTGGGCACGCTCCAACTGAAGGGCCACCGCCAGCGCTTCAGTGCTGCCCGCAGACTCCACCGCGCGGACCCACATTTCCACCATGATTTGCATGCGCATGTGCACATAGTCGTCTTGGGGCTGGGGAAAACGCTGCTTGAATGCCGCATAAAAAGCCGCCGATTCGGGCCCCACCACATTGGGCATCCACTCGGCCACCGCAAACACCTTGCCCACGCCGGCGTCCCCCATGGCCTGCGGTGCCCCCAGTGCATTGCCATAAAAGGTAAAGAAATACCCGCTGTATCCGGCGTCTCGAGCGGCCTTGACCAACAAACTGAGGTCTTGGCCCCAATTGCCAGTGATCACGGCTTGCGCGCCACTGGCCTTGATTTTTTGGACATACGGCATGAAATCTTTGACCCGACCCATGGCATGCAGTTCTTCGCCAACCACCTTGGGTGGGCGCTGCATTTGCGCCATCTGCCGCTTGGCCTCGCGCACAAAGGCGTGGCCAAAGCTGTAGTCTTGGGCGATCAAATAAACCCGTTCAAGCAATGGGTCTGCCTGCATCACGTCCATCAAGGCCTTCATGCGCATGTCTGCGTGCGCGTCAAACCTGAAGTGCCAAAAATTGCANCGCTCCTGGGTCAACGCAGGGTCCACCGCTGAATAATTCAAAAACAACACCTGCCGGCTGGGGTCGCGGTCATTGTGCTTTTGCGTCGCCTCCATCAAGGCGGCAGCAATCGCCGAGCTGTTGCCTTGCAAAATCACCCGTGCACCGCCATCGATGGCTGAGCGCAAAGCCGCCAAGGCCTCTTCCACTTGGCCTTTGCTGTCGTAGCGCTCCAGGGCCAAAGGGCGGGTCCCACCGGGCAACTTGACGCCGCCACGCTGGGTGACGCGCTCCACCGCCCAGGCGATGTTGCGCCAAACAGCTTCGCCGGTNTTGGCAAAGGGGCCNCTGAAAGATTCGATCACCGCCACTTTGATGGGCGCAGGCAAAGATNGCTGGGCCAGNGCACCACAAACNANACCCNAAAAAAGACCCGCAAANAGCGCCCAGCGCGCCCATTTCAAGCCCCANGTTGAAAAAAGATACATGCCCGAATGCCCTTGAATGTCGACNCCTTGGTCGCAACTGATGATGACTGCAGAAACAGCCGCGCAGTTTACCCCCCTCAAGGAGAAAACCATGTTCTTTACCCCCATCGCCCCTGCCACTTACCGCACCCATGCCCGCCTGGGGCTGGAGCGTTTTTTGCAAGAGGTGGCGCGCCCTCTGCACACCCCACCCACGCAATTTGAACAAGATGAACACCAATACCGCTTGAGCGTGGACATACCCGGTGTGTCACGGGACCAACTGGTGGTTCAAATCGAGGAGCAAATGGTTCAAATCCACACAACGGCAGAAGCCAAACGGGTCTACAAAGCACAGTTTGAATTGCCCATGCCCGTGGATGCTGCAACCAGCAGCGCCAAGCTGGAGAACGGCATTTTGAATTTGGTGCTGGTGAAAAAACTGCCACAAAGCAAAGCCCAGGCCTTGCCGGTTCAGTGATGGTTTGACAGTTCCTGCAAAGGCCATCGGGGCCGCACATCAAACGCCCCATCGTGGTTCATGCGCAAGTCAGGCACGGCCTGGATGCGCATGGCCGCGGCCATGGCAATCATGGCGCCGTTGTCGGTGCACAAATGCAACTCTGGGTAGTGAACCCGCACGCCCTGTTGTTGGCACTGCGCATTGAGGTGCGCACGCAAGGCGCTGTTGGCCCCCACGCCGCCAGCCACCACCAAACGTTTGAGCCCGGTTTGCGCCAGTGCGCGCATCGACTTTTTCACCAACACCTCGACGATGGCCGCTTGGGTGCTGGCCGCCACGTCGGCCAATCGATGGGGCAAGGCTTGTCCCAAACGCTGGGTCTGGGTCAACACGGCGGTTTTCAGACCCGCGAAAGAAAAGTCCAGATTTCCACTGTGCAACAAAGGCCTGGGCAAAGCAAAAGCCTTGGGGTCTCCCTGCTCGGCCAAGCGGGCCAACCCAGGACCGCCTGGGTATGGCAAGCCCAACAATTTGGCCGATTTATCAAAAGCTTCCCCCGCCGCATCGTCAATGGTTTCGCCCAACAAGGCGTAATCTCCCACCGTGTTGACTTGCATGAGTTGAGTGTGCCCACCCGAAACCAGCAAGGCCACGAAAGGAAAAGTGGGCGGGTCTTGGCTCAAAAAAGGCGAGAGCAAATGTCCCTCTAAGTGGTGCACGCCCAACAAAGGCTTGCGCCATGCTGCAGCCAAACCAGCAGCCACCCCCGCACCCACCAACAAAGCACCGGCCAAGCCAGGGCCACGCGTGAACGCGACCACATCAATCTCAGCAGCCAGAACACCCGCTTGGTCCAACACCGATTGGGTCAAGGGAATGACACGGCGAATGTGGTCCCGGCTGGCCAACTCCGGAACCACGCCACCATACGCTTGGTGCATTTCAATTTGAGAGTGAAGGGCATGGGCCAGTAACACAGGCCAAGTGGCGACTGCGCCCGGTAAACCATCCGCCGTTTTGACCAAGGCGACCCCTGTTTCATCGCAAGAAGATTCAATGCCCAGAACAATCATGGGTGCAGTGTAGCCCTGGCTTGCGAGACAATCCGCGCATGGGCATCAGTGCATATATCAAAGAAATTGGCCGGGGCAAGGACGGCGCGCGCGCGCTCAACCGCGAGCAAGCCGCCGACTTGATGGGGCAATTGCTCGATGGCCAAGTCAGCGACCTGGAAATCGGCGCGTTTTGCTTGGCCATGCGCATCAAAGGTGAAACCCCACAAGAGATGGCCGGTTTCATCGATGCGGCGCAACAAAGGCTACATCACTTTGAAAGCCCAGCCACCACACCCACTGTGGTCATTTCAAGCTACAACGGTTCGCGCAAGCTGCCCCTGCTGACCCCCTTATTGGCCTTTCTGGTGGCGCGTGAAGGGTTTGCGGTTTTGGTCCACGGCAGCACCACCGAAGGCGCGCGGGTCACCAGCCTGCAGGTTTTCAGCGCCATGGGCACAAGCCCCGCACAGCGCCCCACCCGTTTAGAACCGGGTCGAGTGGTTTTCGCCCCCACCGCGGTGTTGTCGCCGGCCCTGCAAGCTTTGCTGGATGTGCGCCGGGTGGTGGGTTTGCGCAACCCCGCCCACAGCCTGGTGAAAATGCTCAACCCCATGCAAGGCCGTGCACTTTTGGTGTGCAGCCACACCCACCCCGAATATGCGCTGTCCATGACCCAAACCCTCCGCCTGATTCAAGCCAACGCCTTGCTGCTGCGCGGCACCGAGGGCGAGCCCGTCGCTGATCCGCGACGCACCCCGGCCATGACGGGCTTTGCATCGGGCCATGCCACGCTCATGTGCGAGCAACAGGCCGGCAGCTTGACCGACATGCCTGCCCTGCCCCAAGACAACAGTGCACAGGCGACGGCCACATTCATCCAAAGCGTGCTCGATGGTCAACAACCGGTTCCATCACCGCTGGCCCAGCAGGTGTCGGTGCTGTGCCGTTTGGCCGAGCAAATGGGCACCCCTTCCACGGTGCCTTCTTTGCCATGACCGAGCAAGTGCCCCATCCCAAAGTGACCTTGGTCGGCGCCGGCCCTGGCGACCCAGATTTGCTGACCCTCAAGGCCCTGAAAGCCTTGCAATCGGCCAGCGTCATCATGGTGGACGATTTGGTGAGCGACGCCATCCTGGCCTTGGCCAATCCAGCGGCCAGGGTGATTCGGGTCGGCAAGCGCGGCGGTTGCCGCTCCACCCCCCAAGCGTTTATCCACAAGCTCATGATCCAAGCCGCCTTGGATGGCGAAAACGTGGTTCGACTCAAAGGCGGCGACCCGCTGATTTTTGGCCGTGGCGGGGAAGAAGTTGATCACCTGCGCGAGGCGGGCATTGACGTGGCCATCATCAATGGCGTCACATCGGCCTTGGCCGGCATGGCATCCATCCAAACGGCCCTGACCCACCGCGACCATGCCCAAGGGGTGGTGTTCATCACGGGACACCGCCAAAGAGAGGGTCAAACCACCCACTGGGCCGAGCTGGCCCGAACAGCACACCAAGCCCAGTTGACCTTGGTGATTTACATGGGCCTGTCCCAGGTCGCGCACATCCAATCGCAACTGCTGCTGGGCTTGCCCGCCCAAACCCCTGTGGCTTTGCTGCAAGACATCAGCTTGTCCCAGCAGCGCCAAGCGCTCACCCAACTCGGTGATTTGGTCCAATGTGTGAGCGAACACGGCTTTGTCAGCCCCACCGTGATGGTGGTCGGCCAAGTCGTGGCGGGCATGCAAGCCTTGGGGTTGAACGAGGGCGCGGCCCCCAAAGCGCTGAAAACCCAACCCTGAACCAGGTCTGGCCAGGGCGCAAACCCGCACCCATCTCAGGCGGCTTCACCCGCGTGCCAAAATCGCCGCATTCAAACCTCAGACGGAAACCACCCCATGGAAGCAGAACGCATCAATCAAATTGGCCATCAGTTGCAAGACCTCAGCGCTCGCACCGTCGAGTTGCGGAGGTATCTTTGACTACGATGCCAAATTTGAGCGCCTGAGAACCGTCAACGCCTCGCTGGAAGACCCCAGCGTTTGGAACGAACCCAAAAAAGCCCAAGAGTTGGGCCGNGAAAAAAAATCACTGGAAGACATCGTGCTGGGCTTGGGCCGCTTGACCCAAGAACTGTCCGACAACACCGAGTTGTTTGACATGAGCCGCGAAGAAAACGATGAAGCCGGCCTGGTCACCATCGAAACCGAAGCCGTCGGCCTGGCTGCCGATATTGAAAAGCTCGAATTTCGGCGCATGTTCAACAACCCCGCAGACCCGAACAACGCTTTTTTGGACATCCAAGCNGGCGCAGGCGGCACCGAGGCCTGCGACTGGGCCAGCATGCTGCTGCGCCAATACCTGAAATACGCCGAGCGCAAAGGCTTCAAAGCCACGCTCGAAGACGAGTCCCCTGGGGATGTGGCAGGCATCAAAGGNGCCACCTTGAAGATCGAAGGCGAATACGCTTTTGGCTTGTTGCGCACAGAGACCGGCGTGCACCGTTTGGTGCGCAAATCGCCTTTTGACTCTTCGGGCGGGCGCCACACCAGTTTTGCCAGCATTTTTGTCTACCCGGAAGTGGATGACTCGATCGAGATCGACATCAACCCGTCCGATGTGCGCACCGATACCTTTCGCGCCAGTGGCGCGGGCGGCCAGCACATCAACAAAACCGACTCTGCGGTGCGCTTGACCCATATCCCGACCGGCATCGTGGTGCAGTGCCAAGACGGTCGCAGCCAGCACAGCAACCGCGATGTGGCCTGGAAGCGTTTGCGCTCACGCCTGTATGACCACGAGATGCGCATCCGCATGGAAGCCCAGCAAAAGCTCGAAGACACCAAAACCGATGTCGGCTGGGGCCACCAAATCCGCAGTTACGTGCTGGACCAAAGCCGCATCAAAGACCTGCGCACCAACGTCGAAATCAGCAACACCCAAAAAGTGCTGGACGGCGACTTGGACGCTTTCATCGAAGCCTCGCTCAAGCAAGGCGTTTGACCCCCATGGGCCATCCACATCACACAGGAATTTGACATGTTAGAAGGCGCTGCCACGCTGATTCGCCGCGAAGACCATATGCCCCCTGCATATTGGATCGACGCCGTCGACCTCACCATTGACCTCGACCCCCTGAAAACCCGCGTGCTCAACAAAATGCAGGTGCGCCGCAACCCCGATTTGCCGGCCCAACCTCTGCGACTGGATGGCGAAGAATTGAACCTGGCCCGCGTCATGGTCAACGGCCAAGGCACCAGCTTCAAAATGGACCAAGACCAATTGGTGTTGGAAAATCTGCCTGAGGGCCATGACAGCTTTGAGTTGGAAATCTTCACCACCTGCTCACCCCAAAAGAACACCCAACTCTCGGGCCTGTACCTCAGCCAAGACGCTTTTTTTACCCAATGTGAAGCCCAAGGTTTTCGACGCATCACGTATTTTCTGGACCGCCCCGATGTGATGTCGCTGTACCAAGTCACCTTGCGCGCCGACAAAGCCGACTACCCCGTGCTGTTGTCCAATGGAAATTTGGTGGATCAAGCCGACTTGGGTGAAGGCCGCCACATGGCCAAGTGGGTGGACCCACACAAAAAACCCAGCTATTTGTTTGCCCTGGTGGCGGGTCAATTGGTTTGTCGCGAACAACGCATCACCGCCCGGTCCGGGCGCGAACATGTGCTGCAGGTGTATGTGCGCTCGGGCGATTTGGACAAAACCGACCACGCCATGCAATCCTTGATGGCCAGTATTGCCTGGGACGAAACCCGCTTTGGCCTGAGCCTGGACCTGGACCGCTTCATGATTGTGGCCACGTCCGACTTCAACATGGGGGCGATGGAAAACAAGGGCCTGAACATCTTCAACACCAAATACGTGCTGGCCAGCCCCGCCACCGCCAC
>JGI25912J50252_10000463_pt1 | contig 12776 bp, 17 predicted proteins | sample LauGreSBDMM110DD_2_FD_50252 | JGI IMG/M metagenome (IMG submission 50252)
GATTCGAACCAGCGTAGGCGTAAGCCAACAGATTTACAGTCTGCCCCCTTTAGCCACTCGGGCACCCCTCCAGCGAGCCAAAGACTATAGCATATTCCAGTACAGAAACTTCGCTGAGGCAAGAGAAAAGACCAATTCATACAAGCAGTTGGCGTTTTTAGCTCTCGAGACGCCAATCCATTGATACGCCTTGGGTTTTCAACCATTTTTGCGCCTTGGAAAAGTGCTGACACCCGATGAAAGGCGTGTCGCCGCGTAAGGCAGACAAGGGCGAGGGATGGTTGGCTTGTAAGACCCAACAAGTTGGCTGATGGCTTGATGTTTGGGCGATCAAGGCACGCTTTGACTGGGCGTGCGCACCCCACAACATAAATACACACGCATGGGTCGATTCAGCTATTGCTTGGATAATTTCGTCAGTGAGTGCCTCCCAACCTTTTCTGGCGTGGCTGGCGGGCAAGCCATCTTCCACACTCAAACAGGTGTTGAGCAGCAAAACACCCTTGCTGGCCCAAGGGGTCAAAGTGGCCTCAAAAGGCGGGGCCTGGCCCAAATCACTCAATAGCTCTTTAAAAATATTGCGCAGTGATGGGGGCGGTGTCACGCCAGCAGGCACTGAAAAGGCCAAGCCCTCAGCCTGCCCGACGCCGTGATAGGGGTCTTGGCCCAAAATCACCACCTTGATTTCTGGCAGGGGCGTGAGCCACAAAGCGCGCAAAGGCTGGGCCGGGTAAATGCGTGCACCGACATGCAAACGTTGCCGCAAAAAAACCAACAAAGCCTGCCCTTGTGAACTTTGCCAAAACCGGTCGACCAAGGGCTGCCATGAGGGATGCACCGGCCAAGCCAAGGGCTCGACCGCGGTTAAACCAGCGCTTTCAGTCACCGAACAAGACGGCCAAGGCCTCACCAGGCTGTTGGGCACGCATAAAGGCTTCTCCCACCAAAAACGCATGAACGCCTGCCGCACGCAAACGGCTCACATCTTCGCGGGTGGCGATGCCGCTTTCAGTCACCAGCAATTTGTCTGCGGGCAGATTTTGCATGAGCTGCAAGCGTGGTGTCTAAGGACACCTCAAAAGTACGCAGGTTGCGGTTGTTCACACCCAACAGCGGGGTTTTGAGTTTGAGCGCGCGATCGAGTTCTTGACGGTCATGCACCTCGACCAGCACCGCCATGTCAAGGCTGCGGGCAGCGGCCTCAAACTCGGCCATTTGCGCGTCATCTAAGCAAGCGGCGATCAGCAGCACGCAGTCTGCGCCCATGGCGCGGGACTCGTAGATTTGGTAAATGTCGATCATGAAGTCTTTGCGCAACACCGGCAAATCGCAAGAAGCCCTGGCTTGCTTAAGAAAGTCGTTACTGCCTTGAAAATACTGCTGATCGGTCAGCACCGACAAACATGCAGCGCTGACTTTGCCGTCGCCAAAGGCATAGCTTTGGGCAATATCCGCAGGGATGAAGTCCTCACGCAACAAACCTTTAGAAGGACTGGCTTTTTTCACTTCAGCAATTACTGCGGCATGGCCGGCTGCAATCTTGCGCCGCAAAGCACCTTCAAAGTCACGGGTGAGCACGCGGCTCAAGGCGTCCGCTCTGACCGCCTGCAGTGACACGGCGCGCTTACGCAGAGCCACTTCCTCGCGCTTGGTTTGGACAATTTGATTCAGGATATCGCTCACTGCTAGGCCTTTAAAGATGTTGCCGCATGTTGGTGGGTGAATGCCAGCCATTGTGCCAACTTAGCTTTGGCTAGGCCGTTGGCCAAGACTTGCTGCGCCAAGGCAATACCTGCTGCCATGGTGGGCGCCACATTGGCGGCATACAACGCAATACCCGCATTCAAGGCGACGATGTCGCGTGGCGCGCCGGCTTGGTTGTCTAAAACAGCAAGCACCATGTCGCGCGACTGCTCGGGCGTGTCCACTCTCAGTGCGCGGTGACTGGCCATGCTCAGGCCAAAATCTTCTGGATGAATTTCATACTCAGTGATGTCGCCATTTTTCAATTCACCCACCAAAGTTGAAGCGCCCAAACTGACCTCGTCCATACCGTCACGCCCATACACCACCAAAGCATGCTCGGCACCCAAACGTTGCAAAGTACGGATTTGAATACCCACCAAATCGGAGTGAAACACCCCCATCAAAATATGCGGCGCTGAAGCGGGGTTGGTGAGTGGCCCCAAAATATTGAACAAGCTGCGAACGCCCAGTTCTTTGCGAACCGGTGCCACATTTTTCATAGCGGGATGGTGGTTGGGCGCGAACATAAAACCAATGCCTACCTCGGCAATGCATTGGGCAATCAAGGCGGGCGAGAGGTTGATGTGTGCGCCCAAGCTCTCGAGCACATCGGCGCTGCCGCTTTTGCTGCTGACGCTGCGCCCGCCATGTTTGCTGACCTGCGCACCAGCGGCGGCGGCCACAAACATAGCGCAAGTGGATATATTGAAGGTGTGGGCGCCATCGCCGCCAGTGCCGACGATATCGACCAAATGGGTTCGATCAGCCACCTCGACCTTGGTGGAAAACTCACGCATAACTTGCGCAGCTGCTGTGATTTCGCCAATCGTTTCTTTTTTCACCCGCAAGCCGGTCAGAATGGCCGCAGTCATGAGCGGCGTTATTTCTCCGTTCATGATCATGCGCATCAAGTGCAGCATCTCGTCGTGAAAAATTTCACGGTGCTCAATGGTGCGCTGCAGTGCTTCGGTAGGGGTGATGGTCATGGCTGAGGCGTTTTCAAAAAGTTGTTCAACAAAGCGTGTCCGTGTTCGGTGAGTATGGACTCGGGGTGAAACTGCACGCCCTCAATGGGCAAACTGCGATGGCGCACACCCATGATTTCGCCGTCCTCGGTCCAGGCCGTTACTTCCAACTCCGGCGGACAAGTGCTGCGCTCAATCGCCAGCGAGTGGTAGCGGTTGACGGTGAAGTCCTTGGGCAAATCGGCAAACATGCCTTGCTGGGTGGTATGGATGAGACTGGTTTTGCCATGCATAAGTTGCTGGGCGCGAATGATGCGCCCGCCAAAAGCTGCGCCTATGCTTTGGTGTCCCAAACACACGCCCAAAATAGGCAACTTGCCGGCAAAATGCTGAATGGCCGCCACTGAAATGCCCGCTTCTGCGGGCGAACATGGGCCGGGAGACACCACCAGATGGCTGGGCTTGAGCGCCGCTATTTCTGCCAAGCTGATTTCATCGTTGCGATGAACCAGCACCTCGGCACCAAGCTCACCAAAATACTGCACTAAGTTATAGGTGAAGCTGTCGTAGTTGTCGATCATCAGGAGTTTCATTCCAAACCCCCTTCGACCAACTCGCTGGCACGCAGCAAGGCCCGCGCCTTGTGCTCGGTTTCCAGCCACTCCATCTCAGGGATGGAGTCCGCCACCACCCCCGCAGCAGCTTGCACATACAAGGTGTTGTCTTTGATGATGCCGGTGCGAATGGCAATAGCCACATCCATGTCACCAGCGAAGCTGAGGTAACCGCAAGCACCGCCATAAATACCGCGCTTGACCGGTTCGAGTTGGTCGATGAGTTCCATGGCATGTACTTTGGGCGCGCCAGTGAGGGTGCCGGCGGGGAAAGTGGCGCGCAGCACATCCATGCTGCTCATGCCGTCTTTCAACATGCCTTCGACATTGCTGACGATGTGCATCACATGGCTGTAACGCTCCACCGCAAAAGCTTCGGTCACCTTCACCGTACCGGTTTTGGCGATGCGCCCAATGTCGTTGCGGGCCAAGTCGATCAGCATCACGTGTTCGGCGCGTTCTTTGGGATCGTTAATGAGTTCTTGCTCGGCGGCCAAGTCTGCCTCTGGCGTTGCCGCACGCGGGCGAGTGCCGGCCAAGGGGCGGATAGTGACCTTGTTGCCCTCAGGCGTGGTTTCTTGGCGCACCAAAATTTCAGGCGAAGCCCCCACCACATGAAAGTCGCCCATGTGGTAGTAATACATATAGGGACTGGGGTTCAAAGAGCGCAAAGCGCGGTACAAAGACAAAGGGCTTTGGGTGAAGCGCTTTTGTATGCGTTGCCCCACCTGCACTTGCATGAAGTCGCCGGCCTCAATCAGGTCTTTGGCGCGATCAACCGCCTTCAAATAATCTGCCTTGACAAACGAGCGCTGGGCATCTTGAGGAACAGACGCCTTGAGTTCGGGCGCCTGCACCGAATGCTTGAGCATCTCTTTGAGTTGCTGCAAACGCTTGAGTCCGCTGGCGTAAGCCTGGGCAAGCGCAGGGTCCACGTACACCAGCAATGTGAGCTTGCCAGACAAGTTGTCGATCACCGCCAACTCTTCGGTTTGCAGCAGCAAAATATCCGGGCAGCCCAAGGTGTCGGGCGGACAAGAGTGCAGCAACTTCTTCTCGATGTGGCGCACCGTGTCGTAACCAAAGTAGCCGGCCAAGCCGCCGCAAAACCTGGGCATGCCTGGGCGCAGCGCCACTTTGAATCGCTGTTGGTAGCTGGCAATGAAGTCCAGCGGGTTGCCATGGTCGGTTTCCATCACCACGCCATCGGTCACCACCTCGGTGTGTGCGGCTTGGCCAAAACCATTGGCGCGCAGCAAGGTGCGCGCAGGCAGACCAATGAAGCTGTAACGCCCAAAGCGCTCGCCACCCACCACCGATTCGAGCAAAAAGCTGTGCTTGCCCCCGTCTTGGTGAAACGCCAGCTTCAGGTAGAGCGAGAGCGGGGTTTCAAGGTCGGCAAAGGCTTGCAGCATCAAAGGTATGCGGTTGTAGCCTTGCTTGGAAAGTTGATTGAATTCGGTTTCTGTCATCACGCTAGAGCCTCCACAGCTCGGCCCATTCAGGGCTTTCTAAATTGACACAGGGGCGCCAAGCAAGGGCCCCTAGAGAAGGAGGCAGTAAAAGGTTTAAACCAACACCATCACCGCCGAGCAGGGCTGGCGACGCCAAGGCCAAGCTCCTCGGTCATTGCAACCTGTGAGGATGTTGAGATGCATAAACATATAAGAAAGTGTATCAAATACGCCCGCAGGCGCTTAAAGCCGCAGCTCGGTGAAGCTGTCGATAAAGCCGTCGCAGTCCACACCGCGGATAGGCTCGCCATGGTTGTAACCATAAGTCACCAGAACCACGGGGCAGGCGGCGGCACGGGCGGCTTGGGCGTCATTTTGTGAGTCGCCCAGCATCAAAGTGTGTGATGGCGCGGTACCCAAAGCTTTGCAAGTTTCCAACAGTGGCATGGGGTCGGGCTTTTTGCGTGGAAAAGCGTCACCACCATACACATGGCCAAAAAACCCATCAAGCCCTTTACGCGCCAACAAATCTTTGGCGAAAGCAGTGGGTTTGTTGGTGAGGCAGGCCATGGGTAGGCCTCGTGCTTGAAAAGCTTGCAAGCCTTGCAACACTCCCGCGTAGACCTCGGCGTGCTGACCGTTGACATGGCCATAGTGATGCTGGTAGCGCAAAAAGGCTGCCTCGTACATGGAGTCCACGGTGGTGTTGTCACATACCAAGCCACTGGCTTGCACCTCGGGCAGCCGCAACTGGTGTTGCAGCACGGTGCGCACCAAATGCTCCGAGCCTTTGCCTACCGCAATACTGACAACGGCAGGGGAAACCTTGGGCAAATCGATGTCGGCCAAAGCCAAATTAAGTGCGGCCTCGAAGTCGGCCATGGTGTCGACCATGGTGCCATCAAGGTCGATCATCAGGGCTTGCAAAGTTGGGATATTCATAGGTATGAACTGTTAGTTAAGTTAGCGCACCCAGCGCACATAAAGCGGAAGTTTTTTGATCAGGTTGGCAATCAGGCCGTTTTCGGTGTTGATCACCACCGAGCCATCGGGACTGCCCATGTCAGTCGCAGTCCAAACCCAGCCCATGGGGCCAGAGCCAAACCAATTGCTGTTCAAAGCGGGCTTGCTGCAGCTTTTCTCAATCAAGTCTTGCAACTCGGCTTGGGTAGGCAAACGCCAAGGCTTTGCGCCGGCAACGGTCTTGGTGGCAGTGGGCCAGTCTTGCGGCGTTACATTGCCCGAGCAGGCATTGCCATCCCACTTTAGGCCATGCATACAGCGCTGCCAGACCAAACCTGTTTGCGTGTCTTTGACTTCCGCGCCGTTGCTGCCGTCCACCGCTTGGTAGCGCTCATCGGGGCGGGTCAAGGGCGAATCGGCAAAACAAGCAGCTTGGGCAAGGTTGCTGACAAGCGCCAAAAAAATGGCAAGCGCCACGCAATTGAATCGAAGAAACATGAGAACTTTCAAGATAAAAACTAAGCTAGAGCCACGCGCATTTGGTCGATGACGGCTTTGTAATCGGGTTTGCCAAAAATCGCGCTGCCCGCCACAAAAGTGTCCGCACCTGCATTGGCCACTTGGCGGATATTGTCTGGCTTGATGCCGCCATCGACTTCCAAGCGGATATCGCGTCCGCTGGCCTCAATGCGTTTGCGTGCATGCTCGACTTTGCGCAAGGCTGAGTCGATGAAACTTTGTCCGCCAAAGCCTGGGTTGACGCTCATGATGAGAATGAGCTCAATGTCGTCGATCAGCCAATCAAGCACATCTAATGGCTCGGCCGGATTGAACACCACACCGGCTTGGCAACCCGCGGCCTTAATGGCTTGCACGCTGCGGTGTGCGTGGGCTGAGGCATCAGGGTGAAAGCTAATCAGGTCGGCGCCAGCTTGGGCAAAAGCGGCGGCCAAGGCGTCCACCGGTTGCACCATCAGGTGCACATCAATGGGCACCGCCACACCGGCAGCGGTTTTGGCGTGGGGCTTCAAGGCTTGACAGACCATGGGGCCAAAGGTTAAGTTGGGCACATAGTGGTTGTCCATCACGTCAAAGTGAATCCAGTCGGCACCAGCGGCGATGACGTTTTTCACCTCCTCGCCCAAACGGGCAAAGTCGGCGGACAAAATGGACGGGGCGATGCGGTAGAGGTTTTTCATAGGGCTTATTATGGTGTCAGAATGTAAGTCAGCTGATTTTCTATCAAACCTACCTTATGCCAGCCTACCAACTCCGTGTTGAAGTCACACCTCACTACCTGCCCGAGCAATCCGCGCCCGAGGACGGTGTCTTCGCNTTTGCCTACTCAGTGCTGATTCGCAATACCGGCGACATAGGCGCGCAAGTGATTTCCCGCACTTGGCACATCAATGATGCCGAGGGTTTGCATGAAAAAATCAAAGGCTTGGGCGTGGTGGGCTACCAACCCTTGTTGCAACCGGGCGAAGTGTTTGAATACACCAGCGGCGCGCGCCTGCGCACCCCCACGGGCACCATGCACGGCAGTTATTTTTGCGTGGCCGAGGACGGCGAACGGTTTGATATCGACATCCCTATGTTTGTTTTAGATGCCTTGAGCGACAGCGGCAAACGTCAAATGCATTGACCCTCNATGGGCGAATTTGATTTAATTGCCCGCTATTTCACCCGCCCTGGCCGCACAGCGGTGCTGGGCGTGGGCGACGACTGCGCTTTGCTGCAACCGCAGCACGGCATGCAACTGGCGGTGTCGTCCGACATGTTGGTGCAAGGCCGACATTTTTTATCCACCACCCCCGCGGCCGATGTAGGCCACAAAGCTTTGGCCGTGAACCTGAGCGACTTGGCGGCTTGCGGCGCCAAACCTTTGGCTTTCACTTTGGCTTTGGCCTTGCCGTCTGTCGACGAGGCTTGGCTGGCGGGCTTCGCCAAAGGCCTGTGGGCTTTGGCTGATGCCCACAGCTGCGAATTAATCGGTGGCGACACCACCCAAGGGCCACTGAATATTTGCATCACCGTATTGGGCGAGGTGCCGCCGGGTGACGCCTTGCTGCGCCAGCATGCGCAGCTGGGCGACGATATTTATGTCAGCGGCACGGTGGGCGATGCGCGCTTGGCCCTGGAAGTTTTTCGTGGCAACCTCAGCCTGCAGACCGCTGACTTTGAGGCTGCGCGTGCGCGCATGGACAGGCCTACGCCTCGGGTGTCGCTGGGCTTGGCATTGCGCGGCGTGGCCAATGCGGCCATCGACATCAGCGACGGCTTGCTGGGTGACTTGGGTCACATCTTGCAGCGCTCCCATGTAGGCGCGGTGATAGAGACGGCGTGGGTGCAAGACAGCGCCGCCATCAGTGATGCGATGCAAACCATCAGCTTTAACAAACGTTTAGACTTCGCTTTGGCCGGTGGCGACGACTACGAGCTGCTGTTTACCGCAGCGCCCGACCAAGCCGATGAGGTTTTGGCCGCCGCCGAGCAATGCGGCGTGAGCGTCACCTGCATAGGCCGCATCACACCCGTGGCTGGCTTGCAGGTGCTGGACTTGCAAGGCCTGCCCCTGTCGCGGCGCTTTGCCGGTTTTGACCACTTCGCTGTTTAACAACTCGCCCTTTAGAAAAGCTTTCATGTCTTACGCCGCCAGTTTGCAAGCCTCGCGCTTCATGCTCTCTCACCCTGCTCACTGGGTGGCCATGGGTTTTGGCTCGGGCTTAAGCCCCTGGGCGCCAGGCACGGTCGGCACCCTGTGGGCTTGGGCCTCTTATTTATTGATGGACTATTGGCTGGACACCGAGCAACTGGCGTGTGTGCTGGTGGCTGCCTTGCCCTTGGGTTGGTGGGTCTGCAAGATCACAGCGGACCATATGCAAGTCAATGACCCCAGCTCGATTGTGTGGGATGAGATTGCCGCTTTTTGGTGGATATTGTTTTTGTGGATGCCCGCCAGTTTGACCGGGCAATTTGTTGCCTTTGTGTTGTTTCGCTTGTTTGACGCGGTCAAGCCCGGTCCTGTGGGCTGGGCAGACGCGGCGTTTCACGGGCAGGGATGGCGTGGCGGCTTTGGCATCATGTTTGATGACATCGTGGCGGCTTTTTGCACGCTGCTGTGTTTGGCACTTTGGCAGGCGACACGATGAACACGCAACACACTGTTTCTACCTTGGCGGATGCGCTGCTGCAACGCGGCTGGATGTTGGCCAGCGCCGAGAGTTGCACCGGCGGCATGATCGCTGCGGCTTGCACCGACTTGGCAGGCTCCAGCCAATGGTTTGAGCGTGGTTTTGTCAGTTACAGCAACGAGGCCAAGCACGATATGTTGGGTGTGCCAAGCGCTGTTTTGGCGCGTCACGGCGCGGTCAGCGAAGAAGTCGCCCAAGCCATGGTGCTGGGCGCTTTGAAAAAATCTCAAGCGCAAGTGGCTGTGGCGGTCACCGGTATTGCGGGACCCAGCGGCGGCAGCCCCACCAAGCCCGTGGGCACGGTGTGTTTTGCCTGGGGTCTGCCCACTGACGGCGGCCCCACGATTGGCGCTGAAACCGTGTGGGTGAAAGTGCAGACATGCCACTTTGAGGGCGACCGCGCTGCTGTGCGTTTGGCCACCCAAGCCCATGCGCTGGGGCAATTGCTACAACTGCTGCAGCAGCGCAGCCAGTAAGCGCCGTGTTTAACTTTGGGAAGCGGTGATAGCCAAGCTGTCCATGGCTTGTGCCAACGCGAAATCTAAATGGGTGAGCCCGCCCGCGTCATGGGTGGTTAGGCGCACGTTCACGCGGTTGTACACATTGCTCCACTCGGGGTGGTGGTTCATGCGCTCGGCCACCTCGGCGACCGCGTTCATGAAGGCCATGGCTTGAAGAAAGTTTTTGAATTTCCATTGGGTGTGCAAACTGTCCTCTTGCAGTTGCCACTTAGCCTGCGATTGTTGCTGCAAGGTCTCATAAGCTTCAAGCGCTTGTGCTGAACTAAAAGGTAATGCCATAGGCCCCTTGGATGTTTTAATCCACACGCACGACTTGGCTTAAGTCAAGCGGTGTTTTTTCGTTCACGATCTCACCTGTTTCCATGTATTTTTTATGACCAGCCATGATGCCGTCAAGCAGTTGGGAATTCATGCGTTTCATCACCAAGGAATTCATGATATCAAAGAGAACATTTTTCATGGTGTAGGTCATGGTGCCGCGCAACACCGAGCTTTCGCCCGCGGGGGCAACGCTCAAAGCCAAGCTCAGCTTATCTATCCCTGGCATTTTGTTTAATTCGTAGACCTCGATGGTGATGGTTTTGCCCTCATCCCATTCGATCACCCTTTCTTCGGCGCTGGCACCCATCATGGTGAAGTCGCAATGGCGGGTAGCGCCCACCCCCGTTTTTTGGTCTGAGGTGATGAAAGACTTTGACACAGCCGGATGACCATGACAGATGTTGCCAAAGTCGGCCAACTTGTCCCAAACCGCTTGGCTGGATAGGTTGATTTGGATTTCACGAATCATTTTGGTGCTGCTCATGGTGTTCTTCCTATCCAAAAGAGTTTAAATATTCATTTAAACATAAAGTAATGAATATTTAATCATTATTTAATATTAAAGAATCCATTTTGCCGCACAGTCNCCCCCAAACGCGCAAGCCGATTGGTCAAGCGCAGCACCTGCTTGTCTTTGCTGAGCAGCAAGGCTTGGTGGGCTACCGCCAAATCAATGAATTTTTGATCGTCCTCGTCCTTGCACACATACGGCGCTTTGGGCGCCACGGCTAGCATCTGCGCCAAGCCGTCAAAGTGAGCCAGCACCTCGTGTGCGCTCAGGCCGTCGCGCTCGCGTCGGCGGGCAATGTGCGGGTAGTCCAGCACCCGCAACAACTCCTCGCGCATGGGTGGCGTAGCCAACCAGCGCAACTCACCTTCTTTTAAGGCTTGCAAAAGAGGCGGCGTGGCCGAGTCTTGGTATACCCAGATATCGAGCACGATGTTGGTGTCTATCACCACAGGCGAAGACATCAAGCCGCCGGTTTGCGTGCCGAGCCTGCCATCAGGTCGAAGCGGAACATGCGGCACTCGATGGGGCCGTTCCACATGGGCACACGGCGCGACTCCTTCAGGCGCATGCGCCCGGGCAGCTTCAAGTCGGGCGTGAGCACCCAAGCGCGCCAGCCGGTGTAATTTTTCTTCCAATGGCTGGCCAGTTGGCTGAAAAACTCGCCGCCATCTTCCACCTGCCCCACCTCGCGACCGCTGCGCGCCAGGCTGGCCGCACCCGCCACACCGGCGGCTTCTATGCGCTCGCCGTAAGGCGGATTCACCAACATCACACCACTCACATCGGTGGGCGGCATACGCTGCAAAGCGTCGCCCCCGCGCAAGTTCACGGCCTGGGCCACACCGGCACGCTCGGCATTGCGTTGCGCAAAGTCAACCATGCGAAAGGCCACATCGCTGCCAAACACCGCTGCACGCGGCTCGCACGCTTGCGCTCTTGCCTCGTCTTGTAACTGTCGCCACACATGGGCATCGAACATGCGCAATTTCTCGAACCCAAAACGCCGCTGCAAGCCGGCAGCCATGCGACAAGCAATTTGCGCCGCTTCAATGACGATGGTGCCGCTGCCGCAACACGGGTCGTACAAGGGAATGCCTTGCTCGACACCCGCCACCGATGGCAGGGCTGGTGGGGTCTCGCCGGGTGCGGTGAGCAGTGGCATGCTCCAACCACTGGCGGCCAACATGGCAGCAGCCAAGGTTTCTTTCAATGGCGCGTCGCCCGTGTCTTCGCGCCAACCGCGTTTGAACAGCGGCTCACCGGTGGTGTCCAAATACAGGGTGAGCATTTTGTCGGTCAGGTGGGCATGGACCCGCACATCGGGGCGTTGGGTGTCCACATCGGGGCGAACACCGCTTTTGTCGCGAAAGCGGTCGGCAATCGCGTCTTTCACCCTGAGGGTGGCGAAGTTCAAGCTCTTCAAGGGGCTGTGCTGCGCGGTGATTTCAACCCTGAAACTTTGCTTGTGCGTGAACCACATTTCCCAAGCCACGGCGCTGGCCGCGTTGTAAATGTCATCCTCGCTGGTATAAGGCTGGTGCGCCAACTGAATCAACACCCGCATGCCTAGGCGACTGTGCAAATTGAGTTGCAAGGCAGCTCGCCAAGAGGCTTGCATCTGCACGCCGCCGCGCAAGGTTTGCAGGTCGCGACTGGCCAGCCCTGTGATTTGCGCCACCTCATAGGCCAAAAAAGATTCCACCCCTGCAGCGCAGGGCACAAACAATTGCAAGGCGTTCACAGGGTTTTACGCAGGTTGGTGGGTGCTATGCGCAGGGCTTCGCGGTATTTGGCAACGGTGCGGCGCGCGCAGTCTATGCCTTGCTCTTTGAGCATGTCCGAGAGTTGGTTATCCGACAAGGGCTTCTTGGGGTTTTCACTCGCGATCAGTTGCTTGATGAGGGCGCGCACCGCGGTGCTCGAAGCGTTGTTGCCGCTGTCGGTGCCCAGCCCCGAGCCAAAGAAAAATTTCAGCTCAAACGTGCCATAAGGCGTGTGCATGTACTTGGCNGTGGTAACGCGGCTGATGGTGGACTCGTGCAGCCCCAGTTCTTCGGCAATCTCGCGCAGCACCATGGGCTTCATGGCCAATTCGCCGTGAATGAAAAAGCTTTTTTGCCGCTGCGTGATGGCGTTGCTCACGCGCAAGATGGTGTCAAAGCGCTGTTGGATGTTTTTGATCATCCAGCGGGCTTCTTGCAACCGTTGCTGCAAGCCCGCATGGCCGTCGCCTTTGCCGCCCTTTAAAGCGTTGGCGTAAATGTCGTTCACCTTCAGACGCGGCATCACCTCGGGGTTGAGCATGGCGCGAAATTGCGGCGTGCCTTGTTTGTCAACGCCATGCGGCAAGATCAGCACATCGGGGATGATGACGTTGCGCTCGACGTCAATAAATCGCCTGCCCGGCTTGGGCTCTAAGCGAGCAATGAGCGCGATGGCGAGTTTGACCTGTGCTTCGCTGTCATTGACCAGCAGCGCCAAGCGCTT
>JGI25912J50252_10000467_pt1 | contig 12738 bp, 13 predicted proteins | sample LauGreSBDMM110DD_2_FD_50252 | JGI IMG/M metagenome (IMG submission 50252)
AAATCTAGAGCGAAGGATCTAATTAAAACTAATGCTGAATTTTTATCTGCCGCCTGGTCAAATTTGGCTTGGTCGCAGGAGATAGAGATAGAAACCCCAATTGATTTAAGTAAGGAGCTAGGAAAAGGCGGTTTTTATGAGTTAGATCAAATTACAGAATTGGCTGATAAATATCACTTTAATCTTCGAAAACTAAATCTTTATGCTTCTAATCCAGATGATATTGCACTTGATTTTCTAGTAGAACTTACTACCTATGGCAATAAGTATGAAGTAGCTGTTGATGATATTAAGCAATGGCATAGTGATAAGTATCAAGTAATCTTTACATCATCGGCAAATGGCACCTTAAAGAGATTTTCTGAATTATTAAGTAGCGCTGATCTGCCAAATCAAATAATTAGTAGTGATCAGGTGGTAAAAAGTGGTCAACTAATTACTTTAATTAGATCTGATATTAAGCATGGATTTATCAGTGACGAGTTTAAAATCGTAGTGATCACCGATAAAGATATTTCAGGTCAGCGTTCTGCTGATAAAGATTTGGCCCGACTGCCCTCCCGGCGTAAGAAGGCGATAGATCCACTACAGCTTAAGGCAGGTGAGTATGTGGTGCATGAGCAGCATGGGGTTGGTAAATACTTAGAGTTGATAACTAGATCAATTGGTGGGATCTCTCGTGAGTACTTAGTAATTGAGTACGCTGCTTCAAAGCGTGGCTTGCCAGCAGATAAATTATTTGTTCCTACCGATACCTTAGAACAGGTAACAAAGTATGTTGGTGGTGAAGCACCCGCTCTTCATCGCATTGGTGGCGCAGATTGGCAAAACAGTAAACGGCGTGCACGAAAGGCAATCAAACAAATAGCAGCTGAGTTAATAAGGCTTTATGCCGCCAGGATGAGCTCTCCTGGCTTTGCATTCTCAGCTGATACCACCTGGCAAAAAGAGCTAGAGGATAATTTTGCATTTGTAGAGACCATTGATCAGCAAGCAACAATTGATGAGGTTAAGCGGGATATGGAAAAACCAAATCCCATGGATCGAATTGTTTGTGGTGATGTGGGGTATGGAAAAACTGAGATTGCAGTAAGGGCAGCTTTTAAAGCCATCCAAGATGGTAAACAGGTTGCAATATTGGTACCAACTACATTACTTGTGCAACAACACATGAATACATTTTCAGATCGCTACGCCGGCTTCCCAGTAAAAATTGCCGCACTCTCCCGGTTTAATACAGCAGCAGAGAGTAAAAAAGTTATTGAAGGTATCAAATCTGGCGTAGTTGATGTAGTAATTGGCACCCACCGGCTGTTATCAAAAGATGTTGAGTTTGCAAACTTAGGATTGCTAGTAATTGATGAAGAGCAGCGCTTTGGTGTGGAGCATAAAGAGGAGCTTAAGAAAGCTAGAACAAATGTAGATGTATTAGCGATGTCAGCAACGCCTATTCCTAGAACCTTAGAGATGGCAATTACTGGAATTAGGGAGATGTCGAATATCACCACTCCACCGGAGGAGCGCCATCCAGTTTTAACCTACGTTGGTGCCTTTGATGAAAAACAGGTTAGTGCTGCAATTAATCGCGAGTTATTACGGGATGGTCAGATTTTTTATATTCACAACCGAGTTGAAAGTATTGAAGCGGTTGCTGAGCGAATTAAAAAGTTAATTCCAGGGATAAAAATCGGAATTGCGCATGGTCAGATGAATGAGCGGGTATTAGAAGAGGTAATTATTGCCTTTTGGACCAGGCAATTTGATTTACTGCTTTGTACAACCATTATAGAAAGTGGAATTGATATTCCAAATGCCAATACCTTAATTGTGGATCGATCAGATTTATTTGGTCTCTCCCAACTTCATCAATTGCGTGGTCGAGTGGGCAGAAGTAGTGAACGGGCATACGCCTACTTTTTCTATCCCACCGATAAACCAATTACCCAGTTAGCCCATGATCGATTAACCACAATTGCAACAAATACTGATCTAGGCGCCGGTATGGCGGTGGCATTAAAAGATTTAGAGATAAGAGGTGCTGGGAATCTATTAGGTGGTGAACAATCAGGTCATATCGCAGAGGTTGGCTTTGATCTATATATGCGCATGGTGGCAGATGCTGTTGATGAGTTTAAGAGTGATTACTTTGTACAGAAGCCAAAAAATATTGATTGCAAAGTGGAGTTACCGGTAAATGCTCACCTACCTGTTGAGTACATCGAATCAGAGCGATTACGACTAGATCTTTATCGCCGAATTGCCGAAGCGCAAAGTGATGAGGTGATTGCTGAGATCAAAGCTGAAATGTTAGATCGCTTTGGGGATCTACCATCAGCAGCGCAAGAGTTACTTAAAGTGGCAGCGCTTAGATTATTTGCTAAATCATTAGGAGTTACTGATATTGCTATCGCTGGTAAACACTTACGACTTACACCCATCACACTGGCTGAGTCTGCGCAGATAAGATTAAGTAGGCTTTATCCTGGCTCAATTTATAAGATGAGCAGCTCCACCCTTTTAGTTGCAAGAGTCACTGCGCCTAATTGGATAGAAGGTGGTGAGGTAGGGGATACTTCAACCCTTGCGTGGGTCGACTCAGTTCTACGTAATTTTATTCAACCGATAGTAGAAAAATGAGGATGCAATTGCTGAAGCGGATATTTACACCATTAATAGCGGTATTACTTCTCACCAGCTGCTCCAGTATGAGCTCTGGTGTAAGTGTTGGCGATACTTCTTTTTCTGGCCAACAGATCCAAAAAGTTGTAGATGAAATATTAGCTGCCCGTAAAAACATTGACACTACTCAGATGCAATTATCGCAAGGCCCTGAGCTGCTTCGAGATCAAGCACAGTTCTTTATTGTGACTGCTTTATTAGATCAGATTGCTAAAGAGAAAAATATTGTGGTTACTAAAGCAGATGTGGCAGCCCGGCGAGCAGAGGTAGTGACTAATGTTGGTGGTGAGAGTGAGTTGCCGACCGCTTTGGTGGGGGCAAATCTTGCGCAATCAAATCTTGATGCTTATCTTAAAGTCTTAATTATTTCAGAGCGGTTGGATGCATATTTTATTAACTCCGGTACTCCACAGGCGCAGGCACCAGAGTTAGTGGCAAAAGCAGTTACAGATATTGCTAACAAACTAGGTGTTGAGGTCAATCCAAAGTATGGCAAGTGGAATCCAACTAACACCTCTATTGAAGCAAGTGATGCAACTGATGGCGCAGTAACCCAACTTCCTTANNTNANTATGAGTTCTGAACTCCTGCGGCTTCGTGAAGTAATGGACAAACTTCGATCCCCGGGAGGATGTCCATGGGATGCCGAACAAGATCACACAACCCTTCTTAAATACTTATTAGAAGAGTCTTATGAGTTTATTGAGTCAGTTGAAAATAATGATAAAGATGCAATGCAGGAGGAGCTGGGCGACTTGCTATTGCAGGTTTACTTTCACTCCCGAATGGCTGAGGAGGATGCGAAGCAGCCATTTAATATTGAAGATGTAGCAAAGTCGGTGACAGATAAGTTAATTAGAAGGCACCCACATGTATTTGCTGGTGAATCTGTTAGCGGCAGTGAAGAGGTACTAGAAAATTGGGAAAAGCAAAAAGCAGCTGAAAAAGGTCGAAACTCAGCAATTGATGGTGTGCCACTGGCCCAACCGGCATTGCCATTGGCGACTAAGGTAATTTACGATTAAATAAATTAAATTATCAACTACCTATTTCTGAGCCAATCAAACTTCCAGCTGATATCGATCAGGATCAATTTGGTCAGATACTTCTTGGTTTAATCACGCAAGCTGTTGATAAAGGCTTAGATCCTGAGGCTGCACTTCGCACCGCCACTAAAGGGTTAATTACCCAGATTCAAGAGCATGAGTCAAGGTAGAATTACCTTTGTTGATTCAAATCTTAAACAAATAGTTAGGGCAAATTAGTGTCACTCATCAAATCAATTACCGCCAGAGAGATCCTAGATTCTCGAGGAAACCCAACTGTTGAAGTAGAGGTCAGATTAGATGATAAAAGTATTGCGCGTGCAGCGGTACCAAGTGGTGCCTCCACCGGTGCCTTTGAGGCGGCAGAGCTGCGAGATGGTGGCAAAAGATATTTAGGTAAAGGTGTTGAGGGCGCAGTAAAAAACATTGTTGAAAAAATCGCACCAGTTGTACTTGGTTTAAATGCATTAGATCAAAAAATAATTGATGAGAAGATGATTGCCTTAGATGGCAGTAAAAATAAATCAAATCTAGGTGCTAATGCGATCTTGGGAGTATCTCTGGCAGTTGCCAGAGCGGCGGCAGCAAGTACTGGTCAATCTTTATTTAAATACTTAGGCAAAGCAGAGGCTAAGACATTGCCAGTTCCAATGATGAATATTTTAAATGGCGGTGCTCATGCTGATACCAATGTGGATATTCAAGAGTTTATGGTGGCGCCAATCGGTGCGGCAACTTTTAAAGAATCACTTCGTTGGGGCGCTGAGATTTATCACAGCTTAAAATCAGTACTTAAAAGTAAGGGCTTAGCAACCAGCATTGGTGATGAAGGTGGCTTTGCCCCAGATCTAGCAAGTAATCGAGCCGCACTTGATTTAATTTTGCAAGCAATTGAACTTGGCTGGCTTTAAAGCAGGTAGTGATATTGGTTTGGCAATGGATGTTGCTGCTACAGAGTTTTTTGAAAACGGCAAGTATAAGTTTGAAGGTAAAGAGTTAACCGCAGAGCAGATGATCACTTACTACCGTGAGTTAGTTGCTGCTTATCCGCTGCTCTCAATTGAGGATCCATTGGATGAGGATGATTGGGATGGCTGGGCAAATTTAACCGCGCAATTGGGGGATAAAATCCAGATTGTTGGTGATGATCTATTTGTGACAAATCCAGAGCGATTGCAGCGTGGAATTGAAAGTAAGAGTGCAAATGCGCTGCTGGTAAAGGTAAATCAGATTGGTACTTTAAGTGAAACCATCGCTGCTGTCACCTTGGCGCACAATAATAATTTCAAATCAATGATGAGCCATCGTTCAGGTGAGACTGAAGATACAACTATTGCAGATTTAGCGGTTGCACTTAACTGTGGTCAGATTAAAACTGGAGCACCAGCAAGAAGTGAGCGGGTGGCAAAGTACAACCAACTACTGCGAATTGAAGAGGAGCTGGCAACCGCTGCAGTTTATGCAGGGCGTACAGCCTTTCCTCGCTTTAAAAAATAGGTCAGCTCTATGGCCAACCGAAGATTTTTTGCAGCAGGGTTGATTGCATCCTCTCGAAAATCAATTCAAGCGGGGCTTAAAAAACGGGGCTTATCAAATCGGGCGTTGATTGTGGGAATTGTTTTATTTTCACTTGCAGTCACACTCGCCCCACCAATTCAACATTACTTTACCCAACGGGCACAGATTAATTCATTAAAAACCCAGTTGGCTGATAACAAAGCGATGTTAGAAAAAGCAGCTACTGAATTAGCACTGTGGGATGATCCTGATTATGTTGCAAAGCAAGCAAGAGTTAGATTGCATTTTGTTTTCCCAGGGGAGCGAAGATATATCGTGGTGGGAAATGATGAGGTGGTAGAAGATGATGCCACTAAAGTCTCTGAGCAACTACCAGTTGGTATTCCTTGGTATGCCAGATTAATCTCATCTGTTACTAGCACAAATGCAAATAAGTAAATGGTCAATCTAGAAATAACTGCTAAGAGTGAGCAGCCAACTGAAAAAGATTTAGAAACTATTACTGCGCAATTAGGTAGAAATCCCAGAGATGTCAGCGCAGTTGCCCACCGTTGCCCATGTGGGCAAGCAGATGTGGTGACTACACCACCTAGATTGGCAGATGGCACGCCATTTCCTACTTTTTATTACGCAACCTGTCCCAAACTTACTGGTGCAATCTCAACCTTGGAAAGTTCTGGATTAATGAATGAGATGAGTCAGCGCTTACAAAGTGATCTNAAGTTAGCGGGTGAGTATTTAGCCGCTCATGTTGATTATGAAGCGGCNAGGAAGGCACTTGCTGCAATACTNAAATTAGATGTNCCGGAGATTTCAGGAATTACCGCAGGTGGAATGCCAGATCGGGTCAAATGCCTGCACTCATTGGTTGCCCATTCATTANCGGTGGGTACTGGNGTTAATCCATTAGGAGATGAGGCATTAGCTGCACTTGATCCCTGGTGGTTAAGTAAGCCATGTTCGGTAATTGAGAATTTAATTAATGAGGAGCAATAAATGACTCGAGTTGCAGCGATAGATTGCGGCACCAATTCAATTCGGTTATTGATTGCTGATATTACTGAAGGTAATTTTAAAGAGGTAGTAAGAGGCATGGAGATTGTTAGGTTGGGGCAAGGGGTAGATCAAACCAAAATGTTTCACCCAGATGCAATTGAAAGAACACTTGGCGCNGTNGAAAAATTTACAAAACAAATNACTAACAAAGGTGTTGAAAAAATAAGATTTTGTGCCACAAGTGCTACTAGAGATGCCACAAATCGCGCAGTATTTATTGATGGTGTGCGCAAAATATTAGGAGTAGAAGTTGAGGTAATTCCAGGAGATGAAGAGGCGAAGCTTTCTTATATTGGTGCTACTAAAGAGTTGCAACAAAGTGATGCACCATTCTTGGTAGTTGATATTGGTGGCGGTTCAACTGAGTTTGTTTATGGTGATAAAGATGTTATCGCAGCCAAAAGTGTCAATATTGGTTGTGTGCGAATGAGTGAGCGGCATTTAAATACTCAACCGCCAACAATGGCGCAAGTTGCACAAGCAATTGTGGATATTGATCTGGCAATAACCCAAGCAGCTGCGGTTGTGCCAATTACTCAAGCAAAAACTTTAGTTGCAGTTGCTGGAACAGCCACCACAGTTGCTGCGGCAGCTTTGGAGTTAGATAAGTATGATCGGCATTTAATTCACCTTTCTAGAATTTCAGCACAATCAGTACATAAGGTGGCAGGCTTATTTCAATCCATGAATAAGCAAGAATTGGCAGCTATTGGATATATGCACCCAGGTAGGGTTGATGTAATAACAGCGGGTGCTTTGGTTTTGTCTAGGGTAATGGCAGCAACTGGGGTAAGTGAGTTTGTGGCATCAGAGTCAGATATTTTGGATGGGATTGCTTGGTCACTTGCAAAGTAGGCGAAGAATTAGCTGGATTCACCGATTAAAAAAGACGGGTAGATTTACCCCCTGAAGATTCGCCCCTGTAGCCCAACGGCAGAGGCATGCGACTTAAAATCGCACAAGTGTGGGTTCGACCCCCACCGGGGGCACGCTCAATTGGCGGGATCTTCAGCAAAGTTTAAGCCAGAGTTAGCCGTTGGCGTTGGCTTAGGGAATTGGTAGAGATTAATATTTGTTAACTACCTAAGGCGGTAACCACCAACCGGTGGCCACTTTCTATAGAAGGAGAAGAATGAAGAGTTCAAACCCTGTACTGGGCAAGGCGTTTAATCAACCTGCAACTATGCAAGTTGATCAACTAGAGCAAAGTTATAACGCTCCAGCAGCCTCATCACTACGAACAGGTCGCATGACAATTGAAGATGTCGTTGCGAAAACCGGATTTTTATTTGGAATTTTACTTGTAGTTGGCGCAGTGGCATGGCGTACAAATCTTGGCATGGGCGCGGTAATGCTTGGATTCCTCGGTGGATTTGTATTGGCAATGATTATTTCCTTTAGCAAATCAGTTAAGCCAGGTTTAGTTGTTGCATACGCAGCACTTGAAGGTTTAGCACTGGGAACTTTAAGTAGTTACTACGAAGCGTTTTACCCAGGAATTGTCAGCCAAGCTGTAATTGGCACCATCGCAGCATTTGCTGGCGTGCTAGTTATGTATCGCAGTGGCAGATTACGTGCTACTCCACAATTTACTCGCGCATTAATTGGCGCAGCGATTGGTTATTTTATACTTGGCTTAGTTTCACTTATTGCATCATTATTTGGTGTTGGCCAGGGATATGGTTTCTACGGAGTATCTGGACTTGGATTACTACTTGCAGTTGCAGGTGTAGGACTTGCCAGCCTTTTCTTAGTACTTGATTTTGATCAAATTGAAAAAGGTGTTAACGCTGGAGTTCCTGAAAATCAATCATGGCGAGCAGCCTTTGGTTTGATGGTAACTGTAGTTTGGCTATACCTTGAAGTTTTGCGCCTAATCTCAATCTTGCGCGGAAACCGCTAAAAAGTATTACCTAACAGGGGCTGTGAGAAATCACAGCTCCTGTTTATTTTTGTCAGGAATTAAATCCTCTTTCATATGTGACATTCTGGTTTCAGGCAGAAATGTTGCTAACACAATGGCAATTATCCAAATACCGGCTGAAACTAAAAATGCTGTTTGGTAGCTATAAAGATCGGTTAATAAGCCCACAACAACTGGACCAAATATCATGCCGGCATCTCCTGCCATCTGCCAGGCTGCAATAACCTGTCCGCCCCGACCTCGAATAATGTCACCAACTACGCTGCCAGGTGCGGTGCCAACGTAGGCGCCACCTAAACCAAATAGCGCCATTGAAATAAAATAAAGCGCAGCATTGGTGGTGAATGCCAGCATTAATATTCCAAATAGCACAAATGCGCTACCAAATAACAACGCTGCTTTGCGTCCCTTTTGATCTGAGTACTTTCCTGCTTTTAACATAAACAAGCCCTGCACTAATGCGCCAATGGTTAAACCAAGCCCTGCAATTGCGGCGGTGGATTTTAATTCTTCAATCACAAATAAGGGCAAGATAGATGATCTAAGGCCAAATAAAATCCAGTTGTTTATAAAAGCTAGTGCTAACGCAATTTGGTATGGTTTCAAGCGCATTGCTTGGCCCAAGGTGGTCTGTCCTAATTTGCTAGTCGGGGCATCTACTTTTTTACCTAATCTTTTTTCACTTAGAAAAAACAACGCAATTGCGCCAGCGATTGCCAAAGTTGTTGAGTAAACAAAAAATGGCGCTCTTAAGGAGATGGCTGAAAGAATTCCACCAAAGGCTGGGCCAGTGATACCACCTAGCAAGAAACCACCATTAAATAATGATTGGGCTCGCCCCCTGAAATCATCACCAACTGAGCGCATCAGTAAGGATCCAGCTGAGACTGAAAACATTGAGGAACCAAGGCCGCCTAAGGATCTAAATATCAATAATTGTTCATAGTTTTGTGCCAAGGCGGTAAGCAGGGTGAAGAAGGANACCATAAATAANCCAAAGCCCAACACAGATCGCTCACCAAATTTATCTACAAATTTTCCAGCTACTAAGCCAGAGGANAAGCGGACAATNGCAAAGCTTGAAATAATTAAACCGATTGCTGTTTTACTAACCCCAAATGATGAGGCAAATATGGGCAGTGCAGGAATAATTANNCCAAAGCCCACCGCCACAAAGAAAGAAATTGAAGATAATATTGCAATCTCAGNTGGCAGTTCAGCAAAGGGGTTTTTAAAGAGCTTTTTAGATTTGATTTTAACTGCCGCCTCTTTTTATTAGTGAAACTATTTAAATGCTTCAGCNTGATGAGTGTAAGTGNGTAGTTTACTCATTTATCTTGTTAGGATCTACTTATGAAAGCAGTAACTGCGGAAAACTTAGTTAAAACCTATAACAAAGGCGCAGTCAAAGCATTAGATGGATTAAATCTTGATGTTGAAGAGGGCACAGTTCTTGGCGTACTTGGGCCAAATGGTGCTGGGAAAACTACAGTTGTAAGAATATTAGCAACCTTACTTTCACCAGATTCTGGCAATGCAACTGTTGCTGGAATTGATGTATTAAAACATCCCGATGAGGTTAGAAAATTGATTGGATTATCTGGTCAATATGCTGCAGTTGATGAGACTTTAACTGGCTGGGATAACTTAATTATGTTTGGCCGGCTTTATCATCTATCGGCAAAGGCAACTAAACAACGTGCAATTGAATTGCTTGAGCAGTTTGCATTATCTGATGCGGCCAAGCGACCAATAAAAACCTATTCAGGTGGAATGCGGCGCAGATTAGATCTTGCTGCTTCATTAATTATTCGACCAAAAGTTTTATTTTTAGATGAGCCAACCACCGGACTTGACCCAAGAGGGCGACAAGATATGTGGGGTGTGATTGATGATTTAGTTAAGGGTGGGGTGACATTGTTATTAACCACGCAATATCTGGAGGAGGCAGATCACTTAGCTGATGAGATTGCAGTTATTGATCATGGAAAAGTGATTGCTCGGGGCACCTCTGATTCATTAAAAAAGCAGGTGGGTGGTGAGCGGCTAGAGATAGTGGTAGAAAATGAGCACCTAGAGATAGTTAAAGATATTGTCGCCAGAGTTAGTGGTAGTGCAATTAATATTGATGAGGGCTACGTCAGGTATCAGCCCCAGTTACTACCGGCAGCAAGGCATTGATTGAAGCGGCAAAGATGTTGGATGAAAAGGGTATCCATCCATTAGATATTGGACTTAAGCGGCCATCATTAGATGATGTCTTTCTCTCCTTAACTGGACATGTGGCTGAGGAGAAAAAAGAAGAGGCATCAGTTAAAAAGGGTAGGAGATGGGGCAAATGATTAATTTCATCTCAGATGCAGCAGTAATTACCAAGCGCCAGTTATTACAACTCTCTCGGGTGCCAGAGTTACTTTTGTTTTCAACTATTCAGCCGATTATGTTTGTTTTGTTATTTAGATATGTATTTGGTGGCTCAATTGATACTGGTCAGCCAGGTGGATATGTGCAGTTACTTATGCCCGGCATATTTGTACAAACAGTTGCCTTCACCTTGGCAGGAACTGCAGTTGGCTTAGCTGCTGATATGCAAAAAGGATTAATCGATCGATTTAGATCACTGCCCATTTCACGATCTGCAGTGGTAATTGGCAGAACCTTAGGAGATGGTGCTTTAAATATTGTGGTCTTAACCGCAATGGGAGTTGCTGGATATGCAGTGGGATGGCGACCAACCTCCTCTTTGTTTGAAGTCTTCTTAGGTTTTGTTTTCCTATTAGTTTTTGGTTTTGCGATGTCTTGGATCGGAGTTTTAATTGGTTTGTCAGTTAGAGAGGAGCGAGTGGCAACTAATGCCACCTTCATAGTAGTTTTCCCACTCACTTTCTTATCAAATGCCTTTGCACCAACCACTGGCATGCCTAGGCCGCTGCAGTATGTGGCCGAATGGAATCCAGTCTCCACCATGGTGGCAGCTTGTCGAGAGTTATTTGGACTAGAAAATCAATTTGGCGCAACCGCTGGCTCATTTCCAAGTGAGAATCCATTGCAAATGTCAGTAATTTATATGATTTTAATTATGGCTATTTTTATTCCACTAAGTATTCGCAAGTACAACAACGCCGCTAAAAAGTAATTAAAAAAGTTTAGCCTCTAAAATTCCAACTTCTACTTGCTTGCCATTTGGTGCGGTGTAATTAACTGTTTGCCCCACTTTTGCGCCAAGAACTGCAGCCCCCAGTGGTGATTTTTCGGAGTAAACATCAACATCACTAGTTGAGATCTCTCTAGAGCCGAGCAAGAACTTAATTTCATCACCTGCAATATCAACTTTTACTAACATGCCAAGACCTACTACCCCTGATTCACTAGCTGGTGGTGTGCCGATGTGAGCATGCTCGAGCATATGTTTTAGTTGACGAATTCTGCCCTCAATTTTTCCTTGTTCTTCCCGGGCTGCGTGGTAGCCACCATTTTCTTTTAAATCACCCTCAGCTCTTGCAGTTTCAATCTTTTTAATTATTTCCGCGCGAAGTGGACCCTCTAGCTCAGCAAGCTCTGCTGCTAGACGATCTGCTGCTTCCTGGGTAAGCCAGGTTTGAGTTGGTTGGTTCATAAGTGCGCAATATTACTGGCAACTAGAAATTCCTGCATTTACTGCAGGTAATCGGGTAGGAATCGTCAGGGTGCGAAGGTTTGCCCCCACCATAAGTTCCTCAGCTGGCATTGGATCATTAACTTCACCGACAACATTTTTATCAATATCTCTGGCAACAACTGCGCAGCTGTGATCAATCGAATTATCTCTTACACTTATTTTGTAGGTAATGGAAATACTTTGAGTATCAATAATTTTGAATGAAACTAACTCAGATCTGACTGCAGGATTTGCTGCGTTATACCCACTCCAGGCAAACCAGGCCGCAACAATTCCAATTAGCGCGCCCAGAAGCCAATTGCGGCTTTTAGGTACCTCTTTGATCCCATATCGCTGGCGCAGTGCAGGATCGGCTAATACTTTAGGGTGTATCACAGGGATAAGTGTAGAACTAATTCACAGCAGGTAAGTAGGCTTATCTTAAGTAGTTCCTCAAAAGGAGTGATCATGGATGAGAGCCTAAGTTTTGATATGGGAGTTGCTGGCTCCATGACCATGATTTTTTTAACCCTAGCAATGGTGGTCTTGCTTACTAGTTTTTATCGCAGATATAAGAGATTAGTTGACCGCAAAGATCAAGAGTAGTTTCTCCTAATTGTTATGAAAATCTTAAAAACCACTGGCCTGCTTATCACTTGGCTACTTTTAATCTATAGCTGCTTTGAATTAGGGATGTGGCAATTACACCGGGCTCAAGATTTAAATGTAGTAACAGCTCCCCAGCCAGATCAGCCGCTAATTCCCCTAGAGCAGGTGGCATCGGCGGGGAAGAATCTGCCAATAAAGGCGGTAAATAGAATTATTTCAGCAGAGGGTAATTACTCAGCAATTTATATTGCCCGCGATCAAAAGATTGC
>JGI25912J50252_10000468_pt1 | contig 12725 bp, 10 predicted proteins | sample LauGreSBDMM110DD_2_FD_50252 | JGI IMG/M metagenome (IMG submission 50252)
CGAGACAAAAGCATCATGCTGCCGCTGTTGGGCTGCACCCAAGACAAGACGGCATACAGCAAAATAATGACGCTGAGGCCAGATACCAGCCAGTGCAAGACCCCAAACACACTGGCCACCAAAATACCCAGAAAAGCCGCTTGTGTGCCTGCTAACACCCACATGGCTGTGACATGGCTCAATTTCATCAACCAGGCCGCTACTAGGCTGGCAGTGTCCAAGCGCCCAATGGCTGGCAAAAAGCGTCTCAGCGGCATGACAATCCAATTGGTGACAGCAAAAACAAAGCGCCCAATAGGGTTTTGGAATGGCAGGCGTTGCCACTGCATCACCAATCGCATGAGGCAGGCGCCACCCACCAAACCGGTGGCGACATCCAAGATCAAATTGATAATTTGTAGAAACACAGAAGACCTCCGAAGAGTCAAATCATAGCTTGAGCCCGAAGCAATCGTAAAATAGCCGATTCCCGCTGAATTTCAGCGTATTTAAGGGCTTTTGTAGTCCTCACTTTAGAAGCGCTCCTCATGTCAGACACGCCAGCAGAAAATCAAACAGCCCCCATCGTTGACGAAAACCAACTGGTTGCCGAGCGCAGAAGCAAGCTCAAGGCCATGCGAGAAGCTCAAGCACAGGGCAAAGGTGTCGCCTTTCCCAATGACTTCAAACCTGAAGATCGTGCCGCCAAATTGACCCAAGCCCATGGCGACAAGGCACCCGAAACTTTAAAAGGCGAAGGCATTGCCCCAACCACAGCCAAAATTGCAGGCCGCATGATGCTTAAGCGCGTGATGGGCAAAGCCAGTTTTGCAACCTTGCAAGACGCCACAGGTCGCTTTCAAATTTACGTCACACGCGACGACATTGGCGAGGAAGCCTATAACGACTTCAAGCATTGGGACCTAGGCGACATCGTGGCGGCCCAAGGCTATTTGTTTAAAACCAAAATGGGCGAATTGTCACTGCACGCCTCCAGTGTGCGCATGTTGACCAAAAGCTTGCGCCCTATGCCCGACAAGTTCCACGGCGTGGCCGACCAAGAAATCAAATACCGTCAGCGCTATGTTGATTTGATGATGGACGAAGATGCGCGCAATCGTTTCACTGCCCGCAGCAAAGCTGTCAGCGGTCTTCGCGATTTCATGGTCAAACACGACTTCCTAGAAGTTGAAACGCCCATGTTGCATCCTATTCCTGGCGGCGCCAACGCTCGTCCCTTTGCCACGCACCACAATGCGCTTGACCAAGAAATGTACTTGCGCATTGCGCCTGAGTTGTACTTGAAACGCTTGTTGGTGGGTGGTTTCGAAAGGGTGTTCGAAATCAACCGCAACTTTCGCAACGAAGGCATTTCCGTTCGCCACAACCCCGAGTTCACCATGATGGAGTTCTACGCAGCTTATTGGAACTACCAAGACTTGATGGGNTTTACCGAAGAGTTGGTGCGGGACGCGGCTATCAATGCCGTAGGTCATTTGCAACTNACNTATGGCGGTAAGCCCGTCGATTTAGCCAAGCCTTTTGAGCGCCTCACCATTCGGGAAGCGATTGTCAAACACACAGATGCTGGCGCAAAAGTAGATGACGCGGCATGGCTCATTCAAACCCTGCATAAACTGGGCATGAGCGAAGACAAGAATAAATTGTCTAAAAAAACATTGGCCGGCTTGCAAGTTTTATACTTTGAAGAAACTGTCGAAGACAAATTGTGGGAGCCCACGTTCATTATGGAACATCCCACCGAAATTTCACCTTTGGCTCGCGCAAACGATCAACGCCCAGAAGTAACAGAGCGCTTTGAGCTCTACATCACAGGCCGTGAATTTGGCAATGGCTTTTCAGAATTGAACGACGCTGAGGACCAAGTGGCGCGATTCCAAGCGCAAGTGGATGCCAAGGACAGCGGCGACGATGAAGCCATGTTCTTTGACCACGATTTTGTACGCGCCTTGGAATACGGCATGCCACCCGCTGGCGGTTGCGGCATTGGCATTGACCGTTTGATGATGCTGCTGACCGACAGTCCTAGCATTCGCGATGTNATTTTGTTTCCCGCGCTGAAGCGAGAGCAAGATTAAAAAGCGCTCAAATCCATGACTCTTTTTTGGGTGACAGTGTCGGCGATCTTCTAGTGTTTAGGCAAACGATCTGGTGCACGGGCCGCCTCGGTCACTTCTTTGACCTCAACATCTACCACCTCAGGCGCATTTTGTGGCCCTGCTTGCCAAGCGCCGAAGGGGGCTTTGTTGCGAGCCATGTCTTGATAGCGCTGCCAGACCACGGCCACTTCGGGCTTTCGGCCACGGACCAACGACCAAAGCGCGCCAGAAATCAAAGCCAATAACAAAATACACAGGGTGCCAAAGACAAAAACCAGTCCTAGCAAACTGAAAAATATTTTAAAAATCCAAGCAATGAATTGCATATTACGGCAAGCAAGCTAAGGCTTGTTGGTAATTCACAGAACGCACCAAATCTTCCCAAGCCAAGGCAGGCATGATGGGCAGCAGCGCCAAGCGGCGTGCTTCACTTAATTCATCAGGTTGCCACCAGCCCTTGACTTGCGCTTCGGCAAGACCCTCCAAGACCTCGTCAATGACTTTGCTGCCCTTCAAGGATTGATTGCACAGCAATGCCAAATCACAGCCGGCTTCCAGCGCCGCCAAGACACCTTCTGTGAAGCTAATGGGCAATCCATCCAAAACACGTGCGCCTACCATCGACAAATCATCACTGAACACTGCGCCAGTAAATTCCAATTGCTCACGTAAAATTTCTTGCACCCATTTTTGGGAGAACCCAGCTGGTCGTGCATCGACTTTGGGATAGATCACGTGCGCTGACATGACAGAACTCAACTCGTTGCTCAACCATTCATAGGGTTTGGCATCATCTTGAAGGATGACTTTCAGGCTGCGCTTGTCAACAGGCATGTCGACATGTGAATCGGCCTTGACGTAGCCGTGTCCTGGAAAATGCTTGCCGCAATTACCCATACCTGCACGCTGCAAGCCATGCATCAGGCTTTTGGCCAGNAAACTGACATTNCGGGCATCACGGCTGAAAGCGCGATCACCAATGACGCTGCTTTCGCCATAGTCCAAATCGAGAACGGGTGTGAAACTCAAATCAACACCACAGGCGCGCAACTCTGCAGCCAGCAAGTAACCCACAGCTGAAGCGGCTTTACAAGCTTTCAAAACACCCGCACCCGCCAGACCTTTGCCATCTTGGGTCCACATCTCGCCCAAGCGACGCATGGCAGGCAAATGTGTGAAGCCATCAGTTCTAAAGCGTTGCACTCGGCCGCCTTCATGGTCTACGCATACCAACAAATCTTTTCGCACAGCCTTGATTTCTGCACACAAAGCCGTGAGCTGCGCCCGACTTTGCCAATTGCGNCCAAACAAAGTGACGCCTCCTGTCAACGGATTTTTCAGGCGCTTTTTGTCAACAGCAGTTAGCTCAAAGCCTTCAATGTCGATGATGAGAGGTGCTTGGATGTTCATTGGGTTTTCTCCACGATGCAATAGCTGCCAGCGTAATCTGCTTCGTCAGTAACGCTAATGTGTGCTTTTAAATGTTGGGACTCAAACCAGATTTTCAAGGCAGCGTGCAAAACAATCACGGGTTGCCCCGAAGGCAGTTTGCCAATTTCGCACGAACGCCATGTCATTGGCATGCGCATGCCCATGCCAATGGCCTTGCTAAAAGCTTCCTTGGCAGAGAATCGCGTAGCGACATAACGCACACCCCGTTCTGGCCATCTGGCGCTGCGCGCTTTGTAGATCGCAAACTCTTGGTCACTCAGAACCTTTTGGGCAAAGCGGTCGCCATGCTTTTCCAAGCTGGCTCTGATNCGCCTGACATCGCAAAGATCGGTACCAATGCCGTAAATCATGTTGAGCGTCTGTTTATTCAATTCAAAATACATGGACCAAAGCTTGGTTCATCGGTCCAAAGCTTTTAAATAACCATGAACTGTAGCGGCATAACCCAGCTCTAGCGCGTCGGCAATTAACGCGTGGCCAATCGAGACCTCTAACAAACCCGGCATGGCTTGTGCAAATTTGGGCAGGTTGTCTTGATTCAAATCATGTCCAGCATTGACGCCCAAGCCTTGCTCGATAGCGGCCTTTGCAGTACTGATGTACTGAGCCAAACAGTTGTCGTTAGCCGGTGAGCCAAAGCTTGCTGCGTAGGGCTCGGTATACAACTCCACGCGATCAGCGCCAATTTGTTTCACATAAACCATTTGTTTGGGCTCGGGGTCCATGAACAAACTGACACGAACACCTAATGACTTGCACTCCTCAATCAAAGGCTTCAGTGTGAAGGCATCTTTCGGAAATGACCAACCGTGATCGCTGGTGAGTTGACCCTCGCTGTCTGGCACGAAGGTCACTTGGTGGGGCCGATAGGTTCGCACAAAATCCATCAATTGGTGAAACGGATTGCCTTCAATGTTGAATTCCCTGTCTGGCCAACGCTTCATCAAATCGGCCAGGTCAAACACGTCAGAGGCACGAATGTGACGCTCATCGGGGCGCGGATGAATGGTAATGCCCTTTGCACCCGCTTCCAGACACATTTGAGCTGCTTTCAAGACACTGGGAATACCCAAGTGGCGTGAATTGCGCAGCAAGGCCACTTTGTTGACATTGACAGAAAGCGCCGTTTTGAAATGAGGGGTCATGTAGGTCTCACAAACTTTGAATGTCGATCATCATTTGACGGGTCTTTAAAGTGCCGACACCACAATGGTAATTGAGTAAGGTCCGAAGTTGGGTGCGAAGTGGCGTCAACATGTCTAAGCTCAAACGAAGCGTGTCTGTAAATGGAGATTCTCCATCCAACGCGTTTTGAAGCGCCAGCCACTGAACGCCGCTCAAGGCATGACGATCATCGCGGTGAGCCAATCGCAAGCCACCTTCGGGTACCAAGCAATAGTCTCTCGCCTCATCCAAGTCAGCCATGGTGAGGGTCTGAGAATTCAAACTGGGCAACAGGCCAATTTCTCGAAGCAAGAGCAACTCAAACACTCGCAGAGACGCCTGCAGCAATTCGCCTGGCTCTGTGGCCATGACGCGCACGGTGGCAGCATAGGCATCAAACAATTTGGGATGAGGATCTTCGCGCGCCAGAAGACGCAGCAAAAGCTCATTCAGGTAGTAGCCTGACAGTAACGCATCTCCTGTTGGCATCACATGGCCACCGATCCACTCCACTGACTTCAAGGTTCGAATGTCGGCATCGCCACCAAAGGCAATTTGAATGGCTTGAAGCGGTAATAAAACTGGCCTGAAAGAAGAGCTGGGTTTTTTGGCCCCCTTAGCCACCAAAGCGATGCGCCCATGATGCCGAGTAAACACTTCCAAGATGAGGCTAGACTCGCTCCAGTCGTAGCGGTGCAGGACATAGGCAGGCTCATCCGAAATTCGCTTCAAGACAGCGGCCATGGGCTGCCCTTTTTACTCGTAACCGAAGGAGCGAACACGCGCTTCGTCATCGGCCCACCCAGAGCGAACCTTGACCCACAACTCAATAAAGACTTTGGCATCCATGAGCTTTTCCAGCTCTTGCCGTGCTTCGGTACCAATGCGCTTCAAGCGCTCACCTTTGTCACCGATGACCATGGCTTTATGGCCCTCTCGCTCCACCACAATGGTGGCGGCAATGCGAATCATGCGATTGGCTGAACGGCTGGGTTCTTCTTCGAATTTATCAATGACCACGGTGGAGGTGTAGGGTAATTCATCCCCCGTGAAACGAAACAATTTTTCACGAACAATTTCACTGGCCAAAAACTTTTCACTTCGGTCGGTGAGCTCATCTTCACCGTACATCCACGCTTGTTCTGGCAAGTATTTTTCGCAATACCCCATCAGACGTTCAATGTCTTTGGCATTTTTGGCCGACATCGGTACAAATTCTGTGAACGGATGCCGCTCTTGCATGTCTTTGAGCCAAGGCGCCAACTCTTCGCGTCGGTTAACGGTGTCCAACTTATTGGCAATCAACAAAACAGGCACATCGGGTTTGAGCAAAGCCAACACTTTGGCGTCAGCGGTGTTAAACATACCTGCTTCCACCACAAACAGCACCAAATCGACATCACCCACCGCACCCAGAACTGTTTTGTTCAAAGACTTGTTGAGCGCCGTGTTGTGGCGTGTTTGAAAACCTGGCGTGTCAACAAACACATACTGGGTAGGACCTTCGGTGCGAATGCCCGTAATGCGGTGACGTGTGGTTTGCGCTTTGCGCGACGTGATGCTGATTTTTTGGCCCACCAGGGCATTAAGCAAAGTCGACTTGCCCACATTGGGTTTGCCAACAATGGCGACCAAACCGCAACGCTGGGCCAGGTTGGTTTCTGTGTTCATCCGCGGGCCTTGACTTTCAAAATTTCAAGCAAGGCGGCTGCCGCAGCTTGTTCACCTGCACGTCGCGAGGGACCACTCCCGTGCTGAGAGAGACTAAGCTCGGGAATGTCGCAAGCAACATCAAAAATTTGTCGGTGCGCCGCGCCTGATGTCGAAACAACAGAATACTGAGGAAGCTGCAATTTTCGGCCTTGAAGCCATTCTTGCAATTCTGTTTTGGGGTCTTTTGCAGCGGCCTGCATCTGCGGATTGATTTCAACATTTTGAAACAATCTGTGCACCAATTGCTCTGCAGCTTCATAACCCGCATCCAGGAAAACTGCACCAATCAAGGCTTCCAAAGTATCCGCCAAAATAGAGGGTCGGCGCTGTCCACCCGATTTCAACTCACCCTCCCCCAACTTAAGGCAAATTGGAATTTGAAGTGTGAGGGCCAATTGATGCAGCGTTTCTTGCTTGACTAAATTGGCTCTGACGCGAGACAAATCACCCTCGGGTAAGTCACTCAGTTGGGCGTAGAGTAAGTGGGCAACGGCTAGGTTTAAAACCGAATCGCCCAAAAACTCGAGACGTTCGTTGTGATCAGCGGAGTAACTGCGGTGCGTCACAGCGCGCTCCAGCAAACTCGCATCTTTGAAGTTGTGCTGAAGGCGAACTTGCAATTGACTGAGATCGTCGTTCAAACAGGTAGCCTGAAAGTGAATTTAAATAGTGGCAATTTCAATGAGTATTTAGAAGTTACAGACGATAAGCTCAATTAAATGCGCCAATACGTCCCAGATTTCCAAAATTCATCCAAACAAAAAACGCCCGGCCAACGATATTGGCGTCGGGCACAAAACCCCAATAGCGCGAATCAAGAGAATTGTCTCGATTGTCACCCATCATGAAGTAATGTCCTTCAGGCACTTTACAAACAACACCCTCTACGGTGTAGTTGCACTGATCTCTGTAAGGAAAATCGTCAGCGCCCGGAATAAAGGCAGGACGCTCGTCATCGACAATCAAATTGTGCGGCTTGTTGCCCAATTTTTCCTGTGATTGCTTAAAGTAGCGCATGACTGATTCATCAAAAAACTCTGGCAATGACTCCGTCGGCACAGGCTGACCATTGATCGTGAGTTTTTTGTTCAAGTAGGCAACTTGGTCACCCGGAATAGCCACCACCCGTTTGATGTAATCCACACTGGGGCGTGGGGGGAAACGAAAAACCATCACATCACCACGGGCGACAGGCGTGCCTTGGGTCACTTTGAGGTTAAGCACTGGCAAACGAACGCCGTAGTGAAATTTATTCACCAAAATCAAGTCGCCCACCCACAGGGTTGGAATCATGGAACCAGAAGGAATTTTGAAGGGCTCAAATAAAAATGAGCGCAGCACAAAAACGACCAAGATGACTGGGAATAGGCCAGCAGTCCAGTCCAACCACCAGGGTTGCATCAGAAGTCGATCGCGCGCTTCGCCCGTATCAGTATCTTGACGATCGATGCCCATTTTGGACAATTCTTGTTTGCGCTTGACTTTGTCTAGGTCAAGTTGTTCGACTGCTTTAAGTCGTTGCGGCCAAAAGTAAAACTTTTCAGCCAGCCAATAAACCCCTGAAATGATCACGGCCATCAGCATGAGCAAGGCAAAGTTGCCTTCAATCATGCCGCTGTACCAAGCACCCGCATAACCAAGCAAGGCAGCCAGCAAAAATCCCGTTAAGACTTCCATCAATCTTCTACCTGCAAAATAGCCAAGAATGCCTCTTGCGGCACCTCAACTGAGCCAATTTGTTTCATACGNTTTTTACCCGCTTTTTGTTTCTCNAGCAATTTGCGTTTACGCGAGATGTCACCACCATAGCACTTGGCCAACACGTTTTTGCGCAAGGCTTTGACCGTTTCNCGGGCAATGATGTTGGCACCAATGGCGGCCTGGATGGCCACATCGAACATTTGGCGACTGATAATTTCACGCATTTTGGCCACCACAGCACGGCCGCGATAGGCCGACTGAGTGCGGTGCACGATGATGGACAGAGCATCAACCTTCTCGCCGTTGAGCAAAATATCAACCTTTACCACATCCGAGGCGCGGTATTCTTTGAATTCGTAGTCCATCGAAGCATAGCCTCGTGATACCGATTTCAATTTGTCAAAAAAGTCCAAAACAATTTCGCCCAAGGGCATCTCATAGGTCAGCATGACCTGGCGACCGTGATAGGCCATGTTGAGTTGGACGCCCCGCTTGACGTTGGCCAGTGTCATGACAGGACCGACGTAATCTTGGGGCATGTACAAATGCACCGTGACAATAGGCTCCCGGATCTCTAGCATCTTGCCTTGGTCAGGCATTTTGGCGGGGTTCTCAACCATCACCACCTCACCATCACCTTTGACCACTTGGTAAACCACACTGGGTGCCGTCGTNATCAGATCTTGGTCAAATTCACGTTCAAGNCGCTCTTGCACAATTTCCATGTGCAGCAAACCCAAAAAGCCACAGCGAAAGCCAAAGCCAAGGGCTTGCGAAACCTCAGGCTCGTAATGCAAAGAAGAATCGTTGAGCTTGAGTTTTTCAAGTGCGTCGCGCAAAGAGTCATATTGGTTGGCTTCTGTGGGGTACAGACCCGCGAACACCTGCGGTTGAATTTCCTTGAAGCCAGGCAATGCTTTTTCAGCAGGGCCTAAATTATTGGGCAGCTTCTTTTCCAAGGTGATGGTATCGCCCACTTTGGCAGCTTGCAGCTCTTTGATGCCTGCAATGATATAACCCACCTCNCCGGCCTCAAGACTGTTGCGNGATTCATTGGCTGGGGTAAATACGCCCATGGTGTCNGCGTTGTACACAGTCTCTGTGGCCATCATTTTGAAACGTTCGCCTTTGCCCAATCGGCCATCNACCACGCGGACCAACATGACAACGCCAACATACGTGTCGAACCAACTGTCGACGATCATGGCGCGAAGGGGTGCGTTGGGGTTTCCTTTAGGTGCCGGAATTTTGGCGACGATGGCCTCCAAAATTTCATCAATGCCCATGCCCGTTTTGGCCGAACAAGGAATGGCTTCGCTGGCATCGATGCCAATGACGTCTTCGACTTCGGCTTTGGCGTTTTCGGGATCGGCTTGAGGCAAGTCCATCTTATTGAGAACGGGCACCACCTCGACACCTAAATCAAGTGCGGTATAGCAATTGGCAACCGTTTGTGCTTCAACACCTTGACTGGCATCGACCACCAACAAGGCACCTTCGCAAGCCGACAATGAGCGTGAAACCTCATAAGAGAAGTCAACGTGACCCGGGGTATCGATCAAATTGAGGTTGTAAATTTGCCCATCTTTGGCTGTGTATTGCAGCGAAGCTGTTTGTGCCTTGATGGTAATGCCGCGCTCTTTTTCAATGTCCATGGAGTCTAGAACTTGCGATTGCATTTCGCGCTCTTGCAAACCACCGCAACGTTGAATCAACCGATCGGCGAGTGTCGATTTGCCATGATCGATGTGCGCAATGATGGAGAAATTTCTGATGTGATTCATCAAGGACCAGCTACAAGTGTTTGAGATTCAAAGAAAGACAAGAAAAAAGGGCGCGTCGAATGAGGACGCGCCCTGAACCAACAATCAATGGCAACTGCGATAGTTGGGACTTCATTGTAGGCAAAAAGCCAGACACGTATAGCCCCAAAACAGCACTTTGCAGGTCGTTGCAAGCTTGCAACAGAAAACTTATCAACAACTTATTCACAAACAAGGAGTGCTCAATATGAATAACTTGTGGGTGTTCTGTGGATCACCGGTGGACTGATGTAGGAGATCCCACATTGTGAAGCCACCCCTGCTTTTTTGTCATGAATATTGGTTCAAGATGAAATATTTTAACCATTTTCGAAAATCAACTCGTCAAAAAGTTAGCGAGTACAAACATAAAAATATTTTTCAAAGGTGGCAAACCCTGCAATTCCAAAGGGACTCTTGACAAGTACAAGATCAAGAAATGGGGCGAATCAGGGCAAAGCGAGTTAACTCTCCCCGCCTAAAGAGCACGTTCACTGGTTTTGATTTGTCCAATTTGCTCAAGGCCGCAGCAAAGTCTTTGACTTGGCTGACCTCCATGTTGCCCACCGCCAAAATCACATCGCCTTCTCTCAATCCTGCTCTGACAGCNGGCTCCAACAGGCTTTCGACTCTGACACCCCCTTTGATTTTCAGTTCTGCTTTTTGAAGATCGGTCAAATCAGCAACCACCAATCCCAAGCCCTGCACAGAATTAGCCGCCTTCGGTTTTTCTTCCACTTCAGCAGGTTTTTTAGCCACTTTTTCAGGCTCTAACTCCGCGATCACAATGCTCAACTCTTTGGTTGCGCCGCGCCTGAAAATGGTCAAGTTACTTTTTGTTCCGGGCTTTGTATTACCGACCAATCGGGGCAGATCGGAAGACTTCTCAATGGGCTTGCCATCAATCTTGATGATCACATCGCCAGGCTCCAACCCAGCCTTGTCGGCTGGTGCACCTGGCTCAATTCGGTTGATGAGTGCGCCCTGCGCTTTGCCTAAACCAATCGATTCAGCAAGCTCTTTGGTCACTTGTTCAATTTGAACGCCAATGCGTCCACGTGTCACACGGCCATTGGCGCGCAATTGCTCACTGACGCGCATGGCCTCGTCCATGGGAATGGCAAAAGAGATGCCCATGAATCCGCCCGAGCGAGAGTAAATTTGACTGTTGATACCCACCACCTCCCCTCGCATGTTGATGAGGGGCCCGCCTGAATTGCCTGGGTTAATGGCAACATCTGTTTGGATAAAAGGCAAGTAGTCACCGGTGTCGCGCTGCTTGGCGCTCACAATGCCGGCCGTGACGGAGTTGTCGAGGCCAAATGGTGACCCAATGGCCATCACCCACTCGCCCACTTTTAAGCGCGACACATCGCCCACTTTCACTGCAGGAAGTCCGGTGGCTTGGATTTTGACAACNGCCACATCAGTGCGTTTATCGGCGCCAATGATTCTGGCTTTGAATTCGCGTTTGTCTGGCAAGGTCACCAGAACCTCATCGGCACCGTCAACCACATGGGCATTGGTCATGATGAAGCCATCAGACGTCAAAATAAATCCTGAACCAACGCCCCTGGGTTGCGACTCTTCGGGCGCTGGCGTTCTGCCTTGGCGAGGCGCCTGTCTTGGGGCATTGGGCGCATTTGGCGTGTTGGGCATTGGAATACCAAAGAATCGACGGAACAATTCTTGGGTTTCTTCGTCCATGCCACCGCCACTGCTGGCTGGATTGCGGGCTTTTTCCAGCGTGCGAATATTGACCACCGACGGGCCCACTTGTTCGACCAATTCCGTGAAGTCAGGCAAGCCCTTGACGATGGTTTGCTGCGCAAGTGCATGACTGGGGACAAGAACAAATGTGAGAAGCCCTGCAGACAAAAACAAGGCCTGCAGAACACCCGTCGATTTAAAACTCATCAGTTTCATAAGCTACCCAAACTCCAATTTAATCCCTGCACAGAAAACCTAATCTGATTGCGAATATACAGCGCAACGAAATCCATGCCAACGCTCAGGGAATGAACGCTTTGAAACCCAAAACCAATGTGTGCGGGATGTTGAATTGAGCAAAGAGACGAACAGATAGTGCTGAAAATCCAAATGGACGCGAATTGCGTAACCTCTGTCCAAAGGAGAGTCAATGAGGGTCTGATTTAAATGGGTGCTTGGAGCTGGGCTAGGCGCCACCGAAACAGACTGAGTTGCCAGTGAAAGCACTGTTTGAAGTTGCCAATCGTGTCCATCCCAGCACAGCCAACTTGGGACCAACCGACTTTTCAAACTGTAGACAGAAAAAAACGTCAGCAACACCCATGCGCCAAACAAGAGCGCCGCTCGCCAGCCCTCAAAAAGGCCCGCTAACAAACTGGCGCTGAGCGCCAGAAAAGAGAGCATCGCAAGGCCAATGGGTAAGTAAGTGGCCCAAAAAAAACGCCCCACCGGGTAATCGACCGATGGTGCGTTTTGATTCAAAGGAATTAGATCCGACGGAAAACCAAACTGCCGTTGGTGCCACCGAAACCGAAGTTATTTTTCAATGCGTATTCAATGTTGACGTCGCGTGCGGTGTTGGCACAGTAATCCAAATCGCATTCTGGATCTTGGTTGTCCAAGTTGATGGTGGGCGGCACTTTTTGATGGTGCAAAGCCAAGACCGTGAAAATGCTCTCAATGCCACCCGCGCCACCCAACAAGTGCCCTGTCATGGACTTGGTGGAGCTGATCAAAGTTTTCTTGGCGTGATCGCCCAAGGCCGCTTTGATGGCATTGGTTTCATTCAAATCACCCAGAGGTG
>JGI25912J50252_10000481_pt1 | contig 12596 bp, 8 predicted proteins | sample LauGreSBDMM110DD_2_FD_50252 | JGI IMG/M metagenome (IMG submission 50252)
GACACATGATCGAGTATTTCAAAAATCCGCTTGGTACCTGCAATCGCCTTTTGGGTGTGCGACACAATCCGGCTCATGGAGTCTAGACGTGCATAAAAACGGCTGCTGTAAGCCAGAAATGCGCTCAACACCCCGACAGTGACTTGGTGATTCGCCACTTGCCAAATACCAAACGCCCAGACCACCAACAGACCCACTTCAGTGACCAGTGTCACCGTGGGTGAAAACAAGGACCATAAAAAATTCACGCGGTCGTTGACTGCCAAGTTGTGTTTATTGGCGAGGCGAAAACGCGAAGCCTCGCGCTTTTCTTGGGCGAAGGCCTTCACAACCCGAATACCCGGAATGGTGTCGGCCAAGACATTGGTCAACTCCGACCACACACGGTCAATTTTTTCAAAGCCCGAGCGCAGTCTGTCGCGCACATTTTGAATCAACCAAGCGATGAAAGGCAGGGGCAGCAAAGTGGCGCAGGCCAGCCAAGGATCGATGCTGAACAAAATCACCGCGGTCATCACAATCATCAACACGTCGGTGGCAAAATCTAAAAAATGCACCGACAAAAAGATGCACAAGCGGTCGGTTTCGCTGCCAATGCGGGTCATCAAGTCGCCTGTGCGTCGGCCACCAAAATACTCCAACGACAGTCGCAATAAATGCTCGTAAGCAGTAGATCGCAGATCTGCACCTATGCGCTCAGACGCCAAAGCCAGCACATAGGTTTTGTACCAACCCAATCCCCATGCCAGCAAAGATGCACCGAGTAAACCAGCCAAGTACATGGTGACCAAATCAATATCAATTTTCTGGCCATTTTGAAAGGGGATTAACACATCGTCCATCAAAGGCATGGTCAGATAAGGCGGCACCAAAGTGGCGGCGGTAGACGCCAAGGTCAAAACAAAGCCTAAGAACAACTGGCCTTTATAAGGCTTGGCAAAACGCCACAGCCTGAACAAACCCCAGTTACCTTGCAGGGGAGGATGTTCTTCTTCAATGGGGGTTTCGAAATTGTTGGCAGCACCAAGTTCTTTGGCCGCATTGGGTGTGCCAGAGACCAAATCAGAGAAAGCCTGGGCAAAGGCCTGCGCTTGTTCGTTGCGCCCCAGCGTAAAGCGCCAACTGCCAAGGCTGTGGCTGAGGGTGTGTAACTCCAGCGTTCCCACGCCGGCATAGTCTTTCAAAGACATCAGCAAGTCGGGTTGCAGCGGCCATTCACGCAGCGACAACTCAGAGCCATCATTTAACTCAATGGCATAGAAGCTGTCGCTAGAGAGAAAAAGCAGGGATTTTGCGAAATATAATCGGCTGTCGAGGTCAACCTCTAACCATCCCAGTACGTTGGTGAGTGCGGGAATCTTCTCTTGCACCCTAGCCCGCCAATCCTGTGACAAGCCACTCACACCTTGCTGAAATCTGTAGTCGGTCATTCCGATGTTAAATAAATAAACGCTAATTAATTACAAGGCTTCAATTATGACATTCGACGATATCCAAATTCTTCAACAGCGGTTTTTACGTGGCCCTAATTTTTGGACCTACCGCTCTGCAGTTGAAGCTTGGTTGGATATTGGTGAGTTGGAAAAATTTCCCTCCAACACCATTCCTGGTTTTGTCGACCGCTTGATTGAACACTTACCCAGTTTGCACCAACACCATTGCAGCGTGGGTGAAGTAGGTGGGTTTGTCTGGCGACTGCGCGATGGCACTTGGGCAGGGCACATCATCGAGCACGTGGCCATCGAGTTGCAAACCTTGGCGGGCATGCAGGTGAGTTTTGGCAAAGCCCGCGAAACCAGCACCAGCGGCGTCTACAAAGTGGTTTTCAGGGCGCGGCAAGAAGATATCGGCATGGCCAGTTTGCTTGATGCCCGCAATTTGGTGATGGCAGCCATCAACAACACACCTTTTGATACCAAGGCCACCGTTAAAAAACTCAAAGACATGGTCGACCGCTTGTGTTTGGGACCCAGCACCGCATGTATTGTGGACGCCGCCACAGAACGCCGCATACCTTCCATTCGTTTAACCACGGGTAACTTGGTGCAACTGGGTTACGGCTCGCGTCAGCGGCGCATTTGGACAGCCGAGACTGACAAAACCAGCGCTATTGCAGAGCACATCTCCAGCGACAAAGACTTGACCAAGCGTTTGCTCACCCAGTGTGGTGTGCCGGTTCCCAAAGGCCGCACAGTCACCACCGCCGAAGAGGCATGGTCTGTGGCGCAAGACATTGGTCTGCCCGTGGTGCTCAAGCCCATAGACGCTAACCATGGCCGCGGTGTGTCTCTTGATTTGAAAACCGAAGCACAAGTGCACGCGGCTTTTCATATTGCTTTGCGCGAAGAAGAAAACACCGAAGTCATTGTCGAGCAATTCATTGTGGGCGAAGAACATCGACTGCTTGTCGTGGGCGACAAAGTGGTGGCTGTTTCCCGTGGTGAAACTGTGCAAATCATTGGCGATGGTGCATCTTCTGTTGCGCATCTCATAGACTCGCAGGTCAACTCAGATCCACGTCGCGGCTTGGAAGAAGAATTTCCACTGGAAAAAATCATTCTTTCCGAGCAAGGCAACATCGTCTTGGAAATCCAAAAACAAGGCTTTGAAGTAGACAGCATTCCTGAACAAGGAAAAGTCATCATCGTTCAACGTACTGGCAATATGGCCAATGATGTCACCGATGAGGTTCATCCCCAAGTCGCCGACATGGCGGTTTTGGCGGCCAAGGTTGTCGGTCTTGATATTGCCGGCATCGATTTGGTCACACCCGATATCTCTCGCCCTTTGCAAGAGGTCCACGGTGCCGTGGTGGAGGTCAATGCGGGCCCAGGCTTGCTGATGCACTTAAAGCCGGTGGTGGGCAAGCCCCGCCCAGTAGGCCAAGCCATTGTTGACCAGTTGTTTGCCCCTTCAGACTCAGGTCGCATTCCGATTGTGGGCGTCATGGGCAGTCACCAAACCACAGAGCTTTCAAAAATCATTGCGTGGTTGCTTGAACTCAGTGGCAAACACACTGGCTTGGCTTGTGCGGATGGTTTATTTCTCGATCAGCGTCGTGTTGTCAGCAAAGATGCCCGCTCTTTCGAGTTGGGCCAGCGCTTGCTCATCAATCGCGTCTTGGATGCTGCTGTGTTTGAAAGCTCGGGCATGCAGTTGATGGACGAAGGCTTGGCTTACGACCGTTGTTTGGTCGGTGTCGTCACGGGTGTACCCGAGCCCTTGGGCCTAGAGGTTCACGATATTCGTACCCCTGAACAAATGCGCAACGTCCTGCGCAACCAAGTCGATGTGGTGCTGCCCGAAGGTATTGCTGTGCTCAACGCCTGCGATGAAGTGGCGGTGTCGTTTGAAGAACTCAGTGATGGCGATGTCTGCTTTTACAGCCATGAAGACAACCACCCAGTCATTGCTTCTGCGAGAGAGAAATCTCAACGCGTGGTGTTCTACCGGGATAAGCAAATTTTCTTTGCGCATGCTGACAAAGAAACCAGCATGCTCAGCACAGACGCAGCGCCCATACAAGCGCTTATCCATCACGGCGGTATCAGTTTGTCCACTCTGTGTGCGGCCGTGGCAGTGGCCAGTTATTTGGATATTTCTGCAGATCTGATTCGCGCCGGTTTGAAAAGTTTTTCTCAAAAAAGTGCTGCCGTATCCACCACAACCAAGGGGGCTAGCCAGTGATAGAAGTGACACGTACGCGGGCCCTGCGCGGCCCCAATCTATGGTCTAAACACACTTCAGTTGAAGCCTTGGTGCAATGCGATACCCAGCACAATATCGATTTACGCATCAGCGTCCCCGATTTTTCAAAGCGACTGAGGCATATATTTCCTTCCGTTTACAGCATCTACAACAGTTCATCTGAGTCTGCTTACACCTTTGCCCATGCCCTAGAAGAAGTCACCCTGTCTTTGCAAATTGAAGCGGGTTGTCCGGTCACTTTCAGCCGCACCACGGCCACGCCCTCAGAAGGTCTGTACCAAGTGGTGGTGCAGTACACGGTAGAGCAGGTGGGACGATTGGCTATTGGCCATGCCAAAGAATTAGTACTTGCCGCTTTGAACAACACCGATTTCCCTGTTGCCAAGGTGATTGCCGAGTTGCGCGAGGTAGATGAAGATTTGCGTTTAGGCCCCTCCACAGCATCGATCGTGAACGCTGGTTTGAATCGGCATATTCCGTTTATTCGCTTGACCGAGGGTAGCTTGGTGCAACTCGGTTGGGGCAGCAAGCAGCGGCGCATTCAAGCCGCCGAAACCGATGCCAGCAGCGCCATCGCTGAATCCATCGCGCAAGACAAAGAGTTGACGAAAAAGCTTTTCCGAATGGCAGGTCTGCCCGTGCCTGAAGGCCGCCCTGTCAAAGATGTGGATGATGCTTGGGCCGTGGCGCAAGAAATTGGTTTGCCGGTGGTGGTTAAGCCCCAAGACGGTAACCAAGGCAAAGGTGTGGCGGTCAATGTGAAAACCCGCGCTGAGCTCGAAGCAGCTTACGCCATCGCCTTGCGTTTTCGCGAAGACATCATGGTCGAACGCTACTTGCCCGGCAGTGATTACCGCTTGCTGGTCATTGGCGATAAATTGGTCGCGGCTGCGCGCCGCGAGCCCGCACTCGTGGTGGGCGACGGCGTACACACCGTTCGAGAACTGGTGGCTATCGTCAATGCCGACCCTTTGCGCGGTGAGGGGCACACCTATCCCCTGACACGGATTAGCATCGATGAAGTCGCCATGTCTTGCTTGGAAGAACAAAACCTGGACGACAGCAGCGTGCCCCCAAAGGCATGCGCGTCATCATGCGCAACAACGCCAATTTATCTACTGGCGGCTCCGCCACCGATGTCACCGATGACGTGCATCCAGAAGTCGCCGCCAGTGCGGTCTTGGCCGCTCAAATGGTCGGCTTGGACATTTGCGGCGTCGATATTGTTTGCGAAACTATTTTGCGACCCTTAGAGGAACAAAACGGCGGCATCATTGAAGTCAATGCTGCGCCGGGTTTACGCATGCATCTCAGCCCCTCGTTTGGCAAAGGACGCGATGTGGGCAAGGCCGTCATTGCGCATATGTTTCCCGAGGGAGAAAACGGGCGTATTCCTGTGGTGGCGGTAACTGGTACCAACGGTAAAACCACCACCGTTCGATTGATTGCGCATTTGCTGGCCTCCAGTGGGTTGCGCATGGGCATTGCCAATACCGATGGCGTCTATGCCAATGGCTACCAATTTGATTCCGGCGACTGTGCAGGACCGCAAAGTGCGCTTCGCGTGCTGATGCACCCCAATGTCGATGCTGCTGTGCTTGAAACCGCACGTGGTGGCATGCTGCGCGAAGGCTTGGCGTTTGACCGTTGCGAGGTTGCGGTGGTGACCAATATCGGCAGTGGCGATCACCTGGGCTTGAACTACATTTCCACCGTCGAAGATTTGGCGGTGTTGAAGCATGTCATTGTGCGCAATGTCGACCCCGCAGGTATGGCGGTTCTCAATGCCGAAGATCCTTTGGTGGTCGCCATGGCTGCCAAATGCCCCAGCGCCGTCACCTTTTTCGCGTATGACCCCAAAACACCTTCCTTGGCCACCCACCGTGCGCAAGGCAAGCGTGTTCTTTTTGTGGAAGAGGGTCACATCATCGCGGCCGAAGGCAAATTCCACATGCGCTTGCCCTTGTTGAACATCCCCATTACCCACAACGGCGCTTTGCGGTTTCAGGTGGCCAATGTGATGGCTGCTATTGCCGCGGGTTGGGCTTTAAAGCTGTCTTGGGAAGGCATGTGTCAAGCCTTAAGCCACTTTGTCAGCGACGCCACCAATGTGCCTGGCCGTTTCAATGTGTTTGATTACAAACAGGCCAAAGTCATTGTTGACTTTGGACACAATGCGGATGCGGTCAAAGCCATTGTGGACGCGGTGCAAATTTTTCCTGCTCGTCGTCGCAGCTTGGTTATTTGTGGCACGGGCGACAGGCGCGACGAAGATTTGCGCGCACTCACCCTTGGTGTGGGTCACGCTTTCGATGATGTGATTCTTTTTGAAGATGCTTGTCAGCGCGGTCGCTCAGATGGTGAGGTGATTGCCTTGTTGCGCGAAGGCTTGCAGGGTGCGACCCGGGTTCAAAATATCGAAGATGTTTATGGTGAATTCAAAGCCATTGACCGTGCCCTAGACAATTTGCAAGCCGGCGATGTTTGCCTGATCTTGATAGACCAAATTCAAGAATCGATGGCACATGTGCAAATGCGCATGAACCAAGCATCAGCCCCTGTCAAAGCCTGAACCTTTGATGCTGACCCACCAACTTTCAAGTTTGAAACTGATTGTTTTGGGTGTGGGCTTGGTGTTGTGCGCCGTTTGCAGCGCAGAACCTCTGGACTCGCGCCTGCAATGCAAGCTGTTTGCGGGTGGGGAAGACCACCAGTTTATTTTTGTACCCACACCCCATCCTTACAGGGCCAAGCCGATTGATCTTGAGCGGTTTCGTTTCAAAGCGATTTTGTCTGCCAACGCAGAGCATATCGAGAACATCAAAATAACCGTCTCCTATCGAACCGACAAGCAGCCCCTTATTCTTCAGCAAGCCACTTATTTGCCGCCGTTTGTCTCGCACCAGAGTTTGACCGGCAGACAGCAACTGTACTCGCCCAATTTGGGCCGAGAACTCATCTATGAATGCACAATGTTGACGGCACCATGATCAACCAATTAGTAACCTTCTTTTGCTTGGTGTTTATCGGCATTGCAGTTGGTCTCGGCCATGCGGTGGCTCAGGATGATGATGTGTCCATGGTGTTTGTGGGCGATTTAATGCTGGCCGATTTCCCTGGTCAGCGCATCAAGCAGGGACACAATCCATTCAAACCGTTTGCATCTGTTTTGAATAAGAGCGATATACGCATAGCCAACTTGGAATGCGTGATCTCCACCATGGGCACAGCCGAGGACAAACCCTTTACTTTCAGGGCCCATCCTCGCGTGCTGAAGTTATTGAAGAAACATTTTGATGCGGTTTCTTTGGCCAACAACCACACCGGCGATTTCGGTCATGCTGCATTTGACCAAATGCTTGGTTTTTTGACCCAAGCCAAGATGCCTTTTTTTGGCGGCGGGCGAGATTTGCATCAGGCGCATCAACCCTTGCTTTTTAAGCGCAAGGGAATCACCATTGCCGTGTTGGGCTATAACGAATTTTTCCCCCGCAGTTTTGAGGCCGATGTGGATCGTGCTGGCTCGGCTTGGAGCGATGACGAGCAAGTGGTCGCCGACATCAAAGCTGCGCGTGAAGTGCACCATGCCGATGTGGTGATTCCTTTCATGCACTGGGGTGTTGAAGATGAGCCTTATGCCACCACGCGTCAGCAAAGCTTGGCCAAGCGCATGATCGATGCTGGCGCGGATGCGGTGGTGGGCTCTCATCCGCATGTGACCCAAAACACCGAGTTTTACAAAGGCCGCCCGATTGTGTACAGCTTGGGAAATTTTGTGTTCGATGGCTACAGCAGTTTGGAAAACACCACTGGCTGGGCTTTGCAGTTAGACGTCAACCGCACAGGCGTTAAACAAGCGCGTATCCATGTGGCGCGCATTGATCGCTACGGTACACCGCACCCTTCACGCAAAGACGCTGGCCAGTGCTGGCAGCGTGGCAACTCAAGCTTTGCNGANTGCCGTCCTTAGCTGAACAAATTNTTCAGCTTGTCNGCCCAACCGGCTTCAGAAGGCTTGTGTTTAGCNCCACCTTTTTTCAGTGACTCCTCTAACTCTTTAAGCAGCTTACGCTGAGGCTCGGAGAGCTTCACCGGTGTCTCTACGGTGATGTGGCAGTACAAGTCGCCCGGAAAACTAGAACGCACACCTTTGATACCTCTGCCGCGCAAACGAAATTGTTTGCCGGTTTGCGTGCCTTCGGGTAAATCGATGGCCGCTTCGCCACTGAGTGTGGGGACAGCGATTTCTCCACCCAAGGCAGCGGTGGTGAAACTGATGGGCACGGCGCAATGCAAGTCGTCGCCGTCACGTTGAAAGACATCGTGTTTTTGTAAGCGAATTTCGATGAACAAATCGCCGCTTGGGCCGCCGTTGGTACCGGGCTCGCCATTGCCGCTGCTGCGAATACGCATGCCGTCGTCGATGCCTGCGGGAATTTTGATTTCAAGTGTTTTTTGTTTTTTGATTTTGCCTTGACCGTGGCAAGGTGTGCAGGGGTCGGTGATGGTTTTACCGCTGCCACGGCAATTCGGACAGGTTTGTTGCACGCTGAAAAATCCTTGGCGCATTTGCACCACGCCTTGGCCTTGGCAGGTAGCGCAGGTTTTGACCGAGGTGCCGGGTTTGGCACCCGTGCCTTCACATGTGCTGCATTCTTCAAAGCTGGGGATGCGAATTTGGGACTCTTTGCCCGCCGCCGCTTCCTCCAGCGTGATGTCCATGGCGTAGCTCAGGTCGTTGCCCCGAAAGACTTGTTTACCGCCCGCGCCTTGTTGGCGACGGGTTTGACCAAAAATGTCCCCAAAGATGTCGCCAAACGACTCACCAAAACCGCCAAATCCGGCGGCGCCGCCTGGACCGCCGCGCATATTGGGGTCGACACCTGCATGGCCAAACTGGTCGTAGGCCGAACGCTTTTCAGCGTCCGAAAGCATCTCATAGGCTTCCTTGGCCTCTTTGAATTTCACCTCTGCCGTGGCGTCACCTTGGTTGCGGTCAGGGTGGAATTTCATTGCCAGTTTGCGGTAAGACTTTTTGATCTCTTCGTCGCTGGCGGTCTTGGGTACACCCAATATTTCGTAGAAGTCGCGTTTGGTAGCCATGTTTGTATCTAAGGGTGTTGAATGTGCCAACGCCGCGCAGCCTCTTCAGGCTCTGCGCGGCGTCATGGGTGGAGAAGGGTCAGCCTTTTTTNACTTCCTTGACTTCAGCATCGACCACATTATCGTCGTCGGGTTTTTGGTTCCCGTCAGGCGCTGCGCCACTGGCTGCCGCCGCTTGTTGCGCTTGCATATCGGCATACACCATCTCGCCTAATTTTTGGGCAACCGTCATCAACGCTTCCGTCTTGGCCAAGATCTGGTCTTTGTCCTCGCCCTTCAAAGCCTCTTCGACTTCTTTCACTGCGGCTTCGATTTTTTCTTTGTCGCCAGCTTCTACTTTGTCGGCGTGATCGACCAAGCTCTTCTTAACGCTGTGCACCGAGGCATCGGCGTTGTTACGCGCTTGAATCAGTTCCAGTTTTTTCTTGTCTTCGGAAGCGTTGAGCTCGGCGTCTTTGACCATTTGCTGAATCTCAGCTTCGCTCAAACCCGAATTGGCTTTGATGGTGATTTTGTTTTCTTTGCCGGTGGCTTTGTCCTTGGCACCCACATGCAAAATGCCGTTGGCGTCAATGTCAAACGACACTTCAATTTGCGGTGTCCCGCGAGCAGAGGGTGGAATACCTTCAAGATTGAATTCACCCAAAGATTTGTTGCCCGAGGCCATTTCGCGTTCACCCTGAAACACCTTGATGGTCACGGCGGGCTGGTTGTCGTCGGCGGTGGAGAAGGTCTGTGCGAATTTGGTGGGGATGGTGGTGTTTTTGGCGATCATCTTGGTCATCACACCGCCCAAGGTTTCGATGCCCAAAGACAAGGGTGTGACGTCTAGCAACAGCACGTCTTTGCGGTCGCCAGATAACACTTGGCCTTGAATGGCAGCACCCACGGCCACAGCCTCATCTGGGTTGACGTCGCGGCGCGGCTCTTGACCAAAGAATTCTTTGACCTTTTCTTGCACCTTGGGCATGCGGGTCATGCCGCCCACCAAGATCACGTCATCAATGTCGCTCACCGACACGCCAGCGTCTTTGATGGCGGTGCGGCAAGGCGCAATGGTGCGCTCAATCAATTCATCAACCAAACTCTCCAGCTTGGCGCGGTTGAGTTTGATGTTCAGGTGCTTGGGGCCTGAAGCGTCTGCTGTGACATACGGCAAATTGATGTCGGTGCCGGTGGTGGAAGAGAGCTCGATCTTGGCTTTTTCAGCGGCTTCTTTGAGGCGCTGCAAAGCCAATACGTCTTTGGACAAATCGACACCAGAGTCTTTCTTGAACTCGGTGATGATGAAGTCGATGATGCGTTGATCGAAGTCTTCGCCGCCCAGAAAAGTGTCGCCATTGGTGGACAACACTTCAAACTGCTTTTCGCCATCGACGTCGGCGATTTCTATGATGGACACGTCAAACGTGCCGCCACCCAAGTCGTAGACAGCAATTTTGCGATCGCCTTTTTCGGTTTTATCCAAACCAAAAGCCAAAGCCGCTGCAGTGGGTTCGTTGATGATGCGCTTGACATCCAAGCCGGCAATACGGCCAGCGTCTTTTGTGGCTTGGCGCTGGCTGTCGTTGAAATAAGCCGGCACGGTGATGACCGCCTCGGTGACTTCTTCGCCCAGGTAGTCCTCGGCGGTCTTTTTCATTTTGCGAAGTACTTCAGCGCTGATTTGGGGAGGGGCCATTTTTTGCCCGCGCACTTCCACCCATGCGTCGCCGTTGTCGGCCTTGGCAATGGTGTAAGGCATCAAATTGATATCTTTTTGAACTTCTTTTTCATCAAACTTGCGGCCAATCAGGCGCTTGACGGCGTACAGCGTGTTGCGCGGGTTGGTGACGGCTTGGCGCTTGGCGGAGGCGCCGACCAAAATTTCGCCGTCCTCTTGGTACGCAATGATGGACGGTGTGGTGCGAGCACCTTCGGCGTTTTCAATCACCTTGGTGGTGTTGCCTTCCATGATGGCCACGCATGAGTTGGTGGTGCCAAGGTCAATGCCAATAATTCTTCCCATTTTTTTCTCCTGTGCGAATCAGCCCCCGCAGGCGACTGATTCATTTCTAAAAGCGATGTTCAACAGTTGTGGATAACTCGGTGGATTTCAAGTGTGTTGTTTGTGCTCAAGCCTGTATTACTTGGGGGCTGTGACGGTGACCAAAGCGGGGCGNAGCACNCGGTCGGCGATCAAATAACCTTTTTGNAGNACAGAAACGACTGTGTTGGCNTCTTGCTCGGCTGGCACGACCGAAATGGCTTGGTGCTGGTGCGGATCAAATTTGGTGCCCGCTTCGGGGTTGATTTCAATCACTTTATGGCGTTCCAAGGCGCTTTTGAGTTGGCGCAGCGTGGCCTCAGAGCCCTCGCGCAGTTGCTCGGCCGAGGCGTCAGCAATGGCCAAACCAGCCGACAGGCTGTCGGCGACAGGCAGCAGGCTTTCGGCAAAGGCTTCCACCGCGAATTTGCGTGCTTTGGAAATTTCTTCATCGGCCCGTCGGCGGGCATTTTCCACTTCGGCCTTGGCGCGTAAGAACTGGTCGGCCAAGTCGGCGGTGACCGAGGTCAATTTGGCGACTTCTGCTTGGGCAACTGCCAAAGGGTCTTCCATCAAAGGGGCTTGCTCGGGATGTGGGGTGGCTTCCATGGCAGGCTCGGGGTTGATCGTGGTGTCGGAGGGTGGGGGGTGCTGGGGTTGGGACATAAAAAAATAAAGGGCTGATTTAACTCAGCCCTTTAAATTGGGTGCAAGGCCTTGGTTTCAAGAGGGCTAGGCCATGAATTTTTAAACAATCAGGAAAGTTTCAACTTCGCCAATCCCCTTGATGGGGACAGGGCCTCGGCTCTCCAGCGTGTAATCGTCGCGTATGAGTTGAGCAGTGGCTGTTGATACTTGGATACGGCCAGGCAGACCCGTGGACTCCATGCGGCTGGCAATGTTGACAGTCCCTCCCCATAAATCGTAGGTGTATTTATGCACACCGATAACGCCTGCCACCACCGGCCCACTGTGTATGCCCACCCGAATTTGCAAATTCGCGCCTTGTTGTTGATTGAATGACTCCAAGGCAGCCAGCATGGCCAAGGCGGTACGCACCACCGCTGGTGCGTGGTCGGGGCGAGCCAAGGGGATGCCAGACGCCAACATATAGCAGTCGCCAATGGTTTTGATTTTCTCAACCCCCTCGTGGTTGGCGATGAGATCAAATGCCGACATGATGTCGTTGAGCATGCTGACCAGTTTTTCAGCCGAGATGCCATTGGAGAGCGTGGTGAAACCCACCAAATCGGCGAACAAAACAGTCACATCGTTGTGTGCATCGGCAATCAAGGTCTCGCCACTTTTCAAGCGTTGCGAGATGACCTTGGGCAAAATATTCAGCAGCACGCTCTCGGTTTTGGCTTGTTCTTGTGCCAGCAATTCATGCTGGGTTTGCAACTGAGCCAGACGCATTTTTTCCAGATCACGCAAGCGTTTTTTTTCAATCGAAGAAGTCAGCCTGGCCCGCAACAACACCGGGCTGAATGGCTTGGGCAAGTAGTCCTCTGCGCCCATTTCTATGCATTGAACAACATCTTCAATATCTTCCCCACCCGAAATCACGATCACCGGAAAGCCCTTGAGCAAGGGGTCAGCTTGCAGCTTGGCTAAAACTTCGATGCCTGTCATGTGCGGCATTTGCACATCGAGCAGCATCAGATCGAAGCTTTCGTTTTTCAAACGATCCAGAGCGGTTTGTCCGTTGTCGGCTTGTTCGATGCGCGTCACGCCTTGTTGCTGTAGTGCGCGAATGATG
>JGI25912J50252_10000488_pt1 | contig 12558 bp, 8 predicted proteins | sample LauGreSBDMM110DD_2_FD_50252 | JGI IMG/M metagenome (IMG submission 50252)
CCCGCTGCGGCAAAGCGGTCAGCCACATTTTTTATGTGCGGCACCAGCCCCCACCACTCCTGAATGACGAGCACGCCCGCAGTGGCGGGTGTGGCGGGCAATGCCAGATAGCCACTGCGCAAGGCTCCGGCACTTTCAAATTCAATTAACTTATTCAATTAACTTGCCGGGCATAAGCATCTCCCGCCAGCAATGGCGCCGGGCTTAAACAAATCCGCCGCCCGCCGGCTTGTGCAGCCAATGCGGACGGCGTGGTGTTGCTGTGTGTGGCGCCGGCTGCGGCGCCCGTCTCAGGCGCTGGCCGCGAGCACACGCCGCGGCCGCTTGGCCGGCAGCGTTTCCATTTGCGGCTGCGCCGCGCCATTCAGGGCTATGCGCTTGGTGCGCACAAAATCGGAAACATGGTCGCCGTACTGCGCTACAAACGCCTTTTTGTAATCCGTGCCGCGCACAACGCCGCGGCAGTTTGCCGACCCGCATTTGCATGCAAATTGCGGCATCTGCTCAGTATAAAAAGTGGCGTAGTCCAGGGTGATGTGCTCGCCGCGTTTTAGCGGCCGGCGCGCCACCACGTTCAGCCCTTCCAGCCAGGCGCTTGGGTCGCAGGAATGGTTGAGCGGTTTCCAGTCAACAGCATGCTCGCTCCATGTCACGTAGGTGTCCTCAGAGAGCGGGTAGGCAAACTGCCCAAACCAGCGTTTCTGCTGGCGGCTGAACTTGCGCATTGCGTGGGTTTTGCTCACAAGATTGTGCGACGCTTCTTCAAACGCCACAATCAGCTCGCCGGCGCGCAGCTCGTGCGCGGCATACATGCCAAACTGGCTCTGGTTGTTGAACTGCAGTGTCCACGCCTGGCTTAGCTTGCGGGTGCGCAGCTGCGCAGATTCCATCACCGCATCCAAGAAGCCCCGGTGGCCGGCGGGGTCGTTGAGCAGAATGAAGTCCGCACTGCCGGCTTGTTCTGGTGGATAAAAGATGCTGCAGTTGGGGTTGATTTCCAGCATAAACAGCTCGCCGGCTGCGTTGAGACGCAGGTCACAGCGCCCGTAGCCGGTGCCATTGAGGCCGACAAAAAGCTTGCGCGCGGCATCCTTCAAGCGTTCGGCCAGCTCGCGGTCGCGCACTGGCGAGCACTTCATGCCGGCGTAGTTCACCCACTTCAGGTCAAAGTGCTTAAAGGTGTCGCCTTTGGGGAAGCTGAACTCCACCGGCTGATACGCAAAGGGTGCCAGCGCGTCACGCGGATTTTCGGAAACGAGCACGGTAAACTCGCGCCCCTCAATAAACTCCTCCACCAGTGCGCCGCCAAACGCATCCAGCATGCGCTTGGCTTGCTGCGTAAGCTGCGCCGCATTTGTTACGCGTGAGTCGCGCGTAAGGCCGATGCTGTTGTAGCTGTTGGGGTGCTTGACGATCAGCGGATAGCGCAGCGCCTTGGCGGCCAGCTTGATGTCTTCAATCTCGCTGACCTGCATGTAAGCCGGCGTGCTGACACCCCAGTAGTGCGACACCAGCTTCATTTCCTCGCGCGTCGGCTCGTAAAAGCCGGCACCAGCGCCAGTGAACGGCACACCCAGCCGCTCCAGCGCCTGCACCACTTCGATGCCCGGCCGGTCCTCATCCCATGCGCCGTCGCATAAGTTAATGAACAGGTCGAAGTTTTGGCGCGCCAGTTCTTGCACCTGGCGCACAGCCGTGGATTTCTTGATCAGGTGCAGCTCGCACTGATGGCCATCCAGCCAGCGTGCCGGGTCGGACTGCAGCTCGTACTCCTTGATGGGTGAATTGGAATCTTCGTAACAAACGTTGAGAATGCAAATCTTCATAGATACCGGAAATTGTTCCTTGGGGCAGCCGGTTAGCCGGCACCACCGATGCGAAGTTGACTTTGACCTGGGGACAAACAGAAAGAAGAGCGGACGCGCTGGTGGTGAATCACACAGACCGATTAAGCAGCGTATGCGGAGAATACCCGAAAAGTTTTGGAAAGTCAACAGAATTTTAAAACTTTAAGGTTGGGTCACGCGCAGCGGGCAGACCCGCTGCCGCTGCGCGAGTGTGCGGCCGCAACGCGTGCGCATGGTATTATGCGCGCACCCTGGCAGCGATCACCCAAATTAAGTTTGCGCAAGTGGAGGCAGCGCGCGCTCAGCGCAGCACATGACAAGCATCGAAAAAATTTCCTACAGCGGCTGGCCGGCATGCTGGCGGCTGCGCAACAGCACCGTGGAGCTGATAGCCACCAGCGATGTGGGGCCGCGCGTTATGCGCTTTGCATTTGTGGGCGGTGAGAATGTGTTGTGTGAGCTGCCTGACACGCTGGGCAAGACCGGTGGAACACAGTGGCGCAACTATGGCGGACATCGCTTGTGGCATGCACCCGAGTCGCGGCCGCGCACATACCACCCGGACAACACGCCCGTGCCGGTGCAGGTGCTGGAGGACGGCATCCGCCTCACACAGCCCGCCGAACCAACAACCGGCATACAAAAAGAGCTGCAGCTAACGCTGGACCCGCATGCGGCGCAGGCTACGCTGCACCACCGCCTGACCAACCAAAATTTATGGCCCGTGACTTTGGCGCCGTGGGCCATCACTGTTATGGCAGCTGGCGGTGTGGCGGTGTTTCCACTGGCGCCGCGCGGCAGCCACAGCACTGAACTGCTGCCCAATGGCAGCCTGAGTTTGTGGTCCTACACAGACATGAGCGATGCGCGCTGGACGTGGGGCCGCCAGTATGTACTGCTGCGCCAGGATCCCGCGGCCCAAACTCCCCAAAAAGCAGGTGGCCCAGTGCCCGCGGGCTGGGCAGCCTACTGGCGCGCCGGGCAGCTGTTCATTAAGAGTTTTCCCTTCCGGCCGGGTGCCGAATATCCGGACCGCGGCTGCTCATTTGAAACTTACACTGATGCGCAAATACTGGAGCTGGAGAGCCTGGGGCCGCTGGCAACGCTGCAGCCGGGTGCAAGCGTTGAGCATGTGGAGCACTGGCATCTGGTGCGTGATGTGCCGCCCGTGGGGCGCGAGGCCGATGTAACAGCACATGTGCTGCCGCACCTGCCCGCGCCGCAGCCTGTGTAACGCCATGGCATGCCTGCTCGGAATCGACACATCCACCACCGCCACCAAGGCGCTGCTGGTGGACGAGCACGGCCGCGTGCTGGCGGTGAGCAGCAGCGAGTACGGCTACGACACGCCCCGCCCGCAGTGGACCGAGCAAGACCCGGAACTGTGGTGGCAGGCAACCATCAGCACCGTGCGGGCCGTGCTGCAGCAGGCGCAAGTGAACGCCGCGGATATTGCCGCAGTGGGCCTCACCGGCCAGATGCACGGCCTCACGCTGCTGGACGCGCACGGTGCAGTCATCCGCCCGTGCATATTGTGGAACGACCAGCGCACAGCAGTGCAGTGCGCGGCCATCACGCAAGCGGTGGGTGCGGCGCGCGTGCTGCAGCTGACGGGCAACCCGGCACTCACCGGCTTCACTGCGCCCAAGCTGCTCTGGGTGCGGGAGCACGAGGCGCACAATTACGCCCGCATCGGCAAGGTGCTGCTGCCCAAAGACTACCTGCGCTACAAATTAACCGGCGAGTATTTTGGCGAGGTTTCGGACGCTTCGGGACTTCGCTTTTTGATGTGGGGCGGCGCGCGTGGTCAGCCGAGATGTTGCAGGCGCTGCAGATCCCGCGCGCGTGGCTGCCGGAGGTGAGCGAGTCGCCGGTGGTGACTGCGCGCATCAGCGCTGCTGCGGCGCAACTCACCGGCTTGCTGGCTGGCACTCCGGTAGTCGGCGGCGCCGGCGACCAGGCGGCGCAGGGCGTGGGTGCCGGCATTGTCAGCGAAGGGCTGGTGTCTGCCACATTGGGGACATCGGGTGTGGTGTTTGCTGCGAGCAGCACATACCGCGTGGAGCCGCAGGGCCGGCTGCATGCGTTCTGCCATGCGGTGCCCGGCATGTGGCATTTGATGGGCGTGATGCTGTCTGCTGCGGGCAGCCTGCGCTGGTACCGGGACACGCTGGGGCAGCCCGAGCAGCAAGCGGCTGCGGCTGCCGGGCGGGACGTGTACGAGCTGCTCACCGAAAGTGCAGCGGGCGTGGCGCCAGGCTGCGAGGGGCTGCTGTTTTTGCCATACCTCACGGGCGAACGCACGCCGCATCCCGACCCCGATGCACGCGGTGCATTTGTGGGCATCACCGTGCGCCACGGCAAGGCGCACCTGACGCGCGCTGTGCTGGAGGGCGTGAGCTACGGCCTGTGCGATTCCCTGCAGCTGCTGCGCGCACTGCAGATTGAGCCGGCGCAGGTGCGTGCTTCCGGCGGCGGTGCGCGCAGTGCGCTCTGGCGCCAGATGCTGGCGGACATTTTTGGCACTGAGATTGCGACCATAAATGTGGCCGAGGGCGCGGCTTTTGGCGCGGCGCTGCTGGCCGGCGTGGGCGCTGGAATATTTGCAGATGTGGCGCAGGCGGCGCAAGCCACCATAAAGGTTACGGAACAGGTGACACCGGGTGCTGGTGCTGCAGCATACGCACGCTACTACCCGCGCTATCAGGCGCTGTACCCCGCGCTGGCTGCAGAGTTTGCAGCGCTGGCCGCACTGGNACGCGCAGACCCGGCTTAGCCTTTGGGCGTTGGCGTGGGGCTGGAAATGGGAGCCGGCAGCGCAGTTTTTGTGGCGGACGGCACGGCTGTGATGGAAGCGGGCGTTGGAGTGGGGCTGGAAACGGGAGCCGGCAGCGCAGTTTTTGTGGCGGACGGCACGGCTGTGATGGAAGCGGGCGTAGAAGTGCGTGCGAGCGTGGCAGCAGCCGGCGCGGGTGCGGGCGATGTGCTGGTGGCAGCGGACACAGCTGTAAGGGAAGCTGGCGTAGAAGTGAGCGTCGGTGTGACAGATGCCGGCAGTGCGGTGGGGGCTGCCGTTGTTGCAGTGGCTGCGGCCACCGCAGCGGTTGGCAACCCGGCCGCTGGCACGCTGGCAGCTGATTTCTGCGGCTCCCACGCCGGGTAAGAGTCGAAGCCCGGGCTGTTGGTTAAGCGCGTTTGTGCGCTGCCATCCGGGCGCGTAGTATAAATCTCAAAGTTGCCATCGCGGTCTGAAACAAACAGCAGCAGGGCACCATCTGGCGACCAGGCCGGGTAACTGTCGTCTGCCGAGCTGTTGGTGATGCGCGTCTGCTCTGTGCCGCCGGCGCTCATCTGGTAGATCTCGGCGCTGCCATCACGATACGAAACGAAGGCCACCTTGCTGCCGTCAGCGGACCATGCCGGAAAGGCATCGTCCGGCTCGTTGACGGTGAGGCGCATCTGGCTGCTGCCATCCATCGCCATGCTGTAGAGCTCCCAGTTGCCGTCCCGCAATGACTGAAAAATAATTGTGCGCCCGTCGGGCGACCACACCGGCCAACTGTCGCTGGCGCTGCTGTTGGTGAGGCGGCGCTGGTCGCTGCCATCCAGCTTCATGCTGTAAATCTCAAAGTTGCCGTCACGGTCTGAGGCAAACACAATCAGCTGCAGCGCATCCGACCAGGCCGGGTAGGTGTCATGCGCCGGGTTGTTGGTCAGGCGGATCTGGTCCAGCCCGTTGTTCTGCATGCTGTAGATTTCAAAGTTCACATCGCGATTGGATGCAAACAGGAGCTTGCGACCGCCATCTGCCCACTTGGGATAAATGTCGCGCGCCGGGTTGTCTGTCAGTCGGCCGGCTGCGCCGCTGCCAGCTTCCATGATGTAGATGTCTTCGGCGTCCGGGTTGTCGCGGTTGGACACAAACACAATGCGGCCGCCGCCACCGATGACGGTGGGCACAGCCGAGACCGTGACGCCGGGGGTGGGTGTTGCGGTTGCAGCAGCGGTGCCGGTTTGTGGCTGGCCGGGTGCTGCGCTGGCGTTTGGTTCCGGCGTTGCGGAAGCAGTGCCATTGGGTGTGACCGTGATTGTGGGCGTGTTGGTGATGGTGGCGGTTGGCGTGCGCGTGGGCTTGCGCGTGGCCGTGATCACCGGCACCGGGGAAGGCGCAAAATTGGCTGCCAGCGAATCGCAGCCGGACAACAGCGCACACAGCAGTGCAGCTACCAACCATTGTTTAGCATACGGGGCCAGCCGGATTTCTGAGCGCATGCACGCTCAGTCTAACCGTCCTGCCTGTTACGGCCAGCCGATTTGTCAGACTTTTACGGATTTATAACGCGGGTTCGGCTACTGCATTTCCGCTGCGGGCGGCTGCAGGAAGCCATGCACCACTTTTTCACACAAAGCGGCACCCCGTAGTTGAAAGTCGGCCAGTTGCGCCACGCTGATGCGGCTGAAAATGCGCGCGTGCAGGGCTGCGGGCGATTGCAGCAGCGCCTCGAACTCCTGCGGGGTACGGCCCATGCGCTCTGCAAAAACCGCGACGGTTTGGGCGGCAGCGCCCGGCTGCAGCTGCTGCACCAAAAAATTGCGCCAGCTGCACAAGTGTGCGTCGCTTGCAAACGGCAGCCAGCCGGCGGGCTCGGCAGCGGCTAGCAGTGCAGCAATGCCGGCGGGCAGCAGCGGCCGGTCGCGCTGGTCCAGATAGGTGCGCAGCACATTGTGCAAAAACAGGCGCTCGCTAAAATTCTCCCAGTCTGCCTGCGGCCCAAACACCGGCTGAAAAATTTCCTGCAGCCACAGCTCGTCCAGGGTCAGGTGCGCCAAATAGCCGGCAATGAATGCGCGCTGCGCGGGCGCGAGACCGGGTGCAGCGAGCTGCGGGTGCGCGTGCAGCAGGCTGCGCACAGCGCGCGGCGTGCTGGCCACCGGCATGTCAAAGAAGTGCGTGGCGCTGCGCGCAGCTCCGGAGAGCGTTTGCACATCCGGGGCGGTGTTGCCAAAGAGGAATGCGCCGTGTGCACCCGGCGCATGCAGTGCAGCAGGCAGCGCAGCGGCCACCTGCAAGTGATAAAACGGCGTGGGCACGGCAAAAGTATAGGGCGGCGGTACCGGGCGTCAAGCGCCTGCCCGCACCAACAAAGCTATAATTGACGCTGGTTTCCATTCAGGCTTTCACCGCAAATTTTCGGCATGCCCCTGCAGCCCGGCCTCCACGTTCATCATCGCTACCGCATAGACGCGCTGCTGTCGCCGCATCCGGCCGGCACGGTCTACGCTGCGTACGACACCATCAACAATCAGGTGTGCGTGGTGAAGGAATTCGATGCGGTGGATGGCGCGGAATTTGACACGATTGCCGCAGCGCTGCGCCAGGTGGTGCACCCCAATCTGGCCGGTGTGCTCGACCATTTTGCCTTGGGCGACGTGCGCTACCTGGTCACGGAGTATGTGAGCGGGGTGAGCGTGGCGGACCGCGTGGCAGACGAGGGCCCACTGGCTGAATCCGCCGCCGTGGAATGGATTATGCAGATATTGGTGGCGGTTCATCATCTGCACGAACGGCCGATGGCGCTCTTCCATCGCGACATCAAGGCAGCCAACATTCTGCTGACCAGTGATGACCAGGCGGTACTGGTGGATTACAGCATCGGCAAGACGCACCGGCCCGGCACGCCCGCCACACTGGTGGCCCCCGAGCAGCTGACCGGCCAGGTAACGGCCGCAAGCGAGGTGTACGCGCTGGGCAGTGTGCTGTACTTCATGCTCACCGGCACCATTCCAGGCGATAGCCAGAATGGCATACCGGACCGGTTTGCCATCCGCGCGCTGCGCACCTTTGAACAGCCGCCGGGCAAGGAGTTGGTGCGCATCGTGGAGAAGGCCATGGCCTTCCGCGTGGAAGACCGCTATGAAAGCGTGCGTGAAATGCGCAAAGCACTGGGCAAGGTTGTGCCACATGATGTGCCGCCCGTGGAAAGGCCGGACATGCCCGCTATGCCGGACGAGACCCCTAAAGTGGCGGAACCGAAGCCGCCCGGACTGCTGCACGCGCTGCAGCGTTTTGTAAAACCACTGATGCGCGAACTGATTGTGATTGGCGGCGTGCTGGGCGTATTGCTAGTGGCGATGCTTGTGTTTCAGCAGATAAATGGCAGCCTGAGTTTTGTGCCGGCCGCGTCCACCCAGGTGGTGGTGGTTGTGGCGCAGACGGCCACGCCGGCTGCAGCCGTGGCAGTGGTTGCTGCCACCGCAACCGCAACCGCCACGCAAACGGCAACTGCGCTGCCCACCGCCACCGCGCTGCCACCCACCCCCACAGTCACACCCACCGTCACGCCCACGCTGCCGCCCACCATAGGCACTAGTGCCATCGCCGCCAGCGATGGCGCCACACTGATGTTTGTGCCAGCCGGCAACTTCATCATGGGCTCAGACTTTGGCGATCGCACATCGCAGTTGGATGAGCAGCCGCTGAACAACGTCAACCTGCCCGAGTTTTGGGTGGACCGCACCGAAGTCACCGTGGGCCAGTACAAGCAGTGCGTGGCTGCAAACGCCTGCAGCCTGCCGGCCAAGCTCAGCTCCGGCACCCGCGCGAACTACTATGACGATGACAAGTACGCCACCTATCCGGTGCTGTGGCTCAATTGGGCACAGTCCGCAAATTATTGTGAGTGGGCGGGCCGGCGCCTGCCAACGGACATGGAGTGGGAGAAAGCAGCGCGCGGGCCGGATGGCAACAAATACCCCTGGGGCGTTGCCCGGCCGGATTCCACACGCGCAAACTTTGCCTCGCAAAGCCGCGACACCACAGCAGTTGGCACGTATCCGCTGGGCGCCAGCCCGTATGGTGCGCTTGATATGTCCGGCAATGTTGCGGAGCGCGTGTCCAGTTTTTACCGCAGCCATTGGTTCAAGCTGGATCAGGTGCTTACGGCCACGCCCCCGCCGGAAGAAAGTTTTCGCGGCGGCGTGTATGGCCTGCGCAATGGCAGCTGGACAGACGGCGCCTCCAAGCAGCGCGCCGCGTACCACGGCTTTGCAGTTGACAACCAGGTTGGCACCCACAACATCGGCTTCCGCTGCGTTGTGAGCCAGCTGCCCTAACGCCTGCTGCAACCCTGCCGCGCATGCGGCACCGGCCCGCTAGCCGCAGCTTGCACGGCGCGCCGCCCAATGCACCTTCAACATCTCGCGCTCACCAACTTTCGCAATTACCGGCACTTTGAAGCTGCGTTCCCGCCGGGCGCAATAATTTTGTGCGGCCGCAACGGGCAGGGCAAAACCAGCCTGCTGGAGGCCGTACATTACCTGACGGCAGCGCACTCGCCGCAGGCTGCCACGGACCGGCAGCTGCTGCACTGGGACGCAGCGCGCAACGACAGCAACCCATACTTGAAAATTGCAGCCGAGGTGGCTGCCGCCGGCGGTGTGCGCAAGCTGGAGGTGCGGCTGGAACTGGGCCAGCCATCCGGCGCGGCCGGCGAGCCGCGCCTGCGCAAAACGGTGCTGCTCAACGGCGCCAAAAAGCGCGTGAGCGACATGGCCGGCGTGGTGAACGCGGTGCTGTTTTTGCCGCAGGACATGGCGCTGATTGAGGGCGGGCCGGGCGGGCGGCGCAATTATTTGGATGCAACGCTGTGCCAGGTGGATGCCGCTTATGCNGCAGCGCTGGCCGCGTACACGCGCGTGCTGGCGCAGCGCAATGCNCTGCTAAAAGCGCTGCATGACCGGCGTTCCAACGGCGCTGCGCAGCTGGAGTTTTGGGACGGGCAGCTGTGCCTGCACGGCGCGCAGCTGCTGGCACGCCGCGTGCTTGCCATCGCAGAAATTCAAACACACGCTGCACCACTGCATCGCGAATTGGCGGGCGGCAGCGCACAGCTGCGGCTTGACTACCGCCCTTCTTACGCCGCCGTGCCACTGCAGCCGGGCATGTTTGCTGAAGCTGCACCAGCGCAGCCAGGCGTCGAAGAAATTGCCGCCGGCATGCAGGTGCGCCTGCGTGCACTGCGCGCCGCGGAAACCGCGCGCGGCACCACCCTCATCGGGCCGCATCGGGATGAGCTGCGCTTCATGGAGGATGGTGTGGACCTTGGGCTGTACGGCTCACGCGGGCAGGGGCGCACGGCCGTTCTGGCACTCAAGCTGGCGCAGATGGCCTGGATGCACACGCGCACCGGCGAGTGGCCCATTCTGCTGCTGGATGAAGTGCTGGCCGAGCTGGACCAGCAGCGCCGCTCCCAGCTGCTGCGCCACGTCACCGGCGCCGAGCAGCTGCTGCTGACAACTGCCGACGCGAATCTCTTTGACGCGCCGTTCCGTGCGCACGCCCAGGTCTGGGAGGTGCTGGCCGGCACTGTGCAGCAACGGCCATAAAGCTCGTGTTGTAAAATTCGCAGCCGAGATGGGCAGCGCAAGCGCTGCGCAAAACATATTCGCGCCGATTAAGAACCCGCATGCGCAAACTCCGGATTGCCCTGATTGTTGTTGGCGTGTTCGTAGCGCTGCTGCTCTCCGCCTGGCTGGTGCTCAGCCTCAGCCTGCCCAAAACCCGCGGCACCACCACCATTGCCGGCCTTGATGGCCAGGTGGAAGTGGTGCGCGATGCCGCTGGCATCCCGCACATCTTTGCCTCCACCGACCATGACGCATTTTTTGCGCAGGGCTATGTGCACGCGCAGGACCGCATGTTTCAAATGGAGTTTCAGCGCCGCACCGGCGCCGGCCGCCTGAGCGAAATGCTCGGCAAGGCCACGCTCGACACGGACAAGTTTTTGCGCACGGTTGGTTTTTACCGCGCTGCGCGCAGCGCCTTTGACGCGCTCAATCCGCAATCCAAGGCCGTACTGGAGGCGTACACCGCCGGCATCAACGCCTGGCTGGGCGAGAACCAAATGCTGCCGCTGGAGTTTGTGATCCTTGGCGTGCAGCCCGAGCCGTGGACGGTGTACGACTCTTTGGTGTGGTCCAAGATGATGATGTGGGACCTGGGCGGCAACTGGGACTCCGAACTGCTGCGCGCGCGCCTCTTGCCGGCTGTGGGCGCCAAGCGTGCGGCTGCCCTGCTGCCGGGCTATCCGCAAAACGCGCCCGCTATTTTGGCGGGCTTGGATGACAGCGCAGCCAGCGCCCTGCTGCGCCTGGACGACAGTTTGCAATCCATGCTGCACTTGGGCGGCATCAACGCCGGCAGCAACAGCTGGGTGGTGGCCGGCAGCCGCACCGCCAGCGGCAAGCCCATGCTGGCCAATGATCCGCATCTAGGCAGCCAAATCCCGGCCATCTGGTATCTGGTGGAGCTGCAGGGCGACAAGCTGCATGTAACCGGCGCCTCACTGCCCGGCCTACCCGGCGTCATCATTGGCCACAACAATGACATTGCGTGGGGCCTCACCAACCTCGGGCCGGATGTGCAAGACCTGTACATCGAGCGCTTAAATCCGGACAACCCCAACCAGTACGAGGTTGATGGAAAGTTTGTGGATCTGACGATTGTGGAAGAGATCATCCGCGTGAAGGATGTGGAGGAGCCGCTCCAATATGCGGCTCGCAGTACGCGCCATGGGCCGCTGATCAGCGACGTGGTGGGCAGCGCCGGCCAGCCATTGGCGCTGCGTTGGACCGCCCTGGATGCCGGAGACACAACGCTGAACGCATTTATCGGCGCAGCTTACGCCGGCAACTGGGATCAGTTTCGCACAGCGCTGAAAGACTTTGTGGCTCCCAGCCAAAACATGGTCTTCGCAGACAACCTCGGCAACATCGGCTACATCGGGCCGGGGCGCATCCCCATTCGTGCGCAAGGCGATGGCAGCGTGCCGGTGCCCGGCTGGGACAGCCAGTATGAGTGGACCGGCTACATTCCATTCGACAAGCTGCCGCAGGCCTTCAACCCTGCGGCCGGTTACATCGTCACCGCCAACAACCGCGTGGTGGGCGATGACTATCCGTACTTCATCACAAATGACTGGGCGCCGCCATATCGCGCCCAGCGCATCACCGAGCTGCTGCTGCAGCTGGCAGGCGACAGCGACAAGCTGACTTTGGCCGACATGGCGCGCATCCAGGGCGATCAGCGCAGTGCGCAGGCGCGCGAACTGCTGCCGTTCCTGCAGGCGGTGCAGCCGGAAGAGCCGCGTGAAGAGCAGGCGCTGGCGCAGCTCAAAGCCTGGGATGGCACGCTGGCGCAGGACAGTGTGCCTGCCACAATTTATGAGGCTTGGTTTTACCAGATCGGGCGCGTATTGTTTGAAGACGAGCTGCACGGCGACTTGTACGAACAATTTGCGAAGCGCAAGCATCCCGTTTACCTGGCCGCAGTGCTGGGCGACGCACGCAGCAACTGGTGTGACGATGTGCTCAGCGTGCCGCGCGAGGACTGCGCGGCTGCAGCGCACACAGCGCTGGAGCGCGCACTGGACCAGCTGGAAAAGCTGGCCGGCTCCAACATGAACAACTGGCAGTGGGGACAGCTGCACAAGACGCAATTCCCGCACAAGCCATTCAGCGAGGTGGCGGTGCTCAAGCCATTGTTCCATCGCCAGATTGCCAATGGCGGCGACAGCTATACCGTCAACGAGGCCGGCTATTCGTTCACCAGCCCGTTCTTGCAAAATCATCTGGCCAGCTATCGCCAGCTGATTGATATGGCGGACCCCAATGCGGATCGTTTCATCAACACCACCGGCCAGTCCGGCAATGT
>JGI25912J50252_10000489_pt1 | contig 12548 bp, 15 predicted proteins | sample LauGreSBDMM110DD_2_FD_50252 | JGI IMG/M metagenome (IMG submission 50252)
TCCACCGCAGAGGTCGAAGTGCGCCAGTCTTTGGGTGCCTCGGGCAAGGGCGCCACGGCGGCCGCAGCCCAAATCATTGGCAAGCGCATCGCTGAAAAAGCGAAAGCTGCTGGCATTGACAAGGTGGCATTCGACCGCGCTGGCTTTGCTTTTCATGGCCGCGTCAAGGCGTTGGCCGATGCCGCTCGCGAAGCTGGCTTGCAGTTCTAAAGATCGGAATTCAACATGGCAAAAGTTCAAGCTAAAGTGCAAGACAGCGCCCGTGATGACGGCATGCGCGAAAAGATGATTGCGGTCAACCGCGTGACCAAAGTGGTCAAGGGCGGCCGTATTTTGGGTTTTGCCGCACTGACTGTGGTCGGCGATGGCGATGGCCGAGTTGGCATGGGCAAGGGCAAATCCAAAGAAGTGCCACTGGCTGTGCAAAAAGCCATGGAAGAGGCACGCCGCAACATGAACAAGGTGTCGTTGAAGAACGGCACCATCCACCACTTTGTGACAGGCCACCACGGCGCTGCCAGCGTGATGATGAACCCCGCCCCCAAGGGCACGGGCATCATTGCCGGCGGCCCCATGCGCGCGGTGTTCGAAGTGATGGGCATCACCGACATCGTGGCCAAGAGCCACGGGTCTTCCAACCCTACAACATGGTTCGCGCCACGTTGGACGCCCTGCAACGTTGCACCACGGCTTCGGAAGTCGCGGCCAAGCGTGGCAAGTCGGTTGAAGACATCTTCGCTTGATACGGAGTCAACCATGACCGCCAACCCCACCGTCAAAATCAAACTCGTGCGCAGCCCCATTGGCACCAAAGAGTCTCACCGCGCCACTGTGCGCGGCTTGGGCTTGCGCAAAATCAACAGTGTGAGCGAATTGCAGGACACCCCTGCAGTGCGCGGCATGATCAACAAGATCAGCTATCTGGTCAAAGTGCTTTAAAGGTTCACCATGGAACTCAACACGATCAAACCAGCAGATGGTTCACGCCCCAACCGCCGCCGCGTTGGCCGCGGCATTGGTTCTGGCCTGGGTAAAACCGCTGGCCGTGGCCACAAAGGTCAAAAATCACGTTCAGGCGGATACCACAAAGTGGGTTTCGAAGGCGGTCAAATGCCTTTGCAGCGCCGCTTGCCCAAGCGTGGCTTCAAGTCCCGCACCTTGCGTTTCAACGAAGAGGTCACCTTGACCGCGTTGGATCGTTTGGGCTTGGACGAGGTCAACATGCTCAACCTCAAAACCGCTGGTTTGGTGGGCGAGTTGGTGCGTGTGGTCAAGATCATCAAAACCGGCGAGATCACGCGCGCCGTGAAGCTCAATGGCATTGGCGCCACCGCTGGCGCCAAAGCCGCGATTGAAGCCGCTGGCGGCTCAGTGGCCTGACCCTCAAAGACAACGGAACCTGCCTTGGTCACTTCTGCATCGACATCCAAAAACGGCAACTACGGTGACTTGCGTCGCCGTTTGGTGTTTTTGCTGCTCGCGCTGGTGGTCTACCGGGTGGGTGCGCACATTCCCGTGCCCGGCATTGATCCGGCCCAGTTGCAGCAGCTGTTCAATGGGCAACAAGGCGGCATCCTGAGTTTGTTCAATATGTTCTCGGGTGGCGCTTTGTCGCGCTTCACCGTTTTTGCTCTGGGCATCATGCCCTATATCTCTGCGTCCATCATCATGCAGTTGATGGCCTATGTGGTGCCCACATTGGAGCAGTTGAAGAAAGAAGGCGAGTCCGGTCGCCGCAAAATCACCCAGTACACCCGCTATGGCACCTTGGGCCTGGCCCTGTTTCAGTCCATGGGCATCGCCTTGGCACTGGAGTCCTCGGCTGGTTTGGTGGTNGTGCCGGGCTTGGGCTTTCGCATCACCGCCGTGGTCACCTTGACCGCTGGCACCATGTTCCTGATGTGGTTGGGTGAGCAAATCACCGAGCGCGGCTTGGGCAACGGCATCTCTATTTTGATCTTCGGCGGCATCGCAGCGGGCTTGCCTGGCGCCATCGGTGGACTGCTGGAGTTGGTTCGCACGGGCGCCATGAGCATTTTGGTGGCCATCTTCATCGTCGTCGTGGTCGGCTTGGTCACTTATTTTGTGGTGTTTGTCGAGCGCGGTCAGCGCAAGATCTTGGTCAACTATGCGCGCCGACAAGTGGGCAACAAAGTGTATGGCGGTCAAGCCTCGCACCTGCCTCTCAAGCTCAACATGTCGGGTGTGATTCCCCCCATTTTTGCGTCTTCCATCATTTTGTTGCCGGCCACGGTGGTCAGCTGGTTCACTTCTGGCGACAGCATGCGCTGGCTCAAGGACATCGCTGGCGCGCTCTCGCCCGGTCAGCCCATTTATGTGATGCTGTATGCCGGCGCGATTGTGTTTTTCTGCTTTTTCTACACCGCCTTGGTGTTCAACAGCCGTGAAACCGCAGACAACTTGAAGAAAAGCGGCGCGTTCATTCCCGGCATTCGCCCAGGTGAGCAAACCGCCAAGCACATCGACAAAATCTTGATTCGCCTGACTTTGGCGGGTGCCATCTACATCACCTTTGTGTGTTTGTTGCCCGAATTCTTGATTTTGAAATACAACGTTCCTTTCTACTTCGGTGGCACGTCTTTGCTGATCATTGTGGTGGTCACCATGGACTTCATGGCCCAGGTACAAAACTACCTGATGAGCCAGCAATACGANTCNCTGTTGAAGAAGGCCAATTTCCGCACGAGCTTGGGTGGCTAAAGACGCATGTCCAAAGATGATGTGATNCAAATGCAGGGCGAGGTGGTTGAAAACCTGCCCAANGCCACATTTCGGGTGAAGTTAGAGAATGGCCACGTGGTTTTGGGTCACATTTCTGGAAAGATGCGCATGCACTACATCCGCATCCTGCCAGGAGACAAGGTNACGGTGGAATTGACGCCCTACGATTTGAGCAGGGCCAGGATTGTGTTCCGCGCCAAGTGAGGCGCGGGGCTGAGAAGGTTAAGCAAGTTGACAATGTGCCCGGATCAAAGTCCGGGCTTTTAGGAGAGTGAAATGAGGGTTTCGGCTTCGGTCAAGAAAATTTGCCGCAACTGCAAGATCATCCGGCGCAAGGGTGTGGTTCGTGTGATCTGTACAGATCCGCGCCACAAACAGCGCCAAGGTTGATGGACTGGGATTAAAGAGGACGCACATGGCACGTATCGCTGGTATCAATATTCCTCCGCACAAGCACGCTGAAGTGGGCTTGACGGCTATTTTCGGCATTGGCAGAACCCGCGCCCGCAAAATTTGCGTGGCGTGTGGGATTGACTATGCTAAAAAAATCAAAGATTTGACCGACCCTGAGTTGGAAAAAATCCGCGAGCAAATCAATGCGCTCACCATNGANGGTGATCTGCGCCGCGAGACCACCATGAACATCAAGCGATTGATGGACATTGGTTGCTACCGTGGCTTCAGACATCGCCGTGGTCTGCCGATGCGCGGCCAGCGCACCCGCACCAACGCTCGCACCCGCAAGGGTCCGCGCAAGGCCGCACAAGCCCTGAAGAAATAATTAAGGCATCACCATGGCAAAAGCACCAGCAAACAACGCATCGCAGCGCGTTCGCAAAAAAGTTCGCAAGAATGTCGCGGACGGCATCGCCCACGTGCACGCTTCTTTCAACAACACGATCATCACCATCACCGATCGCCAAGGCAACGCATTGTCTTGGGCGTCTTCGGGTGGCCAGGGCTTCAAGGGTTCACGCAAGTCAACCCCGTTTGCTGCCCAAGTCGCCTCTGAGGTGGCCGGTCGTGCTGCCATCGACCAGGGCATCAAAAACCTGGACGTGGAAATCAAAGGTCCCGGTCCCGGCCGCGAGTCNTCTGTGCGTGCTTTGGCTTCTCTGGGCATTCGCATCAACTCCATCTCTGATGTGACCCCGGTTCCGCACAACGGTTGCCGCCCTCAAAAGCGCCGCCGCATCTGATCCATTAACCCCAAGCCCACCGCCTCTGCTCTCGTGGCAGAGGCTCCCCGTCCCCGTGGCGGGCAGTTGACATCAAAGGAAATCAAGTGGCACGTTACTTAGGCCCCAAGGCCAAACTATCCCGCCGAGAAGGCACTGACCTGTTCCTGAAGAGCGCCCGTCGCTCGCTCAGTGACAAGGCCAAGTTCGACTCCAAGCCTGGCCAACACGGCCGCACCTCTGGCCAGCGCACCTCTGACTTCGGTTTGCAGTTGCGCGAAAAGCAAAAGGTCAAGCGCATGTATGGCGTGTTGGAGCGCCAGTTCCGCCGCTATTTTGCNGAAGCTGATCGCCAAAAGGGCAACACCGGNGCNAACTTGCTGTTCCTCTTGGAGTCGCGTTTGGACAATGTGGTCTACCGCATGGGCTTTGGCTCGACNCGTGCTGAGGCCCGCCAATTGGTTTCGCACAANGCCATCACCATCAATGGCAAGTCGGTCAACATCCCTTCCTGCCTGGTCAAGACGGGTGACGTGATCGCGGTGCGCGAAAAGTCCAAAAAGCAAAACCGTGTCGGCGAAGCGCTGCAGTTGGCACAACAAGTCGGCTTGCCGGCTTGGGTGGATGTCAATGCCGATAAGGCCGAGGGTGTCTTTAAAAAGGTGCCGGATCGCGACGAGTTCGCTGCCGACATCAATGAATCACTCATCGTCGAGTTGTATTCACGTTGATCGCGGTTGTTCATCAACCTTGTCGTTCCCAGGCCGACTGCGCAGCCTGTCTGGGTGAGAAATCCAGCCTTACCGGTGTAACGAACCGGGGGTATTGAGAGGAAGTCCGAATGCAGACGAATTTGTTGAAGCCCAAAGCCATTCACGTTGAACCCATTGGGCACAACCGTGCCCGTGTCGTGCTCGAGCCGTTCGAGCGTGGCTATGGCCACACCTTGGGCAATGCCCTGCGCCGCGTGTTGTTGTCCTCCATGGTCGGCTACGCCGTGACCGAAGTGACCATCGCTGGCGTGGTCCATGAGTACTCCACCATTGATGGTGTGCAAGAAGATGTGGTCAACATCTTGTTGAACCTCAAAGGCGTGGTGTTCAAGTTGCACAACCGTGACGAAGTCACCCTGAGCCTGCGCAAAGAAGGTGAAGGCCATGTCACCGCAGCAGACATCCAGACCCCGCACGATGTGGAAATCATCAACCCCGAGCACCTGATTGCCAACTTGTCCCAAGGCGGCAAGATTGACATTCAACTCAAGGTGGAAAAAGGCCGTGGTTATGTGCCAGGTACCGTTCGCCGCTATGGCGAAGAGCCCTCCAAGTCGATTGGCCGCATTGTGTTGGATGCATCTTTTGCGCCCATCAAGCGCGTGAGCTACAGCGTGGAAAATGCCCGTGTTGAGCAGCGCACCGACCTTGACCGCTTGGTCGTGGACATTGAGACCAATGGCGCCATCACCGCGGAAGACGCTGTGCGCGCTTCGGCCAAAATTTTGGTGGAACAACTCGCTGTGTTTGCCCAACTCGAAGGCAATGAATTGGCCGCCTTTGACTCGCCCACACCGCGTGGTGCGCAGCAGTTTGACCCCATCTTGTTGCGCCCTGTGGACGAACTCGAACTCACCGTTCGTTCTGCCAACTGCCTCAAAGCCGAAAACATTTTCTACATCGGCGATTTGATTCAGCGCACCGAAAACGAGCTGCTCAAGACCCCCAATTTGGGCCGCAAATCGCTCAACGAAATCAAAGAAGTGTTGGCCTCTCGCGGCCTGACCTTGGGCATGAAGCTGGAAAGCTGGCCGCCCGCAGGTTTGGACAGCAAGCGCTGAACCACACAGACATCCGTCCCCTGGCCGTACCTGATACGGCGGCCGGCAAAACAAGCTAGAAAGGATCCACCATGCGTCACGGACACGGACTTCGCAAACTCAACCGCACCAGCGAGCACCGCCTCGCCATGTTGCGCAACATGATGAACTCGCTGATCGCTCACGAGGTCATCAAAACCACGGTGCCCAAGGCCAAAGAGCTGCGCCGCGTGGTTGAGCCCATGATCACATTGGCCAAAGAACCCACCCTGGCCAATAAGCGCCTGGCTTTCAACCGCTTGCGCGACCGCGACAGCGTGGTCAAGCTCTTCGCTGATCTGGGGCCCCGCTACAAAGCACGCCCCGGTGGCTACACCCGCATTTTGAAAATGGGTTACCGCGTGGGTGACAACGCCCCCATGGCTTTGGTTGAATTGGTCGACCGCCCAGAAATAACTGTCAGCAGTGAACCAAACGCCGCTGAGTAAGATAGAATCACCCTCTTGCCGCGCGATGGAGCAGCCTGGTAGCTCGTTGGGCTCATAACCCAAAGGTCGCAAGTTCAAATCTTGCTCGCGCAACCAAATTTTCAGTGGCATCATTGCTGAAACCCAAACGCCCACTCTTGAGTGGGCGTTTCCTTTGGTGGAAATGAAACCATGCGCGACCCCGTTTTAAAGGCTTTGCAAACACGTGCTGAACGCATCGACACAGCGGTCAATGGCGTGCAACAAACCTGGCATGTGTGGAACCGATCGCACCCGCAGCCGCTGGTGTTGCTGCACGGGGGCAGTGGCAGTTGGACGCATTGGGTGCGCAACATCGATGCCTTGTCGCAGCAGCATGCCGTGTGGGCCATGGATTTGCCAGGCATGGGCGACTCTGCGCTACCGCCAGACGCCAAAGACGCCGATGACATCGCCCCTTGGGTGGCCCAAGGCATGGCCCAGGTGTTGGCGGGGCTTGCCTGTCCCGTGATGGGTTTTTCTTTTGGTGGCTTGACGGCAGGTTTTGTGGCTGCACGCCACCCTGAACGCGTGTCGCGCCTGCTGCTGGTGGGTGTGCCTGGGCTGGGCATGTTTGGCGACACATTGCCCCTGCGCGGCTTCTTGCCCGACATGGACCCAGACCAACGCGATGCGGTGCACCGGCACAACTTGATGAGCATCATGTTGGCCCACGAAACCTCGTTGTCCGATCAGACCTTGGAAATTCAAGAGCAAAACGTGGTGCGTGACCGGCTGCGCCGTCGCCGCATCGCCCGCAGCACGGTGATGTTGGAGCTGCAAGCCCAGTGGCGTTGCCCGGTGCACGCTTTGTGGGGAGCCAAGGACGCTTTGTATGAGGCCCATCTGGACTCAGCGGCGCAGTGCTTGCGTGAATGCGACTTGCGCGACCTGACCATGCTGGCCGACACTGGCCATTGGGCCAATTACGAAAATGCCAGTGCCTTCAATGACTGGGCGCTCGCTCAGCTGGCTTCACCCGCATAAAGTTCGGCGCAGGCTGGACGCGGGTGACAGCAGACATATGGCGCATCCGCTACCAAGCACGCATCGTGGTGCTCAATCCACTGTATCGGGCAAAACAGCAGTGACTTCGATCTCAACCAAGGCGCGTTCCTCCACCAAGCCACTCACCGCCACGCAAGTCATGGCGGGAAAGTTGCGCCCCATCACCTCGCGATAAACCGGGCCCAAGCCCTTGAGGGCCGCCACATACAAGTCACGGCTGGTCACATACCAAGTCATGCGCACCATGTGCTCAGGGCCTGCGCCAGCGGCTTGCAACACCGACAAGATGTTGCGCAGGGCTTGGCCGGTTTGCTGTAAAAAATCATCGCTTTCAAATTGCTGTTGGGCATTCCAGCCCACCATGCCGCCCACATAAATTTGGGTGCCGCGAGCAGCAATGCCATTGGCGTAGCCCTTGGGACGCTCCCAGCCCTCGGGCTGTATCAACTGGTGCATAGGTTCTTTCAGGTGTTGGCCATTTGGCGCAATTTAAAACGTTGCAACTTGCCGGTTTCGGTGCGGGGAAGTTGGGTGACAAAGCTGATCTCGCGCGGGTATTTGTAAGGGGCCAAGCTGGCCTTGACATGGTCTTGCAGCAGTTTGACCAGCTCGCTGTCGCCCTCATGGGGCGGGCGCAACACGCAATAGGCTTTGATGATCATGCCGCGCTCGGCATCGGTCTTGCCCACCACGCCACATTCGGCCACGGCCGGGTGTTTGAGCAGCGCATCTTCGACCTCGGGGCCACCCACGTTGTAACCCGCGGTGATGATCATGTCGTCATCGCGCGCTTGGTAATGGAAATAGCCATCGTCGTCTTGCAAAAAGGCGTCGCCTGGGTAGTTCCAGCCCGACTGCACATAGCGTTGTTGGCGCTCATCATCCAAGTAACGGCAACCGGTGGGGCCAATCACCGCCAAGCGGCCCACCTGGTTGCGCGGCAGTTCATGGCCGTGTTCGTCAACCACCTTGGCTTGGTAGCCGGGCACAACTTTGCCGATGGCGCCGCGTCGCACCTCATCGCCAGCCGAGGAGATGAAGATGTGAAACATCTCGGTGGCACCAATGCCGTCCAGCATTTCCAGGCCACTGGCTTGTTTCCACAACTGGCGTGTNGCGTCGGGCAAGCCCTCGCCAGCGCTGACACTCAAGCGCAGGCTGGGCACCTTGCCCGGTTGGATGTGCGCGGCCATTTGCCGGTAAAACGTGGGTGCGGTGTAGCAAATGGTGCAACCCACTTGGGCCATCACATCGACCATGGTCGCAGGCGTGTAGGGCTGGTCGTGGAAGTACACCGAACAACCGGCCCACATCGGAAACACCAGCAAACCGCCCAAACCAAAAGTGAATGCCAAAGGGGGTGAGCCCATCACCACNTCATCGGGTGTGGCCCGCAACACATGGCGTGGCCAGGCCTCNCAAGCGCTCAAGATATCGCGGTGGCTGTGGGCTGCGGCTTTGGGGGTGCCAGTGGTGCCCGAGGTGAAGGCCAGCATGGCGATGTCATCGGCGTGGGTGGGGCATGCGCTGAAGTCGCCATCATGGGCCGCTGCACGCACGGCCAAAGAACCAGGTGCGTCCATCAGATTAAAAGGCACGATGGTGGTGAGCACNGCCTGCTGTTGCTGGGCCAANTCCAACTCGTTGAGCAAAGTCGCGTCGCACAAGGCCACGCTGGGTTGGGCTTTGGCAATGATCTCACCCAATTCCTTGGCGCGCAACAAGGGCATCGTGGCCACAGCGACCATGCCTGCCTTGACCACACCCATCCAAGCCAGGGCCAGGCCGATCGAGTTGCCGCCGCGCAGCAACACCCGGTTACCGGGCACCAAACCCAAGTCGTGCACCAGCACTTGGGCGATGCGGTCAACACGCTCGCGGGCATCGCGGTAGCTCAAGGTGATGCGTGGTGAGCGCAACAAAGGGCGATCGCCCCAGCCTTTTTCATCGGCCCGGTCCAGGAGCTCTTGGACCAAATTGAGTTGATCGGGGAAGTGCAGTTCGGGCAAGTCGCGCAGCATCTGGGCTTGTCGCGCTGCAGGCGGCAAGCGATCGATGACAAACCGGTCAATGTGAGCGCTCATGTGGCCACCCCCTTGAGCACAGATTTGCCCATGATGAGCAATTGCACTTCGCTGGCTCCTTCGTAAATGCGCAAGGCGCGGATGTCTCGGTACAAGGCCTCCACTTTGACGCCCACTTCGACGCCGCGCCCGCCGTGCATTTGCAGCGCCATGTCGATCACCCGCTGGGCGTTTTCGGTGGCGGTGTACTTGGCCATGGCAGCGGCTTGGGTGTAGGCGGCGGCCTGTTCGCCGCTGCTGCCTTGGGTGTCGCGCATCCAAGCGGCGCGGTAAGTGAGCAGGGCGGCCGCGTCGACCAAGGCCGCCATTTCGCCCAAGCGCGCTTGGGTCANTTGAAAGTCGGCCAGGGTTTGCCCAAACATGCGTCGGTTCTGCGCATGCTGGGTGGCTTCGTGCAGGGCCCGGCGCGCCATGCCCAGGGCCGCAGCCGCCACCGATGCGCGAAAAATATCCAAGGTGCGCATGGCCAATTTGAAGCCGCCATGGGTGTCGCCCAATTGGGCCTGGGCGCTGACTTGGCAATCTTTGAAGGTCAGGGTCGCCAGTGGGTGCGGTGACATCACATGCAGGTGGGCCGTGCTGTCCAAGCCCGGGTTGTCCGCATCCACGATGAAGGCCGTGATGCCGCGCGCACCGGCTTTTGGGTCGGTTTTAGCAAACACCACATAAAAGTCGGCGATGCCACCGTTGCTGATCCAGGTTTTTTGACCTTGGAGCACATGGCCCGAAGCGCTCGATTGGGCGCTGGTNAGCATGCCCGCCACATCAGACCCGGCATCGGGTTCGCTCAACGCAAACGCAGCGATTTTTTGTCCTTGGGCCACGGCGGGCAGGTATTGGGCTTGCTGTGCGGGAGTGCCTGCCAGCGTGATGGCNCCGCTGCCCAGGCCTTGCATGGCAAAGGCAAAGTCGGCCAAGGGGGAATGCCAGGCCAGGGTCTCGCGCAAGATCACCAGGGCGCGCGAATCCAGTTGAGGCAAGGCACCGCCCTGCGCAGCGGGCACACAGTAGCGCAGCCAACCGCCTTGGGCCAAACGCTTCACCCAGTCGCGACAGGCTTGGCGGTCATCGCGCTCATCAACTTCTTGGCTGGGGCACCAGGCGTGCAAGCCTTGCGCCAAGGCTTGGTGTTCGGGCTCGAAGAAAGGCAAATGCCATTGAGGAGCGCGCATCTCAGTCCCCTTTGAAAACAGGCTTCTCTTTGGCCGCAAAGGCTTTATAGGCGCGGGTGAAGTCCTGGGTTTGCATGCAAATGGCTTGGGCTTGCGCCTCCGCCTCGATGGCTTGCTCGAGCGTCATGGCCCACTCTTGGTGCAGCATGGTCTTGGTCATGCCGTGCGCAAAGCTCGGTCCTTGGGCGATTTGTGCCGCCATTTTGTGGGCCGCTGCGCCCACTTCATCGCTGGTGTGCAAGCTGTTGAAAAAGCCCCAAGCCAAACCTTCTTGGCCGGTCATGGCGCGCCCGGTGTAAAGCAACTCGCTGGCGCGGCCTTGTCCAATCACGCGGGGCAGCAGTGCGCAAGCCCCCATGTCGGCCCCGGCCAAACCCACGCGGGTGAACAGGTAGGCCACCCGGGCCGCTTCGGTGCCCATGCGCAGGTCGCTGGCCAGCGCGATCATCGCGCCCGCCCCAGCGCACACGCCATCAATGGCGGCGACGATGGGTTGTGGGCAGGCCCGCATGGCTTTGATCAAGTCACCGGTCATGCGGGTGAAGTTCATCAGCTCGGGCATGGTCATCTGGGTCAACGGGCCAATGATTTCGTGCACATCACCGCCCGAGCAAAAGTTGCCGCCTGCACCTTGCACCACCACCGCGCGCACATCGGTGGCGTAGCGCAAGGCGTTGAAGCGGTCACGCAATTCGGCGTAAGAGTCAAAAGTGAGGGGGTTCTTGCGCTCGGGGCGGTTCAAGGTGACGGTGGCCACGCCCTCGTGGCAGGCCCAATGGAAATGGGTGGCGGCTTGGCCCGCTTGTGCGCTGTATTGCGCATGCATCGGGTTGGGGGCGGTCATGTAATGGTTCACGGTGTCTCCGTTTCTGGTGGGGTGTGGGTGTGTTGCTTGACGCGTCCAAGCAATTTATAAAGGGTTTGAATTTCTTTTTCACTCAAGCTGTCAAAGGCCGACACGATCCAGGCTTCGTGCTGCTGGGCCATGTCTCGAAACGTGTTTCTGCCCTTGAGGGTGAGGCGAATGCGCCATGCGCGCCGGTCCTCCACCACATCGAGCCGCTCCACCAAGCCCTCGCGGGTGAGTTGGTCGGTGATGGCGGTGACGTTGCCGCCGGTGACCATCATGCGCCGGGACAACTCGTTCATCTTCATGCCATCGGGTGCGCGCTCGAGTTGTGCCATCAGGTCAAAGCGGGGCAAGGTGGTGTCAAACTGGGTGCGCAACTGGCCGCGCACTTGCTTTTCAATCAGCTGGGTGCAGGTGAGCAAACGCAGCCACAAGCGCAAAGATTCGGGGTGCTCACTGTGTGCGCGGGCTTCCAAATCCATGGTTGACCTCAGCGCCCAGCGTGCAAGCTGCGGTAGAGCTGATCGCGCCCACTCTCATACGCGCGCGGCCACACCACATCGCGGCTGCCCAATTTGGCCGCTTCGTGCAAGGTCCAGGCGGGGTCGGCCAAATGGGGCCGTGCCACGGCGCACAAATCAGCCCGACCGGCGGCAATGATGCTGTTGGCTTGGTCGGCCTCGCTGATCGCCCCTACGGCCATCGTCATGATGCGCACCTCGTTGCGGATGCGGTCGGCAAAAGGCGTTTGGTACATGCGGCCGTACACGGGCTTGGCTTGTCGGGTGGTTTGCCCCGAAGAGACATCGATCACATCGCACCCAGCTTGCTTGAACAAGCGCGCCATCACCACCGCATCGTCATCGGTGTTGCCGCCCTCGGCCCAGTCGTGGGCNGAGATGCGCACCGCCATCGGTTTGTGGGCTGGCCACACGGCGCGCATGGCGGCAAACACTTCCAGTGGGTAACGGCATCGGTTGTCGATGCTGCCGCCGTATTCGTCGCTGCGCAGATTGGTCAGGGGACACAAAAAGCCAGACAACAAATAGCCGTGGGCCGCATGCAACTCCAACCAGTCAAATCCCGCCGCATCGGCGCGCTGTGTGGACGCCACAAAAGCAGCGGTCAGCGCATCCATGTCGGCGCGGGTCATGGCGCGTGGGGTGGCGTTTTGCGGGCCATAGGGCAAGGCACT
>JGI25912J50252_10000493_pt1 | contig 12501 bp, 15 predicted proteins | sample LauGreSBDMM110DD_2_FD_50252 | JGI IMG/M metagenome (IMG submission 50252)
CCGCTTGTTTCTGGCCGGCCGCTCATTGCAACGCACACAAGCCGTGATGGAAGAGATTCGCGCCATCACCGGCCGTCAAGACGCAGTGCATTTCCTGCCCTTACAACTTGATGATTTAGCTTCGGTCAAAGCCTGTGCGCAGCAGTTTCTAGAAACCGGACTCGACTTGCACTTGCTGGTCAACAACGCCGGTCTGGCAGGCAAACGCGGCAGAACGCAACAAGGCTTTGAACTGGCTTTCGGGGCGAATCATCTTGGACATTTTCTGTTGACTCTGTTGTTGCTGGAGAAACTCAAAAGCAGTGCACCGGCGCGCATAGTCACGGTGGCAAGCCGCGCCCACCGCATGGCATTCAAGGGCATGCCTTGGGACAAATTGCAACAAAGCAGCCGCAGCCTCAGCGGTGTGCCGGAATACGCGGTCTCCAAACTCGCCAACATTCTTTTCAGCCGGCAACTGGCCGGTGTCTTGTCCGCTTCCGGTGTGTCTTGTTATGCCTTGCACCCCGGCGTGGTTGCTACTGAGGTGTGGCGCGAGTTGCCGCGCTTTTTGCGTCCGCTCTTGAGATGGCGCGGAATGTTGACGCCTGAGCAAGGAGCGCAAACCAGCGTGCACTGTTGCCTGACGGCTCCTTCATCTGAAAGCGGTTTGTACTACGACAAATGCCGCCCGGTTTCAACTTCTGCCGCTGCATCCAACGATGAGGCCGCACGCAGACTCTGGGACAGTTCCATGCAATGGGTAAAAGATTATTTGTGATCCATAGCCGTTCTTGTATGGAGTAGGAAAAAAGCAACTGCAAGCATCAATTGCAGCCTCATGGCCTGGTTTGCCACTATTCACTCAACAGATTGCTGCGGGCCTTAGGCACCCGTCAATGCTCAGTGACAGCCATGGGAAAATACCTACTCATATGAAATGTCACTCATTGCGACAACTGCCGCATTGAAATCGTAAATCATTTTTACGCCTTTAGGCTTTCTTCTGAGGACAGAAATACCCGCGCCGCCTGCCCATATTTGAATCTGCGGCGGAAGCAAGCGCCTGAAATGCAATAGGGTCGGCAGCACATCGCGCGCCGGGTACGCAAAACTAAAAGAGAGTGCAACCACATCAACCTTGCATGAAATAGCGGCTAGTTTTAGATTATTTAGCGGTATATTATTTCCAATATTGATAGTGACGGCGCCGCTCTCAGCCAGCACAGCCTCTGCCATTAACAGGCCAAGCAAATGATGCTCTCCAGGTGGAAGAGCGAACAAAATAACCGGTAAACCTTTTTTGGGTTGGAAATTGATGATTTCAGCCTGTAAATAGCGTTCGATGTAAGCGGTACAAAGGTGTTCATGGTGAATATCAATTTCATCTCGAGTCCAAGCGTCCCCAATACTGATCATAAGTGGAGCAACTGTATTTTGAACAAACTCCAGCATTGTTTGCGAGCGTCGTTTCTTTTTTAAAAGAGCTATAAATTCTTTCAAGTTAGCCAACTTGATGTACTCAATGAATTGATGAGTAGATTCATCAGGGATGGTAATCTGAATATTCAAGCCCAGCTCAAATTTGAGCTTTTCAAGTTCCACTACTGTCTTGCCTACAACTTGTGCAGGCCGAAAGCCGGCTTCTAGCAAGCGTTTGATCAATAGAAGCTGCTCGACAGTTTTGAGTGAGAAGCCCGTCTTGCCATCAAGGTTTGATTCCTTTGGAGGGAAATCAAATCGCTGACGCCATTTCCGTAACTGTTCATTACTGAACCCGGTTTCACGTTCAATTTCAGATGGCAAATAAAATGAGCTGTTACGCATGATTATTCACGGTAACAGTTAAATAAACATTTGTCCGATCTATTTTGTCACGGACAAAGCCACTATATTAGTTCTGTAAGCACGATAGAGCAACTTGAGCTTTAACTTTTTCATTGAAATTTAAGTCGAGCAGCTTGACCAGTGGATTAACAGGAAAAAACTAATGAGCTTAGAGAATCAAGGCGACACACTTGAAAAACGAATCTTGGATGCAGAAAAGTATTGGCGGGAGTTTTTGTCTGAATTACCGTTGCGGCAAGTAAATTTATCTTTGGCAAGTAAGACGCTAAAAATTAATGTCGTCACATCCCTAGAATTCAATGAGACTGAAAAGTAAAATAGTAAATTCTTAGTCATTATATTTCTAAGTTATTAATATTTATATTCTTCTTGAAAAACTTACTACTATGAATAATATTTTCTTGAGATTTCTTCAATTAGTTTCTTCAGATGAACTTCATCAGAGTAAACAAGACGAAATAAGTCATACAGCTATATTTTTGCTGAATGAAATTGCGTTGAAGGATTTTGAAAAAAATCCCATGACTGTTATGCAAGCAATNAACCTTAAAGCACTAGGGAGTCCATCTAATTTGCATCATAAATTGGATGAATTGCGGGAAGCAGGAATGATTGAAGTTACAAGCGTTGGCACATACCGAAGGACAAAATACATCTTCCTTACTAAAGCAGCTAAAGATTATTTTCAAATTAAATCAGAAGCCATGGCGAAAGCATTTAAATAAACATCTGTCCGGGCTATCTTGTCACAGACAAAGTCAATATATTTCGCTTGAAAGCGCGGTTGAACACTTCGTGCTTTAACTCTATGTGTGAAAGTTGGAGCTTGCGGCTTGACACTGCGCAATCAAAGGAGAGAACTGATGAGCTTAAACGATCGAAGCGCAACACTCCAAAAATGGACATCAGGCGCGCATAAAAATCGGCAGATAAACTTATCTGAATTACCCGTACAAGAAGCTAAGCGTTCTTAAAAATCATGCTTACAAAAAATTTATTGGTTTCAAAACATGATTTTTTCATAACGCATAAAAATTCACAATTCAATTATCAATCCTCAATATTGTCAATTCTTGAATCACAAATCATTCCCAGTTTGTTGAATGCTGAGCGGTTCACAGCAGGGTATCTGAATTTGATGTCTTCACCATCCGCTTGGCCTTCCCAAAAAGACATAGAGATATTTGCAGATCTTTGTGTTTCACAAGACCAAGAAGTTTCGCAAGCTTTTGCCGATCATTTTCTAGAGTCAGGCTTAAACAAAGAAGATATTTTCTTAGAGCTTATTGCGCCTGCTGCTCGTTATTTAGGATCCCAATGGGATGAAGACTGTATGGATTTTTCTCAAGTAAATCTGGGATTGATTCGACTCCACGCAATTGCCAATGAAATCAGATTTGCATACAACGACGGTCTATTTGCCAAAGCTAAAGTTAATCGAGTGATGATAGCTTCTGCTCCCGGATCCTTGCATATGCTTGGCACTGCAATCGTGGCTGAAATTTTCCGCAATCAAGACTGGCAGGTTGTGGAAGAAATGTCGTCCTCCGCCAATGAACTTATTCATGCTGTCAGTGGTGAATGGTTTGATGTGATCGGATTGTCCATCAGCATAGAGCAACAACTGACAAACTTAGCTGATTTGATTGCTCAGCTTAAACGAGTCTCTCTTAATCCGCGAGTGGGTTTTTTGCTAGGCGGACCCATTTTTGCTGTCAAAGAATTAAGCGCTGATGACTTTGGTGCAGATGTTATTTGTGTCGATGCGAAACACGCAGTAGGCATAGCTGAATCACTTTTACAAACGATGACTCAATGAATTCAGAGTGCAAATAGTCATACAGAAGCCCTAACCCCTGCTGAGCAAGCACATCAGGCCATTTGCGCTCCTGCAATAGGCGGCTTTAATTTCTCTATGGCCTTTGACAATGCTGAAAAATATTCAAAACCGGTGGTGGTGATGGTCAGCAACTTGGTTCTTTTGTCCAAACTTGAGGCAATCAATGAAATCAGACCGGCATCTATCAATATGCTGAGTTTGCGGTGCAGTGTGGATCTAGAGGCTATGCTTTTCAAATCAATGGCGTCAGACACTTTGAGCAAATGGTTGCGCGCCACACCTAGTGCTATTTCTTCCAGTATCAGCTTACACACCGGGTCTATGTGCTTCATGGGAAATTGATCAGCGACTTGCCGGGTGGTTTCCAGGAAATTGAGGTATAAATTTTTATTCATAAGATGTTTGACTCCTGTTTCAGTATAAGACGTGCCATTCGATAAAATTACACGATCAAATTGATAACTAACTAATTTTTTAGTAGCATGAAGTTATAGCACCAGCAGGGTTGACAGTGACAAGGTGTCGATATGGTGCAGTTCTTCCTCCTCTGCATGCATGGACGTTTTCAGCAGCAACATGCCCGCAATCGCAATGATCAAAAACAGGCTGGAATAACGGTGCGTAAAAAGCTGAGACATGAAAAAAAAAGTTTGCTCAACTCATCTCGGATGAACTTGCCTCTTTCAATTCGTTCTTCTACCGACATATTAGCGATGAAGCGGGGGTTCGGCGGCTGAGGCAGTTGTTCTATTTTGACGTAGCAAGATGGGCAAACTTACGATGCTTGGCGGAAACAGATTCAATGGCTGCCATCATGCCTGACAATCTGTGGCTGTTGAGGCAGACATAGGACTAGGCACCATGAGCACAGAACAGAAGCGGGTTTTCATCATCACTGGCGGCAGCAGCGGCGTAGGTGCGGCCTGTGCCTTGCAACTGGCAGCCGCTGGCCACAGCCTGGTTATCAATTACAACAAGAGCGAAGCCTTGGCCCGCCAGGTCATTGAGGACTGCGAAAAATTCGGCGCCCAATCCCTGCTTGTGCAAGCAGACATGGCGCTGGAAGCTGATTGTGTGCGGCTGGTCGACAAAACCGTCGAGTGCTTCGGCCATATCGACGGGCTGGTAAATTCAGCCGCTATCACCCAGTTTGTGCCGCTCAATCGATTGGACGACCTCAAGGCCGAGGATTTTTTGCGTATATATAACGTCAATGCCGTCGGCCCTTTTCAAATGATGCGTGCCTGTGAAAAACACATGCCCGAGGGCAGCGCTATCGTCAATGTTTCGTCCATTGCTGGGCAGATCGGCAGCGGCAGCTCCATTCCTTATGTGATGTCTAAATCGGCATTGAATATGCTGACCGTCACCATGGCGCGCGTCTTGGCTCCGCGCATACGTGTGAACGCGGTCTTACCGGGTTTTATTGAAGGGCGCTGGATGCGCGAGGGTTTAGGCGACGAGGCCTACGACCGCGTCAAGCAACAGTATTCAGACAAATCGGCGCTGGGCAAAGTCACACAGCCTGAACATATTGCAGACGCGGTCGTCTGGCTGCTCAAGCCCGATTCAGTGATGACTGGTCAACATATTGTGGTTGACGGTGGTTTTGTACTGGGCAAGTTGCCCATGATGGCCCGCATACAAGATCAATAAGCGGGCAGAGCTTAAGCCTTGACGTCGACCCGTTGAGGGGCGGGCGCTTTGACGGGTTCTGCTTTTCGCTGTTGGGGCTCGGCAACCTGTTCAGGCCTGGCCTTAGGTTTAGGCGGCGGGGCGGTTTCTCTGGGACTGGATCCGTTTACTCTCATGGCATCGATCTCCGGGTTGACAACTTGTTATGAATCATTCAGGCAGCCGGTTTTTTTTACCGGTCACCTCGCGAACTTCCGCATCTATCACCTCACCCACATCATAGCTCTGTTGCCCGGGCCGCTTTGCCAGGTTCTTGTAGCGCTGAACCGCATTGATCATCACTACAAAATCCGGTTTTCTGCCGGTCACCAGCCAGCGCAGGCAGGAGAACAACACCATAAGCGCAGCCAAGGCAAGAAACAACAGTAGCACCACGCCTGCCAGCAGTAAAAACAGTAAACGCAACAGCCAATTCATGTCCGTAATATAGGTCATGGGTGGGAGTCAGATAAGACAGCAGGGTAAGAATTGATTGAAAGTATGATGATTTGAGTTTTTGTTGATCAAACCTGACCAACCGACCTCTACCTTTGGAGCCCAACATGTTTGAATATTTCCCTGTGTCTGCCAATGAATTTGACGGACCTGTGCTGGTCACCGGCGCCGGTGGCTGCATAGGCAGTTGGACGCTGGCCTTGCTTGAGCGGGCCGGTGTCACCGTGCACGCGTTTGATGTGCACATCGATCAGCGTCGCCCATCGCTGCTGATGAATGAAGCCGCGCTCAAGCGCATCACCTGGCACGCCGGAGACATCGCAGATACAAAAGCGGTCAAAGACGTGGTGGTCAAAACCGGCGCGCGTGCCATCATTCACCTGGCGGCTTTGCAAGTGCCGTTTTGTCGGGCCGATCCTGTGGCCGGCGCGCTGGTCAATGTGGTCGGTACTGTCAATGTGTTTGAAGCCGCCAAAGCCTGCAAGGTCGAAAGAATCACATACGCCAGCTCGGTGGCCGCTTATGGTGCGCTCGACAACGGCGGCGCCATGTCTACGCTTTATGGTGCTTACAAATACTGCAACGAACAAACCGCCAAGGTGTACTCCGAGGAGGACGGCTTGCACAGCGTCGGCATACGTCCCGGCGTGGTCTACGGTGTGGCGCGCGACCAGGGCATGACCTCCAAAACCACGGTGGCTATTTTGGCCGCCGCTGCCGGTCAGTCCTACACCATTCCATTCAGCGGCGATGTGTCCTGGTTGTTTGCTGGTGAAGTGGCCAGTGCCTTCATCCGCAGTGTCGCCAAGGTGCGCACCGGCGCACCGGTGTTTGACCTTAACGGCAAGCTCGCCACCGTGGAAGAGGGCATGAAGATGCTCAAAGCGTTGGCACCTGATGCGCATATATCGATCAGCGGAAAACCGCTGGCTTTTCCCATGGACCACTCTGACGAACCCCTGAAAGCCTATATCGGCGACTACGGTCAGATTCCTTTGCAAGCAGGTATTCAAGCGACGTTTGAAAGCTTTTGCCAATTGCTCAAGGACAAGCGAATTGACGCCAAACAGATTCAGTGAACAAGGCGTGCGAGGTGTTCTGATGGGATAGGATCAGGCGCATGACAGACACACAGCCAAACGCGCGTCATCTGGACGCCATCATCGTCGGCGCCGGCTTGTCCGGCATGTACCAATTGCACAGCTTGCGCGATAAGCTGGGCATGCATGTCAAAGTGATAGAAGCCGCAGGCAGTGTCGGCGGTACCTGGCACCATAACCGCTATCCCGGTGCGCGCTGCGACTCCGAGAGTCACTCGTACATGTTTTATTTTTCCCCGGAACTCGTTCAATCCTGGGAATGGTCTGAGCGCTACCCGCAGCAGCCGGAAATTCAACGCTACATGGACCATGTGGCTGATTTTTTAAAGCTGCGCCAAGATATGGTGTTCAGCACCCGGGTCAATTCAGCCGACTACGACGAAGCAGCTAATTTGTGGCGAGTGCATACCTCGGACGGGCAGAGTTGGAGCGCGACCTACTTGATCACCGCGGTCGGTTGTTTATCCAGCGCTAACGTGCCGGCCATTGCTGGCCTGGACAGTTTCAAAGGCCAATGGGTGCACACCAGCGCCTGGCCCTTGGAAGGCATTGACTTCAAAGGCAAGCGCGTCGGCGTGGTCGGAACCGGTTCCACCGGCATTCAAGCCATACCTGTGATTGCAGAACAAGCAGGTCATTTGACTGTGTTTCAGCGCACCGCCAACTACAGCATTCCGGCCAGAAACGCGCCGCTTACCGATGACTTCAAGCACTACGTCAAAACCAACGCCGAAGACATACGTCAGTTGATGAATGAAACAACCAACGGGCATTGCTTTCGCATAGACCCGCGCTCGGCGCTGGAGGTCAGCGCCCAAGAACGCACAGCGGTGTACGAAGCTGCCTGGTCCAAGGGGGGGTTGCAATTTCGGGCCACCTTCGGCGATTTGCTGAAAGATAAAAAAGCCAACGACACAGCCGCTGAATTCATCAAGACCAAAATCAGGCAAGTGGTGCAAGACCCGGAAAAAGCCGCTTTGTTGTCAGACATAGACCATCCGTTCGCCGCCAAGCGTCCACCCATAGACAGCCATTATTTCGAGACCTTTAACCGCGACAACGTCAGCCTGGTCGATATACGCAGCTATCCCATAGAACGCATCACGCCCGCAGGCATCAAGACCTCGAATGCTGACTACGAGCTGGACGTGATTGTGTTTGCCACCGGTTTTGATGCCATGACCGGCAGTTTGTTGCGCATGAATATTTCGGGTCGCCAAGGCTTGCCATTGAAAGACGCCTGGGCGGCGGGGCCGCGCACTTACCTGGGTTTGCAAATCCCTAAGTTCCCCAATTTATTCACCATCACCGGTCCGGGCAGTCCGTCGGTACTGTGTAATTTGCCGCCGCAAATAGAGCAACATGTCAACTGGATCACCGCCTGTATCGCCTATATGCGCGACAACGGCATTTCAAAAATTGAGGCCGATGAACAAGCCAGTGACGATTGGGTGCAGCAGGTGAATGATGCGGCCAATGCCACCTTGTTGCCGCAGGCGCACCATAGTTGGTATTTGGGGGCTAACGTGCCGGGCAAGCCGCGTGTGTTCATGCCGTATGCCGGCGGGTTTGCGCGTTACAGAGGTATTTGCGACGAAGTCGCAGCCAGCAAGTACCGGGGCTTTCATTTGCACAGTTGATTCGCTGTGCAAGGTTTTAGACCGACAAATAACGCTGCTTGATGTGAGCGTCTGCATTCAGCTCGGCGATGCTGCCGGTGAACACATCGCGGCCTTTGTCTATGACCACGGCGCGGTCGGCCAGGCCCAGGCAAAAATGCAGGTTTTGCTCGGCCAGCACAATGCTGGTGCCGGTTTGCTTCAAGGCCTGAATCAGTTCGCCTATTTTTTGCACCATGATGGGGGCCAGGCCTTCGCTGGGTTCATCCAGCAGCAACAGCCGCGGGTTGCCCATCAGCGCGCGCCCGACGGTCAGCATTTGCTGCTCCCCGCCCGAGAGCAGACCACCTGCGCGGTGTCGCAGTGGTTTGAGCAAAGGCAGCATATCGTAAACGCGCTCCATGGACCAATCGTTTTCGCCGCCGGGGCCGCGTTTGGAGGCAATGTCCAGGTTGTCCTCGACACTGAGCTCAGAAAAAATCTGTCTGTCCTCGGGCACGTAGGCCAGACCGGCGCGCGCGATCAAATGGGCTTGCCTGCCAAGAATGGGTAAGCCTTGAAACACCACCGAACCGCTGCGCGCAGGAATGGCACCGGCAATGGCTTTCATGGTTGTGCTTTTGCCGGCTCCGTTGCGCCCCAGTAAGGCCAGCGTTTCACCCTGGCGCAGTGTGAGGTTCAGGCCGAACAANACCTGGCTGGTGTCGTACAGCACTTCCAGTTGTTGCACTTGCAGCAGATCACTCACCGGCGTTCTCCTGTGCATGGCCCAAATAGGCTTCGATCACGCGCGGATTGGCGCGGATTTCCTCAGCGTTGCCCTGGGCCAGCAGCTTGCCGTAGGACAGCACATGTATCTGTTGCGCCACCCGAAAAACAATGTCCATGTCGTGTTCAATCAGCACAATGGTCAAACCGCCTTTGCGCCAGAGTTGCTGTACCGTGTCCATCATCTGGCTGCGTTCGTCCGGCCCCATGCCGGCCACCGGTTCGTCCAGCAGCAGCACTTTGGGTTGCATCACCAAAGCCAGTGCCATATCCAGCAGCTTTTGGTCGCCGTGGGACAAATTGCCGCTGACGGTGTCCGCTTTGTTCTGCAAGCCCAGTTGCTCCATGACTTCGTGCGCCCGGTCGCGTGTGGCCGGCAAGGGAAAGCTGCCGTGCATTTGAGCGGAGTGGCCGAACGCGGATTGCAGCGCAGCGCGCAGCGATTCCTCTACGGTCAGGCTTTTGAACAGCTTGGCGACTTGAAACGCGCGGCCTATGCCTTTGTGAACAATGGCATTTCGCGACAGTCCGACCATGTTTTCACCGTCCAGCAGAATCTCTCCGCTGTCGGGTTGCAAGCCGCCGGAAATCAGGTTGAAGAACGTGGTTTTGCCAGCACCGTTGGGGCCGATGACGGCGCTCAGCGAGCCCTCAGGAAATTCCATGGACACGTCGGAGATAGCGCTGACGCCGCCGAAGGATTTGTAAAGTTTGTCTATGGACAACATCAGTGGCCGCCTTTATTGGCTGCTGGCAGCCACTTGCGCCAACCTTTGAATACATCGGTGATACCGCGCTGAAAACCCAGCGTGAACAACAGAATCACCAGACCGAGCGCAAGCCCGTGGTATTGGGTGTTTCGAGTGATGGTGTCATTGAATATTTGCAGAAGCGCCGCGCCTAGCACCGGCCCAGTGAAAACATGGATGCCGCCCATCATGATCATGAACACCGCTTCGCCGGACATGGTCCAGTAGCTGAAATCAGGGAAGGCACCGGATACAAACAAGGCCATGATGACGCCACCGACTCCGGCAAACATGCCGGCCAGGATGAAGGCATACAAGCGCACACGCCACGCGTTGATACCAAGAAAAGCAGCGCGGTCTTCGTTGTCACGCAACATGCGCAAGGTGTAGCCGAAAGGCGACTGCATCAGCAAGCGCATGACCAGCAAACAGACCACCGCCAACACACAAGAGAACATATACACATGCTGGGTTTTGCTCAAATCAATGCCTATGAACACGGGGCGCGGGATGCCGCCGGTCAGACCCTGGTCGCCGCCGGTCAAACCCGTCCAGGTGATGATGATGCTGTGCAGCAGCATTTGAAAAGCCAGCGTGAGAAAAGAAAAGTAAATGCCTTTGAGACGCACGCAGATGGCACCGATGACGGCGGCCAGCAGACCGCAAAACACCACCGCCGTCAACAAAGCCACTGGTACAGAAACAGCGGTTTTTTGCAGCATCAGCGAAAACGCGTAGGCGCCGCTGCCGAAAAACATGGCGTGGCCGAAGGACACCATACCGCCGTAGCCGACCAGCATATTGAGCGAGGTGGCCAGCAGTCCGACGGCACACAAGCGGATGATGAAATCGACAACCACCCGCGAAGGGTCTAGCAAAGGCAAGGCCAGCAGAAGGAGCAGCGCCAGCGCTGCCCACGCACTGTCTTTTTGCCAGCGTTTGAGCCCGCTCATGACTGGCCCTTGCCCATGAGCCCGCTGGGTTTGTAGACCAGAATCAAGCCCATGGCCAGAAACATGATGCCTTCGACAAACAGCGGAAAGCCTATGGAGCCGAAAGAGCGGATCAAGCCGATCAGCAAGGCGCCCAGCAAGGCACCGCTGACCGAACCCATGCCGCCTATGACGGTGACGATGAAAGATTCAATGAGTATGGAGAAACCCATGCCGGGTGACATGGAGCGCACCGGTGCGGCCAGACCGCCAGCCAGCCCGGCCAACAGACCACCGAAGGCAAACACTGAGGCGTAAATCAATCGGGTATTCAAACCAAGCGCAGAGGTCATGCCAGGGTTTTGTGCAGCGGCGCGAATGATTTTGCCAGCGCGTGTGCGGGTCAGGATGAACCACAGCAAACCGGCGATCAGCCCGGCAGCTGCCATCAAATACACATAAAAAACCGGCACCACGCCGCCACCTATGAACAAGGGTGCTTGCTGGAATGCTTTGGGCATACCCATGGACTGGAACTCGGCGCCCCAGACGATTTTCACCACATCGTCCAATATCAGAATGAAGGCGTAACACACCAGCAATTGCAGCAGCACGTCTGATTTGTAAACCCGGCGCATGAAGAAACGTTCAAACACCAGTGCAAACAGGCCGACGCCTAAACCCGCCGCTACCGCCGCCAGCGCATAGTTGTCAGTGATACGGTAGGCAGATAACGCCACATAAGCGCCGAGCATATAAAACGAGCCGTGGGCGAAATTGATGACGCCGAGCACGCCGAAGATCAGTGTCAAACCGGCGGCCACCAAGAACAGCAGTGCACCGACAATCAAACCGGTGCTGGTCTGGGTCACGATGCATGACATCGAGCCCAGGCATTCAAACAAGGCATTGAGATCCATCAGATGCAGTCAGAGGTTTCAGGTGTAGGACTTGCGCTTTTTCCACTGCACTTCCAACTCTGTAATCTGTTTCCAGTTACCTGGGCTGGGTTTGGACATGAAAGGTTCTTTGGGCTCGAGAGATCCCCAGCCCACTGCGTAGTCGACCAAGGTGTTGTCCTCGGCGCGCATGGTAAGTTTGCCGTTAGAGCCAAATGGTGAATCTATGCTCATGCCGCGCAAGGCTGCGGCCATTTTTTTGCCGTCTGCACTGTTGGTTTTTTTCATGGCGCTGGTCAGAAACTGAACCGCTGCGGCGTTTTGCCAAGCCCAGTTCAGCGGCAGGTCTTTGAAGCGGGCCTGGTAGGCGTTAGACCAGTTGGTGTTGGCCGGTGTGTTGGGAAAGCTTTTCAAATAGCGGTTACCCGAGTGCAGGCCGCGCGGAACGTTTTTCACCGCAGTCAGCACCGCGTAGTCGGCCATGTTGACGGCGAAGAACTCGCGCTCGTTGAACAAACCGTAAATACCGGCCTGGTCAATGAATGAGGTCAGATCGCCGCCCCACAGCGCCGAATAAATGGCTTGCGGTTTGCCTTGCAGCAAACGTGTGATGGCTTCGGTGTAATCGGCTTGGAAC
>JGI25912J50252_10000495_pt1 | contig 12444 bp, 10 predicted proteins | sample LauGreSBDMM110DD_2_FD_50252 | JGI IMG/M metagenome (IMG submission 50252)
ACTGGCAACTTTTTCACCTTGAATTTGTTGCAAGCACGTCATGCATTTGAGCAAATTCCTTGGATTCGCTCCGCGCTGGTCAGGCGAGAATTCCCGAATCGTTTGTCTGTAACCTTGGACGAATTTCAACCGGCGGCGCAATGGGGCGGAGAAGGTGATGGCAAATTTTTGAGCCTAGAAGGCACGATTTTTGAAGTGAATGCAGATGATGTAGACAGCGACACATTGCCCACATTGAAGGGGCCAGAGTCGCAGGCCAAAATTATTTTGGAGATGTTCAAATTTCTCAAGCCACGAATGGAGAAGATGGGCATGGGTTTGGACAAGTTAGAACTGAGCCAAAGAGGCAGTTGGTCTGCACAGTTGGAATCAGGTGCAACTTTGGAGCTGGGTCACGGTTCGCAGCAGGAAGTTGGCGACAGGCTTCAATTGTTTTTCAAAACATTGACGCAAGTGACTTCCCGGTATGGCCGCACAACAAGCTCCATGTTATCGGCGGACTTGCGTTACGAGAATGCTTATGCACTGAGGCTGAAAGGTGTAACGACAGTGGCAGCAGACAGTGTGAAGAATCCCTAATTGGTAGATTGAAGATTTAGATCAGAACGGTTGGACATATGGCAAAAGAATACAAAGATTTGGTGGTCGGTCTCGACATTGGAACTTCCAAGGTCATGGTCGTCGTTGCCGAGGTCATGCCAGGTGGCGAATTGAAGCTGGCTGGCATGGGTGTTGCGCCTGGCAATGGGTTAAAACGAGGTGTGGTGGTCAACATAGACGCCACTGTGCAGAGCATCCAGCAAGCTTTAAAAGAAGCCGAGTTGATGGCAGACTGCAAAATCACGCGTGTTAACACCGGTATTACAGGCAGCCATATTCGCGGCCTGAACTCAAGTGGGATGGTTGCAGTCAAGGACAAAGAAGTCACGCCTGCCGATGTGGCCCGTGTCGTTGAAACCGCTCGTGCCATCAATATTTCAAGCGATCAACGCTTGTTGTTGGTGGCACCTCAAGAGTTTGTGATCGATGGCCAAGATGTGAAAGAGCCCATCGGCATGAGCGGCATGCGTCTAGAAGCCAAGGTGCACATCGTGACAGGTGCGCAAAGTGCTGCCGAGAACATCATCAAGTGTGTGCGGCGTTGCGGCTTAGAAGTTGACCAGTTGTTGCTCAATCCCTTGTCTTCCAGTTTGGCTGTGCTCACCGAAGACGAGCGAGAATTGGGCGTGGCCTGCGTGGACATTGGCGCAGGCACCACCGATGTGGCCATTTTCACNAATGGCGCAATTCGCCATACGGCGGTCATTCCCATTGCTGGCGATTTGATCACCAGCGACATTGCCATGGCACTGCGTACCCCTACCAAAGATGCTGAAGACATCAAGGTTGAGAGTGGTTGTGCCAAGCAGTTGTTGGCCGATCCTGAGGCTCAAGTCGAAGTCCCTGGACTGGGAGACCGCGCGCCGCGCATGTTGTCCAAGCAAGCTTTGGCCGGAGTGATTGAGCCTCGTGTCGAAGAAATCTTCTCCCTGGTTCAGCAAGTCATTCGGGAGTCAGGTTATGAAGAAGTTTTGTCATCTGGCATTGTGCTCACAGGCGGCAGCGCTGTCATGCCTGGCATGGTGGAGTTGGGCGAAGACATCTTTTTGAAGCCAGTGCGCCGCGGGGTTCCCAAATACAACGGCGCCTTGTCTGACATGGTCAGCCAACCGCGCGTAGCGACCGTGATGGGCTTAATGGAAGAGGCCCGTTTGGCACGCTTAAGAGGATTCAAAGTTTCGCAGAAAAAGGGCTCTATGAACAATGCCTTCACGCGTTTCAAAGATTTCATCGTGGGTAACTTCTGATGGATTGGCGGAAAATTTACTTGGCAAGGGGGAGTCCTCATCAACAATGTTGAATTCACCTTTATCCCATAAAAATAAAATTTTCAAAAATCAAAATTTAGGCAACTGCAACAGTTTTAGGAGAGCACTATGAGCATTGAAATGATCCAAGTCGAAGAGTTCAACCAAGGAACGCAAATCAAAGTAATCGGTGTGGGCGGTGGCGGTGGTAACGCCGTTGAGCACATGATCCAACGCAATGTACAGGGCGTTGAATTCATTTGCGCCAACACCGATGCACAGGCATTGGCACGCAGTGCAGCGCACCGCTTTATTCAACTGGGTCAAACCGGATTGGGCGCAGGTAGCAAACCAGAAAAAGGCCGCGATGCAGCGGAGGAAGCCATTGAAGACATTCGTGCTGCCATTGAAGGCGCGCACATGTTGTTCATCACTGCCGGTATGGGCGGTGGCACCGGNACCGGCGCAGCACCTGTGATTGCTCGTGTGGCNAAAGAAATGGGCATCCTTACCGTGGGTGTGGTGACCAAGCCTTTCGACTTTGAAGGCGGTCGCCGCATGCAAAGCGCTGAATCTGGTTTGGCTGAATTGGAAGCCAACGTTGATTCTCTGATCGTCGTGCTCAACGAAAAGCTCATGGAATTGCCAGGCGGCGAAGACATGACCCAAGACGAAGCTTTTGCACACGCCAACGACGTGCTCAAAAATGCCGTCGGCGGCATTGCAGAAATCATCAACGTGCCTGGCCACGTGAACGTCGACTTTGAAGACGTACGCACCGTGATGGGTGAGCCCGGCAAAGCCATGATGGGAACTGCTGCTGCCAGCGGTCCTGACCGTGCTCGGATTGCCTCCGAGCAAGCTGTGGCTTGTCCCTTGCTAGAAGGCATTGATTTGTCAGGTGCCAAGGGTGTGTTGGTGTTGATCAGCGCAGCCAAGGGCTCACTCAAATTGAGCGAATCTAAGCAAGCCATGAACACCATTCGTGCTTACGCTTCAGAAAGCGCTCATGTGATTTACGGTACTGCATACGACGAAACTCTGGGCGACGAAATTCGTGTGACTGTGGTGGCCACGGGCTTATCAAGTCAAGTTGCACGCCGTACAGCGCCTCCATTGCAAGTTTTGCGCACTGGAACCCACGACGTTCCATTTACCGTCGAAACAAGTGACGCTGTGTCGCCTGTACTGGGTGGTCAAAGCACGACCTTGGGTGGCGACTACGGTCGTTTGAATACGCCCAGCGTATGGCGCACCAACCGCACACAAGCGGCCGCCAAAGTCGATGGCATGGCTTCTGCTGGCATGGATGACATTGAAATTCCAGCTTTCTTGCGCAAGCAAGCCGACTGATTGTTTCGAACAGTGGGCCTCAAAACCCTCTTCAAGCAAGCTTAGGGCTGAGAATTTAAAATCATCCTATGCTTGCTCAAAGAACCATCAAAACCCTCACCCAAGCTGTGGGTGTGGGTTTGCACAGCGGCCAGCGTGTTGAACTGACACTCAGGCCTGCACCGCCAGGCACGGGCATCGTGTTTCGAAGAATCGACCTGGCCAAGCCGGTAGATATTCCGGTTTCAGCTCAAAGTGTCACGGACACTCGCTTGGCATCCACCATTTCCAGTGGACAAGCCAAAGTGCATACCGTCGAGCACTTGATGTCGGCTTGTGCAGGATTGGGTATCGACAATTTGGTCATCGATATCACTGCCGAAGAAGTGCCTATTTTGGATGGCTCTGCATCGTCTTTTGTGTTTCTGCTGCAAAGTGCCGGCATTGAATTGCAAAAAGTCGCCAAGCAATTTATCCGAGTTCTCAAAACGGTGGAAGTGCAAGATGGGCAAGGCGAAAACGTCAAGTGGGCCAAACTTGAACCCTACGATGGCTATCGCCTGAGTTTCGAAATTGATTTCCATCACCCAGCAGTTGATTCAACAGGTCAGCAAGTGGTGTTTGACATGGGCCGAGATTTATACGCACGCGACATTGCCCGTGCCCGCACTTTTGGCTTCACCAAAGACGTTGAGATGCTTCGCTCCAATGGTTTGGCATTGGGTGGTGGCCTAGACAATGCCATCGTGATGGACGATTACAAGGTGCTGAACACCGATGGCTTGCGCTACGACGATGAATTTGTGAAACACAAAATTCTCGATGCCATGGGTGACTTGTATTTGCTAGGCAAGCCCCTGATTGCAAGCTACACCGCATTCCGATCTGGCCATGCCATGAACAATCAGTTGCTTCGAGCCTTGCTTGATCAACCCGATGCTTACGAAATAGTGAGCTTTGACGATATTCAAAAAGCACCTGTAGGATTTGCTTTACCAGTACGTGCCTGGTAGATGGCCTCCATGCGCTCGTCAAATCGCTGTCAATCGGAACCATACAACCACCCTGAAATCAACGGCTGATCGCTGCCCAAATTAGTGACTGCGGCCACCCCTGTACATGCCATGTGTTTTGCGATTGAGCACATCCAAGGCCGCCAACTTGTTCATCGAGGGACTTGCATGCGCGTGTGTGATGGCCAAACCCAATGCATCGGCAGCGTCGGGTCCGGGAACCGAAGGCAACTTCAACATCCGCTTAACCATCTCCTGAATTTGAGATTTGGCAGCACGGCCATGCCCCGTGATGGCCTTCTTCATCTGAAGTGCAGTGTATTCAGCCACTTCCAAGTTGCAGGACACCAAAGCAGTCACGCAACAACCACGCGCTTGCCCCAACAACAGAGTGGCTTGGGGGTTGACGTTGACAAACACAATTTCGACCGAAGCAAATTCGGGTTGATAGCGCTGGTTGATTTCTAAAATACCGTCGTAAATCACGCGCAGGCGATTGGGCAAATTGCCTTGGTTCACTTTGTCGGTGCGAATGACACCACTGGCTACATAAGTGAGTTGAGAGCCGCTCATATCAATCACGCCAAAGCCAGTGGTTTGGAGGCCGGGGTCAATGCCAAGAATTCTCATAGGTCAATTGTGAAGCAATGATCAGGGCAGGGCAACATCGTTCATTCGAGCCATGATGGTTTCTGAGCGTTCACTCAAATAAACAGACTGCGGCAGTTTTTCAAAATAGCGCGGTCGCGGCAGCATCACCGCCATGCGAGCAGCCTCCCAAGCGTTGAGCTTGGACGCAGGTTTTTGAAAATAATGTTGTGCGGCTGCTTCAGCACCGAAAACACCTTGGCCCCACTCCACATGATTGAGGTAAATCGTGAGAATTTTCTTTTTGCTTAGGAAGGTTTCCAAAGCCATGGTGATGACCCATTCTTGGCCCTTTCGCAGCAGGGTCCGCTCGCCACTCAGGAGTAAATTTTTAGCCAATTGCTGAGTAATGGTCGAGCCACCCACAATTTTGGGTGCTGCTGTTTGAGTGCTCTTTTTCTTGGTAGCTTGCGCTTCTAATTTGGCTTGGGTTTTGGCATTTTTTTGCCATGCTTTCTCAATCGCATCCCACCAGATACCGCGGTGAGATGTGAAGGCACTGTCTTCTGATGCCAGAACTGCCCGTTTGAGTGTTTTTGCAATTTGATCGTCAGATTGCCATTTCTGTCGCCAAACAAGGCGGCCTTGGGTGCTGACGATTTGCCATGCTTGTGATCTTTCAAAAGCCGTAGACGAGGGGTCGACCACAGCCATGAATGCAACACGTCCGACAAAGAACAATTGCAATATGACAAAGCCTGCCAGCAACAGCCAGAGCCATTGTTTCAATGCATTAAAAATAGAACTTAACATGTCACTGTGAGGGGGATATCAAGGCTCTTAAATCTGCCAAAACTTGTTGGGTAGGTGGCTGTACCCCGCGCCACAGTTGGAATGATGCCGCCGCTTGCTCGACCAGCATGCCAAGACCATCGCGCGCTTCGGTGCCATGCGTAAGTGCCCATTCCATAAAGGCTTGCGCAGCGGGGCCATACATTAAATCGCAGGCCAAGCCATTCGCTTGCAACACACTGGCGGGTATGGGTAAAGCGGCATTGTTGAGGCTGCTGCTGCTGGCGTTGATGACCAAGTCAAACGAGTGGCTCAAAATGGCTTCGTGTGTCAAGCCAAAGGCTCGGCAGTCAACGCCCTCGGATGCGGCTAAGCTGGCATGTCGGGCAGCGAGTTGAATGGCTTTGTCAACACTTCGGTTGGCGACCCAAATGCTGAGTGGTTTTTCAGTTAGCAAAGGCCCCAAGACGCCTGCTGCTGCGCCTCCCGCGCCAATGAGCAAAATGCGGCGACCTTGTAGTTTGAAACCAGCATTGCGGACCAAGTCAGTCACCAACCCTAAGCCATCGGTGTTCTCGCCATAAATGTGTTCGCCGTCAAATTTGAGTGTATTGCAGGCCTGTGCCAGTGCTACGCGGGGACTGTATTGAGTGGCTAGCGCTGCAGCCTCGGTTTTGAAGGGCAAGGTGACATTGCAGCCTTTGCCGCCAGCATTTCTGAAAGCATGAACGGTGGCACTAAAGGCATCCAATGGCACTTTGGTTTTTTCGTATTGCAGTTTTTGGCCAGTGAGTTCTGCAAAGCGCGTTTGAATCCAAGGCGACTTGCTGTGTTCAATGGGATGACCGAAAACGCAATAAGAGTCCATGAAAAATACCCGTTAATTTTTTGACTGAGTTTCAATCGCACGCTTCGAAGCGTCACTTGAATCGGGTGCTAGCATTTTGGTTTCAAGCGTTTCATCGCGAGCGAATTGGAAGCGNGTGACCACCACCAATTGGTCTGCCTCTTTTTTCATGTTCGCTGTGAAGGCTCCAAAAGGTGATGCGCCGCGAACAATGGCTTGAGCTCTCTGGTCCAGAACGAACTGTCCAGAACCGCTGGCCACCTCGGTGTGCAAGACCTTGCCCTGATTGTCTAAGGTGATAACCATGGTCAGGTGACCGTAAAGTTTTTGGCCAGCAGCTTGCGGAAAATTTTCAGTGCCAGTGACTTCGATGGCTCGACGCATTTTGTCGTAATAGCGAGCAAAGGAAACCTCTTTTGTGGCTGGGCCGATGAAGCGTTTTTTAGGACCACCTTGAAGGGCCTGAGACTGTTTTTCAATTTGAGCCAATTGATCAGTCACTTGTTTTTGGCGTTCAGTCAAAGTATCTGTGGGTCTTACTTCGTTGGCTTGTAGTGGGTTTTCGGCATTGAGTTGAAACAAGCTTTGTTTCAATTGTTTGATCAATTGCTGCTGTTCATTTTTCAGCGATTCTATTTTTTGTTCAAGTTGTTGCAAATCTTGCAAGTTGGTGTTGCTTGCTTGCGCGCTGAATGGGCTGGTTTGCAAGCTGGTACCCGACACTTGGCCACCACCAGACAAGTTCACTTGGGCCAAGGCCATGGGGGCATCGGGGGCATTCTTGCTGCTTGAATTAACCAGCACGACTTCCAAGGTGTTGGTTTCAAAGATTCGATCGAATGTGGCNGGGGCAGCCCANTTCAAAGTGAGCAGGCCGGCATGAAAAGCAAGCGACAAGCCCAAGGCCCAAAGCAAGGCACGGTGCGAACCTTGATTGAGCGACAGGGGCATTGAAGAAGGGAGCATTGTGCTGATCGGTTTAAGAACGTGAATTAGGCAGAGGGGTCCTCTGTGGGCGTTTCGTTCACATTCAATGCAATGGCAATGGGTCCTGTAACGGCTTCTTCCAAGTCTTCCATCGAATCGTCTTCTGATGCACTTTCTGCGTCTATGTTGTGATCAGAGGAGTTGATTTTTTCAATCAAAGTACCAGTGACATCCAGCGCCATGGCGTCAATGATGCCCAACTGAACCTTGACTTTGTCGCCACGCATCAAACCAGCGCCACCCATGACGTTCAACATCAGCGGCAAATGGTCAGCACGAACCAACCAACTGCCACCGCCCATTTCTTTGACCAAACTGGCAACCACTTCGGTGATGTTTTCTTGCTTCAAATACTGGAGTGTCCAAAAACGTTCCATCCCGGATTGGTAGCTGTTGTAGGCGGTGTAGGCTGCTTCAAAGGCGCTGATGATGGCAAACATTTGAGCGTCTTTGGGCTTGAAGGGAGCCGCCAAGGCTGCAGTTGCACCGTGCTGTACGCAAGCAATGATTTGCCATTGGTTGACCAAGTCGGTATANCGACGCAGCGGCGAGGTACTCCATGCATAGGCAGGCACTCCAATNCCGGCGTGAGGCAGAGCCTTGGTGCCCATGCGAACTTTGATGCCCGGCGACAAGCTGGCTTGACTTCTGTAAATGGCGGGCACACCCAAACTGGCCAACCATTGACCCCATGTGCTGTTGGCCAAAATCATGGCTTCAGCGACGATCAAGTCGAGCGGTGCACCGCGTTGTCGCACACTGATTTGAACGCTTTCATTGCCCTCGGGCGGTGCGTCAGAGTGGCTCCGCAGCAATCTAAAGTTGTAGTCGGGTCGATTGAAGGTTTCGGGTTTGCCNCGAACCACTTCACGCCCAGTTTTCAAATGCTGTGCCAAGCGCCACAAGAACGCCAATTGTGAGTGAGTGATACCCAGGTGTGGTTCGTTTTCGCGGGCTGGAGGCTGGTTTTCTTCGAGCCATGTTTGGGTGACCCATTGATCGAGTTGGTCGTGGCGCAAATTAGCGGCAATGGGAACGCGTTCCAATTTGGTTTCACTTTGTTGAATGGTCAAAGTGGCTTCGTCAAACGTGACATAGAGAGACACGGCTGGGCAAGCTTGACCTTCTGCCAAGGTGTAGCCCTGCACCACCTCGTCGGGCAACATGGTGATTTTGTAGCCGGGCATGTAAACCGTTGACAAGCGCGATCTGCCCACCTGGTCAATGTGGCTGTTGGGCTGAATGGCCAAGCCGGGTGCTGCAATGTGAATGCCCATGACCACTTTGCCTGTGCCTAAGCCTTGAATCGACAGGGCATCGTCAATTTCGGTGGTTTGCGAGTCGTCAATGGAATAAGCCTGCACAGCAGCCAAGGGCAATTCATGGGCCGTGGCCAGCGCTTCCAATTTGGGAAAGCCAGTGCCCTTGGGAAAGTTATCGAACAAGAAACGTTGCCAATGAAAATCGTAAGCGCTGGCGATGGCGCCAGCGTTTTGCAGCAAATTGAGGGGTGCTGTTTGACTGGCCCGACTGGCCTCCACCACTGCCTTGTATTCAGCTGCGTTTTTATCTGGCTTGAACAAAATTTTATACAACTGTTCCTTGATAGGTGCTGGGCAATTGCCCTCGATCAAGGCTTGTGACCAAACCTCAATTTGCGCCAAGACTTGTTTTTTCTTCTCAATGCCCGCCAAAGCCAATTGAACGGTTTCAGCCGAAGCTTTTTTGAATCTCCCCTTGCCCGCCCGACGGAAATAATGCGGCGCTTCATACAGTCGCATGAGCGCACCCACCTGCTGGACGGTGCTGGCATCTGAATTGAAATAGTCACGCGCCACATCGGCAAAGCTAAATTCGTCTTCGGGCGCAAATTCCCAAGCCAAATCAAGCTCGATGCTTTGGCTAATTTGAGCGGCTTCGGCCAGAAGTTGGGCAGGTGCAGGTTTATCAAATTTCAAAAGCACATTGGCGCCTTTGACCTTGACCCTTTTGCCACTGTCCAATTCCACCTGGACTGAAGCTTCTGCTTCCGACAGGACACGTCCGGCAATAAATTTACCGGCTTCTTCAAACAATAAAAACATGGGTTAGATTGTCCCATGCGCCGGCCCTTGGCAAACCTGAAGCGTTGCCAAATTTAAGGGAAAGCCCAATTTATCTCGGAAGCGAAGGATAATTGCGGCATGTCGCGCGTCATTGAAAAACCCAGTTGGTGGTCTCGTTTCCTGCATTTGTTTGAAGGATTCGATGGCCCCTTGGCCTTCGCTATCTTTGTTTTGGCATGCACGGGCCTGATCGTCATGTTCTCCTCGGGTTATGACCATGGCACGCGCTTTGCGGACCATGCCAGAAACATGGTCATCGCGGGTAGCATCATGTTTATGGTGGCGCAAATCCCTCCCCAACGCCTCATGAACTTGGCGGTGCCGATTTATACCGTGGGCGTTCTATTGTTGGTGGCCGTGGCTATTTTTGGCATTAAAAAAAAAGGTGCACAAAGATGGCTCAATGTGGGGATCGTCATTCAACCCAGTGAAATTCTAAAAATTGCCATGCCCTTGATGTTGGCTTGGTGGTTTCAAAAGCGAGAGGGCCAACTTCGATTTTTGGACTTTTTGGTGGCCGGACTTCTGCTGATGGTACCGGTGGGCCTCATCTTGCGTCAGCCCGACTTAGGAACTGCGCTGTTGGTCTTAAGTACGGGAGCAGCAGTGCTGTTCTTTGCAGGCTTAAGTTGGCGCTTGATTATTCCGCCTATTTTCCTTGTCTTGATCGGCATCCTCTTGCTGGTCATTTTTGAGTCCCGTTTGTGCGCCGATGGGGTTGACTGGAAAGTACTGCATGAGTACCAGCGGCAACGTGTTTGTACTTTGCTTGACCCTGCACGAGACCCGTTGGGCAAGGGTTTTCACATCATTCAAGGCATGATCGCCATTGGCTCGGGCGGCTTTTGGGGTAAAGGCTTTATGCAGGGCACCCAGACTCATTTGGAGTTCATCCCTGAAAGAACCACTGACTTTATCTTTGCTGCGTTTTCTGAAGAGTTTGGCCTGCTGGGGGCATTGATCTTAATTGCAGGTTTCTTCTTTTTGGTCTTCAGAGGCTTGGTGATTGCACGCGAGGCCCCCACCCTCTTTGCCCGTTTGTTAGCCGGCAGTGTCAGCATGATTTTCTTCACCTATGCCTTTGTCAACATGGGCATGGTCAGCGGCATTTTGCCCGTTGTTGGCGTGCCATTGCCTTTCATCAGCTATGGCGGCACCGCTTTGGTCACGCTGGGCGTGGGTTTGGGTATTTTGATGTCTATTGCCAAGTCCAAACGCTTGGTTCAGACCTGACGATCTTCAAAATGAACTCTCAAGCCCCCACTCAGCAGGGCCTTCTGGGCTTGCCTACAATGTCAACATGATTTCACGTGAACCCACCATTGAGCGTTTGGCCACTGCCAGGACCCTCTTGCTTGAACCTTTTGGCTTAGATGAAACCCATCTTTCTAAAGCGCTCTCTGCCATCAAAGCGCACAAGGTCGACGATGCCGACTTGTACTTCCAGTACACCCGATCTGAAGGTTGGAGTTTAGAAGAGGGCATTGTGAAGACGGGCAGTTTCAGCATTGACCAAGGCGTGGGTGTGCGTGCAGTGGCAGGTGAAAAAACAGCCTTCGCCTACTCTGATGACATCTCCGAAGCTTCCCTGATGGATGCGGCACTCACTGTGCGCTCTATTGCCCAAGCGCAGCAAAACCGCAAAGCCAAAGTGCCAGCCCGCAAAGTGGCAGGCATTCGTTCTTTGTACCCCTCACTCGACCCGATGGGCACTTTGAATAGCACAGACAAAGTTCAGTTGCTTGAAAAAGTCGAGCAACTGGCTCGCGCCAAAGATCCGCGTGTGGTGCATGTCATGGCCGGTCTTGCCAGTGAATATGACGTTGTCATGGTGGCCCGTGCAGATGGCACTCTGGCAGCAGACGTCAGGCCCTTGGTGCGGCTTTCTGTAACCGTCATTGCTGAACAAAAAGGCCGTCGTGAAGTGGGCAGCGGTGGTGGTGGTGGCCGGTTTGGTTTGGCTTATTTTGACGATGCCATGTTGAATGAGTATGTCAACGATGCTGTGCATGCTGCACTTACCAATTTAGATGCCAGACCCGCGCCTGCAGGTGTCATGACCGTGGTGTTAGGCCCTGGCTGGCCAGGTGTGTTGTTGCATGAGGCCATTGGCCACGGTTTGGAAGGCGATTTCAATCGGAAAGGGTCCAGCGCCTTCAGCGGCATGATTGGCAAACGCGTGGCGGCCAAAGGCGTCACGGTGCTTGACGATGGCACCATTTCAGATCGACGAGGCTCATTGAATGTGGACGATGAAGGTTGCCCCAGCCAGCGAAATGTTTTGATTGAAGACGGTATTTTGAAGGGCTACATTCAAGACGCCATGAACGCCCGCCTGATGGGCGTCAAGCCCACCGGCAATGGCAGACGCGAAAGTTATGCCCACATTCCTATGCCGCGCATGACCAACACCTACATGCTGGGTGGCGACAAGTCGCCCGAAGAAATTGTGGCCAGCATGAAGAAGGGCCTGTACGCCACCAACTTCGGTGGCGGCCAGGTCGACATCACCAGTGGCAAGTTTGTGTTCTCAGCCTCCGAAGCCTATTGGGTGGAAAACGGCAAAATTCAATACCCCGTAAAGGGCGCCACATTGGTGGGCAGTGGCCCAGAGTGCTTGAAGCAAGTCAGCATGATTGGCAACGACATGCGGCTTGACAGCGGTGTGGGCGTTTGCGGTAAAGAAGGTCAAAGCGTGCCTGTGGGTGTGGGTCAACCCACCCTGCGCATTGAAGGTTTGACCGTGGGCGGCACGGCTTAAATGCCTTGGTGCTGACAAATTGTCAGAAATCTGCCAAAAACTTGTGCTACATTCGTTCCCCATGACCAAGTGCTTTAGCTTTTTTAGCTTTTATTTTGCATTCTCTGTCCTAGGCGGACGAGAGGCCAGCGCATAAGTCACTGAACCCCTCTACCAACCGCCGGACTCAACC